>Ga0302319_10007535_pt1 | contig 21414 bp, 23 predicted proteins | sample Bog_T0_2_FD_203319 | JGI IMG/M metagenome (GOLD analysis project Ga0302319, IMG submission 203319) | Peat permafrost microbial communities from Stordalen Mire near Abisko, Sweden - Bog_T0_2 | ecosystem: Environmental > Terrestrial > Soil > Wetlands > Peat | place: Sweden: Abisko, Stordalen Mire... | reverse complement strand
AAGAAGCACAAGAAGATGCTGAAGGCCACCCGCTGGCAACGCCGAGCTGGTAAGTAGCCACCACTTCCGCACGCTCAGACCGCCGACGGCGGCCCGGGCGGCTCATGCAGGGTTGGCCGACAGGGTCCGAACCGGCACCAATCGGGCCACCTCCCCGTCGAGGTCCAGTGACCCGACGCCATCCAGACCCAAACTTGCCGAGCTCCCTTCCACGAACCAGGTGGAGCCACTGCCGGCCAGCCGCGGCACTGCCCCGGTCACCTCGGCCAGCCGCCGGCGCCAGGCGGCCAGTCGAGGCTCGACGGCGATGGCAGGGGCCTCCAGGTCGTTGGCCACCGTGCCCGGCTCGGGCAGCGACCCGTCGCCGGCCATCCTGTCCCAGGCCCGGTAGACCGAGGGGGTATCGACCCCGAACGGCGGCAGCAGCAGGATCAGCTCCTGCGGGCGATCGTCCAACCGGGTCACCCGTTCGCCAACTCCCCCGACCATGGCCCGGCCCCCGGTGAGGCAGAAGGGAACGTCCGCTCCCAGCAAGGCGGCCACCGCCAGGTCGGTGCAGCCGGCCCACCGGAGCACGGCGGCGGCATCCGACGAGCCCCCGCCCAGCCCCGCACCCGGAGGGATCTGCTTCACCAGTCGAACCGCCACCTGTCGATCCACCGCCGCCAACGCCCGGGCCACCAGGTTGGCGGACCCCGTCGGCACTCCGGGCACCGCCTGACCCGAATCGTCGACGACCGTCAGACCCGATCCGGCCCCGAGGTGCAGGGTGTCGACCAGGTCGACCGCCACCATCTCGGACTCCAGTAGGTGGTAGCCGTCGGGGCGGACACCGGTGATGCGGAGGGTGAGCGTCAGCTTGGCCGGTGCCGTCAGTGTCACCTCGGCGGTCACGCCGCCGGCTCCTCGGGAACCCAGCCGGCCAGGCGACCCCAGGCTTCGAGCCCCAGCTCTTCGGCCCGGGCGGTCGGCGCCACCCCCACCGCCTCGAACACCTCCGGTGCCACCACGCCGTCGAGCGAGCGGCGGAGCATCTTCCGACGCTGACCGAAGCCGGCCCGCACCACCGAGAACAAGCGCTCGTACCCCACCTCGCCAGCCGCCCCCGATGGCCGTGGGTGCCGGTTGAGCTGGACCAGCACCGATTCCACCTTGGGCCGGGGAATGAAGACGGAAGCCGGTACCCGGCCCACCACCGCGGCGTCAGCCCAGTAGGCGACCTTGACCGACACCGCTCCGTAGGCATCGTCGCCGACGCCGGCCGCCAGTCGTTCCCCCACCTCCCGTTGCACCATCACCAGCAGTGATGCCACCTGAGGGGCCTCCTCCAGTACCCGGATCACCAGCGGCACCGCCACGTTGTAGGGCAGGTTGGCCACCAGGGTCCACGGAGGGTCCTCGCTGGGATCGCCCAACAGCTCGGTCCACACCAGCCGGAGGGCGTCGGCCTCCACCACGGTGACCCCCCGCGGCTCCACCTGCGACCGCAGTACCGGGAGCACGTACCGATCGATCTCCACCGCCGTGACCGCCGCCCCCGATTCAGCCAGTGCCAAGGTCAACGAGCCCAGCCCGGCGCCGATCTCCAGGACCCGACTGTGGGGACCCACACCGGCCAGTCGCACGATGCGGCGCACGGTGTTGCCATCGGCCACGAAGTTCTGGCCCAGCGCCCGGCTGGGGCGCAGCGCATGGTCGGCCAGCAGGCGCTGGATGTCGGCCGGACCGTGGGTCACGACCTGACGCCCACAACGATCACCTGGTCAGTGTCTCACCAGCTGAGTTGGGCATCGTCGATGACCCCCTGCGACAACGGGGCCAGCTCGGCGAATGTGGCGGTATCCAGGTCGATCTGCCGGGCCGTGTCCGCCTCGCGGTCGTCGACGGTGCACTCCACCGAGGCCCCGTTGGCAGGATTGGTGATGCTGACCACCGTCCCGAACGGCAGGGAGGGGCTGGCACAGGTACCCGGACCACCCGGGTCGTCGTAGTAGGTGACCACGCCGGTCCGCTGGGAGCCGTTGCCGGCCACCCGGGCGGGTGCGGTGGTGGTGGTGGTGGTCGGCGCCGGAGCCGTGGTGGTGGTGGTCGGCGCCGGAGCCGGAGCCGTGGTGGTGGTGGTGGTGGTCGGCGCCGCAGCGGTGGTGGGCGCCGGAGTCGTCGGCTGCGCCGACTGGGTGATCCCTGCCGACGACTGGGCGGGAGTGGTGCCGCGCTGGGCGTCGTGGATGTGGTCGGCAGCCAGCTGCCACGTCGGATGGTAGGTCGACGGGGACGCCTTGGTCGGTCGCCCGCGCGCCGGCGCCGCCGAAGCGCGGGTGGCGGTCTGTGTCAGTAGGAGCGGCACAATGATGAGCGCTCCGCAGAGGAGTAGGGCGGCTCCGTGCCGACTACTCCCTTGGGCCCGATGGGCTGGGGTCCTCAGAACTCCACCTTCCGGCTGGGGACATGATCACTGCTCCACGTAGGCCCTCTCCTCCAAGCTGACCTAAATGAAAACGACCGCTGTAGGAGCGGCCGCTGCACCGACGTTAGAGGGTTAGCTGCGCGCGAATCAAGCCCGAAACGACGTTTCGGTTACCGTCAGTAACCTCACGTGCACGAATTCACAAGCTGAACAGGGAGATCGTGCTCCGGGTGGACGCCAGTGCCACCTGCTCGGCGGTCACCCCCTTGGCGTGGGCGATGGCCGCCCCCACCACCGGAACCCGGGCCGGCTCGTTCACCGAGCCGCGATGCGGCACCGGGGCCAGGAACGGCGAGTCGGTCTCCACCAGCAGGCGGTCCATCGGACAGAGTTCGGCGGCCTCGCGGACCTCTCCGGCCGTCTTGAAGGTGACCACCCCGCTGAAGGACAGGTGGGCCCCGAGATCCAGACATCGACGCGCCTCAACCGGGCCACCGGTGAAGCAGTGGATGACCGTGCGCTCGGGGATGCCGGTGGCCGACAGGATGTCCAGGGTGTCGTCCCAGGCCTCCCGGGTGTGGACGACCAGCGCCAGGTGGTGACGGTTGGCCAGTTCGATCTGGGCGGCGAACGCCGCCCGCTGAGCCTCCCGTGGCGAGTGGTCGTAGTGGTAGTCGAGTCCGCACTCGCCGATGGCCACCACCGGCGAACCCCCGGGAGCACCCAGTTCGGCGTTGAGGAGGGCGTCGAGGGTGTCGGCCCCGGTGGAGGCGTCATGGGGGTGGAGTCCCACGGTGGCCCACAGCCGGACTCCTTCCGCGGTAGCTGGCGATCCCGGTTCGGCCATCGACCGTGCCAGGTGCACGGCTTGCGCGGAGGTGGTGGCGTCGGTGCCCACGCAGACCATCCGGCGCACCCCGGACTCCGCCGCCCGGGCCAATACCCCGGCCAGCCGGGTGGCGTGCGCACCCGGGTGGGCGACGATGGCTGCGCCGTCTCCCCCACCGCCCTCCGCCTCGTCGGTCAGGTAGGTCTCCTGGATGTGGCAGTGGGAGTCGATCCACTCCACCACCGCCTCGTCCGGTGGACGGTCCCCGACCGGCACCTCCGACGATCCGGTCACTTCCGGCGAGGGAAGAGCGGAGGTGCCTTCTCCACCGGCAACCCGCCCGGGTACCCGCCCCAGGTGCCGGCAGCCGGCAGTCGTTGGTCGGCCGGCGAGCCGGACAGGCCGATCCGGCGCCACAGCTCGGCGGCCGTCGACGGCATGGCCGGCACCACCAACACCGCCACCAGCCGCAGCACCTCCAGGGCACTGCCCAGCACGGCGTCGACCTCCGGCCCAGGGTCGGCCTTCCACGGCGCGGCGATCTCCAGCTCGGCGTTGGTCTCCCGAATCAGGCGCCAGGTGGCTTCGAGTCCGGCGTGTGGTTGGCCGGCGTTCCAGGCGGCAGTGGCATCGGCCACGGCTTCGGCAGCCACCCCGGCCAGTCGGCTGTCGGCGTCGGGAGCCGGGCCGACACCCCCGCACTTCGACCCCACCACGGTCGCCACCCGGCTGAGCAGATTTCCGAGGTTGTTGGCCAGGTCGGCGTTGTACCGGCTGACGATGCCCTCCGCCGAAAAATCACCGTCGGAGCCCAGCGGGGTGTCGCGGAGGAGGTGGTAGCGCACCGGGTCGACCCCGTACTCGGCGGTCAGCTCCCCCGGGGAGATCTGATTGAGGCTCGACTTGGACATCTTTTCGCCACCCACCAGCAGCCACCCGTGGACCTGCAGGTGGGCCGGTGGGTCGATGCCGGCGGCCATGCACATGGCCGGCCACCACACGCAGTGGAACCGGATGATCTCCTTGCCGATGAGGTGATGGACGGCCGGCCACCAGGCCTCGAACCGCTCGTCATCGTCGCCGTAGCCGATGGCGGTCAGGTAGTTGATCAGCGCGTCGTACCAGACGTAGAAGACGTGGTCGGGGTCCCATGGGACCGGCACCCCCCAGTCGATGGAGGTTCGGGTGATGGAGATGTCCTTCAGCCCGCCCTTGATGAAGCTGAGCGCCTCGTTCCGCTTCGATTCGGGGATCACCGCGTCAGGAGCCGCCTCGTACCAGTCGATGAGCCGTTGCTGGAAGGCGCTGAGCCGGAAGAAGTAATTGTCCTCCTCCAGCAGCTCCACCGGCGTCCGGTGGACGGGACAAAGCTCCTCGTCGAGGAGCTCATCGGCGGCGTAGTACTGCTCGCAAGCCACGCAGTAGAGGCCCCGGTAGGTGTCCTTGACGATCCAGCCGTTGTCGTAGATCCGACCTAAGAAAGCCTGAACCGCCCGGTGGTGACGGGGCTCGGTGGTCCGAATGAAGTCGTCGTTGGAGACATCGAGGTCCTCCCAGGCCGAGGCGAAGCGGGGGGCCAGGCGGTCGGTCCACTCGGCAGGGGTGACATCGTGGGCCTGGGCTGCCCGGGCCACCTTCTGCCCGTGCTCGTCGGTGCCGGTCAGGAAGAAGACGTCGTCGCCGAGCAACCGGTGCCACCGGGCCAGGGCGTCGGCGTTGACGGTGGCATAGGCGTGGCCGACGTGGGGGGCATCGTTGACGTAGTAGATCGGCGTGGTGATGTAGTAGCGGGACACTGCCCGGTAGCGTACCGACATCGACCGAGGGGCCTGGTCGGGCCGGGTGCCGGTGGCCGCGAACGGTCAGCGAACGCCGATCGATGGCGGGCGACCGATGGTCACTCCGTCGGCCGCGACCGGTCCTCCGGGCCGGCACGACCCGACAGCGCCAGGTCGTAGACGCGACGTCGGCCGACCAGGAACTCGGCGGCCACGGCGTCCACCGCTCCCCGGACACGCTCACCGTCGGCCAGTCGACTCCTCAGGGCATCGAGCAACGGGCCGTCTTCCACCTCCACGATGACTGCCGGAGCACCTCCGACCACGATGGCCACCTCGCCCCGGACCGGTGTCCCGGTCGCCCAGGCGGCCGCCTCCCCCACCGGACCGCGCCAGATCTGCTCATGCAGCTTGGTCAGCTCTCTGGCCACCGCCACCGGCCGGTCGGCCCCACACACGACTGCCAGATCGGTCAGGGTGGCGGCCACCCGACCCGGTGCCTCGAACAGCACCGAGGTTCGGGCTTCGGAGGCCACCGCTGCCAGCCGTGACCGTCGATCCCGTCCCGACCGCGGCAGGAACCCCTCGAAGCAGAACCGGTCAGTGGGCAATCCGCTGGTCACCAGGGCGGCCAGGACCGCCGATGGCCCTGGGATCACCGAGACGGTGAGGCCGGCCGCCGCCACCGCCGCGACCACTTGACTGCCCGGATCCGACACCCCGGGCATGCCGGCATCAGAGACCAGCACCACCGTGGATCCCCCGGCCACCGCTGCCACCACCTGGTCGAGGCGGTCATGCTCGTTGTGCTGATGGAGCGAGCGCATCGACGCCCCGGCGATGCCGGCGTGGCTGAGCAGTTTACGCGAGTGCCGGGTGTCCTCGCAGTAGATGAGATCGGCGCCGGCCAGCGCCTCGACGGCCCGTGGTGACAGGTCACCCAGGTTGCCGATGGGAGTGCCGACCACCATCAGCGAGCCGCTGCCGCTGGCGGACGGACCAACGGCCGATTCCGGTCGGAAGTCGTCCTCGTCCTCGTCCTCGTCGTCCGCCTCGTCGTCAGGACCCGACCAGGCTTCCAGCTCCTCGAGGATGTCCGGATCGATCTCCTCGTCCGGGCCGGTCACAGACGCAACTCCAGATGGTCCCCGACGCGGAGACCCCACCGTTCGAAGGCCCCGGCCTCGGCTTCGATCAACGAACGGGCATGCCATCGGGGCAACCCGAGCCGCCAGGTGCGCATGGTTGTGACGTCGATCACCACCATCTCCTTGTCACAGAAGGCGACGTCGATGCCGAATCGCATCCCGAAGGTGTGCACCGACCGGGTACGGGGGAACACCATGGCCCCGTCGAACCCCTGACGACCGAGCAGGCCCTTGGCCCGCAGCGCCGGGGTGGACGCCACTTCGGCGGCTGCCAGCACGTCACCGTCCCGCAGGAGCCAGGTCATCGATCGACCCCCGTTGGCCGCCCGGGTGCGGGGCCGAGTAGCATCGTCGAACTGTGTCGAAACGAACCAACAAGCGCAAGCTCAGGGCCAAGAAGAAGGCCAACCACGGCAAGAAGCCGAACTGCGGCCGCGGCTGATCCCTTCGGGATCGACAGCTCCTCCGTACGTCTGATCCGCCGTACCCTGGTAACGCCACGGTCGGCGGCACTCCCGCTGGGTACCCTGCTTCCGTCGCGCTCCGGCGCCATCACGACGCCAGCCCTGTCCAGCCGTCCCCTCGTCGGTTGAGCACTCCGACCAGAGCGGTCGGCCGGTCGGTGATGATCCCGTCCACCCCGAGGTCGCACAGCGCCTGCATCTCCGACTCCACTTCGACTGTCCAGACGTGGACCGCCAGCCCCGACCGGTGGGCAGCGGCCACGAACGCCTCGTCCACCAGGGTCTGTCCGGCGAACGACGCCGGCACCTGCAGGGCCACGTGGCGCATCGGCTCCGGATCCTCCCCTGCCCTGACCGATTGGAAGAAGCCGGCCACCGCCGCCGTCCCCGCCGAGGTGGGGATTTCGGGGGCGAACGAGGAGAACGCCTCGGTGGCGGCGTCGAGGAACGAAGCCACGATGACATCGTCGATCCGGTTGAATCGCCGGAGGAGGCGGGCCAACGCCTCCTCGTAGGGCGCCACATCCGGAGCCGTCCGTTTGATGTCGAGATTGAGCACCACCTCCGGGCACTCCTCCAGCACCTCTTCGAGGGTGGCCACGCCGAACCGGTGGTCGGTCGGGGCGAGTCCTCGGAACGGGTACCGGTCAGGGTCGAGACCCGGCGAGACGTCGGCCCCGGGGGCCCACCAGAAGGCGTTGTCGAGAGCGCGCAGCTGGCCGAGGGTCAGCTCGGCGATTTGGCCGGCACCGTTGGTGGTCCGATCGACCGTGGGGTCGTGGCCTACCACCAACACACCGTCAGCGCTGGCATGGACGTCCAGTTCGATTCCGGTGGCGCCGACCCGGACCGCCTGGCGAATGGCGTGGAGGGTGGAAGACGGTGCCTCCCAGGCACCGCCCTGATGGGCGTAGGCGATCACCCGGCGGTCAAGCCACACCGATGGCTTGCTGACGTCGAGCGAGGAGGTCACCTAAGAACGGTAGCCTCTGCCCCGCCATGCTCGACCACGTCTTCACCCATCTGATCACCGCTCATCGGCACTCGCTGGAGGCGGCCTTGCTGCAGCGGCAGGCCGTCGAGGAGCGGTTTCAGGTCGATGTCTTTCTGGGTGATGTCAGCTTCGAGACGTCCTACAGCCTGCCCGGCGAACAGCGACCGGCCCGCATTCGGGTGGACACCAGTTTCGACTGGCCGACCTGGAGTCAGACCGCCTACCGCAGTTGGTCGATCGGTGAGGATGACGACGAGCTGCCCGAGCTGCTGGTGGAGATCGCCTTCCGGGTGCAAGGACTCGAGCTGGCCCCGGCCCCCGATGCTCTGTTGGGGGTGGTGCCCGACCAGCTCGAAGTCTTGGGGAGTGAGGCGATCGTCCGAGGCTCCACCACCATCGAGCAGGTGGTGGCCCCCACCGGCAATCCCGAATTCGCCATCGAGGTCTCCTATGAGGGCTCGTGCACCGTCGAAGAGTCGATGTTGGACGACCCCGAACGATTGGAAGCGGCCCTCGCCCCGCTGGGTCGATCGGTGGCGTCGGTGCTGGTTCGCATCGGCGATCTCCCCTTCGTCTTCCGACCGGTCACCGCCGACTAACCCTGTCGGAGCCTGGCCGACCTCCACCTGAGCCACGGCGGCCGACCGGGTCGACCGACCGGTGAAGCAGCCCACCCGTCGTGCAGATCCGCGGGAGGATCAGGAACCGATGGAAGCCCGGAGGTCGGCGAGCCGATCCCGATTGAGGGAGTACCACACCCACTTTCCCCGGCGCTCACGGCTGACCAGCCCAGCCTCGCTCAGGATTTTCAAGTGGTGCGAGACCGTGGGTTGCGACTTGCCGAGTGGATCGACGAAATCGCAGACGCACACCTCACCGTTGGCAGCACCAGCCAAGATGCTCAGCACCCGGAGCCGGACCGGATCGGACAACGCATTGAACCCGGCCGCCAACTGATCGGCTTCCGCGGCGTCGAGGGGAGCCACCAGGACCGACGGACAACATTGATCGGCGGGTCGGACCTCGATTGCCGGGTGGGTCTCGGACACGTGATCACATCTCCCATTGACGAACGTCGATGCATTGATCATACTCAATGCATCGATACTTGTGAATGTTAGGAGGAGATCGATGTCCAGGGTCCAGCTGGCGCTCAACGTGGCCGATCTCGACTTGGCCGTCGGGTTCTACTCCAAGCTGTTCGGGGCCGAACCGGCCAAGCGCCGTCCCGGCTATGCCAACTTCGCCATCCAGTCGCCACCGTTGAAGCTGGTCCTGATCGAGACTCCCGGTGCTCGAACCAGCGGCGTCACCGGTGCCCTCAACCACCTGGGCGTGGAGGTCGACACCCCCGAAGAAGTCCAGACTGCCTCCGAACGATTGGCTGGCCAGGGCCTGGCTCCCGACATCCAGGAGTCCACCACCTGCTGCTACGCCGTCCAGGACAAAGCGTGGGTGGACGATCCCGACGGAACTCCTTGGGAGATCTACACAGTCCTCGCCGACGCCCCGGACGAATCGGACCTCGGATGTTCCACTGTCGGGTGCGTTCCGCTCGACCTCGGCGCTCCGGTGGGAATCGGCAACCGAACTCCATCATCGGGTTCGTGCTGCTGAACGCCCACCGGTCATGACGGAGCCGGCGCTCTGGCGTCGCCTGACCGCCGAACTGCTGGGCAGCGCCTTTCTGGCCGCCATCGTGGTCGGCTCCGGCATCGCCGCCCAGAACCTGTCCCCCGGCGATGTGGGCTTGCAACTACTGGAGAACGCCGCCGCCACCGCCGCCGGGCTCTACGCCATCATCCTGATGTTCGGTCCGGTATCCGGCGCCCACTGCAACCCGGTGGTGTCGTTCGTCGATGCGGCCTTCGGCGGGGTGCGTTGGCGCACCGCCGGCGCCTATCTGCCGGTCCAGGTGGTCGGCTGTGTCGGCGGGGTCATGGTGGCCAACCTCATGTTCTCGAAAGCGGCCATCACCATCTCCAACCACCATCGGGCCACCCCAGCCCACTTCGCTTCGGAGATCGTGGCGACCCTCGGACTCATCCTGGTCATCTTCTCGCTGGCCCGGAGCGGCCGATCACGGAGTACGCCCTCGGCAGTTGCCGCCTATATCGGGGCCGCCTACTTCTTCACCAGCTCCACCAGTTTCGCCAACCCGGCGATCACGGTGGGAAGGATGTTCTCCAACACCTTCGCCGGTATTGCGCCTTCCTCGGCTCCCAGTTTCATCGCCGCCCAGATCATCGGAGGGATCGTGGCGATCGGGGTGGTCAAGATGCTCTATCCGGACATCACCCGGGCCGAGGCCTCCGATGTGATGCTCCCCCACCACACGACACCGAGCGGTCGCTCCGCAGCACCCACCACAGAGCTCGGAACCGCGCCGTGATCGGACAGCCGGTGGTCCTGTTCCTCTGTACCCACAACGCCGGGCGGAGCCTGGCGGCCCGAGTCCTCCTCGATCACTATGCCGAGGGCCGAGTTCGGGTCGAGTCGGCGGGCTCGGAGCCGGCTGATCGACTCAATCCCTCCGTCGTGGCCATCCTGCAGGAACGCGGTCTCGATCCCTCGACGGAGTTCCCGAAACCATTGGCCGACGAAATCGCGCAGGTGAGCGACGTCATCGTGACCATGGGATGCGGAGACACCTGCCCGGTCTACCCCGGCAGGCGATACCTGGATTGGGACCTTGCCGATCCCGCTGGGCTACCGATCCAACAGGTCCGACCCATCGTCGACGACATCGACCGCCGGGTTCGGGAGCTGCTGGCCGAGCTCGTCCCCGGCACCCCGTAGCCGAGCATCGAGACCGGCCGCCGTCCGCAGGCCCCGTCGTCAGTCGAACAGCCCGGCCGCCACCGCCAACTCCCGGAGGTCGGCCAGGGGACGGGCGCCCACGTGGGAGATGATCTCTGCGGCACACACCCCACCCAACCGGGCCGACGACTCCGGCGACAGCCCGTTGGTGATGCCGTAGAGGAAGCCGGCGGCGAACAGGTCGCCGGCGCCGGTGGTGTCCACCACCCGAGCGACCGGCTCCGCCGGAATCTCCAGTGCACCGGTCGGGGTGACCACCACCGAGCCGGCCGCTCCCCGGGTGAGGACGGCCAGCACTCCGGTCTCCGCCACCGCCTCCACCGCGCCGTCGAAGTCCTTGGCCCCGAACAGCAGGGTGATCTCCTCCTGGTTGGCGAACAGCAGGTCCAAGTCGCCGGCCAGCAGGTCGAGGAACTCGCGCTGGTGGCTCTGGACGCAGAACGGGTCCGACAGGGTGAGCGCCACCGCCGCCTCGCCGGCGTGGGCCAGGTCGATGGCCTGGCGCATGCCGTCCTTGGCCGACGGCTGATCCCACAGGTAGCCCTCCAGGTAGACGATGTGGGTGGCGGACAGGTGGTCGTCGTGCAGGTCGGTGGGACCGAAGGCCGAAGCCACCCCCAGATGGGTGGCCATGGTGCGTTCCGCGTCGTCGGTCACCAGCACCAGGCAGTGACCGGTCACCGCCCCGTCGACCGCCGGGGTGGGGGTGGGATCGAAGGCCACGCCGATGGAGCGGATGTCGTGGGTGAAGGCCCGGCCCAGGTCGTCGTCGGCCACCCGGCCGATGAACGCCGCCCGGCCCCCCAACGCCGCCACCCCGGCCACCGTGTTGGCCGCCGAACCGCCTGAGGCCTCCACCGTCGGGCCCAGCGAGTCGTAGATGGCCTGCGAGCGGTCCAGGTCGACCAGCGCCATGGTCCCCTTCACCAGACCCAGGCGCTCCAAGTCGTCGTCGTGGGCGGAGGCCAGCACATCGACCAGGGCGTTGCCGATCGCCACCACGTCCAGCGACGGACCGTCGGGTCCGGAGGGTGGCTTGGATCCCAGGGTCACGGGCGTGGTATCGCCGGCCGGCGGGGTCTCCTGTTCGGATTGCACCGCCCGACGGTAGCCTGCCGGGCATGAGCGCCTCGACCGACGACCCGTCCACCACCGATCCGTCGGCCTACCGCCTGCCCATCACCGTGGTGCCGACCGCCTACCGCCTGGTGCTCACCCCCGACCTGGCGGCCGCCACCTTCGCCGGCGATGTGGAGATCGACCTGACGGTGACCGAGCCGGTGACCACCATCGTCCTCAACGCCGCCGAATTGGATATCAGCTTCGCCGAGTTCACCGCCCGGGACCCTGACGCCGGCTACGCCCTGACCCCCGACGCCATCGCCCTCGACGGTGGTGAGGAGCGGGCCACGCTCTCCTTTGCCGAAACGCTGCAACCCGGCCAAGCCACCCTCCATCTCTCGTTCACCGGCATCCTCAACGACAGGCTCCACGGTTTCTACCGCTCCACCTTCACCGACGAGGACGGCGTCGAGCGGGTGATCGCCACCACCCAGATGGAAGCCACCGACGCCCGTCGGGCCTTCCCGTGCTGGGACGAGCCGGACTTCAAGGCCACCTTCGAGGTCACCCTGGTGGTGGAAGAGGGCCTGGGGGCCTATTCCAACGGCCCCATCGTCGAGGAGACGCCGGAGCCCGGCGGCCGGGTGCGGGTGCGGTTCGCCCCCACCATGCCGATGTCCACCTACCTGGTGGCGTTCGTGGTCGGCCCGCTGGAGGCCACCGCCCCGGTGGACGTCGACGGGGTGCCCCTCCGGATCGTCCACCCGCCGGGCAAGGCCCACCTGGCCCCCTTCGCCCTGGAGGTGGGGGCCCACGCCCTCCGGTACTTCACCGGATACTTCGGGATCCCCTATCCGGCCGACAAGCTCGACCTGGTGGCCATCCCCGACTTCGCTTTCGGGGCGATGGAGAACCTGGGGTGCGTCACCTTCCGGGAATCGGCGCTACTGGTCGACCCGGCCAACGCCGCCCGGACCGAGCTCGAGCGGGTGGCCGATGTGGTCTGTCATGAGATCGCCCACATGTGGTTCGGGGACCTGGTCACCATGAAGTGGTGGAACGGGATCTGGCTGAACGAGGCGTTCGCCACCTTTATGGAGGTCCTGGCCGTCGACGCCTTCCGTCCCGAGTGGCAGCGGTGGGTCAGCTTCGGGGTGGAGGGGGAGGCGGCCATGGCGGTCGATGGTCTCCACGCCACCCGGTCCGTGGAGTTTCCGGTGGGACGTCCCGAGGAGGCCCAGGGGATGTTCGATGTCCTCACCTACCAGAAGGGCGGCAGCGTGCTCCGCATGCTGGAGCAGTTCCTCGGTCCCGACGTCTTCCGCGACGGCATCCGCGACTACCTGGAGACCCACGCCTACGGCAACACCGAGACCATCGACCTGTGGGACGCCCTGGAGCGCTCCAGCGGCCGGCCGGTCCGCGACATCATGGGCACCTGGATCGACCAGGGCGGCTACCCCCTGGTGCGCGTAGGGGCCGACGGCGGGCTCACCCAGACCCCCTTCTCCTACACCGGTGCTCCGGGCGGGGCCATCGGGTCGGACTGGAAGGTGCCGGTCCTCCTCCGTCCTCTCGGCGAACCCGACACCGGTGCCGACGCCGTCCCGGTCCTCCTCGACGGCGGGGATGCGCCGGCCGGCACCGCCGCTGACAAGCTGGTCAACGCCGGCGGCTCGGGCTTCTACCGGGTGGCCTACCCTGCCGCCACCATCGGCCGGCTGGCCGGCTCGCTGTCCACGCTGGATCCCCTGGAGCGGTACAACCTGGTCTCCGACACCTGGGCGGCCGCCCTGTCCGGCCAGGGCCGGCTGGTCGACCTCCTCCACCTGGCCAAGGCCCTGGCCGACGGTGCCGAGTCGGACCCCAGTGTCTGGTCGGTGGTGGTCGGGGCCATCGGCCTGCTCGACCGGATCGTCCCCGACACCGACCGGTCGGTCCTGCAGCAGGGGGTCCGCACCCTGTTCGGTCCGCTGGCCGCCAGCCTCGGCTGGGATCCGCATCCCGACGACACCGAGCGGACCCCGGCGCTCCGGTCCTCGGTGCTCCGGGTACTCGGGACGGTGGGCGCCGATGGGGGGATCCGCACCGAAGCCAACCGCCGGTTCGCCGTCAACGGAGGTGCCGATCTCCACCCCGACATCGAGTCGGCCGTCCTCGACGTGGTGGCAGCCACCGGCGGCGAGGCGGAGTTCGAGGCCTACCTGGCCCGCTACCGGGCCCCCGCCAACCCGCAGGAGGAGAACCGCTACCTCTACGCCCTGGCCTCCTTCGACCAGCCGGCCCTGGCCGATCGGGCGTTCGACCTGGCCCTCGGCGAGGTGCGCTCCCAGAACGCCCCCTTCGTGCTGCAGTCGCTGCTGGTCAACCGGGTGACCGGTCCCGAGGTGTGGCGTCGGATCACCGGCGAGTGGGACAACCTGGTGGCCAAGTTCCCCTCCAACATCCTGCCCCGCATGCTGGACGGGGCCCGGACGCTGTGCCGGCCCCCGGAGCTGGCCGCCGAGGTCACTGCCTTCATCGAGTCGCACCCGCTGGCCGCCGGCGGCAAGACGGTGGAGCAGATACTGGAGCGGCTGGCGGTCAGTGTGGCCTTCGGAGAGCGGGAGGCCGACGGCCTGGCCGACACCCTGCGGGAGGGACTGTCGCCGCTGGCCGATTGACCGCCGGGCCCCGGCTCCGGATGGGGCGCCCGATTCCGTAGTGTGTCGCGGTGGTCCCCGCCATCGCGCTCACCGTCTTCGCCCTCATCTTTGTGGCGGAGCTGCCGGACAAGACGATGATCGCCGTGCTCATCATGGGGAGCCGCTACCGGCCGGTGCTGGTGTGGTTGGGGGCGGTGCTGGCCTTCACCGTCCACGTCTCGGTGGCGGTCCTGCTGGGTCGACTGCTCCAGCTGCTCCCCCACACCTGGGTGCAGGCCATCACCACCATCCTGTTCGCCGCCGGCGCCGCCTACCTCCTCTTCGTCCCCGAGAAGGACGAGGAGGAAAAGGGGGAGGAAGAGGCCGACGCCACCCCCCGGGGGATGCGGACGGTGGGAGCGGCGTTTCTGGTGATTCTGGTCGGCGAGTTCGGCGATCTCACCCAGATCCTGACCGCCAACCTGGCCGCCAAGTACCACTCCACCGTCTCGGTGTTCGTGGGGGCCCTGGCCGGACTGGCGGCGGCCTCGGCCGTGGCTGCCTTCGGGGGAAAGGCGCTCCTCCGGGTACTGCCGCTGGGTGTCATCCGCCGGATCGGTGGGGCCCTGCTGGCCGGGTTGGCGATCTACTCCCTGGTGGATCTGATCCGGCACTGAGCCGGCTCCGGAGGCCCGCCGGGGTCCGCCCTGTCTCCCACTCCTGCCCCGGGACAGGCTGATCGGCACGGTCACCAGCCGCCCAGAAGCATCCACCGGAGTTGGAAGTGCCCGCCTCCGAGCGAATTGCTCCGACCGATCAAGCCCTGCCCATTCGCTCACAGGCGGGCAGATGGAATGGCCGAACGGAGGCCGGGCCGGCCGTGTCGCCGCGCCGCCGCCCCTGACAGCTGGGGAGATCCCCACCCAGACCCCCAGGTTGGGCCGGACCCCGAGGACCGTGTCAGGCTGCACGGATGCACGCCCCCTCCCCCGACCCTGCCGCCGGGATGTCCGACCGCCGTGACCAGCTGTTCGCCCTGGCCCGGGCCGCCACCGGCTTCATGCCCGACGACGAGGGCGAGGCCCTGTACCGGGCAGCGGCCAGGGCCGGCGCCTCGGCAACCGGCGCCACCTTCGTGGAGATCGGTGCCTGGTGCGGGAAGTCCGCCGTCTACCTGGGCGCGGCGGCCGAAGAGACCGGTGCGGTGCTCTTCAGCCTCGACCACCATCACGGCTCGGAGGAGAACCAGGCCGGTTGGGAACATCACGACGCCTCCCTTGTCGACCCCACCAGTGGGCTGATCGACACCCTCCCCCACTGGCGGCGGACCATGGTGGGAGCCGGTCTGGAGGCTTCGGTGGTCGGGCTGGTCGGGGACTCCCCGACGGTGTCCTCCCGGTGGACCACGCCCCTGACCTTCTGCTTCATCGACGGCGGTCACGGCGAGGAGCCGGCCTGGGCGGACTTCCGAGGCTGGTCACCCCATGTGGTGGTGGGTGGATGGCTGGCCATCCACGACGTGTTTCCCGACCCGGCCGACGGTGGCCGACCCCCCTACGATCTGTGGCGGGCGGCCCTCGAAGCCGGGGAGTTCGTCGAGGACGGTGAACAGGGGTCCCTCCGGGTGCTCAGGCGGGTGACGGGTCCGTAGGGCTCAGGTCAGCGCCCGGGTCCGGCGGACGTGCCGTCGGGGTCGGGGTCGGGGTCGGGGTCGGGCATTCCGGTCGGGAATCCACGGGTGCCGGTGTGGAGGAGGTAGCCCACGGCCACCAGGGCATACAGCCCCAGACCCAACCAGTGGTTCACGAGGGAGATGACAGCGGCGGCGGCGTAGAGCGCCGGGGTCACATAGAGCCGGCCGGTCAGCCGGTGGAGGGCGGCCGGGTCGTCGTGCAGGTGGAGGAGTTCCGGGTGCCGCTCGAGGTGGTGCCACAGCACGGCCAGGGCCAGGGTGGCCGCCGCCAGGCACAGCCCGTAGAAGGAGGCGACGATGTCGCCCTTCTGGGGATAGGCCGCCAGGTAGGTGGTCAGGGTCTGGGTGGGGAAGGGGATGAAGACGATCAGCCCCAGAAACGCCAGGTTCAGGACCATGGTGGTGTGGTCCATCCGACGCACCATCCGGAACACCGAGTGGTGGTTGATCCACACCATGCCGATCACCAGAAAGCTCACCAGGTAGCCCAGATAGTGGGGCCACTCGTGAAACCACAGGTCGGAGGTCACCCCGTTCACGCGCGGCTGGGGGACCCGAACGTCGAAGATCAAGAGGGTCATCGCCACCGCGAAGGTGCTGTCGCTGAGCGCCTCGAGCCGACGGGTGTGCACCGGTCACTCGTAGCCCAACGGCGGTGGAGGCGTCAACGCCGGCCCCAGCGTCGCCCCCACCGGTCAGCTCCTCAGCGGAGCCGACCAGGTCTCGATATCGGCGGCGATGGACTCGGTCGTACCCTCCGGAACACCCGCCTGGGCGGCGAACGTCTGCCATCGGTCGACGGCGTCGAGCACCCCTCCGACGATGTCACGGGCCCCCGGCACCCCGAACCGGTCGCCCACCTCCAGGACGTCGGCCCGGCCGATGCCGGTAGACCGCCCGTTGACCGCCATCAGGTGCTGACGGGTCCACCGACTGTCCGGAGCATGGGAGTGGGTCACGTCGTAGGCGGGTGACAGCTGCCACGCTCCCCCATCGGGGAGGAGGAAGGCGAAGTTTTTGGTGTGGTCGTCACAGATGGCTGCCGCCACGTTGAAGGTCATCCGTCGGAACACCTCGGCACGCGTCTCCGGACCCAGTCCGAGCGGCGGCAACAGGAGGAACAGCTCCGAGTAGTCGTGGACGCCGATCTGCCGGAAATCGAGCTGACCCATGGCGCAGAGGGTCTGCATGTGGACCTTGCTGCCATCCGCCCGACGATCGAATCGACGGGTCATGAAATGTGCCCGACCGCCTTCTTCCAGCAGGCGGCACTCGGTCATCCGGATGCCGGCGGCCACCGCCATGCGGTGATAGGCGTACTCGATACGGCCGAAGTGACCGGTGACCCCCAGGTCGGGGTCGTTGCCCACACCGTCGAACTTCAACAGCCACGGTTCGAAGCCGGGGTCGGCGGCCAGCTGACCCGACCGGAGTTCGCCGGTGGTGGGATCGAGGGCGACCACCACCTTGGCGCGGGCACCACCCGCCGAGGTACCCACGGCGATGAGATGCGCCAGCGCCAGGGTCAGCCCGTCTTCGGTATCGGTGTCACCGGCCAACGCACTCCGAGCCGCCGTGACCAGCTCCGACAGTTCGAGGGCGGTGGCCTTCCGGGTGCGCGGTCCGCGGAGGGGACGGAACTCCAGGGCTCCCATCCCGCGCTCCCCCAGGTAGGCCAGCCGGTCGAGCGGTGTGATGTCGTCGGGCCGGATGCCTTGGTTGGTGAGGTACCGGGTGGTCAGGGCGTTGCCGAAGTCATCGGGGAGGGAGTCGGCGATGAGCGCCGGCAGCCGAACGAAGGTGTCGACCGGCAATGTCGGGAAGACGAACGGTCCGGCACCGCCCCCGGTCGGCATGGTCAGCGGTGCCAGCTCGACACCCGAGTGCTCCCAGCTCGGGTCGTACTCGAAGGCGTAGTACCCCGAGCCGGTATCCAGTGCCAGTGCTCCTACCCGTCGGCCCCAGCAGCGCACCTCGACGACGTCGACCGGGATGTAGGCCATCAGTCGAAGGGACGGGGCGCTCGTGATCGACTCACCCGCATCCGGGGCCGAGGGGCCCGCTGCTTGGCCCGGAGCAGCTGCATGGGGGACACCGCCACCGGGGGGGCCAACGTCTCGAGCCACTCCGTCCGCCCGAGGGCGCGGAGGACGGCGACCAAGGTCCGGAGCGACGAGCCCTTCCCGCGCTCGAGGTTGGAGACCGCCCCCACCGAGATGTCGGCCAGTTCCGCCAGGCCGGCCTGATCCAGCTCCCGAGCGATCCGGACCCGGCGGATCTGATCGCCCACCGAGGCTTCCCACTCGACCACCGTTCTATTACTACGCTGTAATACCATTTTTCTCCGGATTATTAGGATTCATGCTCTCTATCTATAGAATACTAGGTATTCCACGGAGGTCAAGTATGATCCATCAATCACCAGAAAGATAGTGAATACCAAGAGATATGAACTCTATCTACATCATTGTGCGGTTAAAGCGCTGAACGAGTAATCACAGGCATCGATGCCCGGAACGAGTCGCCGCCGAACCGAATCCCTGCCTACGGCTCCACCCCGTCGGCCAGCATGGCAGTGACGTCCACCGCCATGGCGTCGCACAGACCGACCAACTCCTCGAGCCGGGCATCCGGATCGTCGATGGCCAACAGCCGCTGGCTGTCCATCAGGTTGAGCGGAGACGAGGCGCACAGTCGCCAGGCGATCTGCTCGGGGGTGGTGCCGAAATCGAGGTCGTGGGGAATGGCCGGCACCTGGCCCATCTCCGACAGGAGGGACCGGAGCCGCCGCACCGAGCTCTCCGCCCGAGTCAGCACCTCCGACGGACCGGTGAACGCCGGGCCGGGCAGATCCACCACCATGGCCCGGGGATAGGGGTCGTCCTCCAGCCACTCCGTGACCTGCACCCGGCCGAGGCCCTCGGCCAGCAGCGCGAATCGACCCTCGGGCATCGGCTCGAGGTTGGCCACCCGGACCTCGGTCCCAATGTCCACCCGGTGGTCACCCCCACCCACTTCCGATCCCCGGCTGATCAGCACCACCCCGAAGGTGCCCTCCTCCTCGAGACAGTCGCTGAGGAGTTCGAGGTAGCGAGGCTCGAAGACCTGCAAGGGGACCCCGGTATACGGAAACAGCACCACCGACAGAGGAAACATCCCGAGCAGCCGAGGTGGGGAAGCCATGGGGCCAGCTTGGCCCACCCGAACGCTCGAGGCACGTCGACCTTCCAAACCCGGGCACTACCCTGGGGGCGGCCCGTCGGCGCGGTTCCGCCGGGCCGGAGGGGGAAACATGAGCACCACCGGGACCGGACTGTCACCGGCTGACATCAACGCCCACGTGGCCGCCATCGCCGAGGTCGGCTACACCATCGTGGAGGGTGCCATCGAACCGGTACTGCTCGACGAACTGACCGACACCCTCGACCGGCTGGAGGCTGAGCTGGCCGCCACTCCCGCCGACAACCTCTTCGAAGGCGTGCACACGGTGCGCCTCTACAACCTGTTGGCCCGAGCCGCAGTATTCGGGCGGATCCCCGTCCACCCCGGTGTGCTGCCCATCGCCGAGCGGGTGCTCGACCCGGGGCTGCTGATCTCCTCGCTCTCCTCCATCGCCATCGGCCCCGGCGAGACGGCCCAGCCGGTCCACGCCGACGACCAGGTCATTCCCCTCCCCAAGCCCCACCCGGCCACCGTCTGCAACACCATGTGGGCTCTCACCGACTTCACCGAGGCCAACGGGGCCACCCGTCTGGTGCCCGGCTCCCACCTGGCTCCCGACTCCCCCGACCTCCTTGCTTCCTACGACACCATCCCCGCCGAAATGCCACGAGGCAGCGTGCTCATCTGGCACGGCAGCCTGTGGCACGGCGGCGGCGCCAACGCCACTGAAGAGATCCGTATCGGCATCGCCATGAACTACTGCGCCGGCTGGATCCGCCAGCAGGAGAACCAGCAGCTGGGTCTCGAGCGCCAGCTGGTCGCCACCTTCCCCCGGCGACTCCAGCAGCTGGTCGGCTACGGCCTCTACAACGGCCTGATCGGTCACATCGACAAAGAGATTCCGGCCACTCTCCTCCTCGGCGACACCGAGGAGTCATTCATGATCTGGGACTACGCCAAGCCGCCGGCCGGCTGAACCGGTCGGCGTCAGGCGGCCGGCTGCGGCAACGTCATCCCCTCAGGCTCAGGCCCGATAGTCCGGCCTCAGCCCTCGCGCCGCGGGTAGGCGGGCTCCACCGGGGCCTCGGGGGCCGGCTCGGTGAGATCCAGGTGCACGGGCAGACCCTCGCCCCGGAAGAGGCCGGAGGCGGGGGTGGAGCGGCCCAGGGCATCGGCGGCCAGCACCATGGCACCTGCCGTGTAGGTCGACCGCTCCAGCGGCGGGTAGGTGGCCTCTTCGGGGTAGACCATGCCGGTCCAGTAGGAGCCGTCGTCGTTGCGCAGCTGCTGTACCCAGGTGAGCAGGGTTCGGGCGGCGTCGTCCATGCTCAGGGCGTCGAGGGCCAGCACGCACTCGGCGGTCTCGGCGGCCGTCACCCACTCGCCGGTGGAGACGCAACGCACGCCGTATCCCTCCATCACGAAGGTCGACCACGAGGCTTCGATGCACCGCCGGGCCGCCTGTCCGGTCATGGCCCCCGACAGCACCGGGTAGTACCAGTCCATGGCGAACTCCACCTTGGGAGCGAAGGCCGAAGGGTCGTAGGCCACCGCGTGGGCCAGCCGCCCGGCGGCGAACTCCCAGTCCGGGCGCTCATGACCCAGCCGTTCGGCGCAGGCGATGGCACACCGGAGGCTGTGGTAGATCGACGACGAGCCGGTGAGGAGGGCGTACTCCTCGAGGAACCCCGAGGCGTCCAGCGACCAGCGGATGGAGCCGTCCGGCCGCTGCCACCGCAGCACGAAGTCGATACCGGCGGCCATGGTGGGCCACAGGTCCTCGAGGGCGTCGACATCGCCGGTGGACACATACCGGTGCCAGGCTCCGGTGGCCAGGTAGGCACAGACGTTGGTGTCGAGGCGGGCGTCTTCGATGCCGGTGGTCAGGTAGTAGTTGAACCAGCTGCCGTCGGGCAGCTGGGTGTCCACCAACCACTGGTAGGCGCGGTCCGCCTCGTCATCGAATCCGCAGGCGGTGAGGGCCATGGCCGCCTCCACGTGGTTCCAGGGGTCGCAGTGGCCGCCGGGGTACCAGGGGATCATCCCGTCGGGCCGCTGGATGGCCAGGATCGACCGGGCGGTCTCGACGACCTGCTCGGCGGTGAGGATCCCCCGGACCTCGGGGACCGGCCTCATGCGCCCACCCCGGCCAGCTCGTGCTGGCGGCCGCCGCCAGCCGCATCACCGACCGGCTCCGGCTTCACCAGGTAGACCACCAGGCTCTTCCCCACCAACGGGTTGAGCACCCGTTCGGTGTACCGGGTCAGCTTGGGCGCCTTGGTGATGTCCCACACCAGCAGGCGGTGGTAGGCGGCCACCGCCGGATGGTCGTCGTTGGTGGTGCCCACCAGGCAGCGCAGCCACCAATAGGGGGCGTGCAGCCCGTGGGCGTGGTGACTGCCGACCTCGGTGAGCCCGTTGCCCTCCAGCCGG
>Ga0302319_10007534_pt1 | contig 21415 bp, 22 predicted proteins | sample Bog_T0_2_FD_203319 | JGI IMG/M metagenome (GOLD analysis project Ga0302319, IMG submission 203319) | Peat permafrost microbial communities from Stordalen Mire near Abisko, Sweden - Bog_T0_2 | ecosystem: Environmental > Terrestrial > Soil > Wetlands > Peat | place: Sweden: Abisko, Stordalen Mire... | reverse complement strand
TCGTTCGCGGTAGTCGGCTCTACCTATATTGACAGGGATGAAAACACAAAAATCATGGGCGCCGGGCGCCAACATCAAGGTTTCCAGCGTTGAACTTGGCACAGATCGATGGGTCGTCGAGGCCGAAACCCAAGGCCAACCCACCTGTCCAGGTTGCCAAACTCTTTCGGCTTCCAGACACAGCTCCTATCTGCGCCGTCTCCAGGATCTGCCGGTTCAGGGTGTCCCGGTAATGATCAGGCTGCGTTCAAGGCGATGGCGGTGCCGCAATCCGGCCTGCGTACGAAAGATATTCACTGAGCGCCTGCCAGGTGTCGCCTCACCTTTGGCGCGGCGTTCTTCCCGGGTCATCGAACTGGTCCGGCTAATCGGCCACAGCGCTGGAGGGCGCCCGGGAGAACGGTTGATGGAGCGCTTCGCAATGCCTGCGAGCGACGATACGATTCTTCGTCATCTGAAGCGGGGGGCCAAAGAACGGCCGGCGGCACCGCCTTTGCGGGCGGTTGGCATTGATGACTGGGCTTGGCGAAAAGGACAGAACTACGGCACAATCATTGTGGACTGGAGCGACGGGCGCTGACATCGTTCGGGAGTTGGGTCTCAGCCGAAAGCGGGTCGACAATTGGATCCGTTTGCAGACGCTGCCGGCAAGAAATCCAATGGCGCCAAAACCGTGTTCGCCCGCATTCTATAAGTCGTATCTGGTCTCCCGATGGACGGAGGGTTATCAAAGCGGGCGCGGACTATTCGAAAAAATCAAGCGCCTTGGCTACAATGGTAGTTTCTCATACTTGGCGCGGTTCCTCTCGCCATGGCGCGATGCGAAAAATTCTTCAATCGGAACCGTTGTGTCTCCCAACGAGGTGACCACGCCCGCCATATTTACCAGCGGGCAAACGACCTCTCAGCTGGTGGCCGCGGCGCTCTGTATAAAGCCACGGCCTCTGCTGACGGCACGGCAGGCCGAAGAGGTCGAAGCACTCAAACCCGATAGTCCCGATTTTGCGGCAATGCGTAGCCTTGCGATGAAATTTAGGGGTATCTTGCGCGGCAGCAGTATCGAAAAGCTGGACCGCTGGACCGATTCCGTCAAGCAATCGGGCATCTACTCAATGAAGCGCTTCGCGAAACAAATTTGCCGTGATATCGACGCTGTCAGAGTTGCAGTGACGGAAACTTGGAGCAATGGCCAGACAGAAGGACAGGTCAACCGCCTAAAAACACTCAAACGGTCGATGTATGGCAGAGCGGGCGTCGACCTTCTCCGCGCTCGGATGTTGCCCCTCCCGATGATCGATTTGCACCAAGAATGAGGGAGACCCCAGAAACCGCCGGGCGGGCGATGATGGCGCAAACCCCAGCCCGCATCCTGGTGATCGACGACGCGGCGGTGGTGCGCCAATACCACCGCAAAATTCTCGAACAGGCCGGCCACGCGGTGAGCGAGGCCGTGAACGGCATGGAGGCGATCGAAAAACTGCTGCAGGAACCATTCGATCTTTGCATCGTCGACGTCAACATGCCGGTGATGGACGGCTATTCGTTTCTGCGCGCCCGGCGGCGATCAGCTGACCTCGCTATGGCAGCAAAAGCTCAGCCAGCCTGGCCAGATTTCTGTCCTGACCAAAGGGGAAATCCACGGTGGCGGCGCGAAAGTCGCAACCACGTTCGGCCGGGAAACCCTGCACCGGCTGGTGCTGTTCGGCTTTATGCTGCTCGGGCTGTTCTTTTTTCTCCGGAATGGCGAGGAAGTGATCAAAAAATTGCGGGTGGGAAGCCGCCGCGCCTTCGGCGCCGCAGGTGAGGATATCGGCCGGCGGATCATCAAATCGGTTCCCGGCACGGTCAACGGCCTGGTTGAACCGCAAAGGCGCGATAGACGAGGTGCGCGGGTCGGGAGGGAGACTGGCCGTGTTTACCGGCGAAAATGCAGCCCCAAAGTCGGTGACCGGGGCGCCACCATTTGGTTGCTGATGTCGGGGGATTTTCTCGCGAGCTCTATGAATGCCAGATCAGTTTCGAGCAGATGAGTGCGCGTCATTGTCATATAGCAAAAAATAGTTTGTGGCCGCCCTCGAGATCCCGGCTAGGTTGCAAGCTGATTGGTTCTACACTGACTTGGTAGTTCGGGGGGTGCGGAACGTTCATTCGAAAATAAAATCCGCGCGGCGACGATTTGGTGGTGCAAGAGATGCCGTGCAGGCAGTGTGACGAGCACGCCGAGGTTGAACAAGCATAAAGCGACGCAAGCTAGGGAGGACGGATATGCAAGGTGATATCGACAGGGGCCCGGTAAAGCGTTGGGCTGCGCCTCCAGCCGTTCCGGCCGGCGAGCCAAACCATCTGTGGGTTGGCGGCAACCCGGCCCCATCCTCTTCCGGCGAGACTTTTGCGGCGTTTGACCACGCCACCGAAGCTTCAGCGGCGTGCACGGCGAAACTGGCGCGTAGATCGGCGTCAACGCCGCAGACTTGGCCTGCTCGACCGGCCGCGCTGCCTGACTATACTGATTGTCTAATTTTATGTTAAATAAGGTAACCAATGATCTTCACCGAAAAGGCGTCTGATACGGATCCCGGAACAGCGCCGCGGCACGCGGCGGCCAAGCTTGCCATATTGGCCGGTGGCAATGTCATGATGACGCTGATGATCAGCTCGGTGCTGCCCGCCACCGGCGCGATCGCCGGGCATTTTGCCGCGATTGGCGACGCCGATCTGCGGGCGCAGTTCATTCTGATGGCCCCTTATATCTCCTTCATCTTCGCCTCGCCGCTCAGCGGCGTCATGCTTCAAAAATACGGGCGGCGCTGGCCCCTGCTGGCGGCTTGTGCGCTTTACGCGGTTGCCGGTGGCGCCGAGCTCTTTATCGAGAATTTCTGGCCGCTCGTTATTGCGCGCATCACGCTAGGTGCTGCAGGTGGCGCCATCACCACGATTGTAATGACTCTCGCGGGCGATTATTTCACCGGCGCCAAGCGAACCTGGGCTGTCACCGTAGTTGGCCTGGCGCCGGCTGCCGGCGCGGTTGCCGTCATCGCGGTTTCAGGCATTCTGGTCGATCGGGGTGGGTGGCACATGGCCTTCGCGCCCTACCTCATTTCGATTCCTATTTTGATCGGCGCCTTCTTCATCATCAGCGAGCCTGAAAAGCCGGGCCACGCAGCCACCGGTTCCGGCGCCTTGCCGAAGAATTTCCTAGGTCTGTGCTTGATCACCATGGCGGTTGCGTGTCTCGCCGTCATGGGACCGGTGCAATTGCCGTTCCTGATGCGCGCAATCGGTGTGCACACCGCGATCGTGGCCTCGATGGTTCTGGTCCTTTCCACCGTCGTGGCGGTCGCGACGGCCGTCATGTATCCGGTCATACGGCGCTATCTCTCTGTCAACGATGTTCTAGTCTTTATTCTGGGATGCGGAACGATTTGTTTCCTGCTGCTTTTTCTAGCGAATAGCCTGGCGATGGTGATGATCGCGCTAATGATCGGCGGTCCGCCTTCCGGGCTGATGATTACGCATTTCTCCGCCGTCACCATCGAGCGTGTGTCGCCCGAAGCGCGCGGGCGGGCGCTCGGATTGATCAACAGCGCGATTCCGCTGGGCCAGCTTTTGATCCCTTTTGTTTCGGGACCGCTGCGCGAAGCACTCGGGATTCAGCCGATGTTCGGCGTGCTTGCCGCCATCGTGTTCACCGCCAGCGTCATCGCGTTCTTTGCGCCGCGGCTAGGCAGTGAACGACCAGCGATGATGTCGCTGGGCGGCCAGGGCAAACCGCCGGGGCGGGCATAGGTTCCCGCCATGGCCAGTTTCCTGTTGATCCATGGCGCGATGCATGGTGGTTGGTGTTGGGAGCGTGTTGTGCCGCTGCTGGTGAGCCAAGGCCACCACGTGGCTGCGCCGGACCTGCCGGGCATGGGCGCGGACTCTATGGGCGCTCCTGGCATCACCCTGGAATCCTGGGGCCGATTTGCTGCCGATTTACTCGGACGGCAGCCGACAAAATCCATCCTGGTTGGCCATAGCCTCGGCGGCATGGTCATCAGCCAGGCCGCGGAATATGCACCGGCACAGATCACCGCGCTGGTCTATCTCACGGCGCTCCTGCCGCGGAACGGTTTGTCGGCACTTGAGATTACGCGCGGCGAGGACGTTCCAGACATGGGTGCCAGGATGGCGCTTCGGCCGACGGCGGATGGCGAAAGCATTATCGCCGCGCCGGAAGACGCGCGCGCCTATCTCTACGGCGAAACACCCGCCGAATGGGCCGAACGCGCCGTATCCCGCTTGGTGCCGCAGCCTCTGGCGCCGCTGCAAAATACCGCCGCCCTCACGGAAACGAATTTCGGCTCGGTTCCACGCGTGTATATCGAATGTCTGCGCGACCGCATTCTGCCTGTGCTCCTGCAACGGACCATGCACGCCGCATCGCCTTGCGCGGCGGTGCTTTCCATCGATACCGATCACTCGCCGTTTTACGCGGCACCGGAAGCGCTAGCGGCGCACCTGCTTCAAATCGCGGCGCGGTTCGATTAGGATTCCTGATTGGCAAGGCCGCGGCGCCGCCGATTGGCGTCTTCTCGTACCATGGCTGCATAGTGTTGCAGCGCCAGGGAGGGGTCGGCCTGGCGCCAGGCAATGTGAAAGTTGAATTTTGGGAGGGCTGGGCGGATCGGGCGAAATGCCACGGCCGATGCGGGCGGGTCGTGCAGGGCGGGCAGCACGGCGATTCCGAAACCGGCCGCCACCAGGCCGAATATGGTGGAACTGGTATCGGCTTCGTGGATGATTTTTGGCCGGAAGCCGGCGCCGGCGCAAAGTTTCTCCAGCCAGGCCTGGTAGTCGTAGAAAACCCCACCCAGCGAGACGAAGGGCTGGTCAGCGAGGTCCGCAAGGGCGAGGTGCCGGCGGGCGAGGAGGATATGGCCGGCGGGCAGGGCGGCGTGAATGGCCGCCTGCTGGATGCATTCGAAATGGATCTGCTCCTGCACGGCGGCAAGGCGCAGGCCTGCATAGGCGAGGTCGATTGTCTTGCGCTGCAGGGCTTCGATCTGCTGGCGCGGGTCGAGTTGCTGGATTTCAATTTTGACTTTCGGGAATTTTTCGCGGAACAGCTTCATCACCCGTCCCAGGGAGGGCTCGAAATACCCGAAGGAATACGCGATCCGTAGCCGGCCGGCGGCGCCACGCTGGACTTCCCTGACATCCTCGAGGGCCTGCGTGGCGCGGGCAAGGATTTGCCTGGCTTCGTTGAGGAAGATGTCTCCAGCCTCCGTCAGGGCAATGCCCCGCTTGCCGCGGGTTATGAGCGGGACGCCGGCTTCGCGCTCGAGGTCCTGTATCTGCCGGCTGAGGGGCGGATGGGAAATGTTCAGCCGCGCCGCGGCGCGCCGCAAATTCAACTCCTCGGCCACCGCGATGAAGTAGCGCAAATGCCGTAATTCCATGTTCCGCCCGGGCTGTGTGGTACCTGAATAGTGCCACATTGGCATAAAAACGGTAATTGTGAAAGTTTTTAGGTTGCAATAATGGTGCGGGCAACGGAATTCGGGAAGGAAATGAGGATGCGGGCAGACCGTATGCCGGTGATCGTGGGGGTGGCCCTGAGCGATTATCCGAAGGCGCCGAACCTGACGAGCCACGGTCACCACGCCCAGGCGCTGCAGCGTGTGCTTGAGGAGTCTGGTGTGCGGTTGGAGGATGTTGATGGCTATATGTCGGTGGGAACCGGCGGCATGAATGTCGACGATGTCGCCACGATGGCGGAATATTTTCGTATCAAGCATCGATGGGCCGAGGGATCGCAGATCGGCGGCGCCGCATATCAGGGGTTTGTCGACCACGCGAAGACAGTTATTGAATCTGGTATTTGCGACACGGTGCTGATGACCTATGGGTCGGATCTGCGTTCGAATAAGCGCCGCTCGCTAGCACCGCGGCTGGCTGATCAGTTCGTTGAATCGCCGCGCTGTTACGAGAATCCGTATGGGCCGACGATTCTGGGCAATTACGCGCTGGCGGCGCAGCGGCACATGCACGAATTTGGCACCACGCTTGAGCAACTGGCGGAAATTGCGGTTTCCACGCGGCTGCACGCGGCAAACAATCCGTTTGCGCTGAATCGCGAGCCGATCACCATTGCGGATGTGGTGAACGCGCCACGCGTCGCCGACCCGCTGGGGAAACTCGATGCCTGCGTGGTGACGGATGGCGGCGCCGCGGTGATCATGACGACGCTGGAGCGGGCACGCGACTTGCGGCAGAAGCCGATCTACCTGCTCGGCTCCGCGACGGCGCAGACCCATTGGAGCATCAACCAGATGCCCGATTATACGACGACGGCGGCGGCGGTGAGCGGCCCGGCGGCGTTTGCGCAGGCCGGGGTGACCCCGGCTGATATCGATACCGCGCAGCTCTATGACAGTTTCACCATTACCGTGATGCTGCTGCTGGAGGGGCTGGGTTTTTGCAGGCGGGGTGAGGGCGGCGCGTTTGTGCGGGATGGCAAGCTGCGACCCGGCGGGCGGCTGCCGACGAATACGGATGGCGGCGGGTTGTCGGCCTGCCATCCGGGCATGCGCGGCGTTTTCACGTTGATCGAAGCGGTGCTGCAGCTGCGCGGGCAGGCCGGCGCGCGGCAGGTTCCGGATGCGAAGCTGGCAGTGGCGTGCGGGAGCGGCGGGATTCTGTCCTGCATCAGCACGCTGATTTTGGGAAAGGAGCAGCCGTGACGCTGCTTTCCGATGCGATCGCAGGCGAGCTGCCGGGGCGGCCGGTGCCGTTCGTGGATGCCGATAACAGGCCATTCTATGACGGCTGCGCGCGAGGCGAGTTGTGGATGCAGCGCTGCGTGGAGACCGGGAGATATCAGTTTTATCCCCGTCCATGCTCGGTTTATACCGGCGGGCGGGTTGAATGGGTGAAGTGCGTCGGCAAGGGCACGGTGCATACGTTCAGCGTGATCCGGCGCAATTATCCGGAGCCTTATTTCGAGGCGTTAACGCCTTACGTCGTTGCGATTATCGACCTTGGGGAGGGGGTGCGCATGATGTCGAATGTGACCGGATGCACGCCGGAAGAGGTGAAGATCGGGATGAAGGTGGAAGTTTATTTCAGTTGCGTCAGTGAGGCGCAGCGCGTTTTTCTGCCTTTCTGGCGGCCGGTGGGCTGAGGGGATTTTCGGTATGGAACTGGCGCTGACCGCAGAAGAACTGTTATTTCAACGGGAAGTTCGGGAATTCCTCGACTCCGGGCTCAAGCCGGAATGGCGTGGCGTGTCGGACAGTGATAATCGCTCACAGCCGGAGGTGACCGCGCAATGGCAGGCGGTGCTGGCGACAAAGGGCTGGCTGACACCGGCCTGGCCTGCGGTGCATGGCGGGCTGGGCTGGAGCCCGATGCAGCACCATATTTTCAAGGAGGAATGCAGCAAAAGGCGCGCGCCGAAGCTATCGAGCATGTCGATTGGCATGATCGGGCCGCTGATCTGCCTGTATGGCACAACTGCGCAGCAGGCATATTATTTGCCGCGCATCATCAGCGGCAATGATGTCTGGTGCCAGGGGTTTTCCGAGCCTGGCTCGGGATCGGATCTCGCCTCGCTGAAAACCGCGGCGCGGCGTGACGGGGATGAGTATGTTGTCGCGGGGCAGAAAATCTGGACGACCTATGCGCATTACGCAACGCACATGTTTTGCCTGGTACGGACCAACCCGCTCGCCGCGCGACCTCAGGCCGGGATCAGCATGCTGCTGATCGACATGAAATTGCCTGGCATTACCGTGCGTCCGATCAGGACGATTGATGGCGAGCACCATTTCAACGAAGTGTTTTTCGATGACGTCCGCGTGCCGGAGAGTTGCCTGCTGGGCGCTGAGAATCAAGGCTGGGATGTGGCGCGTTCGTTGCTCGCTTTCGAGCGTTCCGGCATTGCCGATGTGGTCGCCACCCGGCAGGCGCTGCATGATGTTTTGGCGATCGCGGCGGGAGAGGCGCGTGGCAATGGCAGCCTGCTGCAAGATGATGACTTTGGCGATCGTTTGGCACGGTTGGAAATCGCCTTGGATGCGCTTGAGACCTTTGAGTTGCGGGTAATGGATGCCGGGCCGCGCTGCGCGGGGCGAGCGCATGATGCATCGATTCTGAAAATTCTTGGCTCAGAGGTCAGGCAGAAGATACATATGCTTGGCGTTGAGGCGCTGGGGCAGGTTGGCGCGGTTTGGCCGGATGATGCGGCGCCGGCGCATCCGTCGGGGGCCGGCCGGCATCTTGTGCAGGATGCACTATTTTTTCGGGCGGCATCCATTTATGGCGGCGCCAACGAAATCCAGCGCAATATTATTGCGAAATCGTTGTTAAAGTCACCTGTGGAGATTTAGGCGTTAGCCATGGAATTCAGTTTCACCGGCATTCAATCCGAATTTCGCGCGACGCTGCGGCGGTTTTTGAATGAGCGTGGCGCGCCAGCGGCGCAGGCAGGCGAACGCGAGATGGCGCGGCGGTGGCGGGCGGAACATTGGGCGGAGCTCGCGGAACTTGGCGCGTTGGCAGCGCTTCTGCCGGAAGATTGTGATGGACTGGGTGGCGACAGCGTCGATGCAATTGCAATGCTTGATGAGATCGGCCGTGCGCAGGCCGGGGCGCCGTTGATTGAGACCGCCATCGTCGCCGCGGGGTTGATCGGCAGGTTGGGCTCACCGGCGCAGAAGCGGGAATTTTTGCCCGCGATTGCGGCGGGGCGGCTAAAATGCGCGATCGCGGATGGCGGGATTCTGGCGCCGGGCGCATCGGGGTCATCGTTCGAGTTGCGTGCGCTGGATAATGGGGCGTACCGCGCCCAGGGTCGGCAGGCTTTGGTAACCGAAGCGCCGGACTGCGATTGGCTGCTGGTCGTGTGCGGAGGATCGCTGTCTGCGTTGAGCGTGTTTTTCGTCAAGCCAGGTCAGGCTGGAGCGCGGTTGCAGCCGTTCTGGACAATCGATGACCGGCCGGCGGCCAGTCTCAGCCTGGAGGCGGTGGCGCTTGAGGCGGCTTTGCGTTTGGGCGGCGTTGGTGAGGCAGGTGCAGCGCTTGCGGACGTTTTCGATTGTGCGGCTGTCGCGCAGTGCGCCGAAGCGGTGGGGCTGATGGCAAGTCTGTTGAACCAGACGATCGCGCATTTGAAGACGCGCACGCAGTTCAGCCAGCCCCTGGCGGAATTTCAGGCATTGCAGCATCGGCTTGTGGATATGTATGCGGCTTATGAACTGAGCCTGTCACTGACGTACAAGGCGGCAATTCTGAGCAAGCAGGCCGCGACGGATGATCAGCGCGCCGCCGTTTCCGGCGCGAAAGTACAGACAGCTGAGGCCGCGCGCCTGATTGGGCACGAGGCGATTCAGATGCATGGGGCGATGGGCATGAGCTCGGAACTGCCAGTGGGAAGGGCGGTCAAGCGGCTGAAGGCGATGGAGCCGCAATACGGATTGCCCTCGTATCATCTGCGCCGCTACCGGGCGCTCCGCAGGAGCCACGCGGTGTGATCCAGGGCCGGCCCTCTGCGCGCTACAAAACCGCCGGGCAGATGCTTCAAGCCGCGGCCGCCACGTCGCCGGGGAAGACGGCGCTGGTGTTCGGAGATCGCAGGCGCAGTTACCGGGAATTGGACGAGGCCAGTAACCGGATTGCCAGCGCGCTCCTCGCAAAACACCATGCGTGTGGCAGGACGATCGGAATTATCGGCAAAAACTCAGATTATTTCGTGGAAATTCTGTTTGGCGCCGTCAAGTCGGGTGGCACGGCGGTGGTGCTGAACTGGCGCCTGGCGCCGCCGGAATTACTTGGAATCGTCGAGGATGCCGGCCTGGCCGTACTGTTTTATGACATCGCGTTTGCTTCAGCCGTTGAATTTTTGCGATCGGTCTTGCCGTCGATTGTGTATATTCCGTTCGACGTGGCGGGTGATGCGAACCCGGATTTTGGGATGCTGGTTGCAGGGCAACGCGCCGGGGCGCCGGAGGTTATGATCAGCCCGGATGATCCTGCTATCATGATGTATACCAGCGGCACCACGGGACAACCCAAGGGGGTGCCGGCCAGCCATTATGCGATCTGTTTTGCACCGCAGAACATGCTGGCCACCGGCGAGCGCTGCGTGAGCCTTGAGCCGGATATCAATCTGCTCACCACGCCGTTGTTTCATCTGGCGGGGATCGGCTGGCTGTTTGGTTCGATTTTTGCGCGCGCGACTCTGATTATTTTGCCTGCCGCCGATGTGCCGGCGATCGTTGCGACGATCGCCGCGCATCGGGTGACGCGCGCGACGGTGCTGCCGGCGTTGATGCCGGCGCTGCTGGATGCGGTGGCGCAGGGGGTCGATCTGTCAAGCCTGCGGCTGATCGTTTATGGCGCATCGCCGATTCCGGAAAGCCTGCTGGCGCGGATGCTGGAAAACTTCTGCTGCGGCTTTCTGCAGAATTATGGAATGACCGAGAACAGTACGGCGGCGACCTATCTGGGACCGGAGGACCATTATCCCGGCAGCCCGTTTCTGCTGTCCTGCGGCCGGCCTTATCCGTATGTGAAGCTGCGCACGGTGAGAGCGGACGGGACGATCTGCGGCGCCGGTGAGATCGGTGAGATTGAGTTGCAATCCGCGACGTTATTTGCGGGCTATTGGCGGCGGCCGGGGGTGAGCGCGGAAGTGTTGCGGGATGGCTGGTACGCCACCGGCGATCTCGGGTATCTTGATACGAAGGGCTTTATTTTTCTTGTCGACCGCAAGAAGGACATGATTATTTCGGGCGCGGAGAACATCTACCCGGCGGAGGTGGAATCGGCGATCAGCGCGCATCCGGATGTCGTGCGCGCCGCCGTGATCGGCGTGCCGAGCGATAAATGGGGCGAAGAGGTCAAGGCGATCGTGATTCTGCGCGACGGCTCGGTGCTCGATGGCGCTGGGCTAATTACGTTTCTCCGCCCGATGATCGCCGGCTATAAATTGCCGAAATCGGTTGATTTCGTGTCCGAATTGCCGCTGACCGCGGTCGGTAAAATCGCCAAGCCGGTACTGCGTGAACGTTATTGGCCGGCGCCGGGCCGGAGGATCAATTGAGGGAGGTTGAATTGGCTGACGAAAGGCGAATGGTGCGTTTTGAGCGGGATGGGCATATCGGCATCATCACCATCGACCGGCCCGAAGTCCGAAATGCGATTAACGGCGCGGTTTCGCGTGGGATCGAGGCGGCGATTGACGAGATTGAAACCGATCCCTCGCTCTGGGTCGGCATTCTGGCCGGTAACGGACCGGTATTTTCCGCCGGTGCGGACTTGAAGGCGGCGGTGGAAGGGCGCGGTGAGCAAATTAGCACGGCGCGCGGCGGCTTCGGCGGGATCACGGCGCGGCAGCATGAGAAGCCGATCATCGCCGCGGTGGACGGCGCGGCACTTGCGGGCGGCTTTGAGATCGTGCTGGCCTGCGACATGGTGGTCGCCTCAAAGTCGGCACGGTTCGGGATTCCGGAGGTCAAGCGCGGGCTGATTGCTGGCGCCGGCGGTTTGTTCCGGCTGGCGCGGCATTTGCCGCCGAATATCGCGATGGAACTGGCGCTCACTGGCGATCCGATCGACGCTGCCAGCGCCGCGCAATGGGGCATCGTGAATATTTTGACGGAACCTGGCGGAGCGCTGGCCGGCGCGCGGGATCTCGCGAACCGGATTATCGCCAATGCGCCGATGAGCGTGCGCTTAAGCCGCCGGACCATTCTGGAAACCAGGTTGCTGGACGACGCCGCGGCGTTCCGGAATTCAGCCGCGCGCCTGGCGGAGAATTGCGCGACTGCCGATTATGCCGAAGGCCCGAGGGCTTTTCTGGAAAAACGTGCGCCAGTGTGGCAGGGGCGCTGAAACCCGGCAGCTTCCCGTTTCCGGCCAGTGTGTTAACGCTGTTGCCCGATTTTGCCGCCGCGCCGCTGCCGCGCGGATTTCTGGTGACAGGCTGAAACAAGCTATGTCTTCAGGCTGGAAACATAAAATTTATTAGTGAGAAGCGTTAGCGCGCGCTGCGTATAATCAAGGGAAGATGGTTCAAGAAAGATGCCTTTCCTTCGGCGAAGAAGGCCCTTCAGCGTCGCAATATTCCCGTCTTGGTCGAATTTTTGCCATCTATAGATGATATAAATTCACTGGGTGGTCCACGTGGCCTGTGCTTGATGATTGGATGAGGCGGCCAGGAATATGCTACACATGCGGGCGCCACCAATGCCGGGATAAGGGCAATATGCATGATTGATTTGGTGATTCGGCGGGCGCACGTGGTGGATGGAACCGGGCGGGACGGCTTTGAGGCCGACATCGCGATTGAAGGCGGTTTGATTGTTGAAGTCGGGCGGGTTGCGGGTACGGGGCGCGAGGAACTGGATGCGCATGGCCTGCTGGCGACGCCCGGTTTTGTCGATATTCATACGCATTACGATGGGCAGGCAAGCTGGACTGACCGGCTGACGCCGTCATCCTGGCATGGCGTTACGACCGCGGTGATGGGAAATTGCGGGGTGGGCTTTGCGCCTTGCCGGCCGGGTGATCATGAACGGCTGGTGAACTTGATGGCCGGGGTTGAGGATATTCCCGAGGTGGTGATGGCGGAAGGCGTGCCGTGGCTTTGGGAAAGCTTTCCGGAATATCTCGATTTTTTAGGCGAACGGCGGTTTGATATAGACCTTGCGGGCTATGTGCCGCATGCGGCGCTGCGGCTTTTCGTGATGGGCAAGCGGGCCTGCGATCTGGAGCCGGCGAATGCGACTGACTGTGAGAGAATGGCCGGACTTTTGAAGGAGGCGCTGCGGGCTGGGGCGCTGGGGCTTGGCACGTCGCAGACGATCAATCACAAATCCAGCGATGGCACGCCGATCCCGACCTTACGGGCGGCCGAGGCGGAGCTGCTGGCGCTGGCGCTGGCGATGCGTGATGCCGGGCGCGGGGTGTTTCAGTACGTCACGGATTTGCAGGACCCGGACCGGATCGAGGAGCAGTTTCGCGTGCTTGAGCGGCTGGCGGAACGCTCCGGCCGGCCGGTGACATTTACCGTGACGCAGCAGCACGCGAACCCCGGCAATTGGAGCAGACTGCTGGACTGGACGGCTGCCGCGCAGCGCAAGGGGCTGGCGATGAGTGCGCAGATCTACCCGCGGGCGGTGGGTGTGATTTTGGGGCATGAGCTTTCACTGAACCCGTTTTTTTCAACGCCCACCTATCAGAAACTCGCCGCGCTGGATTTTGACGCGCGCATCCGGGAGCTGCATGTCCCGGCCATTCGGGACCGCATTCTGGCTGAAAAACTCGATCCGAATCCCGGCTCGTTGCTTGGGTTGCGCGTGGCCAATTATGATGAAATCTACCCACTAGGCGACCCGCCGGATTACGAACCGCTGCCGGAGACCAGCATCGCGCGGCAGGCGGCGTCGCGTGGCTTGGATCCTGCGGAATTTGCGTATGATTTGATGCTCGAAGATGGCGGGCGCACGCTGCTGTATATGGCGACAGCGAATTATGCGGCGCGCGATCTGGAGATGTGTGGTGATGCGATGCGCCATGAAGGCGGCGTGATCGGGCTGGGCGATGGCGGTGCGCATCTTGGGTCGATTTGCGACGCGAGCTATCCGACTTTCATGCTGACGCATTGGGTGCGCGACCGCCGGCGCGGGGCGCGGTTGAAGCTTGAATTTGCCGTTGAAGCGATGACGCGGCGGACCGCGCGGGTGGTTGGGCTGAATGACCGTGGCGTGTTGGCACCTGGTTATCGGGCGGATGTCAACCTCATCGATTTTGCGGAGCTGCGGCTCGGCAAGCCATTCATCGCGCGGGATCTGCCATGCGGGGGGCGGCGCTTGCTGCAGCAGGCCCAGGGATATGTGGCAACCATCGTCAATGGTGCCGTAGTTTACCGCGAAGGCGTGGCGACCGGCGCGCTGCCTGGCCGTTTGGTGCGCGGCCCGCGGGAAAGTCAGGCGGGGGCATGATGTCGAAATCGCAACGGATGCCGTGGATACCGATGGATCAGATGACCGCGGCGCAGCGCGGGACCGCCGCGATGCTGGGCCAGGTTTCCGGCGGGACGACCAGCGGGCCGCAGAGTTTTTTGCTGCGCAGCCCGGAGATGGCGCTGCACCTGCATAAGTTGATCCATTACCTGCTGGGCAGCAGCCCGCTGCCCCGGCGGCTGGCGGAATTCGCAATTCTCATTCAGGCCAAATTATGGGATCAGGATTATGAATGGTGGGCGCATCATCATCTTGCGATCCGCCACGGGATTGACCCGTCTGTGCCGGATGATCTGAGGACCGGATGCCGGCCGGCAAAGATGCAGCCTGACGAAGCGCTGGTCTATGATTTCTGCATGGAGCTTTCGACGACGCACCGGGTTTCCGATGCGACATTCGCGGCGATTTCGGCGGCGCTGAGTGAGCAGGCGCTGGCGGATCTCACGGTGGTCACCGGAACTTATGTAACAATCTCGATGATTCTCAATGTTGCCGAGGCCGTGGCGCCGGTGGATGATCCGCTGCCCTTCGCCGCCGGGCCGGAGGTGAGGCGGGAGGGATGACGAGCCGGGAGGAGGACGAAAATCTGATCCGCCGGCTGATGGAAGGCCAGGGCCGGCAGGATTGGGATGAGATTTTGCGGCTGCTCGCGGATGATGCGGTTTTTGAGATGCCTTTCATCGCTGAAAAATATCATGGCAAAGAGCTGATTTTAGAGCGCTGGCGGCCCGCGCTCACACGGATGGAGGGCGTTAATTTTTTTGACCTGGCGTTTTCACCCATGGCGGAACCGGGTTGGTATATCGCGACGTTCCGGAACCGGTGCAAGGTGAAGACGACCGGGATGGATTACGATCAGATGTATATCAGCCTGTTTCATGTCCGAAACCGCAAGATCGCCTATTTTGCCGAGTATTTTGACACGTTGCGGCTGGCGGTCGCGCAAAGGCGGGTTCGCCGGATTGAAGAGGTGGCGCGGCTTGACTGACGGCGGACTGGCGGGCCGCGTGGCTTTGGTGACCGGCGCGGGGTCGGGCATCGGGCGCGGGGCCGCTCTCGCGCTGGCGGGGCTTGGCGTTGCGGTCGCGGTTTGTGACGTGAGCAATGAGGCGGCTTGCCGAACTGCCGGTGAAATGACCGCTGAAGGCGGACGCGCGCTGGCGGTGGCGATGGATGTGACTGATATCGCCAGCGTGACGGCCGGTTTTGCCGCGGCGGTGGCGGCGCTGGGCGATGCGGATATTCTGGTGCACAGCGCCGGCGGCAATGAAAGGTCGCCTGGCGGCGATACGGTTGCGAACATGGATCTGGCGGTCTGGGATCGCATAATCCGGCTTAACCTTTACGGCGCGGTGCATGCGTGCCGCGTGGCCGCCCCGGGCATGGTGGCGCGGGGCTGGGGGCGGATCATTATCGTGGGATCCGCCTCTGGGTACCGGCTGGCGGCGGGCGGGGGCGCCTATGCGGTCGCCAAGGCGGGGATTGGCGCGTTTACGAAAATTCTCGCGCGGGAAGTGGCGGCAAGCCAGGTGACGGTGAATTCAATCGTGCCGTTTTTTGTCGACACGCCGATGCTGCGCCGGCAGTTTCCGGACGATGCCGCGCTGGCGGCGGAAATGCAGACCGGCAAGCTCGCCAACCCGATGCATGTGGTGCTGCAGGTTGCAGACCAGGTGGAGGCGATTTTGTATCTCTGCCGGGCGTCCGGCCGCTATGTGACCGGGCAGGCACTGCATGTGGACGGCGGCTCGATCATGCCATAGCGCATCCGTGCCGGTTCAGGCCGCGCTAAGGGACTCAACGAATTCGATGGGCACACCGTCGGGATCCGCGATGTAGAAACTTCGTATTGTGCCGCTGGCGTTGGTGATGATGGACGAGGTGATCCGGACCTCGCCGTTGGATGTAAGTGATTGATATTTCGCCGCGATGTCAGGCACGAAGAATGACAGATGCGGGCTGCCGATATTGTTGTGGGCAAGCTCAAGCGCGTTGCCCCTCTGCGTCAGATATTGCAGGAGTTGCAAGGTGATGCCATCCAGCGTGAGAAAGACGCTTTTGAGCTGAGCACCTGGCAGATTGACCAGGGCGGCGAACTGGGCGTTCGCGCTGTGCGCGCGCGCGCCCTCTTCCATGCCGACAATGTCACGATAAAAATTCGCGGATTTGTCGAGATCGGTGACTGTGAGGCCAACATGCCAGAATCGCGGCGTCACGATGGATCAGTTCAGCTTGGGCGGGCTCGCAGCCGGTGTGACGCGGACCGGCATGGATTTGAAGCCGGGAAACTGGTGGGAGGCGACGCGGCGGACCGGGCCGGTGAGTTCAATGTCCGCGACATGGTCCAGGAACACGCGCATGATGTGGCGAAGTTGCAGGCGCGCGATGAGGGCGCCAAGACAGAAATGGTCGCCGGCGCCGAACCCGACATGCGGGGTGGGCGGCCGGCCGATGTTGAATTCATCGGCCCCTGCAATCGCCAGAGTGTCGCGATTGGCCGAGCCGTTCCACAGCACCACCCAGTCACCTTCGCGAATGGTCTTGCCGCCGAGTTCGGCATCCGCCGTTGCGGTGCGCAGCACATGGGTGACGGGGCTGATCCAGCGGACGAATTCGTCGGGCAGGGTGGTGAGCAGAGAACGATTATCCCGAAGCCGCGCCATCTCGGCCGGGCGGCGGATGAGTTCGAGCATGCCGCCGGTGAGCGAATTTCGTGTGGTTTCCTGCCCGGCGGCGATGAACATGAAACCGTTATAGCCGATCTCGTTTTCCGTGAAGGGCACACCGTCGATCTTGGCTTCGGAGAGAATCGTTATGAGATCGCCGCCGCCGCCGCCGCGGCGTTTTTTCGCCAGGTCCTGGACATAGGCGATGATGGTGCGGAGGGCGTGGGTGCGGGCTTCCAGCGCCTCGGCGGCGCCGTAATCCGCATCCGCCGGGGCGCTGCCCATGTTGGCCATCTCAAAAAGCATCGGCCAGTCTTCGCGGGGCAATTGCATGATTTCGAAAATCACGGTGGAGGGTAGCTTGGCGGCGATGTCGGTGACGAAATCGCATTCGCCGGTCTGGATGAGATCGCCGATGAGGTTGGTGGCGAGCTGGCTGACAAACGGGTCCATGCGCGCCACAGCGTTAGGCAGGAAGCGGTGGTGCAGGACCTGGCGCATCTTGTTATGGCGCGGCGGGTCGTTGGAGGCCAGCATCGCGCCTTCAATCGCAAGGCGGATGCTGGGGGACCGGGCGGGGTCCGCAAACGCCGCGGTCAGCGGCAAAGTCGCGCCGGATTTCTGCGCGCTGTAGAGCACCGGGTCCGTATAGACGGTGCGGACATCCGGCAGGCGGGTGACCGACCAGTAGCCGCGGCCATAATTCGTCTCGGTCCAATGGACCGGGTCTTCCTCCCGCATCCGGCGCCACAGGGCATGTGGATCGCCGCTGGCGAAGAATGCCGGATCGGTTAGGTTGAGGTCCTGGCTGGACAACGGGGATTCGGCTGACATTTTTGATTCCGATTGGTTAAGCCCAGTATCATAAGCCAATAAGCACGGCCTGCATGGGATAAAATCTCATTGGCGCGAAACGCTAAGTCGGTTGCAGTGGGCTTGAATTTCCCGCCAATGAGATGTCCGGCGTCTGGCGTCATGGATGCAGGTTGTAAAGGGAGCGGAAAATGCAGCAGCGGCGTGCAGCTCTGGTGACGGGAAGCAGCCGCGGCATCGGCAAAGCGGTGGCTTTGGCGCTGGCCGGTACGCATGACATCGTGCTGAATTACCGGGCGCGGGGCGATGAGGCCGAGGCGGCAGCCGAACTATTTCGCGCTGCCGGCGCCGGCGTGCTGATGCTGCAGGCGGATATTACCGACCCTTACTCGTTGATCAGACTTGCCGACGCCGGTCTCGAAAGATTTGGCCGGATCGACACGCTGGTCACAAATGCCGCCACCGGGCTGCATTGGCCCATCAGCATTTCCGGATGGCAGCAGGTGCAGGATTCCGTTCAGGTGATTGCGGGTAGCTTCGCCACACTGGTCTCCCGGCTCAGCCCGGCAATGGTGGCGGGCGGCCGGATCGTGGCGATCAGCGGGCTGGACCGGGTTTTTGCCGTGGCGGATCATGGCCTGATCGGCGCCGGCAAGGCGGCGGTGGAATCTATGGTGCGCAACCTGGCGATGGAGCTGGGGCCGCGCGGGATCACCGCCAATGCGGTGGTGCCGGGCGCGTGCCGGACCGAATCCCTGGCGCGGGCGCTGGAGCGCCGGCCGGGCTTTGAGGAGAACCTGGTAAAAAGCATTCCGCTGGGAAGGATGGCGACGCCGGAGGATGTGGCAGGGGTGGTGGCTTTCCTGTGCTCGCCCGCGGCGGATTATGTGACAGGAGCCTCAATTTTGGTGGATGGCGGGTTCAGCGCGGGAAACTTGTGGACGGAGCGGCAGCGAATTTCAATGGCGGAGCAGCAATGGTCGGACAGAAAACTGGGGCAGTGAAGCCGCAGGATCAGTCTTTACACCAAAACCGGTTGCCGGCGATAAGCGGCGGCCGGATGCGTCGCGGGCATTCTGCCATCGCCATGGCCAATTAGCTTCTGGCGCAGCGTGCCTTCGCGGTAGGCGGTTTTGAACAGGCCGCGGTCTTGCAACTCGGGCACCAGCAAATCAGCAACATCCACGAACGTGCCGGGGGTGAAGGCGCGGCAGATATTGAACCCGTCAATGTCGGCTTGTTCTGCCCATGCGGCGAATTCATCGGCGACTTGGGATGGGGTGCCGACGATTGTGGAGCCGCGGCCGAGATGCAGGTCTTCGGCAATTAACCGTGGGGTCCAGATTTTGCCGGCGCTTTTTTTCGCCAGGCCATCGGCGGCCGAGCGGTTGGCTTCTGTTGGCTTGAAGGGGATCGGCTCGTCAGGGTCGAGTTTGGCGAGGTCAATGCCGATTGCCGCGGCAATCATCGCAAGGCCGCCTTCCGGCAGCACCGCGCGGCGATGGGCGGCCAGTTTGTCCTGCGCCTCGGCCTCAGTTGCGCCGAGGACGACAACGGCGTCCACAATCACTTTGACGTCGCTGGGATGGCGGCCGTTTTCCACCGCGCGCCTGCGAATGTCCGCAACCAGCGTGCCGGCCGCCTGCTTGTTGGACCCGCCGACGAAAATGCATTCGCAGTGCCTGGAGGAGAATTGCCGGCCGCGCTCCGACGAGCCGGCCTGGTAGAGGGTCGGCGTGCGCTGCGGCGAAGGCTCGCTGCGGTGAATGCCCTGCATCTTGTAGTATTTGCCGGAATGCGTCACTTCATGAACCATTTCCGGCTTCGCATAGATGCCGGCGGCGCGGTCGCGGATGACGGCGCCGTCCTCCCAACTGCCTTCCCATAATTTGTACACGACTTCCATGAATTCGTCGGCCGCCTCGTAGCGCTCGTCATGCGGAAGCTGCCCGGTGCGGCCAAGGGCGCGGGCTGCGCTGTCGAGGTAGCCGGTGACGATGTTCCAGCCCATGCGACCGTTGGTGAGATGGTCGAGCGTGGAGAAGCGGCGGGCGAAGAGATACGGGTCTTCATAGGAAAGGTTGCCGGTGACGCCGAACCCGAGATGCTTGGTGACATAGGCCATGATGGGGATGACCATCATCGGGTCGTTCTGCGGAAAATATGAGGCGCTGCGAATCGCGGCGTCCGCGTTGCCGCCATAAATGTCGAGGACGCCGACGAGGTCTTGCAGGAAGATGCCGTCGAACAGGCCGCCCTCCAGTACGCGAGCGAGATTGGCCCAATATTCCATCGTGGTGTAGTTCATGGCGCGGTCACGCGGGTCAGTCCACTGGCCGGAAGGCGTGAAGCCCACGGCGTTGGTGTCGAAGGCATTCAGGATCAGTTGACGTGTCATGGGATTCATCATCGGATTGCCGGAGCGCCGGATCAAGCGAGATTTGGTCATGCGGTGATGCGGGCGGCGGATTCGATCGTCATGTCCACGGTCAAGAATTTTCGTCATCCCCATATACGGAAAGCTGCCTTGTGATTGCGGCGGCCGAAGCGCAAGTTCCCGCCCTGGCAAAAAAGGATCTGGCGCGAGCATGAATCGGTTGGCTGGGAAAGTGGCATTTATAACGGGTGCGGGAGCGGGCATAGGCAAGGAGGCTGCCTTGCTGTTCGCCAGCGAAGGCGCGCGGGTGATGGTTGCGGAACGCAACGCCGAGGCCGGCGAGGCAACGGCGGCGCTGGTCAGGCAGGCGGGCGGAGAGGCGCGATTTGTTCACACCGATGTTTCGGATGAGCCAAGCGTGGCCGCGGCGATTGCCGCAACGGTGGCGGCTTATGGCCAGCTGAACATTCTCTACAATAATGCCGGCGGCTCATCGGCTGACGATGGGACGGTGACGGATATCGACATCGCCGCGTTCTGGCGCCCGATGCAGGTTGATTTGTTTGGGACGTTTCTATGTTGCCGGCACGGGATTCCGGAACTGATCCGCGCCGGCGGCGGCGTGATTGTGAACACAACCTCGACAACAGCGCTGCGCGGTGTGCCGCATGTGGAGGCTTATAGCGCCGCGAAAGGCGGGGTGATCGCGCTGACGCAGTCTATGGCGATTGATTATGCCGGCGAGGGCATCCGCGTGAACGCGATTGCCGCGGGGGGAATCCGGACCGAGCGGACAGCCGCGCGAATTGCCGCGTCCCCGCATGCGGCCGCCACACAGGGGGCGCATCTGCTTGGCATCGGCCATCCGCGCGATGTCGCGAATGCGGCGCTGTTCCTGGCGTGCGAAGAATCTCGCTATATTACAGGCATCGTGTTGACGGTGGATGGCGGGTGGTGTGCGGCAAGCCCCGGCGTTACGGCGCGGCCAAAGCAAAACAAAGGGACCTAGAATGACTGAAGCGATGACGGACGGCGATATTCTCGACGTCGATCTCTACGGCGCGGTCAAGCAGGACCCTTATGAGCATTATGTCGCGTGGAACCGGCGGCCGCCATTTTTCATTCTGGCGGCGGGCCATAGGCAGGCGGTGTTCACGCGGCAGGCGGATACGAAAATCGTGCTCGAAGATTATGCGCGGTTCTCCAGCGTGAAGCGGCCTTATCCCGGCACTGAAGGTTTCTATTTTTTCAATTCCATGCCGAGCGTCACCGATTCCGACCCGCCAGTTCACACGCGCCGGCGCCGTCTGATGTCCCCCGCTTTGACGCCGCGCAAGCTGGTAAAAATTCAGGACGGGCTGAACGCGGCGGTCGACAAGCTGCTGGATGGACTCGAGGCGCAAGGCGGCGGTTTCGACCTGGTCGCGGATCTGGGCAAGCCGCTCTCGACAAAGGTCTTGCTGGGGCTGGTTTGCGATTTGCCGGAAGAAGATTGGCCTATATTCACTGATTTCATGCAGGCGCAGCGGGCGGCGTTCAACCAGCTTGCC
>Ga0302319_10007533_pt1 | contig 21416 bp, 14 predicted proteins | sample Bog_T0_2_FD_203319 | JGI IMG/M metagenome (GOLD analysis project Ga0302319, IMG submission 203319) | Peat permafrost microbial communities from Stordalen Mire near Abisko, Sweden - Bog_T0_2 | ecosystem: Environmental > Terrestrial > Soil > Wetlands > Peat | place: Sweden: Abisko, Stordalen Mire... | reverse complement strand
CATGAAAGCCACCCGACTATACATCGCCGCATGAAAATACTGGTCATTGATATTGGCGGGACGCATGTCAAAGTGTTGGCGACCGGTCAGGACAACCACCGGGATTTCGCGTCCGGGCCGCACTTGACCCCCAAGCGGATGGTCTCCGGAGTTCGATCCTTGGTGACTGATTGGAAATATGATGCCGTTTCCATTGGTTACCCAGGACCCGTTCGCCGCAACCGGCCCGTGGCGGAACCGTGGAATCTGGGAACCGGCTGGGCTGGCTTTAACTATGAAGCCGCTTTCAAATGTCCCGTCAAGCTGCTCAATGATGCCGCGATGCAGGCGCTGGGGGGTTATCAGGGTGGCCGCATGTTGTTTTTGGGCCTGGGCACCGGGCTGGGCTCAGCCATGATTGTCGAAGGCATCATCATGCCCATGGAATTGGCCCATTTACCCTATAGGAAGTCCACTTTCGAGGATTACGTGGGCATTCGCGGTCTGGAAAAATATGGCAAGAAGCGATGGCGCGAGTTGGTCGCCGACGTCGTAACACGACTCATGGTCGCGCTGGAGCCTGACGATGTGGTCCTGGGTGGCGGCAACGTAAAGAAACTGACAAACTTGCCGGCCGGCTGCCGGACCGGTGAGAATGCCAACGCGTTTTTGGGCGGATATCGGCTCTGGGAGCAGGCCGCTGGATCGCCTGTTTCCGCGCGGGAAAAATCCGGATCCAAACCAAAAACCACGTTCGTTACTACCGCAACCTGAAAGAATTCATATGAACCCATTGAGCCGGAAAGAACAACAGCAGCGAAAAATCCGAACCCAGGCCGGATTTTTTGCCGCGCTGGATCAAAGCGGGGGCAGTACTCCCAAGGCTTTGCTGGCCTATGGCATCCCGGAAAGCGCCTGGTCTGGCGAAGAACAGATGTTCACGCTGGTCCATCAGATGCGTGCGCGCCTCATCACCACCCCCAGTTTCAATGGCGACCGGATTCTCGGCGCCATCCTGTTTGAGGGTACAATGGACCGGGAAATCGAGGGGCAGGCCACCGCCGACCACCTTTGGAACCGGAAGCGCGTGGTTCCCTTCCTGAAGGTGGACCAGGGGCTGGCTGAAGAACGTGACGGGGTTCATTTGATGAAATCCATGCCAAATCTGCCGGCGCTACTGACCAAGGCCAGTACGAAAGGCATCTTCGGCACCAAAATGCGCTCCGTTATCAACCGGGCCAACGCCGCCGGCATTCAGGCCGTGGTCCATCAGCAATTCGAGGTGGCCGCGCAAATCCTTGCGGCGGGACTCATGCCGATCATCGAACCCGAGGTGGACATTCATTCTCCGAACAAGGCCGGGGCCGAGGCGCTGCTCAAGGCTGCCCTCGAAGAATATCTCAACGCGCTGCCCGCAAATCAGAGGGTCATGCTCAAGCTGACGCTGCCGGAACAGGACGACTTCTACGCCGAACTAACCAACCATCCGAAGGTTCTGAAAGTGGTCGCCTTGTCGGGCGGTTATTCACGCGAGGAAGCCAACGAACGGTTGAGCAGAAATCATGGCGTCATTGCCAGCTTTTCGCGGGCGCTGGTCGAGAGCTTGTCGGCCCGTCAAACCGACGTGGAATTCGACGCTGAACTCGATTCCACAATCCAAGAGATTTACGAGGCGTCAATCACTTAACCCAACCGCGGAAACTCAACCCGGGTTGAACCAACCACCACAAGAAAGGAATAAGAATATGGAACTCGGAATGATTGGGCTGGGCAGAATGGGATCCAATATGGTGCGCCGGCTCATCAAGGCTGGTCACCAGTGTGTCGTCTACGACCGGTCACCTGACGCCGTGAAACAACTGGTGAACGAGAAAGCCGCCGGCGCCGATTCGCTGGCCAGCTTTGTAAAGCAACTATCGCTGCCACGTACCATTTGGCTGATGGTGCCCGCAGCCGTGGTGGACCAGTCCATCGCCGACCTGCTGCCTTTGCTGGCGAGGGGCGACATACTCATTGACGGGGGCAATTCCTATTACGTGGACGACATCCGCCGCGCGCGGGAACTTGCGGCGAGCGGAATTCATTACGTGGACGTCGGCACCAGTGGCGGAGTATGGGGTCTGGAGCGCGGTTACTGCATGATGATCGGCGGCGAACGGGAGCCGGTTCAGCACCTCGATCCCATCTTCGCCACGCTAGCGCCCAGCCAGGGCAACATTCCCCGCACGCCGGGGCGTGAAAAACTCGGAGGCACCTCGGAACACGGGTATCTCCATTGCGGTCCGAATGGAGCGGGCCATTTCGTCAAGATGGTGCACAACGGCATCGAGTACGGCATCATGGCCGCCTATGCGGAAGGCCTGGGCATTTTGCGGGAGGCCAACATTGGCAGGCAGCGGCACGAAGTCGATGCCGAAACCACGCCGTTGCGTGATCCGGAGCATTATCAATTCGACCTCAATCTGGCGGACATCTCGGAAGTCTGGCGGCGGGGCAGCGTCATTGCTTCATGGCTGCTCGATCTGACCGCCAACGCGCTGGTGGCGGATCCGAACCTCAGCAAGTTTACCGGGCGGGTTTCAGATTCGGGTGAGGGCCGCTGGACCATCAAGGCCGCAATCGACGAAGGCGTGCCGGTGCCGGTTTTGACCACGGCGCTCTATGAGCGCTTCGCCTCCCGCGGCGAGGCGGATTTTCAGGACAAGGTTCTCTCCGCGATGCGCTTCGGCTTTGGCGGACATCTGGAAAAATCCATCAAGTAACGTTCTGTCATGGACACAAATCATTGCGACACCCTGGTGTTTTTCGGCGCCACCGGCGACCTGGCATACAAAAAAATCTTCCCTGCGCTGCAAGCCATGGTAAAACGCGGCAACCTTCACGTGCCCGTTATCGGCGTGGCCAGGGCCGGCTGGAACCTTGACCAGCTCAAGGCCCGCGCCAAGGACAGTTTGGAAAAACATGGCGGACTGGACACGGCAGCCTTTGAAAAATTAAGCGGACTGCTGCGATATGTGGATGGCGATTACAACGACGCGGCTACATTCCAGCAGCTCCGTCAGGAGCTGCGACAGGCGCAGCGCCCGGCATATTATCTGGCCATCCCGCCGGCTGCGTTCGCCATCGTCGTCGAACAGCTTTCCCGGGCCGGTTGCACCCGGGATGCCCGCATGATCATTGAAAAGCCGTTTGGGCGCGATCTCGCCTCAGCCCGGGAACTCAACGCCATATTACTCCAAAGCTTCAGCGAAAGTGCCATTTTCCGTATTGACCATTACCTCGGGAAATCGCCCGTGCACAACATGCTGTTCTTCCGATTCGGCAACGCCATGCTGGAACCCTTCTGGAACCGGCATCACATCGAGAGCGTGCAAATCACGATGGCCGAGGATTTTGGCGTGCAGGGACGCGGCGTGTTTTACGAGCAGGTCGGCACCATTCGGGACGTGGTGCAAAACCACCTGTTTCAAGTTCTGGCCAATGTGGCCATGGAACCGCCTATTCGTACGGACAGCGAGTCCATTCGCGACGAAAAAGTAAAAGTCTTGAAGGCGATTCCACCGCTCGAAACAAAGAATGTCGTGCGCGGCCAGTTCAAGGGTTATCGTGCCGAGCCGGGGGTGGCCGCCAATTCGGAAATCGAGACTTTCGTGGCGCTGAAATTGGAGGTTGATTCCTGGCGCTGGCGCGGGGTGCCGTTTTACATTCGTGCGGGGAAAAACCTGCCGGTCACGTGCACCGAATTGCAGGCCAGATTGCGCCATCCGCCGACGATGTATAACCAATATGATCTCAAATCGAATTATTTCCGTTTCCGCATCAGTCCCGGCGTCGTGTCCGCGATCGGGCTGAACATCGTCGCGCCAGAAGATGAATCCGTAAGCCGCTTGATCGAACTGAAAGTGGAACGTCCCACGTCCCCGAATGAAATGGAGGCTTATGAGCGCGTGCTGAGCGACGCCATCCTGGGCGACGCCACGCTGTTCGCCCGGGAGGATTACGTCGAGGAAGCCTGGCGAATCGTCGACCCGGTGCTCCAGTCCGGCACGCCAGTCCATGAATATGAACCGCAGACTTGGGGGCCGGAGGCAGCGCAATCGGTGAGCCCGCCCGGCGGCTGGCACAATCCGGCATTGAATGGTCAACTATCACTATGAAAGGCCAGTCATGCGCATCGGAATAGCCGCAGATCACGGGGGATTCCCTTTGAAAAAAGAACTTTCCGCCAGACTCAATTCCGCTGGCCACGAAATTGTCGATTTCGGCGCGCACAGTCTGACTCCGGAAGACGATTACCCCGACTTCGTCATCCCGCTCGCGCAGGCGGTTGCGGCAGGGAAGGTGGACCGCGGCGTCGCGGTGTGCGGCAGCGGCGTCGGTGCCACCGTCTGCGCCAACAAAATCAAGGGCGCTCGCGCGTGCCTGATTGAAGATCACTTTTCGGCGAAACAAGGTGTGGAGGATGACGATCTGAATATGATCTGCCTGGGCGGCCGCATCGAAGGCCCGGAACTCGCCTGGGATTTGGTGCAGACGTTTCTTGCCGCCGAATTCAGCCGGGCGCCGCGCCATTTGCGGCGCCTGCGAAAAGTCGCCACCTTGGAAACCGGCGAAAACAAAACGAATCCAGGAGAAAATCCATGAATAACCCGAACGCGGAACAGTTGGCCATCAATACCATACGCACGCTTTCGATGGATGCCGTGGAGGCGGCCAAGTCCGGCCACCCTGGCACGCCCATGGCACTTGCTCCGTTGGTTTATACCCTTTGGAATCGCGTCATGAATTTTGATCCGGAGGACCCGGTCTGGCCCAATCGCGACCGCTTTGTCCTCTCCAACGGTCACGCCTCCATGCTGCTGTGGTCAGTCCTGCATCTAAGCCGGGTCCAGGCAGTGAATGCTGATTACGAATCCCTGGGCAAACCGTCCGTAAGCTTGGATGACATCCGTCATTTCCGCCAGCTCAACAGCAAGGCACCCGGCCATCCGGAATATCATTGGGTTTCGGGCGTGGAAACGACCACCGGACCGCTGGGTCAAGGGGTCGCCACCACCGTCGGCATGGCCATCGCCCGCAAATGGCTCGCCCAACAGTTTAACCGGCCGAATTTTGAGATGTTCAACTACAATATTTATGCCGTCTGCGGCGATGGCTGCATGATGGAAGGCGTGGCTTCTGAGGCGGCATCGCTGGCGGGTCATCTGGGCCTGGATAATCTCTGTTGGATCTTCGACAACAACCACATCACCATCGAGGGTCACACGCGAATCGCTTTCACCGAGGACATTGCCACACGCTTTCTGGCCTATGGTTGGAACGTGTTGCGGGTGGGCGACGCCAATGACATTGACCGCATCGAACACGCACTGGAAGTATTCCGGCGAACCAAAGGCCGGCCCACCTTTGTCATTCTGGACAGCCATATCGGTTATGGTTCGCCCCATAAACAGGACACCCCCGAAGCCCACGGCGAACCACTGGGCGACGAGGAAATCCGGCTGACCAAGCGCAGCTATGGGTGGCCTGAAGATGCCAAATTCCTCGTGCCGGACGGCGTCTATGAACATTTTGCCACCGGCATCGGCCGGCGCGGCTGGGACGCGCGAAATAAATGGACGGAGATTTTTACGGCGTATGAAAGGGAATTCCCCGCACTGGCTGCCATGATTGGTCAGATGCAACGCCGCGAGCTTCCAACCGGGTGGGATCGCAATCTGCCAGTTTTCCCCGCCGATGCAAAAGGGCTGGCGGGTCGCGAGGCTTCCGGCAAGGTGCTGAACGTGCTGGCCCAGAACATCCCGTGGTTGCTGGGAGGGTCCGCGGACCTTGGCCCATCCAACAAAACCGCCTTGACCTTTGCCGGCGCCGGTGATTTTCAAGCCAATAGTCCGGGGGGCAGGAACCTGCATTACGGCATCCGTGAACATGCCATGGGGGCGATCGTCAACGGGCTGTCGCTGTCGAAACTGCGCCCGTTTGCCGCAACCTTCTTTATCTTCAGCGATTATGCCCGCCCCGCCATCCGGCTCTCGGCATTGATGGAATTGCCAACCATTTTCATTTTTACCCATGATGCGATGGGCGATGGCGAGGACGGGCCCACGCACCAACCCGTGGAACACCTGGCCTCGCTGCGTGCGATCCCCGGCCTCGTCACCTTGCGTCCCGCCGATGCCAACGAGGTGGTTGAGTCGTACCGCTATATCATGCAGCTCCGCCATCAACCCGCGGCGCTGGTGCTCTCACGCCAACCCCTGCCCACCCTGGATCGAAGCAAATATGCCTCGGCCGCCGGAGTCGCGCGCGGAGCTTACATATTGGCCGACGCACCCGGCGGAAACCCGGACATTATTTTTATTGCCACCGGGAGCGAAGTGATACTCGGCGTCCAGGCGCATGAAACCCTGCTGGCTGGCGGCATCCGCTCCCGGGTGGTTTCCATGCCGTCGTGGGATATTTTCGAGCTCCAGTCGGCTGAATATCGCGGCAGTGTGCTGCCGCCCCAAGTCACCCGGCGCATCGCCATCGAGCAGGCTTCGACCTTCGGCTGGGAACGCTATGTCGGTGCCGGCGGTAGAATCCTGGGCATGAAAACGTTCGGCACCTCCGCGCCGCTCAAGGAGTTGCAAAAGAAATACGGGTTCCAGCCGGAGAATCTCGTTGCCGCGGCAAAGGCATTACTGGCTTGAAAACCGGAAGTAAAGAAGCAGGCAGGAATCCGATGGGTAGCTAGACACCGTGACACTTTCGATATGAGGCCCTGGCTGCGAATCCAACCTGTGCTGGCCGTGCTAGCCGCCGGGATGTGCCGTGCTGGCGTTATGGCGGAAAATCCTTTTCCGCCCTCGCCGAATGAACCATGGGACCCTCCGCACCTCGGGGAATATGAGCAGCAACTGGCCGGGGGCCGCGGCCAATATGAGAGCAATGCAACTGTGGTGCCCATCGACGCCGAACGGGTCTACGACCTGCCTGGGTTGATTGATCTGGCCGAGCGCAGCCACCCTCAAACCCGCGTTGCTTGGGAACGCGCCCGTCAGGCCGCCCAGGCGGTTGGTTTGAGTGAGAGCAGCTATTATCCATATCTGGCCGCCTCGGCCGGCGCAGGCTTTCAGCATGAACTGGGATTATTGACCACGGTTTTTCCCGCCAATGGCGCCGAGGAAAGCGCCACCCTGGAGGTCAAGTGGCTGCTGTTCGATTTCGGCGGGCGGAAGGCCACGGTGGCGGCCGCCAGGGAACAATCGATGCTGGCCAATGTCAGCTTCAACGCCACGCATCAAGCGATTGTTTTTTCGGTGACCAAAAGCTTTTATAGTTTTAACACCGCCCGGCAACAAGTCGAAGTGGCTGCTGCGGCCCTGCAAGCCGCCCAGACAGTTGACGAAGCGGCCCAAGCACGGTTCGATCACGGACTGGCAACGAAGCCCGACGCCCTCCAGGCCGAACAGGAAACCGCTCAGGCAGCCTATGAACTCGATGCCGCGCACGGCAACCTCAGCGACGCACAGGTCGCGCTCATCGAAAGCCTGGGCATCCTGCCCACCACCAAACTGCAGGTGGCGGACGTCCCGGAGAATCAATTCCGCGAAAGTCCCGACGATTCCCTGGATGAGCTCATTGACCGCGCCCTTTCCCAACGTCCGGATCTGGTGGCAAGGCTGGCCAATCTGCGCGCGCGCCAAGCCCAGGTTCGCGTGGCCCATTCGGCCTACTATCCGAAAGTCTCCCTGGCGGGCAGCGCCGGCTGGGAGAAGCTGGATGTCAACGCCTACAGTTTGCCGTACACCGGGAACAGTAAGCCGGTTTACGGCATTGGCGTGGCCATTGACCTCCCGATGTTCGACGGCTTTGCCCGGGCCGCAAGACTGCGCATTGCCGAATCGCAATTGCGCGAAGCGGAAAGCGAATTAAAGGACACACGCGACCAGGCGGTCAGCGAAGTTTGGAAAGCCTACACCGATTTGAAAACGGCTCTCCGCAAGCGGGAATCTGCCGGAAAGCTGCTTGCGGCCGCCCAAAGCGCATTTGACGCCTCGCTCGAATCTTATCAACACGGTCTGGAAACGTACGTGGATACGCAGAACGCCCAGCGCAATCTAACGGCCGCTCGCAGCGTGGTGGTGGATACGCGGTCCGCCATCTTCACCAGCGCGGCTGCGCTGGCCCTGAGCGTGGGCGATCTCGCAAAACCGCCCAAGCCAGCCAACCCAACCAACCATTTATGAGCAACACCTTGCCACCCCCGCGCCTACTCCGCACGCTCCTCGTGCTGGTTACGACCGGCTGGTTGCTCACGGGCTGTCACAGTGTTCATTCACCCAGCGTGGACATCATCGGCTCCTATTTTCCCGCGTGGATCATCTGCATCGTCATCGGCCTGGTCCTCACGATTATCGCCCGGCAATGCCTCCTTGGATTCCAGATCGACCGGCATCTGGTTCGGGCCCCGCTCGTCTACCTGTGCCTGATGGTTTGCTTCACGCTCGTGGTTTGGTTGATGTTTTTTAAAAACTAATTTCTATATTATGGATGAACCGACTCCAACCACCGCCCCCGCAAATCCGCCCGCTGCCCCGCTGCCGGACCCGGAAGCGCCTCGCAAAATCGCCGGGCGCCTGATCAGTATCGCCGCCTTGGTCGGGGTTGTCATTTTAGTCTCCTGGGTTTGGGAAATAACCGAGCAGCATCCCCGCACGGACGATGCGTTCGCCAGCGCGAACGTCATCGGCGTCACCCCGCGTGTCCATGGCCCCATCATTCGATTGAATGTCCAGGACAACCAGGAAGTGAAGGCAGGCGACGTGCTCTTTGAAATCGATCCCGCTGACTATGAGGTCCAGCGACAAAACGCTGCGGCCGCACTCGCCGCCCTCGATCAGCAGATTGAAGTGGGCAAATCCCAGGATGAGACGCTCAAGTTTCAGGTCAAGGCCGCCGAAGCGGGCATCGAAGAGTGCCGGGCGCAGCAAAAACAGGCCAGTGATACGCTGGACCGGCTGAGGCCGCTCCTGCCCAAGGGTTTTGCCACGGCGGATGATGTCGACAAGGCCGAAACCGCGGTCAAGGTGGCGGAGGCTTCACTGGCGGCGGCGGAACAAAGGTTGAACCAAGCCAGGGCGAGTCTAAGCAACCTCGCCACCCTTCAGGCGCAACGCGGCGGCGCGGTTGCCGCCGTGGATCTGGCCAACCTCGAACTCTCCTACTGTAAGGTCGTGGCACCCTTTCCCGGTAAGGTCATCAATTTGAATATTTCCTGCGGTGCTTATGCCAGCGCTGGGGTGCCTGTCTTCTCCCTCCTGGACCTGCGCCACTGGTATGTCATCGCCAATTTCCGGGAGGGGGAAATCCGCCATTTCAACGCCGGTTCAAACGCGGAGGTCTATCTCCTTTCCGCGTCCGGCAAGCGCTTTGCCGGCCGGGTGCAGGGCATCGGTTGGGCGGTGGCGCCCAAGGATGAGATCGACCTTACCCGCGGGGTGCCCGCCGTTCCGCGTGAATTGAACTGGGTCCACATTGCCCAAAGATTTCCCGTGCGAATCGAGATTGAGAACCCCGACCCCGACTTGTTCCGCATGGGGGCGTCCGCGGTCGCCATCATCAAATGAACGTCGGCGCCACTTTCCGTCGGCCGGACTTCCGCGCGCCATGGCTGGTCTGGTTGCGCCGTGAACTGGCCGCGTTTCCCGGTCGCCGCCCCATGACCACACGAATGGTTGCCGGCGTCGTTTTGGTCACCATCATTTCCATGGCATTGCAGGTGCCGCAACTGCCGTTCTCTGCGTTTTTCGTCTTTTTTGTGAGCAAGGAAAACCGGGTTCTCACCCTGATCACCGGCGTCGTCATGATTTGTGGCGCCACGATTGCCACGTCCGTCTGCCTGTTCCTCTACTCCTACACATTCGATTATCCCGAACTGCGGATTCCCGTCATGGCGGGTTTTATTTTCACCGCCATGTTCCTGTCCCGCACCTTTGTGATCGGTCCGCTCGGCTTCCTCATCGGCTTTTTTGGCGCTTTAATGCAAACCATCGCGGAAAGCGCCCCCAACACCGACGCCCTGGTCCGCGGCCAGCTTTGGTTGTGGGTGGCCATCGTTTATCCTATTGCCCTGACCGTCATCATCAACCAATTCCTGCTGCCGGCGGACCCCTGGACGGGGCTGGTCGACTCTTTGATCCTGCGCCTCAACGCAGCTTCGACCGCCTTGCAGCGGGCCCTCACGTCGGGCGCTGTTGGCGGCCAGACCGACCCTGCCCTCCTGGACCTCGCCACCCGCGGTTGCACCAACATGCTAGGGCTTCTGAATTTCGCCGAAATGAAGGATCCGGAGGTCAAACACCGTCACCCATTTCTGGTGGAGACCGTCGCTGCATCTGGACATCTGGCCAGTGCCACCGCCTCGTTGGAATTCCGCCCGCGGCAAACCTTGTCGGCGGAGGATATGCTCTGCGCCAAAATCTTGTTGGCGGACCTTGCTCAGCTCAAGACGGCAGTGCCCGCACGGCACCAGGTCATGGCTCCGCGATCAACCTTCCCGCCGCCCGCCAACTTGCCGCAAATGCGCGAAATGCAATTCGCTGTCGAATCATTCCGTGACAGCCTGATTCACGGGGCATCCGATTATTCCTCCACGAACCCGGTCAAGGCCAAAAAGTCGCTGTTTAACCCGGACGCATTCACCAACCCGTCCCACCTGCATTTTGCACTCAAAGTCACTTTGGCAGCCATGACCTGTTACCTCATTTACACCGGACTCAAATGGCCTGGTATCAGCACCGCACTCAACACCTGCTGCTTCGTCGCGCTGGGCTACACCGGGGCCACCATTTACCGGAGTTGGCTGCGGTTCGTGGGCTGTCTGGTAGGCGGCTTCTCCGGATATCTCGCCATTTTCTTCCTGGTTCCACATATGGAGAGCATCACGTCGCTGGTCCTTCTCACGGCGGCCGGATCGGCGCTCTTTGGCTGGGTGGCCGCCGGTTCCGAGCGCATCTCCTATGCCGGCTTGCAGGCGGCGTTTGCGTTCTATTTGTGCATTTTCCAAGGCTTCGAGCCGGGTACCAATTTAACCCTGGCTCGTGACCGCTTGGTCGGAATCCTGCTTGGCACCGTGATTTCGGCCATCGTCTTTCGCAGCGTCTGGCCGGAACACGCCGCGGAAGGATTGCGCGCCGTCCTGGCGCGACTGCTGCGCAATATTGCCCAGCTCGTGCTCGTCCCCAAGCCCGGTCCGGCCATTCAGATCGATCGGCATACCGCGGTTTTGCTGCACGGCGCCGTCGCAAAGGATTTGGACAATCTGTTGGTGCTGTCGGAGCAGGTCGCCGTTGAGAATCTCATGTTTCGCAACCCCAAGGGCTTTGCCGCCACATGGCTCGATCACCTCACGGGAAACATTCAGGCCTTATGTCTTGTCACCACCGCGCTATTGCGACGAACCAAACTCGAAGAATGGGACCGCCTGGACCAGACGACGCAGGCAGGAGAATCCGCGTTGCGTGCGGTGGTGGCGGAACAGTTGCAAGGGTTCGCCACGCAGTTGGAAAAGGGCCGGTCAACCACGCCAATCACATTGGAATCCGCCCGCAAACAATGGGTGCAAACCATTGGAAGCATTACCGGTAATGACCGCCCCCGCCTAGTGCGCCGCCTCGTGCGGCAGGTTGAGCGGCTGGCTTGATCAACAGGCTAAAAAGAATCCCAGCACGCCTGAAGCTTCCAGTCATTCAGCGGGATTAACGGGATGGATAGTCATATTGGAATTGGCTGAAATCCGCGCGGCCATGTTCACCCAGGTCGTTATAAGTGAACAAACCCAAACGCGTCCCCCGGTAATTGTGCCAGCCGAAGGCAAAGCGCGGGCCGATCGGCGAGAAGATTTTGCCGTCCAGGCTGTAAGCGAAGACACATCCGCCCTGGTCATCAATACTGGCGCGCAACCACGCGAGATGGGCGGGCAATAATTCCGGGCCCGGGATGGAAACATTGTCCTGGTTGAACACGATGCGCCGTCGTCCGTCGTTTTGAACGACGCCGACCTGCACCTCATTTTTCCAGAAGAAAACCAGCCCGGCGATCTGACCGTCCGCCATTTCAGACGCGTCCAGTCTGACTTCCACCGTGCCTCCGCCGGTGCCCATGAGGCGTTGAGTGAGCGTGTTTCCAGCCTTGAAAAAATCCCCCTTCACCAAGGGTGCAAAGGCTTCGAGCCGCAGCCAGCCGGGCCGCGCCGTGAGCGACCATTTCTCCTGACGCGGCTGGTGATTCCACTCCCACTGCGGCCCAAGGTTTGAAGCGCTGAAATCATCGGAGGATTGGGGCAGCCGCTGCGGAAAACCGTTGACGGGCTTCCTGGCCGTCCAAACCAGATTGCCCGCCCCGTTCTGGTCAATCGCCCCGGGCACCGGCCAGCCATCGATCCATTTAACGGGCAACAGGTTTGACGGGCGCCCATCGTAGGTGCCGGTTAGATCCATGGGCCGGGGTGAAGCGGCATCGGCATCGCCCCGCCGGGCATGGGCATATTCGCCGCCATTCTCGCCCCGACCCTGATGGGTGATAAAGCACCAGTCACCCGCCTCGGTTTGCACCAGGCCGCCCTGATTAGGCTGGCGGTCGTAACGCCCCGGTGCATCCTCCAGGATGGTCTTCTTTTCCCAGGGGCCGTTGAGGTTTTTCGCGCGCATCATGACGCCGACGCGGACATTTTGTTTTCGGTGGTATTCGTTGTGGAAAAAATAATAAAGGCCGTTGATCTTGTAGAGCTTGTTGCCTTCGCTGGTGCCAAACGCATCCAGGACCCTGGCGCTGGCAGGATCAATGCCCTGGCCATCCGGACGCATTTTAAAAAGATGCGGCACCCATTTGCCGAGGGACTCGGTCGTATTGCCGGGATTGCTGAGAATTAGGTAGGCCTGGCCATCGTCATCCCAGAAGGGAGCAGGATCATCCCAGCCCTTGCTGTTCCAAACGCGCGTCACGGCGGCCCAGGGGCCGGCCGCGTTGGTCGCAGTGGTCATGAAAACCCCCTCGTCCATGGTGGTCCAGAAAACCCAGAATTTACCGGCATGGTGGCGGATCGTCCCGGCATAAATTCCCCGATTGTAGCGGTTCATGCGGTCCCAGTTTAATTCCGGCCCCATCTGTGTCAGATCGGACACGCAGTGACTTAGATATTGCCAGTTCACCAAATCCTTCGACTGCAGCACCGCCACGCCGGGGGAGTATTGGAAGGTGGAGGTGATGAAAAAGTAGTCGCCGCCGACCCGAATCACATCCGGGTCGGAAAAATCACCGGGCAGCACCGGATTCTTGTAGGTGCCATCACCCTGATCACCCCAGGAACCCTGATTTCCCACATCTGCGCGCAACAGCACGATTGATGCTAACCATGTGGCACAACAGATACCGGCGTTTATTTTCATGATTTCAGGAACTTATTTGTCCGGGCTTTTAAATTTAAGGATTGGTTGAATTTTTCCGGCCGACACCGGGCATTGGGCGGGGCGCCGGAACCCATAACCGGCACCCCGCCGGTTTGCAAACGAGTCCCACAACTCGTTCGAATCATTCCTCGCGGTCGAGTTTATGTTTACTTACATACGCGGAAGCTGGCGGCTGAAAAGGCCAAAAAAGAAAAAATAAAAGCGGAGGACAGAAAATATTTGGCCCTTTTGGCGACGGATTTACGCATGTAATAATGAACCCCTGATAATATTCCGACGCGGCCAGCGTTTCCGAAGCAGATATTCTGCTGGAACGCCGAGCATTTCGAACCGGACAAAATCCGGATGAAATGCACGGAAGTGTTTTGGTTATGAACCTTCAAACATTCGGGCATGGAATCCGTCCAGGGGACAGTCGAGTGGAACCCATCAAACATCAAACCAGCAACTGTATGAATAAAAAGAGTATCGTGGCACCCGGCAATAAATTACTGGCCGGGCTATTGACCAGTTTGGCCGGACTGACGGCCGGACACAGCCAGCAGCTGGCGTTTCCCGGCGCGCTCGGTTATGGCGAATACGCGACGGGAGGACGCGGCGGCACGGTCTATCACGTCACCAACCTCTCGGACAGCGGCGCCGGTTCATTCCGGGACGCGGTGAGCCAGGCGAATCGCATCATTGTTTTTGACGTGGGCGGTTACATCGCGCTTGGTAGCGCGGTATCCTGCTCGGATAACCTCACCATCGCCGGGCAGACTGCGCCGGGCGGGGGCATTGGGGTGATGAACAACGAGGTTTCCTTCTCCGGGAAAAACAACATTATCTGTCGGCATATGCGCTTCCGGCAGGGTGGCAGCAGCACAGGTTCCAGCGCCATCAACCTCGGCTCTTCCGGCAACAACATGATCTTCGACCACATCTCCGTCGAGTTCGGCCAGTGGGACAGTATTGATGCCGTCAATACATCCACCTTCACGGTGCAAAACTCGATCATTGCCGATCCGATCAACCAGCAGTTTGGCGCCCATGTGGAAGGCGCCAACGCCACGTGGATCGGGAACATCTGGGCCAACGCCCACGACCGGCAGCCGCTGGCCAAGGCCAACACGGTTTATGTCAACAATGTCATCTACAACTTCGTGTGCGGCTACACCACCGGCAACACCACCGGGGCGGCGTATAATCACGACCTCATCGACAATTACTTCATCGCCGGGCCGTCCACAACGGCCCCGACCGGTGATTTCTTCCAGATCAATGGCGGCAAGGCCCAGAATCTTTATTATACCGGCAACCTCCTCGACAGCGCCAAAAATGGATTGCTGGGAGGCAACCCGACGACCCCGACCCCCGACTTCGGCGGCAGCACGGGCAACACCCTGACGGCACCGTGGTCGCCGGTCACTCCCACCATCCCGACCTCCTCCGCAACGGCAGCTTATCGTACCGCCATTTCGGCGGCGGGAGCGCTTCCGCGCGATCCATTGGACACCCAGGTCATCGGCCAGGTGACATCGCTGGGCTCAGCGGGCGCCATCCTTACCAGCCCTGGCAGCACTGGTTTGGCCGACAACGGTTTCGGCACGATTGCGGGCGGCACGCCCGCGACGGAAACCGACGGCGACGGCATACCGGACTACTGGAAGGCAGCGGTCGGACTCAATCTTTACACCAATCAGGCCATGACGATTGCCGCCAACGGCTATGCGAATATCGAAAATTACATAAACTGGCTGGCCGCGCCCAATGCGGTCACCGTGGAGAACACATCCGTCACGGTGGATTTATCGCAATACAGCGGCGGTTTTACCAGCGCCAGCCCGGTTTATACAGTGAATACTGCGAACAATGGCGTTGTCATCTTGAACAGCGGACATCTCGCGCAATTTACCCCGGCCAAAAACTTTTACGGGCTGGGCAGCTTTAACTTCTCGGTGCTCGCCAGCGACGGCTCGATCCTGACCAACACGGTCACCGTGTGTGTGACGCCAGGCTCGCTTCCCAATCCGCTTCCGAGTCCCTGGGCGACGGCCGACATCGGGTCGGTCGGGGTGACGGGCAACGCGGCGTATGCCAGCGGATTGTTTACCGTGGCGGGATCCGGGGCGGACATCTGGGGCACGGCGGATGCATTCCGTTATGTGTATCAACCTGCCAGCGGCGATTGCAACATCGAGGCGGAGGTATTGAGCGTCCAGAACACCGCCCCGTGGGCCAAGGCTGGCGTCATGATCCGCGAGACAACCAACGCCAACGCCACCTATTCCATGGTGTTTCTGGCCCCGGTCACGACCACCTCGACCAATGGGGTGGCCTGGCAAGAGCGCGCCAGTACCGGGGGTTCAAGCACCTCCACCACTTACACCCCGGGATTGAGGGCGCCCTATTGGGTAAAACTGGCCAGAACCGGCAACAGCTTCGTGGGCTATTACTCGGCCAACGGGACGGCCTGGACGGCGATGGGCACCAACTCAATCACGATGGCCACGAATGCGTTTATTGGACTGCCCGTGTGCAGCGTGAACAACGCGGTGTTGAACACCGCCACCTTCACCAATGTGCAGGCGACGCCCTGATTGGATTTCCTGGCTGAACCGAAGGACGGCCTTGGCAAATTGGTGACCGGCTCTGCCGGATCACCCTGGAACCAGGCCGCCGCTTCCGGCAATACTTAGCGCACCCCAATTTTCTTCAGGAACGGCTCCAGCGAACGCGGACGGCCGAGGAATTTTTCGATGGAGATATTGATGTCGCGGGAATCGCCCACGGCGTAAATCTCGCTGCGCATCCGCATACCGGCCGTTTTATCGAAATACCCATCGGGCGACTTTTCAAACACGGTGGCCATGTCCGCGGCGATGGCGTCGGCCCAGGCATAGCCGTAGTAGCCGGCGCCGTAGCCGGTGATGTGGCCGAAATAGGCGACGAACGCGGTGTCCGGGGGCATGGGTAACGCGACTTCGCCCAACACCTGGTTGGAAAGCGGCAGAACATCGTCCGCGTTGGTGGCATGGATTTGCGTGTGCAAGGCGAGGTCCATCAGGCCAAACGAAAGCTGCCGGCGATAGTACATGCCCATGGTGGCGAGACGCGAAGCTTTGAGCTGGTCCAAAATGGCCTGCGGAATTTTTTTGTTCGGATCGCGGTAATCGGCGGCAAAGCTGTCCAAAACCGTCTTGTCCCAGGGCCAGTTTTCGAGCATCTGCGACGGGGCCTCGACGAAATCCTGCGGGACACTCGTACCGGAGAAACGCGAATATCTGGCCTGGGTCAGGATGGTGTGCATGGCGTGACCAAACTCGTGAAAGATGGTCTCCACCTCGTCATGGGAGAGAAGCGAAGGCTTGTCGGGCTGGGGCGGCGGGAAGTTGCAGACCAGGGCACAAACCGGACGCTGATACCGCCCATCGGGCAACAGCTTGCCTTCGGTGATGCCGAATTCGGCGAAATGGTTGTATTTGCCCTCGCGGGGGTACATGTCGAGATAGAACAATCCCAGCGGCTGGCTGGTTTTTGCGTCCGAGACGGTGTAAAGCTGGAGGTCGCTAATCCACTTGTAAGGCGCCTCCACGCGCTCAAATTTCAGCCCGAAGATGCGCTGGTAGATCGTAAACATGCCGTCCAGCACCCGTTGATAGGGGAAATAGACGCGCAGTTGTTCGGCATCGACATTGTATTTCGTTTTCTTCAGCTGATTGGCAAAATAGCGCCAGTCCCAGACGCAAACCCGGGCCTTGGGATCGCCGGTTTCCTGGACTTTCATCTGGCGGAATTCCTCGAGTTCGGCGTCGAATTTGGGTTGCAGCCCCTGCTTTAGGTTTTCCAGGAACGTGATGGCATTGGCGGCATTTTTCACCATTCGCGTCTCGGTGGCGAAGTCGGCGTAGCTGGCATATCCCAGGCGGTGGGCGACTTCATCCCGGTGCACGAGGATCTTTTGCAGGAGCGGGATGTTCGCTTCGCGCGCGAGATTGCTTTGCGCGACGAGCATGCGTTTGCGCGTATCTTCGTGCCGGGCATTGTCCTCCACCATCAGATAGTGGAAGGTGATGTTTGCCTTCAGGCTATATTCATCATCGCCGGTCTTGATGCCCTGCTGGGACAGGAAATCCCCGGGCACCCCCTCCAGCTCGGCCTTGGTGAACTTCAACGTCTGCGTTGCCTTGGTGACATTGTTTTCAAAGTCCGTCTCCATCACGGTCAGTTCCTTGCGCAGTTTTTCGACCGCCTCGCGCTGGTCCTTGGGCAGGCCCAGGCCGGCCCGGCGATAATCGCGCAGCGTTTCATCGAACAGTTTTTTATCCTCCCCCGCCAGTGCGGGTTGCGTCCCGGCATAGGCCTTTACGGCGGCGTAAACAACCTCCCGATAATCGGTGCCCACCGACCATTCGGACAGCTGCTTGATGGCGTCGGTGGCGGCATCGCGCACGGCGGCGTTGGTGCTGGTCTGCTCGATCAAGCCCAGGCGATCCGAGGCGCCCTGGACGAGATAGTTGATATCATCCAACTGGCGAATGGTATTTTGGAACGTCACTGCGCCAGCCGGGAGGTGGCCGATGACATCCAAGCCAGCATTACCCTCGGCGATGGTTTTTTCGACGGTGTCCTTGACGGCCTTCGGTGTGGTTTCAAAGGTGGGGATCGTGACCACGGAATGGTACTGGGCGGCGCGGGCCTGGAATGCGGCCAGCGGATCGGCCGACGGGCGGTCACAGGAACAGGTAGTGTGCATGGTGTTACATCCAGTCAGGGCCGCCAGTAAATTGGCGAGGGCGGAACATTTCCAAAACATGAGGAGGAAACTAAACGGAGGGAATGAACATTCAAGTGCAAACCGCCGTGCCAACCGGCGGCGGCCGGTCGGTCATGGTTGCGAGTGGAATCTGACAGCGTCCCCGAGGTCCGCACCACGCCGCGCCCATACACCCACAGTCTCCATTTGTAAGTTTTGACGCCGAGGTGATGGTGAATTACGATGGCCCACAAAACACGGGTCAAAGCCATTGTCCAATTTGGAAACCAAGCCACAAAACTCCGGATTCACGGCGCGACTATCCCGATGGAATGCGCGCCACCCGATTTTGGCGCTGGCAATGGTTTCACTCCTGGCGGTGGTCATCAATTGTCATCCCGTGATTTTTTGCGGTCGAAGTTTTGTGTCCCCGGCCAACATGGCGGGGGCGATGGTCTATTCCTGGCCGCCATGGTTTCCCGGCTTGAAATCAGCACCGGAGATATCGGGGCATGGGAGTGACGTCTGGGCAACGATGATCCAGCAAGTGCCGGAGGGTTTTGTGGAATATCGCGACCTGTTGCAGCAGGGCGAGCTTCCGCTGTGGGACCGGTACGCGCATGCGGGCCAACCCTTTCTTGGGCAGGCGGTCACCATGCTGGGCGACCCGCTGCAGTTGATTGTGATCCTTGGGCGGGGGTCGGCGCTGGCTTGGGACCTCAAATTTTTGACGGCCAAGTTTCTCTTCTGCCTTGGCTTCGGCCTGTTGGTCTGGCGTTTGTTGGGTAGCCAGCGGTTGGGTTTGCTGTTTGCCGCATTAGGAGCGTACTGCGGGGCTTTTTTTTATATCAACATTCACCCGGTATTTTTTGTGTTTGCTTACGCGCCGTGGATTTTGCTTTCAGCGGTGAAGCTGCTGGACGTGAAGGGCGGGGATTATTTTCGCTGGGGACTGGTGTGGTTGCTGGTGAACTTTGCCTGTTTCAATGCGGGGTTTGTTGAGGTGGCGGTGATTCTGATCGCGGGCTTGAACCTGGCGGCGCTGGTCCATGCCTTGCTGGAATGTCGCCGGAAGGGAGAATGGGGAGTGGTGTTGGGACGGATGGCGGCCGGCACCGGGTTGTTCCTAGGGCTTACGGCACCGGTGTGGCTGTCATTTTTGGCGGCGCTGGAGGGGGCCTTTTCCGTGCATGAGCAAATCCAGGTATTCCAGCTTCCAGTTCAATGCGCCCTCGGGATGTTTGACGACATGATGTACGGCGCGTATTACCCGAGTGCCATTCCGGCATTATTGCCGGGAACCAGTTTGCTGGTTTTTGCCGGGGTGGTGCTTTCGCTGTTGCACTGGCGGGATGCGAAGCGGGAGCCGTTTTTCTGGGTCAACTTTGGCGCCAGCGTGCTCTGGAGCGGTTGTATCTTTGGCTGGGTCCCGGCTTCGGTTCTGATTCGGATACCGTTCTTGAATCGCGACGGGCATACGTTCACCGACTTTTCGTACCTGCTGGCCTTGCACCTGACGCTGCAAGCCGCCTATGGTTTCCGCGCCCTGGCCCGGGAAAAGAGTTTTCAACGGGCCGGGCTCAGCTTGTTTTGGGCGAGCCTGCTGCTGGCCGGCATGCTGTTGAAGGCTTGGATTTTTTCACCCGGGCCGGTGCCGATAAAATATTTGCTCGGCTCGGCCGGGGCGGCGTTGGCGGCGCTGTTCTGGTTTGCGTACCAGAACAGCCAAAAGGCCGGGATATCGCCCGCTGCGTGGACCGGGATTCTGCTGTTGGGGCTGACGGCCCAATTCCGTTTTGGGAGCTATGTGCTGGGCGACAAAAGCCTGTTGCTGTTGGCGGGCCCGCGAATGATGATGGATGCGGCCAGCCCGGCGCTGGCCAGGATTAAAAGCGATGATCCCGGGGTTTTTCGGGTGGCGGGATTGCAAAAGAATCTGTTGGGCGATTATGCCGCCGTTTATGGCTTGGAAGATATTCGTTCCTGCAAGCCGCTCGCCAACCGCGACTATATGGATTTGGTCCGCAACTTTCCCGGGGTTGAGTTCAGCCGGGAATGGTTTATCGAGATAGCGGATCCGGTGGCGGCACAGCCACTGTTGAACTTGTTGAATGTCAAGTATCTGCTCACCAAGTCTGGCTCGACCTGGTCTCCCGCGGGAGATTTCCGCTGGGCGGACCAGAGTGACTTTGGCGTGATGGAAAACCAGGCAGTGTGGCCGCGGGCTTATTTCACCGACCGGGTGATTCCCATCAGCACCACCAGCGAATTCATCCGGCAGCTCAAGCGTGATGGCCAACATCCGTTTGTGGCGCTGGTTCCGTCCGAACTCGCGAAGGAGCCCGGCTTGCGGGCCTTGACAGATACGCCGTCAGCGGTGGTGACGGCGGCGACCCATTACCAGTTGCGCGCCAACTCCACGGCCTTTAACGTGCAAGCCGGCAGTGCGGGAATGGTCTGTTTGCTCGAGGGTCAGGCGCGGGATTTTACGGCCACCGCCAACGGGGAGCCCAAGACAGTATTTACCGCGAATCGCGCCTTCAAGGCGATCTATCTGGATCATGCGGGAGACTATCACATCGAATTCACGTTTCGTCCGCACCACTGGCGGCTCGCTTGCAGCCTGTTTCTCGTGGCGGCAGGGATACTAGTCTTGCTCACGAGTGCCCGGGTCTGCATGAGGGATCGAGCGAGTCCCGGGGCCTGAACGGCAATACCCCATTGGGGGAATGGCGCTTAGATAAGGCCTAAAACTTTTTTGCTCAATGGTTTAGTGCGTTTGGTTCCTGGCAAGGTGGTGAAAATTTCCTCCCGGGAAAGTTGCTGCATTCGCTTGATAATGCGTTTGGTTTTCTTCCAGGTTTCGATGGCTTTGGTCAGGGCGTAAAATTGCTCTTCGGAGAGGGCCACACTGACCGTCTTGCCTTTGACCTTTCGGGTCCACTGAAAGCAGGGGCCGCCGGCCCCTCGGCCGCGGTTCTGGGCATAGCCTTCGCTAATCCAGCCCATGCCCGATAGCTGCCGGCGGAGGGCCTGATATTCCTGTTGCCGTTTTTGTGGCGTCATGGCAAAGAATTATATCGCATTAGTCAATAGAGCGGTATATATACCGCCCGAATGACCTGCGACTTTCCGCAATGGATGCCGGCGCTGGCTCCCATGGGAGCCCGTTCCGTTAAAGAAACGTTGAAACCGCTCCGCCAGGCCACCCTCGCCCAGATCGAGACGCGCTTGGGCCCCATCCTCCCGGC
>Ga0302319_10007532_pt1 | contig 21417 bp, 21 predicted proteins | sample Bog_T0_2_FD_203319 | JGI IMG/M metagenome (GOLD analysis project Ga0302319, IMG submission 203319) | Peat permafrost microbial communities from Stordalen Mire near Abisko, Sweden - Bog_T0_2 | ecosystem: Environmental > Terrestrial > Soil > Wetlands > Peat | place: Sweden: Abisko, Stordalen Mire... | reverse complement strand
CCGTTCCACCGCCACCATGCGGCCCCGTTTTTTCGGGTCACGGCTTTTCAAAATAAATTATTTTGAGTCCTATCAATTATTTGCGGGGAATTTCCATCTCGCCCCGTTCGCCCACGAAGGACAATCCAATCAGAAACCAGCCCAGTGATTCAGCGGCCCATGGCCGTGTCCTAGCTTGGGAGCGGTTTCTATAGCGGCCTGAACATAGCGTTTGGCGCGCGTGATGGCTTCGGGCAGAATTTGCCCGAGCGCTACATTTGCCGTGATCGCGGCGGAAAGGGTACAGCCGGTGCCGTGGGTGTGTCGCGTCTCGACGCGCACGCCGGGGAAGCGGGTCACTTCCGCGCCGTCGAACAATAAATCCACCGGCGGGCCAGCCAGATGCCCCGCTTTAATAAGGACCGCGCTGCAACCGGCGGCGCACAGCCGGCGGGCGGCACGAAGCATGTCCTGGTCGTCATGAATTTCCATGCCGCTCAGTAGTTCGGCCTCGGGAATGTTGGGCGTCACCAGAAAAGCATGCGGCAGCAACTCGCTTTTGAGTGCCGCTTCGGCTTCCGGAGAAATAAGACGCGCGCCGTGTTTGCTGATCATGACGGGGTCGACGATCAGCGGGAAGGTAAATTCGGCGGCGAGAGCGGCTACGGCTTTCACCACCTCCACGCTGCCTAACGCGCCGGTTTTGGCGGCGTCGGGTGGGATGTCGGCCAGCAGCGCGCTGATCTGCCGGCTGACCAGATCGGCCGCCAGCACTTCAACACAGGAAACTGAAGTGGTGTTCTGCACAGTAATCAACGTCACGGCGGCCATGCCGTACACACCGTGCTGGTGGAATGTTTTGAGGTCGGCCTGCAGGCCGGCGCCGCCGCTCGGGTCTGAGCCGGCAATCGTGAGCGCCACGGAGGGCATGCTTCGAGGGTAGCGAAAAATTACTGGAACGTGGCGGTACCCGCGCTCTGGCCGGCTGAGTTTGTGACCGCGACCGAGACGGAGCCCACCTGCGTGACATCGCCCGTTACCGGAAAGCTGGCTTGCAGCGAGAATATGCCGCCTTCTGTGTTGTTCGTGAAGAAGAGGGTTTGGAAGTTGGCCGCCTCATTCACAGTGATGGGAGTGCCGATGGTTTTGCCGGTGGTGTCGGAAAAGGTAAAGGAGAACTGGCTGGCGCTATACGTGTTATCGAAGCCCGTCACGGTCACCAAAAGATTAGGGCTTTCCCGGTTCGCTTCGACGGAACTGATTTTCACCGTTTCCGGGGTTATGGTAAACGACTGGGTATAGGTGGTGGTATCGGGGAACGCCACGGAAAAGGTAATGGTGCCGGCAGTCGTGCCCGTTTGGAAAGTGATGGCGGATTGGCCGTTATACGTTGCGGTCTGCGCGCCGGAGGCGACGGCGAGATTGAGCTGGCGTCCGCTGGTCGCGACGAAAAAGATGGCCGCATCGTCGCTGACGTTCGCTACCGAGGGAACGAATTGCAAAGTAATGGTGCCGAGCGCGGCGACCGTCGAGGGCGAACTAAACTCGACGGTCAAGGAGGCCTGTTGCTGGCTGGCGATCGGCGCAGCGAGCTTGATACTGAAGCCGGGAAGCGGTGAAGCGACGCCGAGCGCGCTGAGGGAGAACTCCCGGCCGCCGATGGCCAGGGTTCCGGTGAACGTGCCGGTAGACGTCGGTTCGAAGACCAGGTTAAACGAAATCGTTCCGCCAAGCGACACTGTGATGGGCGCGGCGGGAACGCTGGTCAAGGAAAACCCGCTTCCCGTAACAGTGATGCCGGGGATCGTGACCGGAGCGTCGCAAGCCGCCGTGGACGGGTTGGTAATGGTGAAAGCGAGCAGGGAACTGGCCCCGCTGCCCGGCACTACTTGGGGAAACGTGATGGGTGTTGCGGCCTGCGGCGAAGTGCGCACTCCCGTGGTATCGGTGTATTGAATGATCAACCCATCGATACAAGAACTGACGATACCTTCGCCCTGAATCGGATAGGTGTTTGCGCCAACCAGTAGGTTGCTGCTCGCCAACGCGACTTGGCCGGGCGCAAAGGTGATGGTGAAGTTGGCGGATTGGCCGGCGGCGATGGTCGTGGGAACGCTCGAGGTGTCGATGCTAAAGGCGCTCGGCGCATTGGTATTCACCGATTGCAGGGAAATGGACGGGGTGGTGGCGGAAACGCCGGTTGGATTGGTGAGGGTAAACGTAATGCTGCTGGTGGAGCTGACCGAAGTATTTGGAAAGTTGAGAGGCGAAGCGCTGGAAGGTTGGAGCGTGGTGGCCCCGGTGCTCGATTGATAGCTGAGAACAAGCTGCGGCGCGGTGGCTGTGCCGGTGAACGTGCCAACATTCAGAAAGTTGCTGGGGCACTGCTGCGCGGCATTGTTGCTGGTGAACTGGCAGGTGCCGGTTTGAATCTGAAATGCGACATTCAGATAACCGATAATCGCACCAGTTACGCTCGGAGTGAAATTCACGGTGAACAGAACATCGCCGCCCGGCGCCAGCGTCTCATCCTCAAAGAGCCCGGTTACTGAGAAGTTGGGATTGGCGGCCGAAGAAGTGGCGCTGGTGGACATAACCGCGGTGGCGAAATAGACAGTGCTCTGCGACGTGTTGACCATTTTCAGCACCAGCGGGCTGGCGTTACCGACCGCCGTGGAGGATAACTGATAATTGGCGGGCAGCGGCGTATCCGCCGCGGTTCCGGTAGTGTCGTGCACGTAAAAGGTAAACGGCAAAGTCACCGTCGCGCCCAACGCCGTTAACGAATATTGCTGGCTGCCGATGGAGAGCGTGCCTGTGAACGTTCCCGTGGTGGTGGGTTGAAAAACCACGTTGAAAGAAATGGATCCACCCACCGCCACCACAATCGGCGCGGCGGGCACGCCCGAGAGCGAGAAAGTGGCCCCGGAGACGCTGATGCTGGGGATGGAAACCGAACCGGAGGCAGTGGATGGATTGGTAACGGTGAATGCCAACTCCGTGCTGGCGCCATTTCCCGGCGTGACCTGCGGAAGCGAGATCGGCGTCCCGGTTTGCGCCGTGGTTTGGGTGCCCGAAGCATTGGCGTACGAGACCTGCAGCGCGCCGACGGTTGCCGCAACTACGCCCGTGCCCGCTATCGCATAAGAGTTGCTGCCCACCACTATCGTATTTGTGGCCGCGCCGGCTTGACTGGGTGAGAAGGTTACGTTGAACGTGGCGGTTTGGCCGGCAGTCAAGGTTGTGGGAACGCTGGAAACGTCGAGCGCGAACCCGCTCGAGCCGCTTTGAGCGAGAGAAATCGTAGGAACGGTGACAGAAGTGGACGCGGGGTTGGTGAGCGTGAAGGTAATCGTATTCGTCGCGCTGACTACGGTAGACGGGAAACTAACGGGTGTAGTGTTGGACGGTTGCACGGTCACTGATCCGCTTGCCGATTGATAGCTTAGCGTCAGCTGCACCGAAGCCGAATTGGTGTCGCCTGTCAGCGTGCTTACGTTCAGAAAGTTGCTGGCGCATTGCAAGCTAGGGTCGGTGGCGAAGAACGAGCAGCCATTTGTTTGTTCCTCGAACAAGACCTCCAGATATCCGGTAATCGGCCCGCTGGTCGTGGGATTGAAGGTGACCGTAAAGAGCGTGGAGCCGCCGGGTGCAAAAGTCACATTCTGGCTCGACCCGGATATCGAGTAGTCGAAGTCGATAAACGGCGTATCAGGATTGGGGGAAACTTCACCGGCAACAAAATAGACGTTGTTTGACGACGAGTTGACGATCTTCAAAACAATCGAACTGCTGCTGCCGACCGCCGCGTCCGGCATCTGATAATTTGGCGGCAGTACGAAGTCCGGCACCACGCCGGTCGTATCGTGTACGTAAAACGTAAAGGGCGAAGTCACCTGGGCGTGCGCCGAAAAGGTCCACAGGATGGAAAGTGCGAGTAGCGCGCGCTTCATTTTGCCTCCTCGTGCATGGGGGGTGGGAGCAAGGAAGCACTCCATTTTGTGGACTGCAACTGAACTGCCCAATGCTTTCCGGTTGATAGTGATGAAACGTGCAGCCAGTTGTCGGACATGCGTTCTAGGGTGAGATCGCCGCTCGGCAGCGCATTAGGTGTGAGCTGGATGGTCTGCGAGACGCCGCCGGGGAGTTGTGCCATCAAGGCCCCGGCATTTTGAGATAGCAACCAGCCCTGCTGGACAAACACAGCGCTGTGGATGCCGGGCAAGAGATCGGAACTGAGCAGGCGCGCGCTGGGTAGCGAAACTGTTACCTGAGCCACGGACGCGTGCGCCTGGAGAACGAAGAAATCGGCGTTGGCCGCCAGGGCCGGCGGCCGATCCGCGGTGTTAGACGGCCGTGCCAGACAGCTTTTCGGCCCGCCAGACTGCAGCGCGCAAAAGCGAATGTTGTGGGCCATCGCAGTCATTGCGGGGGCTGAAAGCCGAACGAAAGTGATTTGACCGCCAAACGCGGAATCGTCCACCGGAGTTTGCGAGAATGACGCGCCATTCCAACTCAGCAGCAGGTGTTTCGACGGCAGCCAAACCACGGCCGATTGCAGGGAGGACTCGATATTGAGTAAAGGCGCAGATTCATCCGACTGGTAGCTGGCCAGCACCTTGCCAGTGGGATCGCTGAGCTGAATTAATCCTTGAGCGGACGTCAAGCTGCCAGCGCTCGAAAAGGAGGCGTGATCGGCCTGGGTCATGGCGCGCGCAGTGACAATGAAGTTGGCCGGAATGCCCTGTAGGGCATGGATAGATCCATCTGAAAAGCGCGCAAACCCAGGTTGGGGTACGCTCAACTGAGCGGACAGCAAGGCTGCGAGCCCCAAAAATACGCAGGTATATAGGACAACACGTTTCATATAGAGCCTCAGAAAAACTTAGTGGCCGACGGTAACGGTAGGAGCGCCAATTGAGATTCCGGCTGTGCTGGCTGAATTGCTGGTGCTGCTATGGCCGTGTAAAGCGAGCAGCGCGCCGGTGCCCGCGGCTGCGCCGACGGCCGCAATGATGATCCATTTCTTATGACGGCTCAGGGCCGAGCCGCCCGTTTTGCTGTTCGTGATGGTAACGGTTGGCTTGGAAGTGGATGCGCCGGTGTGTCCGCCCGCGCCGGTTTGGCTCGCGGAAGAAGCGCCGCTGGCGGGCGGCGGGGGATTTGGCGTCAGCGTGCGATGCGTCTCCGTTGGTGTAGCCGTCTTTATTGACGGTGACGCACCAGTCTTAGAAGCCGGAAGGGGCATAACCGCGGCCAGCGGTTGGGAAACCATACCCGGCTTCAGGTCAAACGCAATTTCTGGCGCGGGTGGGGGCGCGGGTCTCGGCACGGCTGGCTCGACCGGATTGGACGCGGCCGGATTGGACGCGGCCAGGTTGGATGCGGCTAACATTCCGGTCGGCAGATCAGGAGACGGTGGGACAACGTGCTCTCTCGCGGCCACCTCCTGCTTCACCAACATCGTGGTGTGAGCGCCTGCCTTGGCCGCGGTCAGATGCAATTCAGCTGGGCCGACACTACCCTCCCACTCGATCACTGGAAAGCGCGCTAGCCCGGCCGGATCTGAGTACGTGACCCAGGCGCGCAGATTATTTGGGAAGTGGCCGGTTGCGCCTTCTTCCGGGAGACGCAGCGCCACGGCGACCCCCGGGACAGGAGCGCCTGCGGAATCGGTCACCTGCACGGCGAAACCCTTTAACGCGGTGGAATTGGGCAGCGCGGGCCCAGGATCGTCAACCACGCGGATTTTGTAGGGGCCCTGAAAATCCGGTGCGACAGAAGTGGGGGAAGTTGATTGCGGCCAAGCGGGGTTGAGCACCAACAACCCGGCAAGCGATAGCGAGAGAAGTCTCATGTAGCCTCAGGCCGCGCCTTACTACACGAGCTTGATCAGTACAACGGTGACGTTGTCGGGTCCTCCCTCGTTTTTCGCGGCTTCCACAAGGTAGTGGCATTTCTCCGGCAGAGTTTTCTCAGAAACAAGCGTCTCGCCCAATAATTTTTCGCTCACGATGCCATGCAAGCCATCCGAGCAAAGCAGAAGCGAATCTCCCGGCTGCATTTGCACCACCGACGTGGTGACGCGCAGATCTTCCGTACTACCTACCGCCATCGTAAGTACGTGGCGCATGGGATGTTTCTTTAGGACTTCCTCGCTAAGGCCTAGACGCGCTCCCACCTCCGCTACCCAGGTTTGATCCTGAGTCAATAGGGAAAGCACGCCTCTTGAAGATAGGTAGGCGCGGCTATCGCCCACGCTGCCGATTTGCAAGCGCTCTTCCCCGATATCGCGCGCGACGACCAAGGTAGTGCCCATACCGGTTAATTCTGGATTGCCTTGGGCGGCTTGGCGGACAGCCCAGTTAGCTTCGATGAAACCTTGCTCCAACATTTCGAGGCCGGTTCGATCAGCGGCGTTGAGCAAGTATTCGTACAGCATTTCGGCACTAAGGTGCGAGGCATACTCGCCGGCATTGGCGCCGCCCATGCCGTCGGCGAGGATAAATATGCCAGATTCGCTGTCGCTAATGAAGTAGTCTTCGTTGTTCGAGCGAACGCAGCCTGGATCTGACAGGCCAAATGCTTCAAGCATCAAGAGTTTTGATTATACTTTGCTTTGCCAATAGCGCGTGCACCGCTCCCTATTTCACCTTGGGTTGCAGCATCGCCTTAAGTTGCCGGAAGGCCGTTGAATCCATGGCGAACTTCAAACGGGCGGGCACTGGCGCTTTTGAAGTCAGCGGACTGACTTGTCGCGCTTCCGCTTGGGCCAACAGTTCGTCAGCCTCGGCATCGTCCGGCGAGTGATCGATCACGGCTTGCAGTTTTTGCCTTGCTTCGTCAAACAAATTGTGGTGCAGTAAGGCGGCGCCTAAATTGAATTGATAGGAAATATCGGCCGGGTCGCCGTCTACGGCGCGGCGAAAATCGTCGATGGCCGCCGGCTGATCGAGTTGCTCTTCGGCCGCGGCCAGATTGTTGTAGACCTCGTGCAGCGGCATGACGGCGGCCACTTCCTTGAAATAACCGGCCGCCGCGTTATAGTCGGCCGCCTGGTAAGCGGCGACGCCCATGCGAAAGCGCGCTTCCAGATAGCGGGGGTCGCTATTGGGCACCCGCTCGAACCATTTCAAAGCTTGCTTGGGCTCTTTCCGGTCAAGGTATACCTTGCCCAATTCGAACGCCGGACTCACAAACTGCGGATCGAGATTGGCGGCCTGCAGAAACCATTTCTGTTGGTGTTCTTTGTCGGGCGAAAGAAGACCGTGGATGTAACTCTCCTCGGCTTCCAGGCGCGTCAGCGTGCGGCCAGCCATAAACTGATCAAACGTCGTTTGCGTGGCTGGATAGAGATAAGTCAGAATTTGCCAGGCCAGACGCTCTTTGAATTTGGCCAGGTCGGAAAGGTTGCCTGCTTCGGAAATATCGGGGGCATTTTGCAATTTGCGCAGATCGATCATCTGCGCGTTAATCACGATGCCGCTATCCTTTAACTGCGTCGCGCCGGCCGGCAGCTTGGCCTCATAGCTGCCATAAACTACGAGGTCGGCTTCGAGAGTTTGGGAGAGGCGGATGATAGAGGCCTTGGTGAAATTCGCTTCCGGCCTGAGGCTCAGGCGCTTCATGCCTTCCAGACTTGTGGCGCGGTCGAGCACAATCTGATTGGCTTGGCCGAAATCGGCGCGCAACGTTTCGGCAATGCTCTCGCCCACCCAATTCAATTCGGAGTATTGAGAGTTATTGGCGAAACGCAGCACCAAAACCGTAGCGGACTGAGCGCGCATGCCAATGGACACGAGCAACGCCAGAACCAGAGCGCGAAACAACGGCACGCTCCCATCGTAGCGTGCGCAGCGGATGTCGTGGGCTATATACCTTGAATCACCTTGAATAGAGACTTCGAATGTGTTTTCGGCCAGCCATGCTCGGTTTCCTGATTGCAATGATCGTTTGCGTTCTTTGGGGCAGCTACCTTCGCGCCGGAAGCTCTCGGCGGAAGACGAGCGGGAATTCAACCAGGAATTGAAGCGGCTTGACGCCCTATTGCCCACGGCGAATGATAAAGCCGCGATTCAACTCCAGATCGCAAATACCTACACTGCGGGCGGCCAGCATCCTTGTGTACCATCCTCCAGGCAGGCGATTTTGACGCGCAGCCCGAGCACCTCGGCTTCCATGCTTCTGGACAGAAACTCTTGATACCTTGGGTCCGTTGTGAGCTGAATCCGCAGCGCACTACCCGCGCCAAAAGCATTCACCGAATCCTGATGAATATCGGCTTTGAAACCGCGCTTTTCGAGATGCCTCGTAAGATCACCTAAAACCGAGAAGGCCACCACGAACGACTCGCACGCTTGAATGAGACGGGCCATATCCGTCGCGCCTCCTTGTGTCGTCAACTCGTAAACCTCTGCTGCTGTCATCATGCTTACTCTACCTTTGCATCGCTAAATAAGGCCAATCGCCCGGCCAGCCAATCCCACGGAAAGCCAAAGAAGAAGTGATACCACTCCCGCGCATTTAGCGGCAACAGACCCGCCGCCGCGTTCTACCAGAAAAAAACGGTCCTGCACGGCAAAATAAAAAACCACGGCGAGCGCCAGGAAAAGCATTTTCGCGCGGAACGCCGGATTGTAATAGCATTTAATCGCTTCGTCCGACAGCAGCAGAACGCCGCTCACTACGCTCACCACCAGACTTCCCACCAAAAGAGGTCTAAGCTGCTCAGCTAATCCGCCGGGAGTTTGACCAGCCAAGCCCAAACCGAGCGCTCGCAAATCGATTAGCAGAATTACGCCGCCCAGGATCGCCAGCGAAAGCAAGTGAATCATCTCCGCTACCGGAAAGGCATACGTCGATTGCCGCATAAAAATTCCAACCGGGCTCTGGCCGAGCCACTCGAACAAAGGTAAAAGTCCCATACGCGCCTATTTCTGAAAGTAAGCAATGGCGCGTCCCGCGCAAATGATACCGCCCCAAAGCGTCAAGGAAAATAGCCCCGCCAGGCGCGCCCCGAGCGGCGTCACAATCCTATGATTCCAATCGCCCACGGTCCGGTAGATCGTGAAATGGAAAATCAGCGGATTCAAGCCCGCCAACAAAAGCAAGACGAGTTTAATCCGGAACGCCGGATTGGCATATGACTGGGCCGCCTCCGACCAAAATAATAGGAAGCCGCTCACAAACATCACGCCGAACCCCGCCCAAGTCAAAGGCAAAACGCTGCCCGCCACGCGCGCTACCGGTTCGCGTTTCAGCACCACACCCAGCAGCCGCAAATCCAAAATCGCCACCGTGCCGACCAAGAGCGTTATGCCGAGCACGTGAACCGTCTCAATAATCGGGAATACCCAAATCGATTCGCGTATACCGATGCCGATCGCCGAATCGTAAAGCCATTGGCAGAATTGCTCAAGCAACTTACGCTCCAGCACGTTTCAGCTTCATAGATTTGGGCAACAGCAAGCGTTGCCTTTCGGTTTGCGCAATCTGGCTTTCGGAGTCGCGTTTCAAGCGCTGCCATAAACTGGCCGGGTCGCTATCGAAGACATATTTCGAGGTGTGCATGGTAGACCATGCGCCCTGCTGAACCTCGTTTTCCAGCTGGCCCGGACCCCAGCCGGCATAGCCTAAATAGACGCGGAATTTTTCGCTCGGCAGGCGCGCGGTTATCGATTTTTCGAGCAGGGCTTTGTGAACCACGGCGTAAATGTCGCCGGCAATGTGTTCGGCCTCGGCGGTCTTGGTGTTTGTGCGCAGCAATGCTTGCACGGCGTCGGGCGAAACGGGGCCGCCCTCGTAAACCGGATCGGCCGTGGCGTGCATGCTGGGAAACGCTTTGGCCAGAGTCAAGTCCATGGGCCTGTTTAAGACCACGCCGAGCGTTCCCGCGTCCGAATCGCGGCGGATAATGAAAACCACCGTTTCGGCAAAGTTTGGATCGCGCAGTTTATCGCTGGCAATCAACAGAGTGCCGGGTGAAAGCTGCTCAACTCCGCTTTGGGCATTGGTTTTGGAACGAACCAGCAGCAGGCCGAGCAGGCACGTCAAAATGAAGAGCGCGGCGGCCAGCCAGGGGCGAAGCATGCACCTTATGGTAGCGAAAAATAGGTTACGCCTCGGAACCGCTCGCGGCCGCGTTCGGAGACCACAAGGTTTCAGGGCTGCCAAGCGCGTGGTTGGCCCAACGGCTCCATACAAAGAGAGCGTCACTGAGCCGATTCAGGTAGCGCACGGCTTCTTCGGGCACATTCTGTGCGCGCGCCAAGCCGACGAGCAGGCGCTCCGCCCGGCGGCAAACCGTGCGGCAGATGTGCAGCTCGGCGTCGAGCCGGCAGCCGCCCGGCAGCACAAACGAACGCAGCGGCGCGAGCACCGCATTGGCCGCGTCGATTTCGCTCTCCAGTTGATCGATCTCAGCGCCGGTAATGCGCGGTTGTTTCGGGTGAACGTCCTCCGGCAGCGTAGCGAGAATCGACCCAAGATTGAAGAGTTCATGCTGCACGCGCTTCAGCATAACGGCGAGGCTCGCCACGGCCGGCAGCGATTCCGCCGTGACGCGCGCCGCGCCGATGAAAGCATTGAGCTCGTCCACCGTGCCATAGCAATCAATCCGCAGGTTATCTTTCTCCACGCGCTGCCCGCCCACGAGGTGTGTTTGGCCGGTGTCGCCGGTGCGCGTGTAGATACGGTTCAAAGCGATGCGGGGTTCGTTGAAGGTTGAGTTGCTCACGGTTAGCCTAGCACCAGTTTAGATGGTGGCTTCAAACATGCGGAAAAGCCCGATGAATGCCGTGCGCCAATTCGGCCACGCTAGCTAATTCAGCAAAGGGCAACCTCGCGTTCACCCGATTTGCATGGCGAAGTATTTCAGAAATCGCGCTACGTCGAGGCGCCGACGCTCCGCATCAATTAAAACCCCGGAGTCGAGAACTACTCCCAGGCAGGTGGGAACCATGGCTTACTCCGCTCCGCGATCCCTTCAGCGACATCCCGCATGAAACCTTCGTCCGGCGCGGTAGTGGCTGCACGAGCCTCAGCCAGAGCTATCCAATCGGACAGCAGGGGCCCCCGGGTTGCGGGGAACGAATGAGAGCGACCGGGCGATGATCGTGCTCGACGACGACCTTAATACCTAAGCCGATTTTCTCCAACACGGCGTCGAAGTTGTTGACAACTTCGTTGTCCGACATATGGAACCGTCGCCATATCGTTCATGATAGCGGCTCGACAGTGAGAACGGCGCACGGCATTCACAACCGAAGCGCTCACCCGGCGTCCAGTGGTGGCAATTCAAATCCTCGCAAACTTGCCTCGCAGATAGCACGGTTCACGTATGCGCGGCTCGCCAAGAGCTGCCGATAAGGCTCGGCTAGGTCGGCAATGAGTTTCTGCCGGAACGCCTCCTCAAGAACGCCGACACATCCGGCAAGCATGAGGCCCTTCTGTCGGGCGAGCGTTCGTGCCTTTAGTTCGTCGATGACGACCAAGTCGGCTTTTAATTCCAGCGCAAGCCAGATAGTGCTCAGCTCACCCAAGCCAAGAGAAAATTGTTGGCGCGCATTGGCAAGCCCCGCAGGCTGACTAACGGACCTCACTTTGATCCAGCCTGCCTTGGCGATTTCCACCGCGCCCGGCCGCCCAGTACCTGCGGCAACAACCTCGGCATGTACCTCCGTCGTAATGATCACCTCATGGTAGAGCCGCGCTAGGATTTCGATCCACCCGATTCGGCACAACGAAATCAGCGGGGATGCGTCGGAAAGAACAATCACAGCCGCAGTTTGGCTAGCGTAACGCGATCCTCTTCGAGGGACTCCAAGTCATAGTTCAGCGGCGGCACGCCATGCGCCGCGGCGTAATCCATAAAGGCGGCCAGTGGAGTCGCGCAAAGCTCAGCCGCACGGCCAATCGAAACGGTGCGATCGCGAAAGAGCTGGAGCGCCACAATCTTCGCCGTTTCCTGCGAAATATTGTCTTCGTTCAACTTGGCGGCAAGCACCAGTTCCGTGGGCAGTGTGAGATCCGTGGTCGCCATACCCTCAACCTACGCCAAATGACCGGCAAATGCAAACAATGTCGCCCCCAAAATTTGCCACTCTTAAAACACCCTTCCGCGTAGAGTTCACTTTCAGCTGCGCGCTAGTTTAATGCCGGAAGAAGCGACAGGGCACCCGCCCGAGGCGCTTTCTGCAAATCTCAAAAAACAAGCTCCTAACCATAAGAACCTAAACGACAAAGTGATAAATTGGCTTCGAACCGCGAAAACACAAATTCGAGCATTGAATTCGTCTCTTGTTCCCTAGGCCAATCTCGTTTAGTCTAGAAGAACAAAAGGCGAACTATGAACCTCACCCTTGATTTTGACGCGGCTGAATCGCTCGCGCTCAATCCCGCCACGCCAGTCGGCCCCTTAGCGGCCCGCTTTGTCGAGGCCATGCAGCAAGATGGCTCGCCCGTCAGGGCCGTCCGCCATCAACCAGCCAAAGCCGCCCGCTATGGCGTCTTTCCGGAAGCCCTCAACCCAACTCTGCGGCAAGCCTTGGCCGAACGCGGCATCGAAAATTTGTACACGCATCAAGCAGCAGCGGTTGAATTGTCTCTGGCCGGCAAGAATGTAGTCGTCGTAACGCCCACCGCCAGTGGCAAAACTCTTTGCTACAACCTGCCGGTGATTCACGAAATTCTCGCAGCCCCCGCCGCGCGTGCGATTTTTCTGTTCCCCACCAAAGCCCTGGCCGAAGATCAACGCCTGGAACTGCAGCGGCTCAACGATGCGTTAGGCGGCCCGCTCTGTTGCCATACCTACGACGGCGATACACCCTCGGATGCGCGCCGCACCATTCGTGACAAGGCGAACATCGTCATGACGAATCCCGACATGTTGCACACCGGCATTCTTCCGCATCACACCAAATGGGCAAAGCTGTTTGAAAATTTGCGCTACGTCGTGATCGATGAATTGCACATGTATCGCGGCGTCTATGGCAGCCATCTCGCGAATATTCTGCGGCGTCTCAAGCGCATTTGCGAATTCTACGGAACCAGCCCGCGCTTTGTATGTTGTTCGGCCACCATTGCGAATCCGCAGACCCTCGCGGAGTCGCTCACCGAGCAGCCGTTCGAAACGGTGGCGGATAACGGCGCGCCGTCGGGTGAAAAATATCTGGTCTTTTATAACCCGCCCGTCGTGAACCGCCAGCTGGGCATACGGCGCAGCTATCTGCATGAAACGCGGCGCATCGTCCTCGAATTCATCCGCCAAAGGCAGCAGACGCTGGTATTCACCAACAACCGTCTAGCCACGGAGGTCTTAACCACCTATCTGAAAGACGCCTGCGCGCAATTGCCTTTTTCGCATGAGGCCGTCCGAGGTTATCGCGGCGGTTATTTGCCGAAAGAGCGGCGGCACATCGAACAAGGCTTGCGCAGTGGAGACATTCGCACGGTGATTGCCACCAACGCCTTGGAGTTGGGAGTCGATATCGGATCGCTCGATGCTGTTGTAATGGCGGGATATCCCGGTAACATTGCCTCTACCTGGCAGCGTGCCGGGCGCGCCGGCCGTCGCCAATCCTCCTCCATTGCTGTCATGGTGGCCTCCAGCGCTCCGTTGGATCAATACATCGTCGAGCATCCGGATTATTTCTTCAACTCTCCGCCAGAGGAAGCGCACATCAATGCCGATAATCTCGAGATTTTCTTGAGTCACTTAAAGTGTGCCGCCTTTGAGTTGCCGGTCCGGGAAGACGAGCATTTCGGCAAGCAGGATTTAGCGAGGCTATGCCGCTTCTTGTCCGAGGATTTGCGGTTACTCCATAAGTCGGGAGATTGCTGGCATTGGGTGAGTGACAGTTACCCGGCGGATTCAGTGAGTCTCCGCGCGGTGACGAGCGACAACTTCCTGGTGGTAGATATTACGAGAGATCACAAAATCATCGGTGAAGTCGATTTCCCCTCCGCACTAACCACGCTGCATGAAAAAGCGATCTACCTGCACGATGCTCGCCAGTATCAGGTAGAGAAGCTCGATTTCGATGGCCGCAAAGCGTTTGTCAGAGAGGTAGACTCCGATTACTTCACCGATGCGATTGTCTATACGCAGGTGAGCGAGCTGGCGCGTTTCGAAGAAGAGGGCAGGGCGGCGCAGGGCGAAGTGCGCGTGAAGCGTCAGGTGGTTGGATTTAAGAAGATCAAGTTCTACACACTGGAAAATGTGGGTGCGGGACAGTTGTCGCTGCCCGAGCAGGAGATGCACACCACGGCGTTCTGGCTGCATTTCGCCACCGGGTTCTTTGAAGATTTTGCCGGCTTCTCGATGGCGGATCTGCAGGATGCGCTGCACGGTTTGGGAAACATTCTCAAGACCGTAGGCGCGTTGCTTCTCTTGAGCGATCCCCGCGATTTGGCGGCGGCGGTGCTGGACGATTCGGCGGAAAAGAAGACAGCGTTTGAACCCGACGTGTTGCTCTATGACAACTATCCTGGAGGTATTGGCCAGAGCGACCCACTATACCGCAGAAGAGATGAGTTAGTGAAGGCGGCGTTGGAGTTAGCCGAGGGTTGCCCTTGCGAGGCGGGCTGTCCGAGTTGCGTGGGTCCGCATACCGAGATTGGGAGGCGCGGCAAAGAAGGAGCCATCCGAGTTTTACGTAAACTCCAACCAGCCTAGCCGGCTGCCTCCGCCGCCTCGGCGTTCCCGTACTCCTTCAACTTATTAAACAAAGTCTTCAAACTGATTCCGAGTATCTCCGCCGCGCGCGTCTTATTATTCTTGGTGTGTTGCAGCGTAACTAGAATCAGCGCTTTCTCCGCGTCGGCAACAGTGGTACCCACCGGCAGCCGCACGCTCTCGGGCTCGAAAATCTGCCCTACATGCCGCGAGCCGACGGATATTCCAAAATCGTAGGGCAAGTGAGTCATCTGAATCGTGTTCTCGCCCGCCATGATGACGGCGCGCTCCAAAACGTTGCGCAGTTCGCGGACGTTGCCGGGCCATGAATATTTTTTGAAAGCCTCCATCACTTCGGCACTCACGTTGGTGACGTGGCAAAGATGCTTGCGATTCAGCGAAATAATGAGGGCTTCGGAGAGAACGGCGAGATCCGAAATGCGCTGGCGTAGAGGCGGGAGAGAAATTTGGAAAACGTTGAGACGGTAGAAGAGATCTTCGCGCAGGTCGCCTTTCTTGAGCGCATCGTCGAGATTGCGGTTAGTAGCGGCGATCACGCGCACATCGACGGAGATCTCGCCTTTGCCGCCCAGCCGGCGCACCCGCGAGTCCTCGAGCACACGTAGCAGCTTGGCCTGCGTGCCCGACGGCATCTCCGCTAGCTCATCGAGTAGCAGCGTGCCGTTCTGGGCGAGTTCGAAGCAGCCGGCACGGCGTTCCAGCGCGCCGGTAAATGCGCCCTTTTCATGGCCGAACAGTTCGCTTTCCATCAGCGTTTCGGGCATGGCGGCGCAGTTGATCGCCACAAAAGGGCCGCCGCGGCGAGGACTCAATTGATGAATGGCGCGGGCCACCAGTTCTTTGCCGGTGCCGCTTTCCCCCACGATCAGCACGGCCGCTTTGCTGGGCGCAACTTGCCGGATGATAGAAAATACCGCCTGCATCTGCGGTGACGTGCCCACCATGTCAGCCAGCACTCCCTGGTATTGCAACTGCCGCTGCAGGCGCTCGGTCTCTTCGGTGAGTTGGCTTTGCGAAGCAGCGCGCTCGATCAGAAAGCGCAACGCTGCAGGCTGAATGGGCTTTTCGAGAAACCAGAATGCGCCCAGATCATGGGTGGTTTCGATGGCCGTTTCAATGTTCCCGAAGGCCGTCAGTACAATCGCGGGCGGCGCGTTGCCATCGGCGGCCAGTCGCTTCATCAGCTCAAAACCGTCCATGCGCGGCATCATCAGATCGGTGACGATCACATGCGCCGGAGCCAATGCCAGCTTGGCCAGCGCTTCCTGGCCGTCGGCGGCGGTTTCCGCCTGATAGCCCCAACCGTCCACCAGCGCGGCCAGAGGTTCGCGCTGCGATTCTTCATCGTCGACAATAAGGACGGTGATCGGTTGGCGGGCCACGGTCGTAGTTTAGCGGATAGCGTACGTGGGATATCCTACAGGTGCGATGAACCTAAATCTGCCGGAGTCGAAAATCCGCCCCGTTGCCGATGAGCCACCGCCCTTTCTTGGCACTTGGCGTAATGTTTATCTAGCAGTGGTCGGTTATACCGCGGCGTTGATTGCTGCGCTCTACCTGTTCACTAAAGTGTTTGGGCATGCATAAGCTCGAGGTGATTGTGACTTCCGCCGACGAAGCAATTGCCGCCCAAAAGGGCGGGGCAGACCGCCTGGAACTCGTGCGCGACTTGACCTCCGGAGGCCTGACGCCCGCCTGGGAAACAGCGCGCGCCGTGATGGAGTCAGTCTCCATTCCCGTGCGCGTCATGCTGCGCGAAAACGCCTCCATGCTGGTGGCGAATGCTGCAGAATCAGTAGCTTTGCGCGAGGCGGCCGCGCGACTGCGCGACTTGCCCATTGACGGCTTAGTGCTGGGCTGGATCGATAGCGCTGCCGACGTCGATCTAGCGTCTCTGGGCTCTGTGTTAAACGAAGCGCCGATGTGCAAAGTGACATTTCACCGCGCCTTTGAACATCTGCGCGATCCGTTCGCCGGGCTTAAACTACTAAAAGGCTTCCCGCAGGTTGACAAAATTCTCACCTGCGGCGGCACCGGTTCCTGGCCCGAGCGCAAGAACCGCTTGAAGAGTTGGAGAGTGGCGGCCGCACCGGAGATTGGCATTCTGGTAGGCGGAGGGCTTTCCGAGATGGAAGTGGCCGAACTCATGGCCGATGCGGATTTTCCGGAAGTACACGTCGGCCGGGCGGCGCGCACTCCGGCCGAAAATGACGGCGCGATCGATCCGGCGAAGATTGCCCTGCTCAAGACCCGGCGAGGCGGATGAGACCGCTCGACTGGCTCGTCTTCCTATTGTGGCTGGTGTCCCTCGTCAGCTACGGGCTGTATCGCGGCCGAGGTAGCAACACCGTGAGCCAGTTTCTGCTGGCCGGCAAATCAATGCCGTGGTACGCCATGGGCTTATCGATTCTGGCTACGCAGGCGAGCGCCATCACCTTCATTTCGACGACCGGGCAAGGCTATGTCGATGGCATGCGCTTCGCGCAATTCTATTTCGGCTTACCGCTGGCGATGGTGATCCTATCAGCCACCGCGGTGCCCATCTTTCATCGCGCCAAAGTTTACACGGCGTATGAATATCTGGAATACCGTTTCGACGCCAAAACGCGCGCTTTGACAAGCGGGATCTTCCTGATCCAGCGTGGGCTCGCGGCGGGCATTGGGTTATACGCGCCGGCGGTAGCGCTATCGGCGGTACTGGGTTGGTCCGACCGTTGGATCACGGTGGTGATTGGCGCGCTCGTCGTGCTGTATGTTACAACCGGCGGCATCAAGGCGCTAACTTGGGCTGACGTCCAGCAGATGAGCATGATTTTTGTGGCGCTGGTGGTGAGCTTGGCGGTCGCTCTGCGCGCTTTGCCGGGCAACGTTTCCTTTCTCGACGCGCTGCATCTGGCCGGCGCGGCGGGCCGCTTGAACGTAGTCGATACGCACTTCGATTTGAACAACCGTTACAACTTGTGGAGCGGTTTGATCGGCGGAGCGTTTCTGGCGCTGGCGTATTTTGGCTGCGACCAAAGCCAGGTGCAGCGCTATTTGACGGGCAAGTCCATCGCGCAAAGCCGCTTGAGTCTGATCTTCAACGCCACCGTCAAGATCCCCATGCAGTTGTTCATTTTGTTCATCGGGGCGATGGTGTTTGTCTTGTCGCTCTTCGTGCAAGAGCCGATGATTTTCCATCCGGCGGAAGCCGCGCGCGCTGCGCAAACGCCGGCTTGGGAGGGTGCCCAGGCCGCTTACGAAAAAGCCTTTACCGCCCGGCGCAGCGCGGCGTACGAACTCGCAAAACAGCAGACGCCCCAGACCCTCACATTATTTAGAACCGCGCAGCAAGCCTTCGATTCCCAGCGTGAAGTGGGCCTCGGCATCGTCGCCCGGTTGCATAGCGGCGGCAAGTTCGACGATACGAATTACATTTTTCTCTCGTTCGTCAAAAAGTACCTGCCGGTGGGTTTGGTGGGCTTGTTGATTGGCGTGATCTTCTCGGCCTCAATGGGATCGACCTCGGGCGAAATTAATTCACTCGCCACCGTTTCAGTAGTCGATATCTACGCGCGCTACGTTGCGCCCAATCGTGACGACAAGCATTACCTGATCGCGTCGCGCTTTCTCACGGTGTTTTGGGGAGGGTTTGCCGTCGCGTTCGCGGCCTTGGGAGCGCGCGGCTTCGGCGCCTTGATTGTGCGTGTGAACATTGTAGGTTCGTTGTTTTACGGCGGCATGCTGGGCGTGTTTGTGCTGGCGTTCTTCTTCAAACATGTGCGCGGGACCGCGGCATTCTGGGGCGTGCTGGCGGGCGAGGTGGCCATTTTTTGCGCGGCCCGATTTACCGATGTTTCGTTTCTCTGGTACAACGTAATCGGTTGCGTGGTGGTCGTGGCAACGGCGTTGGTGCTGACGATGTTTATGAAGCCTGCCGAAGTGGAAATCGGCAAGGCGGCGCGTTCAGCCAAGTGAGCCGAGTTTCAGAAACCCGCGCGAAACGCAAAGGAACAAAACGGCAACGTGCAGCGCGCACTCAAACTCGCCACTGCCCACCAGTTCCATCAAGTGCCCGGCACTGCAAGTCAGTGACTCGATGCCGTCTTCTTGCGCGGGCGGCGCGGGCATTTTCCGGACCTTGGCGTAGTAGCACCAGATGCGATTCCCGGTGCGTCCCGTGTCGGGCGTCAGCGCGCCGGCCAGCCGCAGGCTGCCGGGTTCGGCGGTATAACCGGTTTCTTCTTCCAGTTCGCGGACGGCGGCGGCGCCTGGATCTTCGCCCGCATCAACAAAGCCCGACGGCAGTTCGGTGGTGATTCTATCCACCGCCGCGCGGTATTGCTTCACAAGAACAATTTGGCCGTCTGACGTTTCGGCCACGATACTCGCGTAGTCCGGCAGTTTGAGACTGTACATCGGGCTAGCGTGACCCGGCAGCGTGCGCGCCAGCAAATCGAACCAAGGTGTGGAAAAAGCAATTTCCTCGGTAAAGTTAGGGCTGCCAGGGATGCGGTGAATCTCCTGCTACCAGTGGAGCACAGCGGCACGAACTTCCCTTCGCCACAGGCGCCCCAGAAACGGAGCAGTCTGACTTCAGTCCGCGCGGAACTTTAGTTCCGCTCCTCCCTACACCTGAATCGTCGCTATATCCACCGTCGTGTGATGGCCTTCCACCACCACAATGCCGCTATCGGTCACATGATACTTCTTGCGATCCTCATCCAGGTTATAACCAATCTCCGCGCCCGGCGGAACCTTCACGTTCTTATCCAGAATCGCCCGCTTCACCTTAGCTCTCCGCCCGATATCGCAGTTATCGAAAATCACCGAATCCTCCACCGATGCGCCCGTGTGAATCCTGACGCCGCGTCCCAGCACCGAGCCGCGCACGATCCCGCCCGAAACGATCGAACTGCCCGCGATGATCGTGTCAATCGCCATGCCGCGCCGCCCCTCTTCGTCAAACACAAACTTCGCTGGCGCATCAAAATAACCCGCCGTGCGCAGCGGCCATTGCCGGTTGTAAAGATTCAACTCCGGCGAAACCGCCCGCAAATCCATGCTCGCTTCGTAGTAAGCGTCAAGCGTACCCACATCCCGCCAGTACTGCGGCGAGCCGATGGGGTCGCCCGGAATGATATTCGTTTGAAAATCGTAGGCATACATGTCCGCGCGCCCGATTAACGATGGCAAAATATCTTTGCCGAAATCGTGCGAGCTATCTTCGCGCTTGCCGTCCGCAATCAGTTCGCGCAGCAGCAAGTCCGTCGAGAAAATGTAATTCCCCATGGAAGCATGCACCCGCGCCGGATCGCCCGGCATCGTCGGCGCATTCGCATTCTTCTCGTGAAAGCCCACGATGTTGCCGTCATCCGTGGTCTCAATCACCCCAAACTCCGACGCCAGTTCTTTCCCCACCGGAATGGCGGCAATGGTAACGCCCGCACGCTTCTCCACGTGATACTCAATCATCTGGCGGATATTCATGCGGTAAATGTGATCCGCGCCAAAGATGACCACCACATGCGGATCGGCTTGCTGGATCAAATTGATGTTTTGGTGAATGGCGTCGGCGGTGCCGCGATACCAGTCTTCCTGCGCCGAACGCATCTGCGCCGGCACCGGAATAATGAAGTTATTCTTCAGCAGCCCGCTTACTTCCCAGCCTTCGCGCAAGTGCTGCAACAGCGATTGGCTCTTAAACTGAGTCAGCACATAGATCGAAAAAATTCCCGAATTAATCAGATTGCTGAGTACGAAATCAATGATGCGGTAACGGCCGCCGAAGGGCACAGCCGGTTTCGCGCGCTCTTTCGTAAGGGGGTAAAGACGCGTTCCTTTACCACCCGCCAGAACAAAAGCCAGAACTCGAAGCTGCATATAGCCCTCCGTTGGACCAAAAGAATTGTATACCGCAGCGGATTCGAGACTGTGAAAGCGCGCTTTTTATGCTGCGCCATTCCAATCGAGCGCCAGTTGCACGAACGAGCGCACCGCCACGCCCGAAGGCCCTTTGGAAAGCCACGCTTTGCCATCGTCCAACCAAGCTGTCGACGCAATATCCAAATGAACCCACGGAGTCGGATCGGCAAACTCGCGCAGGAACCAGGCGGCGGTAATGGAGCCGCCATGCCGGCCGCCAATATTCGGAAGGTCGGCATAAGCCGATTTCAGATAGTCTTTATATTCTTCATCCATCGGCAGTTGCCACGCCTTCTCGCCCGCCGCGCGCGCCGCCGCCATGAACCGCGCCAGGAACTCTTCGTTGTTAGTAAACGCGCCCATATTATGGTGGCCCAGCGCCACGCCAATCGCGCCTGTGAGCGTCGCGGCATCCACAATATGCGTCGCGCCATTGCGCATCGCGTAGGTGATGGCATCCGCCAGAATCAATCGTCCTTCCGCGTCGGTATTCAACACCTCAATCGTCTTGCCGTTCAACGAAGTGACAATATCGCCCGGGCGCTGGGCATTTCCGTTGATCATGTTTTCGACAGTCGGCACATACGCCGTTACCGGAATCGTCGGCTTGAGCTGCGCTAGCGCCTGCATCGCTCCAATCACCGCCGCCGCGCCGGCCATATCGTACTTCATCTTTTCCATGCCATCGGCCGGCTTGATGGAAACGCCGCCCGTATCGAACGTGACGCCCTTGCCCACCAGCGCCAGATGCCCGCTGCCGGACGCCTGCGCCGGCTGGTATTTCAGCACGATCAGAAACGGCGGATTGCTGCTGCCTTGCGCCACGCCAAGCAACGCGC
>Ga0302319_10007529_pt1 | contig 21421 bp, 20 predicted proteins | sample Bog_T0_2_FD_203319 | JGI IMG/M metagenome (GOLD analysis project Ga0302319, IMG submission 203319) | Peat permafrost microbial communities from Stordalen Mire near Abisko, Sweden - Bog_T0_2 | ecosystem: Environmental > Terrestrial > Soil > Wetlands > Peat | place: Sweden: Abisko, Stordalen Mire... | reverse complement strand
GACGAGCAGGCCCCCGCTGCCGCGGAATGACTCTGTTCGCCAAAACCTCCGGCCCGTTCTCGGCTTCAATCGCGCACGACGAGAACCGAGCATTTCGAATGTCGCACGATCGTCTTGGCGTTCGATCCAATCAAATAGTCAGACATCGCGGGTCGATGGGAACCCACGACGATCAGATCGGCACCCCATTGCTCGCGTCCTTCAACAATTCACGATAAACATCGCCTATTAACGCGACAGAAGTCACGCGATCCCCAGGAAATTTGAGTTCCGCGACAATATCATTCAACATGCGCGTGGCTCTCAGCTTTCTCTCCTCGTCGAAACCCGCCGGAACGACGTCGAAAACAGGCGTCGGCAAAGTCGGTTGCACATTGACAAGTCGAAGGCGCCCAGTGCTGGCGACGCATAACTCCCAAGCCTGCGCCATACCCTTCGGATCATGAGCCGCCATATCGAGATCGACGGCAAGGACAATTCTCTGAAACATGTGGCGATCCTTGATGTGTTGAATGTGATTTCAGTTGCGAACCACGAGCGGACATCCAGTTCGCACCTACGGTGAACTCGGAAACGAAACCGTGCCGGCGCAACTCCCGCGCTGTCGTCAGAGGGCCACACGCGGAGCCGAGAATTGGTGGCGTTGTTCGCGAAACTAACCGCTACGCGTCAATCTGGCCCAAGACCGCTCTCCCCGCTTACGGACCGGAGTCCGCGAGAGCGATTATATAAGAGGTCATTCATATAGTCCTCCTCCCTCGTCGAATCAAACCCGTCGGGCGGCCGTCTATGTTAATGCCCTCAGCACTCGCGAACATGCCGTAGGACAACGGGACCCCTTGATTCGTCGACACGCGAACCTCATCTCTGCGTTGACCGCGCCGACATGTCCGAGTGAAGGCGAACGAGGAGGGGCCACGATGGCTGACGGCGTTCAAATTGTATGCACGCACTGTGATCAGGTAAATCGCATTCCTGAGGGAAGGCCTATAAATCAAGCCAAATGCGGGCGTTGCGGACAATCTCTATTCGACGGACATCCCGCTCACTTGAACGACGCGGGCCTGAGCAAACAGATTGAGCGGAGCGACATTCCGGTAGTCGTCGACTTCTGGGCGCAATGGTGTGGGCCCTGTCGCGCGATGGCTCCGGCTTTCGAACAGGCCGCGGCCGCGTTTGGGCCCAGCGCGAGATTCGTCAAGGTGGACGTCGAGAAATTCAAACAAGTGGCCGGAGAGCTTGGCGTACAGGGCATTCCCGCTCTCTTTGTCTTTCGAGGCGGCGAGGTTGTCGGCCGTCAAACCGGCGCTTTGAGCGCAACAGCGATGTACGAGTGGATAAAGCGCACCGCCGCGATCGGGTGATCACGATTTCGAGGATATTTCTGGAACGGCTTCGTCACCGTGGGTATGTGGCCGTCTTGATAGCTGTAGACGCTCAGCGCCCAGAGGCCGTCAACGTGGTCGGAGTTGGGCGACTAGACCTGTCGGTCCCGCGACAGGTGGTGACAGGTCTGAGTTCGATTTGTCTATTGGCTTCCCGTGGACGCAGGGAATTGGCGACGCCGAGCCTCTTTCGCGTGAATCTCAAGGCAACCTCATCAATCAGGTTATGCCGCGATATCAAGCTCGCTGGGGTAGGGAGTTCGGACTCGCATGGACGGCTCTAAACAACTTATCGGGAAATCGCGGCGCAGTGTGACGAACGGTCGCGTCGCGAGCGACTGAGACACTATCCACATATGCGCCAGTTGACGTTCATCCTTGTTGGGAAAGCGGGTTTCCGTCCGAGGAAAGTGGGCGGCCCGAGAGGTCGGACGCCATGGAGCGAGGCCTCGCGGCGGCATTCGTAGGACAACGACACGGAGCCATCCGTCTGGGGGACGAGCGCGCGAACGAGCCAAGGAGGCTCTCATGACGACCGCTACCATCGAAGACGCAAGCCGACGAGATATTCTGTTTATAGCGACCGGCGCCGTCGCGACGTTCGGCGCCGGAGCCATGCTGTGGCCGTTGATAGATCAGATGAACCCCGATGTATCCACAGTGGCGATGGCTTCGATAGAAGTCGATCTGAGCGCGATCCAGGTAGGGCAGATCGTCACGGTCAAGTGGCGCGGCGGACCGGTGTTCATTCGTCATCGTACGCCTAAGGAGATCTCGGACGCCCACGACGCGCAACTCGGCGACCTACGAGATCCTCAGACCGACGCGGATCGTGTCCAGAAGCCAGAATGGCTTATCGTCGTCGGCATCTGCACCCATTTGGGCTGTGTGCCCAACGGCAATGAAGGCGAATTCGGCGGTTGGAAGTGCCATTGCCACGGGTCCGTCTACGACACGTCGGGACGCATCCGCCATGGGCCCGCTCCCTTGAACCTCCCCGTGCCTCAATATGCCTTCCTGAGCCCAACGAGAGTTAGGATAGGCTGATCGTTCTCCCGTCGTCGCGGGATCGCCCATTGGCGTTCCCAGCGGCGGCGGCGGCGAAGGGGCTTTCTTGGGATAAACCAGTCGAGAACCGCGGGTTTCGGGCCGCGTATATATTAGAACAAACGCATTTTATGATCGCCGTTTTGACCGCGATCAACGCCTTCCGGCTCGCCTTGCCTAACGTTCTCACGCGGTTATCCGGGGAGAAGCTTTCATGTGGCGTTTGGCGATCCTTCTGCATGTGATCATCGCCCCCACGATCATGGGCGCGCTGATGTTGGCGGTCATGCTGGTTCCGTCGCTTCAAAGCGAGTTGGGGAAGTGGATCTTGATCGGCTCCCTCATTGGATTCGTTGTCTCGGCGCCGATAAGTGTTATCGCCGCGAGGGCAAACGTCGAGAAATTCGCGCGTAGCTGAATTGGCCCTGCGCAGGCTTCGTGACGGGAATTTGAAACCATGAAGAACATGCTATTCGCGGTTTGCTTCGGCATCGGCGCCGTCCTACTGGCCTCCGTTCCCGCCGGCGCGACCGACCCGATGTCGGACAGCGCGCCGGCCGGCTATTATGTGTTCCAAAAAGTCGTCTATCAAAACGACGGAGGCCTCCCGGATGACCGCGCCTATTTTGAAAGATTGGCGCGCAACATCGGTGCGCATATCGCGGCGACGGAGGGCAAAGTCGAAATCCGCGTCGTCAGTTTCAGCGGCGGCGTGAAGGCCTTTCAACTGGCCAAAAGCGATGCCGCCTTGGCGGCGAGCATCGATGGTCTGCGGGCGAAAGGGGTCCGTTTTCTCATTTGCCGCAATACTTTGAAGGCAATGGGACTCGGCCCCGACGACCTTTATAAAGTCCCCCCTGATGATATCGTCATTAGTGGCGTGGCCGAACTGGCGCGCCTTCAGGGCTTGGGGTTTGTGTATATCCATCCGTAGGGAGGCCGGCGACAAGCGGCATCGCCTCTGAACATCCAGGCTTGATCGCTCGTGGGCGCAACTTGCTGGATAAGTTGTCGCGGGCTCCCGCCAAAGCCTTTCGGTCCAACGCCATCGGATGTGATGGCGAAGCGCTCGTGCGGTTGCGGATCGGCGCGATTTCCGCGCATCGGACGGCGACTCGCCCAGCTTGATGCGCGATAACGTTTGCGCGTCATCGCGGTGCTCGGATTTATCGGTCAAATAGGGAAACGGACATGAACGCACGAAAGCCTCTCTCCTGGGACGAGCGCTATTCCAAGGAAAGTTTCCTTTTCGGAGAGTTGCCGAACGCTTTTCTTGCTTCGCGGGCCCAATGGCTTCCCGCGAGGGGGAAGGCTCTGGCCATCGCGGATGGCGAAGGGCGAAACGGTGTCTGGCTCGCCGAGCAGGGACTGGACGTGCTTTCATTGGACGCTTCCGCCGTGGCCCAGGCCAAAGCACGCAAACTCGCGTCTCGACGATGTGTTTCTCTGGATCTCGAAATCGCCGATCTCGATCATTGGGTTTTTCCGCCGCGCGAATTCGACGTCGTCGCGGCGATCTTCATCCAGTTCGCGGGTCCGGACCTACGCAAGCGGTTATTCGAGGGTATGAAATCGGCCCTGAGGCCCGGCGGGGTTCTTTTGTTGGAAGGCTATCGCGTCGAGCAACTAGCCTATGGCACGGGGGGACCCTCGGCGGTCGAAAATCTCTATACGCCGGCCCTGCTTCATGAGGCGTTCGACGACTTCGAGATTTTGGAGTTGAACGCCCACGACGCGGAGATCGCCGAGGGGGACGGTCACAAGGGCATGTCGGCCTTGATCGACATGGTGGCGAGGAAACCCGAATGAAAACTGTTCCGATCGTCTACTATTCCGACGTCTTGTGCGTATGGGCCTATTTTGCCCAGCTTCGACTCGACGCGATCAAAAGGACCTATGGCGATAGGGTTCAATTCGATTATCGGTTCTGTTCGGTATTCGGAGATTCCGCGCGCAAGATTTCGTCGGCTTGGGCTGCGAAGGGACGCTATGAAGGCTTCAACGCCCACATTCTTCATGCCGCTTCGGCTTTTCCGGAGACAAAGGTCAATCCGAATATCTGGCTCGCGGCGCGGCCCGCTTCGTCGATGGCTCCGCACCTGTTTCTGAAAGCGATCCAACTCGGCGCCCTCGAAGGCGAGTGGGCCATTGATGTCCTCGAACGGGCGATCACGGCCATGCGCGGCGCGTTCTTCGAGGACGGTCGGGATATTTCCGATCAAGACGTCCATCGCGAGGTCGCGGAGAGCGTCGCGGTCGAGATGGCTGTCGTCATGAGGTTCATCAGGAGCGGGCGTGCTCACGCCGCGCTGGCGTCGGACTACAAGGACGCCGACGCCGCGGGGGTTCAGGGTAGTCCAACCTTCATTCTCAACGAAGGGCGACAGAAGTTGTTCGGCAATGTCGGCTATCGGATCATCGAGGCGAACATCGAGGAGCTGCTGCGTACGCCGACGTCCGACCAGGCGAGCTGGTGTTAGCCGCGATCCAATTTGCGGCGTGAAGTGAAAAGGAACCTCCCGGAGCGCCGAGCGCGTCGGGATGATGCGGCCAAGGCGGCGGAAAATGAATCGCCGCCCCACATCATCGAGCCGGCGTGCATTCCGCCCCCTTCAACATGGCGCGTCCTCCGCGCGAGATCAGCGTAGCCGCACGGTGCGCAAACGCAGCGCGTTGCCTATGACGCTGACCGATGAGAGCGCCATGGCGGCGGCGGCGATGATCGGCGACAGCAGCAGACCAAAGACCGGGTATAGCGCCCCGGCGGCGATCGGCACGCCCGCCGCGTTGTAGATGAAAGCGAAAAAAAGGTTCTGGCGGATATTGCCCATCGTCGCCTCCGATAGACGGCGGGCCGTCACGATGCCCTGGAGATCCCCGCTGAGCAACGCAATGCCAGCGCTTTGGATGGCGACATCGGCGCCCGTCCCCATTGCGATCCCCACATCGGCGGCGGCGAGCGCCGGCGCGTCGTTGACGCCGTCGCCGGCCATCGCCACGATTCGCCCCTGCTTGCGCAGGCGCTCGACGACCTTGGCCTTGTCTTCCGGCAGAACCTCGGCCTCGACCTCATCGATTTCGAGTTTTCGCCCGACGGCCTCGGCCGTGGTCTTGTTGTCGCCGGTCAGCATCACGACCCGGACGCCTTCGGCGCGCAGCGCGCGGATCGCTTCAGCGGTCGTCGCCTTGATCGGATCGGTTATCGCCAGAACGCCCGCCGGCTTTCCGTCGATGGCGACGAAGATCGCCGTCGCGCCTTCTCCACGCAACGCTTTGGCCGCCTTCTCGATCGGCGAGACGTCGATGGAAGCGGCCTGCATCATCATTTGGTTTCCGACGACGATGCGACGTCCGTCGATCGTACCCGTTACGCCCTTGCCCGACGGCGCGTCGAAATCCCGCGCCGGCGACAAAGTGAGATGGCGTCCAGACGCTGCCGCGACGATCGCCGCCGCGAGCGGATGTTCGCTGTTCTTTTCAAGGCTCGCGGTCAGCCGCAGCAGATCGTCTTCGCTGAAGCCGCCCACCGGCCGCATATCGACGACTTTCGGCTTGCCCTCCGTGAGTGTGCCGGTCTTGTCGATCACCAACGTGTCGATCTTCTCGAACCGCTCCAGCGCCTCGGCGTTCTTGATGAGTACACCGAGTTGAGCGCCGCGCCCGACGCCCACCATGATCGACATCGGCGTCGCCAGCCCCAGCGCGCACGGGCAAGCGATGATCAGCACGGAGACGGCGGCCACGAGGCCAAAGGCGGACCGCGGCTCTGGCCCCCAAATCGACCAAGTCACGAAGGCGGCGAGGGCGACCGCGATGACCGTGGGGACGAACCATCCCGCGACCTGATCCGCGAGGCGTTGTATCGGTGCGCGGCTGCGTTGCGCCTGTCCAACCAACTGGACGATTTGCCCCAGCATCGTATCACGCCCCACCTTGTCGGCGCGCATCACGAAACCGCCGCTGCCGTTCATCGTGCCGCCGATCAGCTTGGCGCCGACGACCTTCGTGACCGGCATCGACTCGCCTGTAACCATGGATTCGTCGAGCGAACTCCGCCCTTCCAGCAGTTCGCCATCCACTGGGACCTTTTCGCCAGGGCGGACGCGCAGTCGATCGCCAACCGCGACCTGATCGAGGCCAACCTCTTCGTCGATCGCATCGCGAATGCGTCGCGCGGTCTTCGGCGCGAGATCAAGCAGGGCTCGGATCGCGCCCCCCGTCTGCTCGCGCGCGCGAAGTTCGAGAACCTGCCCGAGGAGCACAAGCACGGTGATCGCCGCCGCCGCCTCGAAGTAGATCGCGACCGCGCCGTCCGTGCCGCGGAAGGCCGGCGGGAACAGCCAAGGCGCGACGGTCGCGACGACGCTGTAGGTCCACGCGACGCCGGTCCCCATCGCGACCAGCGTGAACATGTTGAGGTTGCGGCTGATGAGCGAAGCCCATCCACGCGTGAAGAAAGGCCAGCCGGCCCAAAGCACGACGGGCGTCGCGAGCAGCAATTGGATCCAGTTGGAAAGCTGAGCCGGGATTGGCAGGCCGTGGCCCATGAGATGGCCGCCCATTGCGAGGCCCATCACCGAAGCCGCGAAGACCAATCCGATCCAGAATCGCCGCGTCATGTCCGCGAGTTCGGCGTTGGGGGCCGCGTCCGCGGTGACTTCCTCAGGTTCCAGCGCCATACCACAGATCGGACAGGCTCCCGGGCCGACCTGACGGATCTCGGGATGCATCGGGCAGATGTATATCGCCTCGGACGGAGCGGGCTTCGGCGCCGCCTCCGCCTTCGGCGCGAGATATCGCGCCGGGTCTGTCGCGAACTTCTCTCGGCACCCGCCGGAGCAGAAAAAGTAGGTCTTACCGGCGTGGTCAGTCTTGTGTTTGGCCGTCGCGTCATCGACCTTCATGCCGCAGACGGGATCGCGGGTGTCGGCCTCGGAGGTCGGCGCCGGGATCTTGGGCGCGAGGAATTGCTTGGGATCGGCGGCGAATTTCGCGCGGCAACCGTCGCAACAGAAATAGTAGCTTGAACCCGCGTGCTCGGCCGTATGTCGGGTCTTCGCCGGATCGACCGCCATACCGCAAACAGGATCGCGCGCCTGGCCCGCCGTCAACGGCGGCCCGAATAGAACCATGACGGGATGGTTCGCGGCATTGGGACTGGAAGCGTGGGACGGCATGATTTTGCACCCTCTGGCGCCTCGCGCCCGGACACTTGAAGAGCTTCGCCGATGTCGCTACACCTTCCCATCATGGCAAGGTCAAGGGAATTGCGAGCATGAATATCGGCGCCGCGTCCGCCGCCTCCGGCGTAAGCGCGAAAATGATCCGCCACTACGAAATGATTGGGCTGCTGCATCCGGCGCCGCGAAGGGAAAACAGCTATCGCGATTACGGGTGCCCCGATGTGCGCGAACTTCAGTTCATCGGTCGCGCCCGCAAGCTTGGTTTTTCCATACCGGAAATCGCCGCGTTGCTCGCGCTCTGGCGCGACAAGCGGCGTCCGAGCCGCGAAGTGAAGCAGGTAGCCTTACGACACCTCGCCGATCTTGAAGCGCGGATTGAGGACATGCGGACCATGGCCGCGACACTTCACCACTTGGTGCGCTCGTGCCGTGGCGACGACCGCGCGGATTGCCCAATTCTGGCTGACCTCGGCGGCCATGCACATTGATGCGAAACGGAGTGCGCTCGCGTGATATCTCGTCAGCTTCCAGTGAGGCTTGCAAAAGCGAGCCCGATTGGCGTTCGTGCGCATTCATCTATAAGATAGATGAAGTTGCAGGCGCGTATGCCGCTCGGGCCGGCGCTTGATGGCGCCGTCCGCGGCAAAAAGGTCAGCGGACCCATTTCTCGTGGGCGAAAACAGTGAAGCTGACGAGCTATTCCAATTACACGCTCCGCGTCCTGATGATCGCCGCGGCGCGTTTCCCGGCGCTGACCACGATCGGCGAAGTCGCCGACTGTTTTGCGATCGCCAAAACCCACCTCGTAAAATGCGTGCATCAACTCGGTTCATGGGGCTACATTCAGACGGTTCGTGGTAACAAAGGCGGTTTCAGGCTGGCACGCCCGGCCGCCTCGATCTCGATCGGCGAAATCGTTCGCCGGACCGAGGAAGGTTTCGCCCTCGTCGAATGTTTTCAGCTTGAAACAAATACGTGTCCGTTGATCAACCGCTGTCGGCTGCGTCCGGCGCTTCAGAGGGCGACCGACGCATTTCTCGACACGCTCGACGACATAAGTCTGGCGGAGATAACGGAAAACGGCGACGACCTACTCGAAATTCTCCACATGGAGCGGCCGCCTGGACCTTCTTGCGCCGCGTTCGCCATCTCGTCCTGACAGCGCCTGTCCAAAGGCCGACTGGTTGTCCATAGCATCAAGCGTGAGATCAGTCAGCGTCAGCTTGGCCAACTCGGCGCGAAACGCGGCATGAGCTTTTTCGCAGGCGCGGCGCAGCCCGCACACAGTGACGATCTGGCATTCCCTTGCGTCATTCAGCCGACAGGGAAACAGGTTTTGCTCCGGTTCAAACAGATCGACGACCGCGGTGACGGTGATTTCGTCCGAGGGGCGCGCCAAGCGATAGCCGCCGCCGCGTCCGCGCTGACCCAGCAGAAAGCCCGCCTGCATCAACTCGTTGCAGGTTTTGAGCACCAAGGCTTGCGTCATGCCGAGATCGCGAGTCATTTGCGGCATGGTGAGCGGCTTGTCGCCCCGACACGCCATCAAGATTCGCATCGCACCATTGGTGGCGGCATTCAATCGCATCGGACCTCCGCCGAAAAGAACCGGCTCATATAACGGCTTACGCTGATCGGCGGCTACAGTATCGAAAGTTGGGCCGCGCCGCTTAACATCGTCCGCGAAAGGATGGCGCCCGCCGCGAGCGTCACGATTTCGTCCATCCGCTCCAGCCCCGCCGTCTGGTGGGTAAGCAGCAGAACCGTCTTTCCGACGGCGTGTTGGAAAACGCCGTTGAGAACGCATTGCGCCGTCTCGGCGTCGAGCCCCTCCGTCGGCTCGTCGAGCACAAGGATCTTCGCCTCGGTGAGCAGCGCCCGCGCCAGCGCGAGCCGCCGCGCTTCTCCCCCCGACAAGCGCGCGCCAGCGACGCCGATGTGCGTCTCCAGCCCATGGGGAAACGCGCGAACCGTCTCCTCCAATTGAGCCGTCGCCAACGCCGCCCAAAGCTCCGGCTCCGTCGCGTCGGATCGCGCCAGACGCAAATTTTCCGCGACCGTCGCCGAGAACAGATGCGGTGATTGCGTGACGACGCAGATGCGCGAGCGGATGTCGTCCATCGCCAGGTCGGGCAAAGGCGCGCCGCCGAGGCGGATCTCGCCATGGGTCGGGTCGCGGAAGCGCAGTAGCAGGTCGGCGAGGCTTGACTTTCCAGCGCCGCTCGCCCCCATGAGCGCGATCCGCGCGCCCTCGGCGATATATAGATCGACGTCGTCCAACGCGGCGCGCCCGGCGCCAGGATAGACCAGGCCGACGCGATCCAGCCGGAGGTCGAATTTTCGCGGAAGCAGGGCTGGCGCGGACGGGTCGATGACGACCGGCTTGCGATCCAGCAATGTGAACAGACGGTCCGCCGAGGCCAACACGCCAAAAAGGCCTGCAAAGGCTGCGGGAACGCCGCCAAACGCCTCGAAACTCGTCAAGGCCGTCAAGGCGGCGAGCGTCAACTCCGGGCTCGACAGAACGCCGGAACGCAACAGCGGAACGCCCAGGACGAGAACCGCGACGAGCGCGAAATCGCCGGCGACGGCGCCGCCGATCTGACCGAACGTCCCGATGCCAGCCAGACGCGCTTCGGCGTTCAGCCATTCGTCCATCCGAGATTCAAGCGCATCGAAGTGGGTCTCGTCGGCGCCGGTCAGCATCAACGGGGAGAGGCCTTCGAGATCGTCGACCAGACGCGTTCTGATATCCGCCGATAGCCTCGCGGCGGTGCGACTCGGGGCGCGGCCGGCGAGCGAGGCAAGCGCGGGCGCGAAAAAGCCCGCGACGACGATCGCGAGCCCCGCCGCGACGGCCAAGCGGCCGTTCCAGCACGCCAAGGCCCCGACGACGGCGGTCGAGGCGAGTAGCGCGACGGTGAGAGGCGAAATCAGTCGCAGGAACACCAGTTCTAGCCTATCGACGTCGCCGCGCAGCCTTTCGGCGACATCGCCGGAGCGCAGGTCTCCGAGCGCCGCCGGGACAAGCGGTTCGAGCCGCGCGAAGACGAAGACCCGCAGTCCGCCGATCAGGCGGAAGGTCGCCTCATGGCCGACGATGCGGTCGATATAACGGCCGCCGCTGCGCAGGATCGCCAGCGCCCTGATGATCGCGGCGGGCGTGAAATAGTTCATGGTCGCGCCGGCCAGCCCCGCGGCGGCCATCGCGGTGATGAACCAGCCGGAAGTCGCCATCAGGCCGATATTGGCCAGAGCGCTGACGAGCGAGACGAGTATCGACGCCGCCATCCAGCCGGAATAGGGGCGAAAGAGCGCCAGCAGCCGGGCCAGATTGTTCATCGCGCCGCCTCGCGCTCACCCATGCGCGCATTGGCGATCAGGCGCGCGTAGAGGCCCCCGGCCGCCAGCAAGCTTTCGTGCCGCCCGGTTTCCACGATCCGGCCGCGATCGAGCACGACGATGCGGTCGGCGCGGCGCACCGTCGACAAACGATGGGCGATGCTGATCGTCGTTCGCCCAACCGTCAGCTCGGCGATGGCGCGCGCGAGATCCCGTTCGGTCGCGGGGTCGAGATGCGCGGTCGGTTCGTCGAGCAGGACCAGCGGGCCGGGGCGGTAAAAGGCCCGCGCCAGGGCCAACCGTTGCGCCTCGCCGCCAGAGAGGCCGAAGCCGTTTTCGCCGAGCCGTGTGTGAACGCCTTCGGGTAGCCGCGCGACGAGTCCGTCGGCGCTAGCGGCGGCCAGCGCGCGTTCGACGGCGGTTTCCACGTCGCCCATTTCGGGCCGGCGGCCCATCGCGACATTGGCGACGACATCGCCGTCGAACAGATGCGGGCGCTGGGGCGCATGGACGATGTGGCGGCGCCAGAAGGCGATGTCGAGCGTGTCCAGCGGAACATCATCGACGCACACGCGGCCGGCGCTGGCCTCGACAAAGCCGAGCAACAACGCGAACAGCGTGCTCTTTCCGCCGCCGCTCGGACCGACGAGCGCGATACGTGCCCCCGGCGCGATTTCGAGATTGATATTGTCGAGCGCCCGGGGACCCTCGCCATAGACGACGCTGACGTTCTCAAACCGCAGCGCGACCGCTTCGTTCGGCGGCAGCCGGCGCGTGCGCGCCGCCCGCGCGGGCGCGGACCGATCCAGAAAGGCGACAATGCGCTCAGCCGCCGCCGCTGCCTCCATCTTGGCGTGGCGTTCGACGCCGAGGACCCGAATGGGCGCATAAAATTCCGGCGCCAGCAGCAGGAGAAAAAGCCCGACGTGGAAGTCGATCTCGCCCCACAGCAGGCGAAAGCCGACCAGCACCGCCGTCATGGCGATGGCGAGCGCCGTGAAGAACTCGAGCGCCAGCGCGGAGAGGAAGGCGATGCGCAACACGGCCATGGTGTCGCGGCGATAGGCCTCGGCCATTTCCGCGACAATGACGATTGCGCGTTTCGCCGCGCGAAAAATCTTCAAGTCGGGCAATCCTTGCACCGCATCGAGCAGATGCCCGCCAAGCCGCGCCAGCGTCGCCCAGGCCTTGGCGTTCGCCCTCTCCGCGCCTTGACCGACCAGGATCAGGAAAGCCACCGCCAGCGGCAGCGTGCCGGCGAAGACCGCGCCGGTGATCCAGTCGAGCGGCGCGACGACGACCAGGATGGCGAAGGGCAAGATGGCGCTGGCCGCGAGCGCCGGAAGATAGCGCCGCCAATAGGGCTCGATCGCGGTCACCGCGTCGGAGAGGATCGTCACCAGTTCGCCGGTCGGGGTATCGACGAGACGCGCCGGGCCGAGCGCGCGGACGTGATCGAGCAGATCGCGGAAGAGGACTTTGCGCACGCGAGCAGAAGCGACGAAGCCGGCGCGATCGGCGATCCAGCCGAGTACGGCGCGCAGCAGCGTTAGCGCGATGAGTTCCTCGATGCGCCGCGCGAGCGCGTCGAGGTCGGCGCCGTGGAACGCCGCGTCGTCAAGGATTCCCGACAATATCCAGGCGGAAACGACGACCGACAAACCGCGCGCCACGCTTGCCGCGAGCGCGACGGGAAGCGCGGGTCCCGCCGCGGGTCGAAAGGATTTGAGAAAAGCCGTCGCGTCGCGCATCGCGACTCCAAGTTCAGAAATTGACGCGTCCGAATAAGCGAGGGGGCGCCTATCCGGACGCGGGCGCGTCCGTAGTCAGCGGTGAACTTCGTCGGCGCCGTTCCGGTCCAGATTGTCCTGGAATTCGTACCACATGACATTGATGACGCCGATGGCGGCGGCGGCCGTCACGCCGAGTATCCATGCGAAATACCACATCGAACGCTTCCCTTTTCAATAGGCCGAATGTGATTGGGTTTCGATGTCCTTGGCCGTGACGCGCCCCCACATGTTGGCGTAGCACCAGACCGTGTAGCCGAGCACTATCGGCAGGAGGACGACCACGGCCCAGAACATCACCGTCAGCGTCAACTGGCTGGAGGAGGCGTCCCAAACCGTCAGGCTGGACTTGAGATCGAGGCTTGACGGCATGACGAAGGGGAACAATGAGAGGCCCGCCGTGCCGATGATCCCAACCAAGCCGAGCGCGCTGGAGACGAAGGCGAGACCGGGTCGGCGAACGGCCGCCAGCAGCGCCGCGCCGAGCGGGCCGAGGAGGCCGATCGCGGGCGCGAGCATGGCGACCGGTACGCGCCCATAAATGGCGAACCACGCATGAGCCTCGCGCACGACCTGTTTGGCCAGCGGATCAGGCAAATCGCCATGCGCCGGTTCTGACACGATGCGGTAGCCGTCAATACCGAACCAGAGCCAGGCGCCGGCCAAAGCGAAGGCGACGGCCACGAGCGGCGCGAGGCGCATGACGATGCGTCGGGCGCGACCAGAGACCGGATCGTCGGCGCGCAATTGCAGCCAGACGCCGCCATGGACGGTCAGCATTCCTAGGCTGATAAGGCCGGCCAGAAGCGCGAAAGGATTGAGCAGCGGCAGCAGCGCGCCGAGCAGGCTGCCCTGGTAATGGGAACGCAGCAGATCGTCGAGTTGGAACGGCACGCCCTGAAGGAGATTGCCGAAGGCGACGCCGAAAATCAGCGCCGGAATCGCGCCGCCGAGGAATAGTCCCCAATCCCAGGCGCTGCGCCACCGGGTGTCGTCGATCTTCGAGCGATAGTCGAAGCCGACGGGCCGGAAGAACAAGGCGAACAGCACGAGCATCATCGCCATGTAGAAGCCGGAGAAGGCCGCGGCGTAGACGGCCGGCCAGGCGGCGAACAGCGCGCCGCCAGCGGTGATGAACCATACCTGATTACCGTCCCAATGTGGGCCCACGGTGTTGATGGCGATGCGTCGTTCGGTATCGGTGCGGGCGACGAAGGGCAACAGGCTGCCGACGCCCATGTCCATGCCGTCGGTGATGGCGAAGCCCATCAGTAGCGCTCCGACGAGAATCCACCACATGAATTTCAAGGTTTCGTAGTCGAACATGGTCGGTCCTTTCCTGGCTTATTCGGCCGGAACTGCGTGGGGCCGCGCCGCGCGTTCGAAATGGTAACGTCCCAGCCCAAGCGAACTCGGTCCGAGCCGCGCGTATTTCTGCATCAGGAAGACCTCGATGATCAGCAGCGCGGTGTAAAAGGCCAGGAAGCCGCAGAGCGAGAAGATCAGGTCGCCGGAAGTCAGGCTCGAGGTCGCGAGGAAGGTCGGCAAGACCTCGCCGATCGCCCAGGGCTGGCGACCGAATTCGGCGACGAACCAGCCGAACTCGCACGCGAGCCAAGGCGCCGGCATGGCGAGGACCGCCAGCCACAGCAACCAGCGATGGCGTTCGAGCTTCTTCGTCGCGTTCAACCAGAAGCCCGCGGCGAACACGAAAAGCATCAGGAAGCCGAGGCCGACCATGATCCGAAAGCCCCAGAACAACGGCCAGACTCTCGGAATGGCGCTTTGCGCGGCGGCCTTGATGTCGACCTCTGTCGCGCTGGCGGGATCGGCGGTGAATTGTTTCAGCAGTAGTCCGTAGCCGATGTCCTTGGCGTGAACGTCGAAGGCGGCTTGCGTCGCCGGCGATTTGTCGCCGCCGCGAATTTTCATCAGATCGCCGTAAGCGATCATGCCGGAGCGGATGCGCGTCTCATGCTCGGCGGTGAGTTCGGCCAACCCCATGATCGGCTTGTCGAGCGACCGCGTGGCGATCAACCCCATCAACCACGGAATTTGAATCTTGTCCCTCGTTTCCTGCGTTTCCTGCGACGGCAGGCCGAACAGGGTGAAGGCGGCGGGAGCCGGCTCCGTATGCCATTCGGCCTCGATGGCGGCGAGCTTCACCTTCTGCACGTCGCCCAGTTCGTAACCGCTTTCGTCGCCGAGCACGATCACGGACAGACTGGCGGCGAGCCCGAATCCGACGGCGACGGCGAAGGAGCGCCGCGCGAAGGGCAGATCGCGGCCCTTCAAGATATACCAGGCCGAAATGCCGAGCACGAACATCGACGCCGTGACGTAGCCGGCCGCGACCGTATGGACGAATTTGACCTGCGCCACCGGGTTGAGGAACACCTCGGTGAAGCTTTGCATCTCCATGCGCATGGTGCGCGGGGAAAACACCGCGCCGACGGGATTTTGCATCCATCCGTTGGCGATGAGGATCCACAAAGCGGAAAGATTGGAGCCCAGCGCGGTGAAGAAAGTCACCGCCAGATGCTTTCGCTTCGACAGCTTCTCCCAGCCGAGAAAGAACAAGCCGATAAACGTCGATTCGAGGAAAAAGGCCATCAGGCCTTCGATCGCCAGCGGTGCGCCGAACACGTCGCCGACGTAGTGCGAATAATAGGACCAGTTGGTCCCGAATTCGAACTCCATGGTGAGGCCGGTGGTGACGCCGAGGGCGAAGTTGATCCCGAAAAGCTTGCCCCAGAACCGCGTCATGTCCTTATAAATCTCTTTGCCGGTCATGACGTAGACCGTCTCCATGATGACCAACAGCCAAGAGAGACCCAATGTCAGCGGCACGAACAGGAAATGGTAGAGCGCCGTCGAGGCGAACTGCCATCGCGACAGCTCAATGAATGTCGGGTCGATCATGACGATAAGCCTTTTGCGAGACGCGCGGACGCCGGGAAGCGAGGAGGGCGACGATCAAACATAGAAGCCGAATATAAGAATAAACATATATATGCAATCCAACTTTTGTGACGAAGAGCCTTGCGCCGCCGGCCGAAGAGGCCGCTCACCGCGGGAGGGCGGCATTTCCCCGCACTTATGCGACAATGCGTCGCACAATGAACGGCCGGGGCGGCGGCCTCGTGAGCCCGATTGCGGGTTCGCCAGCCGCGGCAAAACGTCCGCACGCCAGCGGACGCCCATGCCGCTGCGTCGAGGCGTCTCGGTTCCCGAGAACGACGGCGTCGTCCAGAGTCCGGATGAAGTCGCCATCCGCCAGGGACTCCAACCCTCGCCCGTTTTCATTCAGAGGGCCGGTGGCGCCGCGCGCGGGATTGACGCGCGATTTCGCAACTCACCACTAATTCATTAGAAATTGCTTATATTCGGATACGAGAATATACAGCCAAAAAAACTGAATAGGAAAACAAATGAAAATCGTCATAGTCGGGGGCGTCGCTGGCGGCGCCACCGCGGCCGCGCGGCTGCGTCGTGTCAGTGAAACGGCGGAAATCGTGCTCGTCGAGCGCGGTCCCTACATCAGCTTCGCCAATTGCGGCCTACCCTACCACATCTCCGGCGTCATAGCTGATCGCGAGCAACTCCTCGTCACCTCGGAATCTTTGTTCGAGGCGCGCTATCACGTCGACGTGCGTTCGCGCACCGAGGCGCTGTCGATCGATCGCGCCGCCAAGACGGTGCGTTTACGCAATCTCGAAACCGGCGCAGAGACGGACGAGCGTTACGATCGGCTGCTTCTCTCCCCGGGCGCCGAAGTGGTGCGGCCGCCGATCCCCGGCATCGGCTCGAAGCGCATCTTCACCTTGCGCAACATTCCCGATCTCGATCGCATCATGGCGGCTCTCGGCGAGAACCAGCCGCGCCGCGCGGTGGTGATCGGCGGCGGCTACATCGGGCTCGAAGTCGCGGAGAATTTTCACGAACGCGGCCTGTTTACGACGGTCGTGGAAGGCGCGGAGCACATCCTCGCGCCGTTCGACGAGGAGATGGCCGCGATCGTCCATTCGCACCTGCGCGACAAGGCGATCGAACTGTACCTCAACGACAAGATCGAGCATTTCGAGGATCGGCCCGACCACACCGTCGTCTTCCTGGCCAGCGGCAAACGCATCCAGGCCGATATCGTCGTGGTGTCCATCGGTGTCCTGCCGGAGGTGAAGCTCGCCCGCGAGGCCGGGCTCGCCTTGGGCGTGACCGGCGGGATCAAGGTGGACGCGACACTCGCCACTTCCGATCCGGACATTTACGCCGTGGGCGACGCCATCGAAGTCACGCATCGCGTCTCGGGCAAGGCGACGCTGATTCCGCTCGCAGGACCGGCGAACCGGCAGGCCCGCATCGTCGCCGACAACATGTTGTCGAACGATCCCGCCGTTCGCGAGACTTACGGCGGCACGATGGGCACCGCCGTCCTCAAGGCGTTCGACCTCGCCGCCGCCTGCACCGGCCTCAACGAAACGCAAGCCAAAGCGCTCGAAATCCCGCATCGCGCCATCATCATTCATGCCGGGTCGCATGCCTCCTACTACCCCGGCAGCCGGCAGCTCAGCCTGAAACTCGTGTTCGGGCTCGATGGCCGCATTCTTGGCGCGCAGGGGATCGGGGCCGACGGCGCCGATAAGCGCATCGACGTCATCGCCACCGCGATCACGGCCGGCCAGACAGTTCAGGATCTGGCCGAGCTTGAACTCGCCTATGCTCCGCCCTTCGGCTCGGCGAAGGATCCGGTCAATGTCGTCGGCTATGTGGCGTCCAATGTGCTGTCGGGATTCCAGGAAATCATCGACTGGCGCGAATTGCGCGACATTCTGAAAGCCGCAGCCGCCTCGATCCAACTCATCGACGTGCGCACGCCTGACGAGTTCTCGATCCAGACGCTGCCGGGGGCGCGCAACATCGAACTCGATCATCTGCGCGAACGGATTGGCGAACTCGACCCGAGCCGGCCGGTGGTGGTGTTCTGCCAAGTCGGCCTGCGTGGGTATCTCGCCTATCGCATCATCAAGCAGGCGGGGTTCGAGGGCGCGCGCAATCTGACGGGCGGCTTCAAGACCTACGCCTGGGCGACCGAGAAACAGGCCAATCCCGACCTGTTCGATTACGAGAGCATCAAGCGGCGCAGCCCGGCGGAAATAGCAGCGGACAGCGCCTCTTGCCTTGTCACTGTCGCCGCGGTCCGAGGCGAAGTCCACAAAGTCAACGCCGTCGGATTGCAGTGCCCCGGCCCGATCATGAAGGCCTTCAAGGCCATGGCCGCGATGGAGGTGGGCGAAACGCTCGAAGTCGTCGCCTCCGATCCCGCTTTCGGCCGGGACATCCGCGCCTGGACGGCGCGGACGGGTCACGAGCTATTGAGCGTCGGCTCATCGAAAGGCCTCATAACCGCCCGCATGCGCAAGGCGCAACCGCCGGCCACAGCGGCGACGGACGCCGCCGCGCCGGCGAGGGACGGCGTTTCGCTGGTCGTGTTCTCCGGTGACCTCGACAAAGCGATGGCGACGCTGATCATCGCCAACGGCGCCATGGCGATGGGCTCGAAGGTGACGCTGTTCTTCACCTTCTGGGGCCTCAGCCTGTTGCGCAAACCCGATGCGCCCAGTCCGGCCAAATCGCTGATCGACGCCGCGTTCGGCTTCATGCTGCCCAAGGGCGTGCTTAGGGCCAATCGGCTCTCCAACATGAGCTTCGCAGGTATCGGCGGCCGGTTGATGCGCAAGGTGATGCGCGACAAGCACGTCGACGACCCCGCCGATCTACTCGCCTCGCTGGTCTCTGGCGGTGCGACGCTGGTGGCTTGTCAGATGTCGATGGACGTCATGGGCCTGCGGCGCGAGGAACTGATCGACGGCATCAAGATCGGCGGCGTCGCCTCCTTCCTCGGCGAGGCCCGGCAATCGGCGACGACGCTGTTCATCTGAGCCCAACACTCGCGCGCGCTATAGCCGCGCGAGTGGCGAGGGCCAGCAGGCGGCTAATCACGCAACCATCGGTCGGGCGCGGTCAGCGCCAGCTTGCCTGATCCGGATTCGGCTCGCGCAAAAGCTTGGTCAGGTTGGCTTCGATAGCCGACGCCGCGGTCGTCGCCTTCCGCGCCGCGACACTCGTTACCAGGCGGGCGCTACCCCTTTTCTGGGCCGGACTTGCACCGGCTGGAACTCGCCAGCTTTGCCTGGCGCACCCCATCCAGATTGTCCCGCCACGCCGCCTCGAACCAGCGGGTCGCGAGCGTCAAGCCTCGAAACCTATGACTCTGGAGGAAAGCGATACCCGAAAATGCGCGAGCCGATCCGTCGCGCCGGAGGCGTCAGTCAAGGCCGCGGTCATGTATTGAGATCCGGCGATCAGTTCAGTTGTTTGCTCGAGGTGAAGACGCCGCGCATTTCGCCGAGCTTGAACCCGGTGGCCCGGTCGTTCGGATAGAGCGCGTCCATCTTTCGCTTCAGGTAGGGGTCGATGTCGGAGCCGTGGCAGGTCAGGCAGAGTTCGCCGGTCGGGATCGCCTTGATGAAGCGGAACGACTTCACGAAGCCAGACGACTTGCCGTCATTGCGGTAGACGATTTCAGCGCTCGCAATTTTCGCCGCGTCCTCGCCCTGCGCGATCCGAGCCGCGAAGGTTTCCATGGTCGCGCGTTCGTACTCGTCGGGAGCAGACGCCGAATTGCGCGGCTTCAGGCTTGTGCGGGCGATCGTCCAGCCGCTCTGACGCGACAGATCGGCGGCGATCCGCGGCGCCTCGTCATGGCAGACCTCCACCGCGCCGAGCGGGCCGTTCTTCTCGATGGCGCCTTGCAGCGCCGACATTAGATTGGTCCCATATTGATTTGTAAGGTCGGCCGCTTCGACCTTCAGCGTCGCGGTCTCGTCCTGCGCCAGAACCGCGCCGCATGCGAGTGCTCCGACGATGAGCGACGCCACGCCGGCAAGGATGAATTTGGACAACGAGACCCCCTCTTGTTCAACGCGCCCGTTCGGCTCCGAAATCTTCCGGCATCCGCACGGCGACCACCCTGCCGCGCGCCGTGACGACGCCGGCGGCGAGAACTTCGGTTTCGACGATGACCTTGCGGCCCTGGATATCCGCGATGCGGCCGCGCAGCTCCAGTTCGCCCATCGGCGTCGGCTTCAGGAAGTCGACATGCAGCGACCCGGTGACGAAGCGAAACGCCGGAGCCGAATCGAAATCGCGCCCCGCGGCGCGATACATCGCCGCGGCGGCGGCGCCGGTGGAATGGCAATCGACCAAGGAGGCGATCAGCCCGCCGTAGACGAAGCCGGGAACAGCGGTATGATAGGGCTCGGGCGTGAAGCGCGTCACCGCCTCGTCGCCCTCCCAGCACGTTTTTATCCGGTGGCCATGCTCGTTGAGACGGCCGCAGCCGTAACAGTGCGCGACATTGTCGGCATAGTGATCCTGAAAGGCGTCCATTTGGTTCCTGTTGCGAGACTGCGTGCGTCTTGACGCATTGAATGAAAAATCAATTTGGCGCGCTTGCGGCCAGGGAGCGGAGCTAGTCTGGCGTCCGCTCGCGGGTCTGTGACGAAGTCACGCGCCGGCGTTGCTTCGTTCAGCCGAAGCTCACCGTATCGCCATTGCCAACGTAGAGATCGCTTTTCGAGCCGTCGCGCCCCGTCCCACGCACGACGGGGAGCCCGAGTTCGACCATCAACTCCACGGCGGACAGGCCCGTGCAATGGTTGCAGCCGATGCGTCTGAAACCGTAGCCGCTCATCTTGCGCACGCGGTCCGCTTGATCCGGCGCCAGCGCGCCAAACGGCGCCATGTGCAGGCCGCCATAAAGACCGTAGAGGTTGTCGCCACGCGCGAGCCGTTCGCGGGCGAATTCGACGATGTGTTCGAGCGTGTGATGGCCGCAGCCGGTCACCGCGACGAGCCCTTCCCGCTCGACATTGACATAAAGCGACTGCTCGGCGACGCCCAGAATGATAGGCAGATCGAAGCCGACCGCCGCGACACCGGGCGCCAGCACATGGACGCCGCCCGGTTCGAGCCGCAGGATTTCGCCGCGGGCCCCAACGAGATTGTCGGCGTGAGCCTCGGGGAAGGCTTCGCCGCGCAGGAAGCGATCAGCTTCGACATGGAAGGTCGAGGGAATGTAAATTGTGATGTCGGGTTTCAGCTCCAGAACCGCCTGCACGCCGAACAGATGGTCCATGTGCTCGTGGGTGAGAAACAGCGCCTCGACCTCGCCACCGGCGATCAACGGGGCGTCGCCGGTTGCGGCGAAGCGTACGCGCTTGTAGGCGCGGCTCCAACCCGCGTCGATGAGCAGGCGCCGTCGAGCGCCGTCGAGCCCCTCGATCTCCAACAGGTTGCAACTGCCGCGCGCGTTGGCCTCGCGCCAGGGAATGCGCCACTGGCTCGTCAGAGCGCCGCCGCCAGAGTCGATGTCCTCCAGAATCTCGCCGCTGTCGGCCCAGCCGACCTCGGATACGCAGGTGACTTTCAGCGACCGGCAGGCGCCGAAATCGATCCGTTCGCGGGGCAACCACGGCGACGGCGCGACCATGCGGCTCGTTGAGGACCGGCGCTCACTCGACATTGTTCTCTCCGCTGCGCGGCGCGCCGTTGATCCTGCTTTCGACCGATCCCGCGGCCGCCGTTCTCCGGCCAGCGCCGCCAGGGTTGCGGG
>Ga0302319_10007526_pt1 | contig 21423 bp, 23 predicted proteins | sample Bog_T0_2_FD_203319 | JGI IMG/M metagenome (GOLD analysis project Ga0302319, IMG submission 203319) | Peat permafrost microbial communities from Stordalen Mire near Abisko, Sweden - Bog_T0_2 | ecosystem: Environmental > Terrestrial > Soil > Wetlands > Peat | place: Sweden: Abisko, Stordalen Mire... | reverse complement strand
TCCCGGTAGGTGAACAGCTCCAACGTCGCTGCCGCGCGGCCGAACAGCGCAACCGGATGCCCCCGTTTCGGGTCGCTCAGCGCGAGGTCGGCCAGGTAGCCGCCCAGCACGCCGACCATGCGGGTGTGCCGTGTCTTGGCAAGGATTCCGGCAAACACTCCGGCAGCGTCTCATACGTGGTCTACTCGATCCCATGGAGTCTTGTGCAGCGAGGCCGCGATGAAGCGGCCCGCTACCCGAGTCGCCGACCTGCTGAATCCGGCGGCAATGCTGTTGCCCGCCTCGAACGTGATCATGCAGCTGGCATTGCCGGGCGTGGGCTATGGGGTGCTGGAAAGTCCGGTGGACAGCGGAAACGTCTACAAACACCCGTTCAAGCGGGCCCGCACTACCGGGACCTATCTGGCGGTCGCGACCATCGGGACCGAATCCGATCAGGCTCTGATCCGCGATGCGGTGGACGTCGCACACCGGCAGGTCCGATCGACATCGTCAAGCCCGGTCTCTTACCACGCATTCGACCCCAAGCTGCAGCTATGGGTGGCCTCCTGCCTGTACCGCTACTTCGTCGACCAACACGAATTCCTGCACGGCCCACTCGATGACGCCACCGCCGATGTCGTCTACCGCGACGCCAAACGATTGGGCACCACACTGCAAGTGCAGGAACGCATGTGGCCACCGGACCGGGTCGCGTTCGACGAGTACTGGAAACGCTCGCTCGACCAACTGCACATCGACGCACCGGTGCGCGAACACCTGCGCGGGGTCGCCTCGATGGCGTTTCTCCCTTGGCCCCTGCGGGCGCTGGCTGGACCATTCAACACGTTCGCGACGACGGGATTCTTGGCACCCGAATTCCGGTCGATGATGGGACTGAACTGGTCGGAGGGTCAGCAGCGCCGGTTCGGCTGGCTGTTGTCCGTCCTGCGACTGGCCGACCGGCTGATTCCGCAGCGCGCCTGGATTTTCGGCTATCAGCTGTATCTGTGGGACATGCGGTTTCGGGCGCGCCGCGGCTGGCGGATCGTCTAGGCCGCCATTCGCGTCGCGAGACTGTCACTAGCAACGCATTTCGCGAGTGCGGGTGTCGCCAGTTACAGTCTCGCGGCAGAAAAGAACGCGCGGACGTCGTCGACGAACAGTTCCGGCTGTTCGAACGCGGCGAAGTGCCCGCCGCGCGGCATCTTGGTCCAGTGCGTGATGTTGTACATCGGCTCGCACCACGACCGCGGCGCGCCCAGCACCTCTTTGGGGAAAGCGGCGATACCCGTGGGCAATTCGACCCGGCTCATGTTCCCCCAGGCCTTGAAGCTCTCCCAGTACAACCGGGCCGAGGAAGCCCCGGTACCGGTCACCCAGTACAGCATCACGTTGTCGAGGAGCTCGTCGCGGGTGAGAACCTTTTCCGGGTGGCCGTCGCAATCCATCCATGCCCAGAACTTCTCGACGATCCACGCCAGCTGCCCCACCGGCGAATCGGCCAGCCCGTAGCCGAGCGTCTGCGGCCGGGTGGACTGCTGCTTGGAATAACCGGTGCCCGTGCTGCGGTGCTCGGCCAGCGCGGCCAGGGCCCGCTTGTCTTCCTCGGTTGGGTTGGCGAGCGATTCCTTCGTGGGCCTGCCGATCGGCATATTGAGGTGGATGGCCGCGCAATGCCCCTCGTTTCGGCCGATCTGCGTGGTGACGGCCGAACCCCAGTCCCCGCCCTGGGCGCCGAAACGGTCGTAGCCGAGGCCCACCATGAGCGTCTCCCACGCGTTGGCGATCTTTTCGACACCCCACCCGGTGCGGGTGGGTTTCCCGGAGAAGCCGTACCCCGGCAGCGACGGACACACGACATGGAAGGCGTCCTCGGCGCGTCCGCCGTGCGCCGTGGGATTGGTCAGCGGCTCGATCACCTTGTGGAACTCCACGATCGAACCCGGCCAGCCATGGGTGATGACCAGCGGGAAGGCGCCCTCGTGCGGCGATCGTTGGTGGATGAAATGGATGTCCAGTCCGTCGATCTCGGTGGTGAACTGGTCGAAGCGGTTGAGCGCGGCCTCACGTGAGCGCCAGTCGTATTCGTTGGCCCAGTAGTCGGCCAGGTCGCGGGTGTAGCCCAGCGGAATGCCCTGGCTCCAGTCGTCCACGCATTCCGCTTCCGGCCACCGGGTGCGCGCCAGCCGCGCTCGCAGATCATCGAGCACGTCGTCGGGAACATCGATACGAAACGGCTTCACTCGTTCATACTGCCGCCGAGTCTGCGGCCATCTACACGCACCCCGACTGGTTAGGCAAATGCTTTGCGGACGGGCGCCGAGATAAACGCCGTCCGGACCGACATCCCGAACTCCTGATGCCGCAGCGTAGTGATCCGGCGTCCAGGTTGCACCGCGTCCTTGACCGGTGCCGTGCATTCGCCGAAGAACGAGGCAGTTGCGTCGATGTCCGTTACGACGTAAGTCATCCCCCAGAGAGAGGACGGACCCTCCCCGGCCGTAACCGGCGAACCGACGACCTCGACGATCACTTCCCCGAGCCGGAAGAAGATCTGGCGGATCGGTCGCCCGCCGAGTTCGCCGTCCCGCTCTCGGCGCGGGTCAACACCGACAGCGGCCAACGACTCGACCGTCCGGCCCAGGTCAGGTGACAGCAGCACGACGTGTTCGACCGCGATGACGCCATTCGGGTGCAAGGCCGGTGCTGCAAAGACCTCTGAGACCTCTCCCGACCTCGCCGTCGTGATCCCGTCGACGTCGTGGACAGAGCCGTCTGGCGGCAGCCCGCGCAACGACCAACCGACGATGCCGGCGCCCCGGTCACGTCCGACCAGCCGGATTCCGACACCGCCGATCCGGCAGACGGAATCGGAGCCGACGCTGAAGCCGGCCCGCGTCCAGGCCTCCGTTGGATCAGCCACCTCGAACTCGTCGATGGAGACGGTCAGATCCACGCCATCAGTATGGCCTCGCGAGTCGCTGAGCCGATCACCGAACGCAGTGCCTATCCTCGGCACATGGACGAGCACGCCGTAGTCATCCACACCGACGGGGGGTGCCGGCCCAACCCCGGGCCCGGCGGCTGGGGAGCGGTGCTGCGCCACCGTGAGCATGTCCGCGAGATGTGCGGGGGCGAGTCCGGCCAAACCAGCAACAACAGGATGGAACTCACTGCGCCGATCATGGCGCTGGAGGCGCTCACTCGATCGGTGGTGGTGCACCTCTACACCGATAGCACCTACGTCCGTAACGGCATCACCAAATGGATCCTCGGCTGGGAGCGGAACGGCTGGCAGACCGCAGCGAAGCAACCGGTGAAGAACGTCGACCTCTGGCAGCGGCTCCAAGCAGCGTGCGCACGGCACCGGGTCGAGTGGTTCTGGGTCAAGGGCCACGCAGGTATCACGGACAACGAACTTGCCGACGAATTGGCAACGCGGGGTATGCAGGAAGCGATCGGGTCAACACGAGTGGCTCCAACCTGAGAACGGTGACGATGGGCGCAAGTCTTGCAGTCGATCGGCTCGGCCAGTTCGTGGTCGACGCATCCTCATCGGATCTGGGATCGTCGCTGCCGATGCTCAAACGCAATGTGCTCGACAGCATCGCGTGTGCGCTGGGCGCACTGGACGGCGAGATGATCCCGACCATTCGTGCTCACGCCGAACAGTTCAGCAGTCGACCCACCGCCACCTTCATCGGCGGCGGACGCGCCTCGGTCGACCAGGCCGCGTTTTTCAACGCCGTGCTTGTGCGCTACCCCGACCTGCTCGACACCTTCCTGACCCCCGGCGGTCTATGCCATCCGGCAGACAACTTCGGGGCCGTGCTGGCCGTGGCCGAGCACGTCGGGGCCACCGGCGCGGACTTCCTGCTGGCCTTGGCGGTCGCCTACGAAGTGCAGTGCCGCTTCAGCGCGCAGGTGCCAGTCATGGCGCGCGGGCTCAATCACGCACTGCAACTGGCCGTGTCAGTTGCCGCCGGAGCAGCCAAACTGCTCGAACTCGATGCCGAGAAGACGGCGTCCGCCATCGCCGCGGCCAGCGCCGACAATGTGTCCCTGGCCGCGATCCACGCCGAGCCCGTGTCGACCTGGAAGGGAATCTCCCCGGCTATCACCGGGATGCGTGCGGTATACGTGACGATGCTCGCCGGGCGCGGAATCGGCGGGCCACGCGCCTTGATCGACGGACCCAACGGTCTGGTGCAGCTGTTCGAGCAATCCATCGACTTCCGCACCGACGACCCTCGGCTCAATGCGGTGCAGCAGACCTACCTGAAGCAATACTGCTCATTGATCCACGGGCAGAACATCATCGACGCCACCCTGGCCATCCGCGACCGGCATCGCCTCACCGGCGACGACGTCGCACATGTCACGCTGGAGGTGTTCGAGGCTGCCTATGACTTCGCCGGTGGCGGACGCTACGGCAACAAAGACCACCCACAGATCAAAGAGCAGGCCGACTACAACCTGAAATACCTCTGCGCCGTCGCGCTGCTCGATGGACAGGTCGGACCCGAACAACTCGAAACCGAACGTGTCCGCCGCGCCGACGTGCAGAACCTGCTACAGCACGTCACCGTGTCGCCGGCCGCTGACCTCAGCGCCGGCTACCCCGAACGCACCTCCATCCGCGTGCAGATCACGCTCACCGACGGACGCACCCTCGAGCGGGAGCAATCCGATTTCGAAGGCTCCCCCACCCGCCCCATGTCGTGGGACCGGGTGGTCGAGAAGTTCCACTGGCTGGCCGAGCCGTTCGCCGACGAGACACTACGCAGCGAGATCATCTGCGCCGTACAGCGACTCGACAGCATTCCGATCTCTGAGCTCACCGGCATGCTCGGCGCGGTCAGTCCCACACCGACGCGGCCGCGTAGCCGTGGCCGGCTCTGAGGCGTCCGCGATCCGACGGGCTAGATATCCTCGACGGCGACTTTGAAGACTTCTATTGGGCGCACCGGCTCCAACATCACCACCGGGATGTGACGCTCCGTCGACACCTGGTAGGCCAGGTAGGGCGGGTACAGGTGCGACATGTGCGCCCACACCCGGTGCCGCTCTTCGCCTTCGGGCTCGCGCCAGGTGGCCTCGAACGCCTGCGTAGCGACCTGGACGCCGATCGTCTCGCTCTGCCGGATGTTCAGGTACCACTGCGGATGGGTGTCGGCGCCGCCTTTTGACGCCACGATGACGATCTCGCCGCCAACGTTGCCGTAGATCAACGGTTTCACATAACCCTTGCCGGAGTTGCGCCCCGGCACCTTGATCAAGCAGTGCGTCGTCACTGCGTGACCCCCAACGGAGCGAAGGTCCAGGATGTGTCCCCGCGCGCCGCCCGAGATCAGGTACTGCTCGAGGTGTTCTTTTGTCCAATCCGCTCGGGCTGCCCGAATTGCTGCGGCGTCCGCGTCGCTCATAGACACAACCGTATTCGACGTACAGATAACTGGGCGCGGCGAGTGCATCGCAGGTTCGGCTGCCGTCGGCGCGCACCAGCCGTTGGCTAGCTGCGGTACAGCGCCGGGAACAACTGCTTGAGACCGTCCAGCTTGGGTATGTCGTTCGCCACGATGTAGGGGTTCGACGGGTTCAAGTTGAAGAAGTCCTGGTGGTATTGCTCGGCGGGGAAGAACCCGGCCCTCGGTGGTAAGACGCGTGTGACGATCGGACCGGGAAAGACAGCGGCCTGGGTCAGCTGAGCGATATAAGACTGCGCGACTCGCTGCTGAGTCGCGTCCTGCGCGAAGATCGCGGATCGGTACTGAGTGCCCACGTCGGGGCCCTGGCGATTGAGTTCTGTGGGGTCTTGCGCAACGGAGAAGTAAATCTGCAAAAGTTGGCCGTAGGTCACCTGGGTCGGGTCGTAGGTGATGCGCACGGACTCGGCGTGCCCGGTGGAACCGCTACTGACCATCTCGTACTGGGCCGTCGCTGCGTCCCCTCCGGCGTAACCAGACTCCGCCTGGGACACCCCTTTGACGTGCGCGAAAACCCCCTGGACGCCCCAGAAGCATCCGCCGGCCAGTACCGCCGTCTCGGGTCCGGAGGCCGACGTCGGCTCATCGACACTCGGCGCCGGAACCACGACCGACGTTGCCGCGCCGCTGCGCGGCTGCATCGCTGGATCGACGACGGTGAACACCGCCGCGGCGAGGACAACGAGTCCGAAACCGGCTGCCAGGATCACCGCCCAGCGGGATGTCATGATTCGCACATCACCCTCCAACCGCTTTCGAAAGTGCCGTTGACAGCCCCTCCTGGCCACAGTCTAGTCAGCAATCGGTAAGTGGGCTCCGACGGCCGAAGGTCGTTGTGCCTGAGTGGCTTTCGTTACAGCCGCCGGGCATCACGCACAAGCGGGTTATCGTTCAGATCGCCGCGCCGGCATCGAAGTGGCCGCTTCATTGCGGTAGAGGCAAACCGGCGTTGACGAGGATGGCGCCAGCAATTGCAGAGGCCAGCAGGGTCAACACGATGCTGCGGCGGCCGACCGATCCCTCAGCAGCGTGATGTGGGTGGGCGGACCGCCAAAGCCGATACACCCGATGCGCCCCACTCCCGCACCACCGCGGCTAGACATCCCAGGGTTGTAAGTTGTCAAGCCGCTGCGGCGGGTTGTCGGTGTGCCCAGGCTGGTGTTCGTCGTAGGTGCTGTGGTGGCGTAGGCAGCCGTGCAGGATGCCGACGAGGCGGTTGCCGAGTGCTCGCAGTGCTTGGTGGTGCAGGTCGCCGGCAGCGCGACGTTGGTCGTAGAACAGGCGGGCCCCGGGGCTCCTGTTGAGTGCGCAGAACGCCCACTGGTCGAGCGCGTCGTAGAGGCGACGGTTGCGGACATGGCGAGCCAATACGGCGCGTTTCTTGCCCGACGCGACGGTCAAGGGTGATGTTCCGGCGTAGTTTTTGCGACACTTGGCGGTGGTGTACCGGTTCGGGTCATCCCCGAACTCGCCGAGCACCCGGGCGCCGAGCACAACACCAAGTCCTGGCAGGGAGCGGTAGATGTCGGCGTCCGGGTGTGCCTCAAAATGTGTCGCGAGTTCGGCTTCCAGATCGCTGATCTGGTGGTTGAGCTCGGCGATGATGCCGACTGCGGCGCGGGTGCTGGCCCCGAAGGCGGCGGTGACGGCGGCGGGTGCGGCGAGGTGCTCGTAGCGCAGTATTTCCTGAATTTGCAGTGCCCGGGTGTCGAGGTTGCGTTGACGTCCAGCCGCTTTGAGCGCTGAACGGATCTTCGCCAGGCTTAGTCGCCTTCCGGCGACCCCGGCGGGAACGCTGGGAACGGCGGGAACGGTGGGAACGGCGGCAGCGGCGGGGCCGGGGGAGCTGCCCTGGAGTCAGGTAACGGCGAGACCGGCGGGAACGGCGCCGCCTCCGGTCTAGGCGGGTCAGGCGGCTCCGGTGGCGTCGGCGGCCGGCCCGGCGAACTCTCGGCCGGTACAAATGGCGGGACTGGCGGTACCGGCGGCAACGGCGGTAGCAGCGGTGTCGGCGGGGCTGGCGGTGCCGGCGGCGCGGCCGATGGGGCAGGCACCGGCGGTAACGGCGGAATTGGCGGCCTCGCCGAGGCCGGCGGTAACGGCGGCGCGGGCGGCACCGGCGGATCCGCCCAGCCGGTCAACACCCCAGGCGACGGCGGCACCGGCGGCAATGGCGGCGGCGGCGGCGTCGGCGGCGTCGGAGGCGTCGGAGGCGACTCCGCCTCTGGCCCGGCCGGCAACGGCGCCAACGGCGGCGGCGGCGGCGCGGGCGGTAGCCACGGCACCGGCGGGACCGGCACCGCGCCCGGGGCATCCGGGGCGGGTGGCGCCGGCGGGATTGGCGGCGACGGCAGCCTCGGGGGCGTAGGCGTACCCGACGGCAGCGACGGCGCCGACGGCCAGCCTGGCACCGACGGCACGTGATTATTCGAATAGTTGGCTGTGTCTGCGAACGACACCGGTGGCGCCGCCGTTCGCCGCTGGTGGCACGATCCTAGCGGCAGCAGTTCGGGTCGAGCACCGTGCACAGTGCCATCAGGGACTCCCGGCGTGGGCGGTGGTAGACGTTCATGCCCCGCCGTTCGGAATCCACCAACCCTGCCCGCCGTAACTGCGACAGATGATGGCTCACGGTCGACTCGCTCAGATCGAGCGCTACGGCAAGGTCGCAGTTACAAACCTCCCCCACTTCCGAGCTGAACAACAGGGAGACGAGTTTGACCCGTACCGGGTCGGCTAACGCCTTGAGTCGCAATGCAATCTCCAACGCGGCATCGTCGTCAACGAGGCCAGCAGCTACCGGCGAGCAGCAGACCGGCGCAGACATATCCACCACCGGCAACGTCTTCGGCATGCGCACCATCTTGCCACATAGATTGACATATATCGAAGAGGTGGCATCATCGGGTCTAGACAGAAGTTCGACATAAGCCACAGAGGTTGGAGTCGCCATGACCCGCATACAGCTTGCCCTCAACGTCGATCACTTGGACGAGGCGATCACGTTCTACTCGAAGTTGTTCAACACGCCGCCGGCGAAAGTCAAGCCTGGCTACGCCAACTTCGCAGTCGCCGAGCCACCGCTGAAGCTCGTGCTCATCGAAAACCCCGGCCAGGGCGGGTCTCTCAACCACCTCGGCATCGAGGTCGAATCCAGCGATGCGGTGCAAGCCGAGATTGGCCGCCTGACAGACGAAGCAATGTTCACCGAAGAGGAAATCGGAACGACATGTTGCTTCGCCACCCAGGACAAGGTGTGGGTGACCGGACCTGGCGGCGAGCGGTGGGAGGTGTACACCGTGCTGGCCGATTCGGAGACTTTTGGCACCAGCCCCCAACACCTAGACAGCGCTGCACCGGGCCAGGTCGCCTGTTGCGGTACCAGTGCACAAGATTCGGCTGGTTTGTCAACACCGTCGTGCTGCTGACCACTAACGGCGCTAACCACATTGGGAGACCGCGGTGACGAGACGCTCTGACACGCAGACACCGGCTTCCACGCGGCTGTCAACGCTGGACCGGTTGCTGCCGTTGTGGATTGGGCTGGCGATGGCCGCCGGGCTGCTGCTGGGCCATTGGGCGCCCGGCTTCAACACCGCCCTGGGCAAGATCCAAGTCGACGGGATTTCGTTGCCGATCGCACTTGGCTTGCTGATCATGATGTACCCGGTTCTGGCCAAGGTCCGCTATGACCACCTCGACACCGTCACCGGGGACCGCAAGCTGCTGATCAGCTCGCTGCTCATGAATTGGGTTCTGGGGCCGGCGTTGATGTTTGCGTTGGCCTGGCTGCTGTTGGCGGATCTGCCGCAATATCGCACGGGCCTGATCATCGTCGGACTGGCCCGCTGCATCGCGATGGTGATTATTTGGAACGATCTGGCCTGCGGGGACCGCGAGGCCGCCGCGGTCTTGGTCGCGTTGAACTCCGCCTTTCAGGTCGTCATGTTCGCTGTCCTGGGCTGGTTTTACTTATCGGTGTTGCCCGGCTGGCTTGGCCTTCCGCAGACCACCATCACCACCTCGCCCTGGCAGATCGCCAAGTCGGTGCTGATCTTTCTGGGCATCCCGTTGTTGGCCGGCTATCTGTCTCGCAGGCTGGGCGAAAAGACGAAAGGCCGCGACTGGTACGAATCCCGGTTCCTGCCAAGGGTAGGGCCGTGGGCTCTGTACGGGCTGTTGTTCACCATCGTAATTTTGTTTGCGCTGCAAGGAGATCAGATCCTCAACAGGCCTCTGGATGTGGCCCGCATCGCGCTACCTCTGCTGGCCTACTTCGCGATTATGTGGGGCGGCGGTTACGCGCTGGGCTACGCCATCGGCCTGGGCTACGAACGCACGACCACACTTGCTTTCACGGCCGCCGGCAACAACTTTGAGCTCGCCATCGCGGTCGCGATCGCCACCTACGGCGCCACCTCCGGCCAGGCACTCGCCGGCGTAGTCGGGCCCCTCATCGAGGTGCCGGTGCTGGTCGCCTTGGTGTACGTATCTCTGGCACTGCGAGAACGTTTTCCGCATCCGCTAGCACCGCTCAGGCAGGATTAACCATGACCAGGCCCAGTGTGCTGTTCGTCTGCGTACATAACGCCGGCCGATCCCAGATGGCTGCCGCGTTCCTGAGTCACTTCGCCGGGGACCGCATCGACGTGCGTTCCGCCGGAACAGAACCCGCCGAAGCGGTCAACGCCGCGGCCGTCGCTGCGATGGCGGAAATAGGCATCGACCTCTCCGCCGCGACCCCGAAGGTTCTCACCGGTAAGGCCGTGCAATCCAGCGACGTCGTGATCACCATGGGGTGCGGAGACACCTGCCCCTACTTTCCTGGATTGTCTTACCGCGATTGGAAACTCGACGACCCCGCGGGCCAACCCCTGCACGTCGTGCGTCGCATCCGCGACGATATCGCTGGACGTGTCCGCGCCCTCGTCGACGAACTCCTATCGAAGAGTCGCAGCACCTAGGGATAGGCATCGACAGATTGGCGCGGCCGTCGGGCCTACGAGTCTGAGGGGATCAGCCGTCGGAGCCGTCGGGCAGTGGCGCCACCGGAGATGCCCCCGGTGGCCCGCGTACCCATCGGGCGCACCCACCCCGACCCAGCAGCCCGGCAAACCGCACAAATTAGCCGCAGAATCGGGCTATTATCAGCATCTCTGAAGGTCGCGCGACTGATGCAACTTACGGGAGGCTGACGTGTCTTTTGTGATTGCGGCACCGGATGTAGTCGCAACGGCAGCAACAGATCTGGCGAATATTGGCTCGACGATCAACGCGGCCAGTACTGCTGCGGCGGCCCGAACCACCGGATTGCTCGACGCAGCGTCCGACGAAATCTCGGTGACCATCACCGCCCTGTTCGACGGGCATGCCCAGCAGTACCAGGCCCTCAGTGCCCAGGCGGCGGCATTTCACGAGGAGTTCGTGCAGGCCGTGACCGCGAGCGGGAATCTTTATGCCGGCACCGAGGCCGCCAGCGTGTCGCCGCTACAGACTGTCGAACAGGCGGCTTTGAACGTCATCAACGCGCCCAGCGAGGCGCTCCTGGGGCGCCCGCTGATCGGCAATGGCACTAACGGCACGGCGCCGGGACAAGCCGGCGGCGCGGGCGGGCTGCTGTGGGGCAACGGCGGCAACGGCGCGACCGGCGGGGCCGGCCAGCGCGGCGGCAACGGCGGGGCCGCCGGACTACTCGGCAACGGCGGCACCGGGGGCACTGGCGGGGGCGGCGCGCCCGGTGGTGCGGGCGGCAATGGCGGACTGATGTTCGGCAACGGCGGGGCCGGTGGCACCGGCGGGGCCGCCACGATCAACGGCGGCAACGGCGGCCAAGGCGGTAACGGTGGCGATGCCGGGGTGCTGTTTGGAAACGGCGGTGCTGGCGGGGCAGGCGGGCACGCAGCGACCGGTACGAGCGGCAATCCCGTCCCTGCGACCCCCAGCGGCCAGGCGGCCGCCGGCGCAGACGGCCTCCAAAACTTTGGAGCTCCCGGGACCGGCGGGCAGACCGGCGCTCCGGGTGCCGTGTCCGGCGAGACCGGCGGCAACGGCGGCGTGGGCGGCAACAGCATCACTGGTTCCGCGTCCATTGGCCAGGGCGGTTCCGGTGGCGCAGGCGGAACCGGCGGCACCGGTGCACCCGGCGGTACCGGGGGCGACGGAGGCGCAAGTTCAGGCAACGGCGGACAGGCTACAACCGGCACTGGTGGAACCGGTGGTCCCGGTGGAACTGGTGGCGCGGGCGCGCAAGGCGGAGCCGGCGGTGGTGGGGGATTCGCCAACGCCAGCTCCGGCGCTGCCGGCACCGTGGTTATTGGTGGCAACGGCGGTAATGGCGGAACCGGCGGAATCGGTGCTACCGGCGGCGACGGCGGAACCGGCGGCTTCGCGTCAGCGCCCGGCCAAGCTATCGCCGTCGCCGGTAGCGGAGGCAATGGCGGTACCGGAGGTGTCGGCGCCGCCGGCGGTACAGGGGGCGCCGGCGGCGACGGCGGCGCGGGTGGTCGCGGCGGCCTCCTGATCGGCAACGGCGGTCACGGCGGCGTCGGCGGCGGCGCTGGCGACGGCGGTGCCGGCGCTCTGGGTGGTCCCGGCGGAAACGGCGGCACAGGCGGTACGTCGAACGACGCCAACGGCAACGGCGGCAGCGGAGGCGACGGCGGTGCCGGAGGCGACGGCGGAAATGGCGGCGACGGCGGAAATGGCGGCGCTGGCGGCGCCGGAGGACTGTTCGGCAACGCTGGCGGTTCCGGATCCGGCGGCGGCGCAGGTAACGGCGGGGCCTTGGGAGGCGGCGGCGCCGCGGGCAGCGGCGGTGCGGCGGGCGGGACCGGAGGCCTGGTCGGCACCGACGGCCAGGTCGGCGCAGACGGCACAACCGGTTCGTCCGGCAAGCCCGGCATCGACTGACGTAACCGTTTCGGCGAACGCAACCCCCGCCTACAGTCGAACGACGCATCCGCTTTGCCGTCGAATCGTTGGGAGAGCCGCTGATGAGTTGGTGGATCGTGAACTACATCCCGTCATGGGTGCTGCTCATCGGCCTCATCGTGCTCGTCGCAGGGGCAGCAGCGTTAATTCAACGGTACGTCCGTCGGCGATTCCCAGTCCTCAACGGTGACGCGCACAACGACGCCACCAAATTCACCTACGGCTTCATCGGGTTCGTCTATGCCTTCTTCATCGGATTCGTCGTCTCCTCGATGTGGGGTCAGACCAATGCAGCCGACGCCAACGCACGCACCGAAGGCGCGGCAGCGGCGCAAATGGCCAGGGATGCAGTCATTTTCGACACTGCGGATCGAGACCGCATCCGGCAGAGTCTGCTGACGTATGAACAAGCCGCCATCGTCGAATGGCCCCAAACCCGGAAGAGTCGATCACCAGATGCCGACGCCGCGCTATCTCACCTTTACCGGGCCTACGACGGGGTCGCCGCAAAGACGGACACCCAGAAGACTCTGCTCGCAACGTCGTTCTCCAACCTGGACAAGATCAGTCAGGCGCGCACCGTCCGATTGCTTACCGCCCGCGAAGACGCCGGACTCCCGTGGCCTTTCTGGGCGGTCATATTCCTGACCAGCGCCATGGTCGTGGGCACCGCGATCATCTACGGCGTCGAAAAACCCAGCTTGCACTACCCGATGGTGGGCATCGTGGGCGTCATCGTCGCCACCAACCTCTTCCTGATCCTTGAACTGGCACACCCCTACGTCGGCGCGGTATCGACAAGTTCAGACCCCCTGCAAGAGGTGCTCGCCGTGTTATCCCAACCGGTTCCATAGTGGGCGAGTCGTCACCCCGCCTCGAAGCCCAACACTTCGCTGAGTTGAGCGTTCAAAACCTATTGGACACGCGTAGCGTTCGTCGCGCACGGTGGTCAAGATTTACCTGAGGTTCGGTGCCCCCTAGCGATCGGAAACCGCGGAGGTCATCTTTTGTGATCGCAGCGCCTGAGGTTTTGACGGCGGCGTCGGCGGATTTGACCACGATTGGGTCGGCAGTGCGGTCGGCGACCGCGACGGCGGCGGGCGGCGTGGGCGGCACCGGCGGTACCGGGGGCGCGTCCCTAGGCGGCGGCGGTTCGGGCGTCTCTAGCACGTCGTGACACACGGCCCGCGAGCGTGAGCCCACTGCGAAAATCGGCCCGGTTTTTCGCAGTCCCGTTACGCTCGCTGCACTGAGTGGGCGCGGACGGTATCGAACCGCCGACCGCTGGTGTGTAAAACCAGAGCTCTACCACTGAGCTACGCGCCCCATGCCCCGCCACAAATTACACGCTGGGACGCCGAGCACTCAAAACGCTCAGGCCGTTAAAGCCCCCAGTGCGCCCGTCCACAGCCCTTGGTCGCGGGCCTCACCGGGCTGCTTCATCTCGGCGAACCGGATTATCCCGGATCGATCGACCACGAAGGTGCCGCGGTTGGATATGCCCGCCACGTCGTTGAACACGCCATACGCCTGGCTGACCTCGCCGTGCGGCCAGAAGTCCGACAGCACCGGAAACGTGAAGCCGCTCTGGGTCGCCCAGATCTTGTGGGTGGGCGGTGGGCCCACCGAGATGGCCAGGACGGCACTGTCATCGTTTTCGAAGTCAGGCAGGTGATCGCGCAGCAGGTCCAGCTCGCCCTGGCAGATCCCGGTGAATGCCAGCGGGAAGAACACCAGCAGGACGTTCTTGGCGCCGTGGTAGTTGCTGAGGGTGACGGGCTGTTGATTCTGGTCGCGCAGTGTGAAGTCCGGGGCGGGGGCCCCGACGGGCAACATCAACGCTTCCCGGCACGCGACTTCGGTTGCACCAGCCGGCTTGCGCTCCAGTTCCCGAGATTGACCGACGACGTCGGCATCAGACCCGCGGTGGGGGCCGCCTCCGCGATCTCGGCCGGCAGCACGTGACCGGGTTTGCCGGTCTTGGGTGTCAGCACCCAAATCACGCCATCTTCGGCCAACGCGCTGATCGCGTCCATCAGGGTGTCCACCAGATCACCGTCCCCGTCCCGCCACCACAGCAGGACGACGTCGACGACCTCGTCGGTGTCCTCATCGAGCAACTCGGCGCCGCAGGCTTCTTCAACCGCAGCGCGGATGTCGTCGTCGGTGTCCTCGTCCCAGCCCCACTCCTGGACAACGTGGTCACGTTCGATGCCCAGTTTGCCACCGTAGCCCGGGGCGTGATCCGCCGCGACCACCTTAGAGCCTCCTTCACGTTTCACGAGCTACCTGCACACCGTTGCTATTGGGATTATCGTCGCACAGCCGGAATCAGGTCCACCCAGGGCGGCTCAGAACGAAGCCATGCACAGTTTCAACGCCTTCGTCTTGGTGTCGTTGAGCTGGTCGACCCGCTTGTTGAACTCCCCCGTCGGCGCATGTGTGCCGATCGCGTTCGCCACCGCGTGGGCCGCGTCGACATAGGCGTTGAACTCATCCCGCAGCTGCGACGACAGCACGTCGCTCAAACTGCTGGTAACCGTCGAGGCGCTGTCGTTGAGCGCACCGACGGCCGGGCCCTCGGCGGGACCGGTGCTGCGGCCGGCGTTGTACGCCGCGACGAATTCATTCACCTTGTCGATTGCGTTCTTGCTGCTGGTGGCGAGCGACTCGCACGCGGTGCGAACCACCTTGGTGGTCAGCGACTGTTGCCGCTGCGATTCCCGGACGCTGGATGTGGCCGCCGATTCCGACACCGACGAGGAAACCGACTGCCGGTAGGCCGGGGCGACCTTTGTGTTGGGGGTGGCCGTGCCGCCGGTGACGGAGGTGCACCCGACGATCCCGATCAGCGCAACCGCGACGCAGCCCAGCGCCAGGGCGCCTCGCCTGGGGAATCCGGTGAGCACGGTTCGTGACGTTACCGGGTCAGGGCGAACCCAACGACTTGACTGCGGCTACGCGGCCGGGGCGCCAGTGCGGCACGATAGGGGGACGAACACGCACGCAGCACCCACGCAGGTACCCCGCCAACTGAGGAGCGGAAGTTGACCACCGAGTTCGCGCGCCACGATCTGGCCAAAAACCCAGGCAACGGAAGCGAACCCGACCGCGTCCGGGTGATCCGGGAAGGGGTGGCGTCCTACCTGCCCGACATCGACCCCGAGGAGACGTCGGAGTGGCTGGAGTCCTTCGATGACCTGCTGGAGCGCTCGGGGCCGGCGCGGGCGCGCTACCTGATGTTGCGGCTGCTGGAACGCGCCGGCGAGCTGCGGGTGTCAATCCCGGCGTTGACCTCGACCGACTACGTCAACACCATCCCGACCGAGCTGGAACCGTGGTTCCCCGGCGACGAGGACGTCGAACGTCGCTACCGGGCGTGGATCAGATGGAATGCGGCCATCATGGTGCACCGCGCCCAGCGCCCGGGCGTCGGTGTGGGCGGCCACATTTCGACTTACGCGTCCTCGGCAGCGCTCTATGAGGTCGGCTTCAACCACTTTTTCCGTGGCAAGTCGCATCCCGGCGGCGGGGACCAGGTGTTCATCCAGGGCCACGCCTCCCCCGGGATTTACGCGCGCGCCTTCTTGGAAGGCCGGTTGAGCACCGAGCGGCTAGACGGCTTCCGGCAGGAGCACAGCCACCCCGGCGGCGGGTTGCCGTCCTACCCGCATCCGCGGCTGATGTCCGACTTCTGGGAATTCCCCACCGTGTCGATGGGTCTGGGCCCACTCAATGCCATCTACCAGGCGCGGTTCAACCACTACCTGCATGACCGCGGCATCAAGGACACCTCCGATCAGCACGTGTGGTGCTTCTTGGGCGACGGCGAAATGGACGAGCCGGAGAGCCGCGGGTTGTCCCACATGGGTGCCCTCGAAGGTCTGGACAACCTGACCTTCGTCATCAACTGCAACCTGCAGCGCCTCGACGGCCCGGTACGCGGCAACGGCAAGATCATCCAGGAGCTGGAGTCGTTCTTCCGGGGCGCCGGCTGGAACGTCATCAAGGTGGTGTGGGGCCGCGAATGGGACACCCTGCTGCACGCCGATCGCGACGGCGCGCTGGTGAACCTGATGAACACCACCCCCGACGGCGACTTCCAGACCTATAAGGCCAACGACGGCGGCTATGTGCGCGACCACTTCTTCGGGCGCGACCCGCGCACCAAGGCGTTGGTGGAAAGCCTCAGCGATCAAGAGATCTGGAATCTCAAGCGCGGTGGCCACGACTACCGCAAGGTCTACGCCGCCTATCGGGCAGCCATCGAGCACAAGGGACAGCCGACGGTGATCCTGGCCAAGACCATCAAGGGCTACACGCTGGGCAAGCACTTCGAGGGCCGTAACGCCACCCACCAGATGAAGAAGCTCACGCTGCAGGATCTCAAGGATTTCCGCGACCGCGAGCGCGTCCCGATCAGCGACGCTCAGCTGGAGGAAAACCCTTACCTGCCACCGTATTACCACCCCGGCCCGGACGCCCCGGAAATTCGTTACATGCTCGACCGCCGCCGCACCCTCGGGGGCTTTCTCCCCGAGCGCCGGACAAAAGCCAAGGTCCTGAAGTTGCCCGGGCGCGACATCTACGCCCCGCTGAAGAAGGGGTCCGGCAGCCAGGCGGTCGCCACCACCATGGCGATAGTGCGAACATTCAAAGAAGTGTTGCGGGACAAAGAGATCGGTCCGCGCATCGTTCCGATCATCCCCGACGAGGCGCGCACCTTCGGGATGGACTCGTGGTTTCCGTCATTGAAGATCTACAACCGCAACGGTCAGCTTTACACTGCCGTGGACGCCGAATTGATGTTGGCGTACAAGGAGAGTGTGACCGGCCAGATCCTGCACGAGGGCATCAACGAAGCGGGCTCGACGGCGTCGTTCACCGCGGCCGGCACGTCGTACGCGACGCACAACGAGCCGATGATCCCGATCTACATCTTCTATTCGATGTTCGGTTTCCAGCGCACCGGCGATGGCTTTTGGGCCGCGGCCGACCAGATGACGCGCGGCTTCGCACTCGGAGCCACCGCCGGGCGCACCACGCTGACCGGCGAAGGCCTGCAGCACGCCGACGGGCAGTCGTTGTTGCTGGCCGCCACCAATCCGGCAGTGGTCGCCTACGACCCGGCGTTCGCGTTCGAAATCGCGTACATCGTGGAAAGCGGGCTGGCCCGGATGTTCGGCCAGGACCCGGAGAACGTGTTCTTCTACATCACCGTCTACAACGAGCCCTACGTGCAACCGCCGGAGCCGGAGAATTTCGATCCCGAAGGGGTGCTGCGGGGCATCTACCGGTATCGCGCGGCCACCGAGCGGCGCAGCAACACGGCGCAGATCCTGGCCTCCGGGGTGTCGATGCCCGCCGCGCTCAAGGCAGCGGAGATGCTGGCCGCCGAGTGGGACGTCGCCGCCGACGTCTGGTCGGTGACCAGTTGGGGTGAGCTGAACCGCGACGGGGTGTCGATCCAGAAAGCGCAGCTGCGGCACCCCGACCGGCCGGCCGGTGTGCCCTACGTCAGCAAGGCCCTTGCCGGAGCCACCGGGCCGGTGATCGCCGTATCGGACTGGATGCGCGCGGTGCCCGAGCAGATCCGGCCGTGGGTACCGGGCACCTACGTCACGTTGGGCACCGACGGATTCGGCTTTTCCGACACCCGGCCCGCCGCGCGGCGCTACTTCAACACCGACGCAGAGTCGCAGGTGGTAGCGGTGCTGGAGGCACTGGCCCGTGATAGCGAAATCGACCCGTCGGTGCCGGTGGCGGCGGCGCGTCAGTACAAGATCGACGATGTGCGGGCCGCTCCGGCGCAGACGTCCGATCCCGGTCCAGGGGCCTGAGGGTCATAAGGCTTTACTAAGACACACAGCCCTCTTTGGGGGAAACTTCCAGAAAATGGGCGTAAGTTTTAGGGATGAGCGACAACCAGTCCATTCCGCTTGGGAAACCGCGGTTGCCGCTCGACCTGGTGGAGACGGTGCCCGACTCCCTGCTGCGCACACTGAAGCAGTATTCCGGCCGGCTGGCCACCCAGGCTGTCGCGGTCATGCAGGAGCGGTTGCCGTTCTTCGCGGAGATGGAAGCCTCTCAACGCGCCAGCGTCGCCCTGGTGGTGCAGACCGCGGTGGTGCATTTCGTCGAGTGGATGCAGGACCCGCACAGCGACGTCAGCTACACCGCGCAGGCATTCGACCTGGTACCGCAGGACCTGCGGCAACGCATCGCACTGCGGCACAGCGTGGACATGGTGCGCGTCACCATGGAGTTCTTCGAGGAAGTCGTGCCGCTACTGGCCCGCTCCGAAGAGCAGTTGACCGCCCTCACGGTGGGCATTCTGAAGTACAGCCGCGATCTGGCATTCACCGCCGCGACGGCCTATGCCAACGCGGCCGAAGCGCGGGGCACCTGGGACAGCCGGATGGAGGCCAGCGTCGTCGACGCGGTGGTGCGCGGCGACACCGGCCCCGAGTTGCTTTCCCGCGCCGCAGCATTGAACTGGGACACCACCGCGCCCGCGACGGTCGTGGTCGGAACCCCGGCGCCCGGTCGCGCGGACGGCAAGGACCCTCAGGACCCTAGAGACCCCAAGAACACCGCCGCCAGCGAGTGGGCCAGCCAGTACGTCCGCGATGTCGCTGCGACCCACGGCCGGGCGGCGCTGACCGACGTGCACGGCACCTGGCTGGTGGCAATCGTGTCCGGGCGCGTCTCGCCGACCGAAAAGTTCCTGGGTGACCTGCTGGGCGCGTTCTCCGACGGCCCCGTCGTCATCGGGCCGACGGCACCCATGCTGACCGCGGCCCACCACAGCGCCAGCGAGGCGATTTCGGGGATGAACGCCGTGGCCGGCTGGAGCGGAGCGCCTCGGCCCGTGCTGGCCCGAGAACTCCTGCCCGAACGCGCCCTGATGGGTGATGCGTCGGCGATCGTTGCATTGCATACCGATGTCATGGGCCCACTGGCCGACGCCGGGCCGACGTTGATCGAGACTCTGAGCGCTTATCTGGACTGTGGCGGGGCAATTGAGGCCTGCGCCCGCAAGTTGTTCGTTCATCCAAACACCGTGCGATACCGCCTCAAGCGGATCACCGACTTCACCGGCCGCGATCCCACCGACCCGCGCGATGCGTATGTCCTGCGGGTGGCGGCGACGGTGGGCCAGTTGAACTACCCGACACCTCATGGCGTCGGCAATAACGCCCTGACTCCGCTTCCGCTCCCGGTCAGAGCGGGTCGCATCGGAGTGTCTTAACGCTTTCTGGGCCCGATCCGGGTGATAGTGATACAGCCGACAGATAGCGCCGGGGTCACAAACATGTAGCTTAACGGGGGGTTTTGTGGGATACATACAAAAACCTAAGACAAGGTTCATAATCTGTTACACCACGCAAAACCGTTTCCACAGTGTTCTCTTAAACACGTGATCGCATTACTTGCGCCCGGACAGGGCTCGCAGACCGAGGGAATGCTGTCGCCGTGGCTGGAACTGCCAGGCGCAGCGGACCAGATCGCGTCGTGGTCCAAGGCCAGTGGCCTGGATCTGGCGCGGCTGGGAACCACCGCCTCGTCCGAGGAGATCACCGACACCGCGGTCGCTCAGCCGTTGATCGTTGCGGCCACCCTGCTGGCTTTTCAGGAGCTGAGGGGGCGCGCCCTGCTCAGCGGCAGGGAGCTTATCGTGGCCGGTCACTCGGTCGGCGAAATCGCGGCCTACGCCATCGCCGGTGTCATCGGCACCGATGACGCCGTTTCGCTGGCCGCGACCCGCGGCGCCGAGATGGCCAAGGCGTGCGCCGCCGAGCCCACCGGCATGTCCGCGGTGCTCGGAGGCGACGAGGCCGACGTACTCACCCGGCTCGAGCACCTGGACCTGGTCGCGGCGAACCGTAACGCCGCCGGCCAGATCGTCGCCGCCGGCCCGCTGACCGCGTTGGAAAAGCTCGCCGAAGACCCACCGGCCAAGGCCCGGGTGCGCGCCCTAGGCGTGGCCGGAGCGTTCCACACCAGCTACATGGCGCCGGCTCTGGACGGCTATGCCGCCGCGGCGGCCGCCATCGCGACCGCCGAACCCACTGCCACGCTGCTGTCCAACCGCGACGGACAACCGGTCACCTCAGCGGCCGCGGCCATGGACGCGTTGGTCGCTCAGCTGACCCAACCGGTGCGCTGGGACCTGTGCACCGCATACATCCGTGAGCACACCGTCACGGCGATCGTGGAGTTTCCCCCCGCGGGCACCCTCACCGGCATCGCCAAGCGCGAACTTCGGGGGGTGACGGCCCGCGCCGTCAAGTCGCCCGCGGATCTGGACGAGTTGGGCAACCTTTAACGCCCAACATCGGCATCACAAATAAAAGAGCACGTCAGTTCGATCTAACACATTAAGAAGGGAATGAGGCTGTGGCCGTCACTCAGGAAGAAATCATCGCCGGGATCGCCGAGATCATCGAAGAGGTAACCGGCATCGAGCCATCCGAGGTCACCCCGGAGAAGTCGTTCGTCGACGACCTGGACATCGACTCGCTGTCGATGGTTGAGATCGCCGTTCAGACCGAGGACAAGTACGGCGTCAAGATCCCCGACGAGGACCTCGCCGGTCTGCGTACCGTCGGCGACGTCGTCTCCTACATCCAGAAGCTCGAGGAAGAAGACCCCGACGCCGTGGGCGCGCTGCGCGCCAAGATCGAGTCGGACAACCCCGAAGCAGCTGCCAGCGTCAAGGCAAGGCTGGAAGCAGAGAGCAAGTGACCAAGCCTTCCACTGCTAACGGCGGTTACCCCAGTGTTGTGGTAACCGCTGTCGCGGCGACGACATCGCTCGCGCCGGACATCGAGAGCACGTGGAAGGGATTGTTGGCCGGCGAAAGCGGCATCCGCGTACTCGAGGACGACTTCGTCTACAAGTGGGACCTGCCCGTCAAGATCGGTGGCCACCTCAAGGAGCCCGTCGACATCCACATGGGCAGGCTGGACATGCGGCGCATGTCCTATGTGCAGCGGCTGAGCAAGTATCTGAGCGGTCAGCT
>Ga0302319_10007525_pt1 | contig 21425 bp, 19 predicted proteins | sample Bog_T0_2_FD_203319 | JGI IMG/M metagenome (GOLD analysis project Ga0302319, IMG submission 203319) | Peat permafrost microbial communities from Stordalen Mire near Abisko, Sweden - Bog_T0_2 | ecosystem: Environmental > Terrestrial > Soil > Wetlands > Peat | place: Sweden: Abisko, Stordalen Mire... | reverse complement strand
TCGCTTTGATGCCGCCGCCCAGGGTGAACATCACCGGGAAGCGGAATGGCAGGATCGGTTCCTGATTGTAGATCCGCCAACCGCTGCCGACCATGATCACAATAGCCAGGGCTTGCGCCCAATGCGCAATGCGCAGCAGCAAATGATGCCGCTGTTCGTGCACGGCTTCACCGCTCATGCCAGCACCGCCAGGCCGAAACTGCTCGCTTGTTCGCCGCCCGCGCCTGCCAGATAGGCCAGCAATTTGTCCTGGTTTCGGCTCCACGCTTTCTGGCTCAATGCCACCTCGTGGACGATGGGGTCGTAAGCCTGATCCGGCACCAGAACGGCCGCGCACAGCCCGCCGGCGTTGGCCACTTCGCTGATGTGGCACAGCGCCATGGCAGCCGCGCCCTGGCGCACCATGTCCAGCGCGTCGCCGGTAGTGGCCGCTCCTTGCACGCGGCCATCCAGCGCGCCGGTAAGGCCCAGGCGCCGCAATACCGCCTGGCCATCCACGGTGGCGGCCGGCGTGGCGTCCGGCACGGCCAGGATGCCACCGCCCAGCATGGCGCGGAACGCGGCTGCATCGAAGGCGGCCGCCTGCTGGTTTTCGCCGGCGCCGGCGAAAACCAGCCGGTTGCGCCACAGCAGCTTGCCGGGTGCCACCAGGCCGGATTGTTCGCCTTGCCGCATGAACGGCGACAGCGTGATCAGCACGTCATCCTGCGTGCCATGCGCCAGCAGGCCCAACATCTGGCCGGGCGCGGCGCAGAAGATCCGCAATGTGATGCCCTGTAGCTGATTGAACCGGGCCGCGATCGCGCCGAGCACCGGGCGCAGCACCGGATCGCAATAAACAACCACTTCGTCGCGCAGCCACTCGGCGCTGGCCATGGTCGGCGCCGCGGCGATCAGCCCAGCTGCTGCGAGCACGCGGCGGCGCGGCCATGCGATGCCTGATGGTTGTAACAAAGCCGCCTCCGGAAAAGTGAAACTGGTGGGGCTTTCGGTGCGCGGCGGCGCACGGTTACAGCCGGACGGAACGGCGGACGATCACGGTGGCGTGTACGCCCGCCATGCGGGCCTCCCGGCACGCGGGTCCGGCATGGCCCGCCGCTTACTTCTCCACGAACGCCTTCTCGATCACATACTGCCCCTGCACATTGGCGCTGCCCTCCAGCCAATCGTGCTGCTTGAACCAGGCGCCATAGTCGGTCAGCAGGCCGGGGCTGCCGCACAGCATGATGCGGTCCCGCGTGTGGTCCACCGGCTTCAGGCCCAGATCGGCCGGCAGCTTGCCGCTGAAGATCAGGTCGGTGACGCGGCCCTGATTCACGAACGTCTCGCGTGTCACGGTCGGGTAGTAGAGCAGCTTTTCCTTGACCATGTCGCCGAGGAACTCGTGGTCATGCAGTTCAGCTTGCAGCAGCTTCTTGTAGGCCAGTTCGGCCGTCACCCGGCAGCCATGCACAAGCACAATGCGCTCGAATGGTTCGTAGGTGTCCGGGTCACGGATCAGGCTCATGAACGGCGCCAGCCCGGTGCCGGTAGCCAGCATGTATAGCGTGCGGCCGGGCAGCAGGCTGTCGGCCAGCAGCGTGCCCACCGGCTTTTTGCCGATCAGCACGGTGTCGCCCACCTTGATGTGCTGCAGGCGGCTGGTCAGCGGCCCGTTCGGCACCTTGATACTGAGGAACTCCAGCGTTTCCTCCCAATGGCCGTTCACCATGCTGTAGGCGCGCAGCAACGGGCGGCCGTCGACCATCAGGCCGATCATGGTGAACTGGCCGCTTTTGAACCGGAAGCTGGGGTCGCGGGTGCAGGTGAAGCTGAACAGCGTGTCCGTCCAGTGGTGAACGGACAGCACGCGTTCTTCAAAAAAGGCGCTCATTTTCGGGGATGATACTCGGTTAGTGTGTTGCTCAACGCGGCCATGTGGCCTGCGCCCGCACCCTTGTCCAGGCGGGGAGGGGCTACGTTGAGCAATATCAATCCAACAGCGTGGCGCAGCCACAGCCCACACTGGCAGCCATTGGCACAGCTACGGTGTGGCGTCGGCTCAGCGGCGCTGACGATCCACCACGGCGGAAGCCACTGCGCCACCCATCGCTTCGATGCTAACGCCACAACGGCTGGATTGCACCATGCCACGCAGGGCCGTTCATGAGGGTTGCGTCAGCGAGGACGAGAAGCGCTTCCTGTTGAAAAAAGTAGCAAGAACTTTTGCGACCTAGGCGTCTGCCGCCTCATCGCGTACACCAATTCGCAAAAGTTCTTTGGTTCTTTCTTTCAAGAAAGAACGCTTGCTCCCCTTACTTACAACCAGGCGCGCCAGGATGATCCCCGCAGCCCCCGGCGGTAGAGTCGACCTTGCCGTGCGGCGTGCCCTTCGGAACTACGGTGCCGTCGTGCGACTGGCCACGCGACGAGCATTCGCAGAAGCCGCCCACCGGCATGGTCGTGGCACAGGTCAGCGGCGGAGCCTGGCAGATATTCACAGGGTTGGACGCGCGGGCCGCGCCGCCAATCGTCGCGGCGATCAGCGTGCAACCCAGATACAGTGTGAAGCGCATCGGCGGGAACCTTTCATGGTGAGAACGGATAGGGCTGCTCTGCAACGCGCGGCCCGCCGTTAAGTTCAAACCCGCGTTTGACCTACGCGGGTCCTGCCAATACGGGCGTCGCCAAAATCCGGTCCAATATCCCCGCCAGCGCGGCGCGCCAGGTGAAGCGTGCGGCCTGGGCGCGGCATTGCGCTCCCAATTCCGGCCCGCGCCGCGCTAATATATCGCCGAGCGCGCGCGCGAAATCCTCGGCCGACAGCGGATCGAAATAGGCGCACACCGCGCCGCCCACTTCGGGAATGCTCGAGCTCCAGCTCGCCACGCACGGCGTGCCCACCGAAAGACTCTCCAGCACCGGCAGCCCAAAACCCTCGAGCAGCGACGGATACAGCGTTGCCTGGGCATGGCGCAGCAGAGTGTATTTTTCCAGTTCGCTGACGAAACCCGGAAACACAATGCGTCCGCTCTCCACGAACGGTTCCAGGCTGCGCGGCAGCGCGTGCTGTTCCTCCAGCCAGCCCATCTTGCCGGCGAACACGAACCGGTGCCGTTCGAGCAACGCGGGATAAAGCTCCAGCATGTCGAACACCTTCATGATGTTCTTGCGCGGCTCACGCGTGCCCAGGATTAGCAGATACGGCTCCGCGCCGCCGGCGCCGGCCGCGTTCACCGCCGCCGCCTCATACCAATCCGGCCAGGTCACGCCGTTCGGCACCGCGCTCACCCGGTTCGGATCGACACCGAGATAGGCAATCAGATCGGAGCGCGACGCCTCGGAAACCGTCACGATCAAATCGTCGCTGGCCAGGTCGGCCATCACCGAATCCATGTGGTGCACCACGTTGCCGCGGATATGCATCAGCGGCATCACCAGCGTGGACAGATCGTGGAATACGCTAACCTCCAGGTCGAACGCGCCGCGCAACGGTTTCACGCTGGGGAACAGCCCGATCGTCAGCCCCGCCTCGCCGGACACCGGCAATTTGCCGGTTTGCGCATGGCCATGGCTGATCGCGCGGTCCAGGAACAACCCGCTATTGCGCCGCACTGAGTCGGCCACCTGAACCGGATCGATGATGTCGTAGCCCATGAAGAAGCGAACCTGGCCGGGCAGGGACTCCAGCAACGCGCCGGCCAGGCCCGCGGCCACCACTGGAATGCCGGTCCAGTTCGCCTCATGCATCGGCGACAGATCGAAATACAGCGTAGCGCCGCGCGCGGCGAAAACGCGCGCGGCGCGCTGAAAAACCGTTTCGGTCACGCGCTGTTCCGCCCCGCGCTTCATCACGCGCGCCCCCGCCGGCGGCCGGCCGGTTTGCGCGGCGTTTGGTCCGCCAGGCCACGCGTCATCGCCAACAATTTACGCAAGGCGCGCAGCGAGGGAATTTGCGTGCGGAAATGCAGCAGGCCGAATGCCGTCTCCGCCTCCAACGTCATTTCTTCATCGGACTCCACGGTCATGCCACCCGGCGGCGCCGGCGTATCCCCGGCCGCCAGCAGCACCGGCGCTATGCCGCACGCGGCCAGCCGCCGCGATGTCCAGTCGAATTCAGGGTCGTTGCCGTCCACCCAGGCGACGCGCGACAACGCCAGCAAATCCGGCAGCGATTGCAAGTCGGTCAGCCGGCCGACGAACACATGCGGCAGCGCCTCGGCACCCTCCTCGGTCTTGCCGCGCAATTGCCGGATCATGCGGCGGATCAGGCCGGTCTGGCCCGGATAATTGAACGGCAAAACAATCAGCCGCAGCGCGGGCGCGGCCAGTGCTTGCAGCCGGAGCGTACGCTCGATCAGCGCTGGCACCGTGCTGCCGGGATGGTCCAGATTCCACGGCAGCAGCACGAACGGCGCGCCGTCCTCGGCGGCGGCCGCCAGCGCCGCGCGCAAATGCGGCGAGCGCGCCCGCACCGGCCCAGCCGCCCAGGCGTTGGAGCGGAACTCGGCCAGCGAAACCACCTCCAGCCCGTCTCGGTCGGTTTTCTCGCGAAGCTGCCCGCGCGGCTTGGGCCCCGGCAGATCGGCCGCGATCGCTTCGGCGCCAATCGGCGTCATGCTTAGCGCCTCGCCGCCAATGACCGTGGGCCGCGGCACTGCCACGTCATAGGCGAACACGCGCCGCATATCTGCCGGCAGAACCAGGCCGCTCGCGAACGGGTGCCGGCTCGCCGTAATCGGCAGGCACCGATGGTTTTCCGCCAACACTAGGCCGTTGCGCGCCGCCTTCATGATCCGCGCCGACCGCGTGCCGCCGAATCGCAAATGCACCAGGCGCGACACCTTGTGGTCGTCGCCGACCGCCACCTGCAGCGCCGCATGGCTGGCCGGCCCGGAAAACAGCTCCGGCAGCGGCATGAAAAACAGCCGCGGCGCAAGGTTTGGGAGCGATGCGGCAAACGCGCGCAACTGCGCCTCGCCACCCAGCAGGCATTGCGGCAGGCTGAGTTGAGAAATCGGCTGCACCGCCGCATGGTGCCGGCGCAGCGGACCCGGGCAACTCAACAGGAAGGCAGGCGCGTCGCTCCATGCGCGAAGCAAATTTGCGGTATCCTCAGGGTGCTAGGGTGGTTTGCCCGCAACCTCGAAAAAAAGGAAGGCTAGGGGAGCAGTGCCTGCCCCCCCAGACCCCCCGTCGCTTTATAAGCAAGGCACAACCGGCGTGATCGAGGGGGTGCTGGAGACGCTGGACGACGCCGGGATTTTTAGCGGCTGGTTGCGCAATGCGGACGATCCGGCGCCGTTGATTGTCGAAATCCGCGCCCAGGGCCACGCGGTGGCGCACGCCGTGGCCTGCGCCTTCCGGCCCGATCTGCTGCGCGGCGGCCACGGCCATGGCCATTATGGCTTCCGTGCCCGGCTGCTCAACGCACTGCCGCCCGGCCCCGCCGCGTTCGAATTATTCCTGCCCCGCCAAGGCCAGGGCGTGCGCACCGGCCTGACCGTGCCGGCCATCACGCTAACTGCGCCCGTAAACGTGGAGGCGCTGTTGCGGCCGGACCCGGCCTGGACGGTGGATGACCTGCTGCCCTCGCTCCGCTGCCTTGAGCTCGGGGCACAACTGGCGTCGCTGGGCATGGCGCGATTCATCGATGCCGCGTACCGCTTCGCGGTCGGGCGCTGGCCCGTCCCGGGCGAGTCGCAAGCCTATACGCTGGCGCTAACCGGCGGCAGCGCTTCGGCGGACGATGTGCTGCGAGACCTGCTGACGTCGCGCGAACGGCAGGATATGGGGCCCGATTTGATTTCGCCCTGGGATCCCGGTTTTCCGTTCGGGCCGGTACCCAGCTAAGAGGCGACCCTGGAACGTGAGGAAACACGCATGAGTGCCACATTCGACCTGGCCCACGCGGCCGAACGGCTAGTGGCCGATCTGATGCCGATCGCCGTGACAGTGTCGGGCCAGGGCGCCGAAACCGTCGTCGCCGCGCTAACCGAAGCCGGCGCCGGCGCCGAAATGTTCACCCCTGGCGAGGGCGGCTTCGATCTCGCCATCCTGCTGGCCGCCCCCGGCCTCGCGCCATCCGCGGCGTTCGATCAGGTGCTGGCGCTGGCCGCCGTCAGTGACCGGCTGCTCTTCGTGCCGTCCCCCCTTGGCACCACCGACCTGCCTGATTTGACGGCCTGGTTCGAATTGTTCGCCGAGCAGGGGTTTCAGCCCGTGGTGGAATACGATGCGGCGTTCCTGGGCCAGGGCGCCTTCCTGGTGGACCGCAACGCCACCGCGGCCGAATCGGAACTGACCGGCTTCGCCGAGCGCGTCTCGCTGGGCGGCGCGCTGGCTGCCAGCACCGAACGCGTCGCGGCGCTGGAGGCGGAACTCGGCAATGCCGGCGATCGTGACGCGCTGAAATCGGCACTCTCGCAGCGCGATGGCGCGCTGGCCGATGCGCGCACCCAGTTGGCGCGCGCCGCGGCGGAGCTGGAGGAGTTACGCGACCAGGTCGGCGCCTGGTCCGTGATCGGCAACTGGGTCGCCGCCTGGGCGCGCGACAGCCAACGGGACACCCTGGCGGCGCTGCGTAACGCTACGGGACGAATACCCGAACAGAAATTCTGGGGCCGGCTCCGCAACCGCGTGCCCCCGCCGGACGCCACGGAAAAGCGTTTGCTTGAGGAGGCGGCCCTAGTGCGCGCCTGCGGCCTGTTCGATCCGGTCTGGTACATCGCCTCCCACCCCGTGCTAACCGCCGGCGCCCGCGATCCGGCGCTGCATTACGTTCTGGAGGGCGCCCCCGCTGGTGCTGCACCCGGCCCGTATTTCGATCCGGATTCGTATCTGGCGGAAACGCCGGGTGTGACGGGCAATCCGCTAGTGCATGCCATTCGGTCTGGGGCAGCGGCGGTTATGCTCAGTCAAGCCAATTAAGCAGTTCTTTTTTGAAAGAAGGAACCAAAACACATTTTTCAATTCGGTTGGTAGGGCGGATAAGCGAAGCATCATCCGCCTTCTTCGGCTTCCAAACAAAGTATTAATTCGTTGTCTGGCCGCGCGTATTCTCCGATGTTGGCTTCCGACGGCGGACGACGCTCCGCTTTTATCCGCCCTTGCTTATTTCTTCGTGGCTTTCTCATCTTCGTGTTCTTGGTGTTAAAAGCAATGGCCTCCCCAACGCGGCCGGATCGAGCGCCAAAAACGACGCGATTCCTTCCCTAAACCGCCGGCGGACTGGCCCCCATCTCCCCAATCGTCAAAACCCCAGGCTTGGCCTGCAACGTCTCCCGCAGCGCGAACGCCAGCTCGGCCGACTCCCGCGCGCCGTAACCCTCGCGCAACGTCGGCGGCGGCAGCGTCAGCACCTCGCGGATCGCGCCCACCAATCCCGCAACCGAAACGTCGCAAAGGATAGCCGCCGGATCGCCGGCCGCCTGCTCCGTCAACCCACCCACCCGCGTGGCCACCAGGAAACGCCGAGCCGCCAGCGCCGCGGCCGCGACGCCGCTTTGGCTCGCCTCGCGATGCGACAGCACCACGCCATCGGCCCAGGCTAGCAACTCGGCGATTTCTCCCTCTTGCACCCAGCGGTTCTCCACCGTAACGCCGGGCAGGCGGCGCAGCGTATCGAGCTCCGGACTATCCGGTCCGCTACCCACGACGCGCACCACGATATTGGCGCCGGGCAGCACTTCGGCCAGCGCCGCGGCCAGCATGTCCAGGCCTTTATACGCCAGCAGCCGCCCGAAGCTGAGCAGGCGGAACGGCCCGTCATGCGCGCGCACTGGCGGCAGACCTGGGAACGCGGCTTGCGGCAGCACGGTGCGCAGTAGGGGTTTGCGGTGCAGCAGTCCCTGCTCACGCAGGCGCGCCGCAACGTGGTCGGACAGCGCCACCACTGCGTCGGCGCGCCGCACGAGCTGGCGCTGCAGCAGCATTTGCAGCGGAAACCCATCGCCCGGGTGCGGATCGGCATCGTGCACCACGACTGCCATTTTGATGCCCAGGCGGCGCAGAGCGGCATACATCGCTAAGTCCAGAGGGCCAGGCATGGCGCACAATGCGACGTCCGGCTCCAGCGCACGCACGCGTTCGGTCAACCAGGGAACGAGCCGGGGCAGGCTCAGCACCCGCCGCGCATAGCCCGCAGCGCTGGTATAGGTATCCACCGGCAGATCGGGCTTCGGCGGCTGCGGGCCGCGCAGAATCTCGGCCTGCGCGCTCAGCGATAGCGCCGACGAAAACCCCGGCACGGCGGCGAAGCCGGCGGCCCAGTCAACGCCGTTACGCTGCGCACCGCCATGTCGGCCCCATTGCCAGACCAGTATCTTCACGCCGGCAACTCCATGCCTAGGCCGCGCAACGCATCCGCCAACGGGGCCACGCTCAGTTTAGCTCGCGCGGCCAGGCGGCCTGCTTCGCCCAGCATGTGCCGCCGCGCCGGATCCGCCGCCAACGATCTTAGCGCGTCCGCCGCGGCGCTGATGTCGGCCTCCGCCCAAACCGCACCAGGCGCTTCGAACACCCCGCGCGGATCGCTGGCCGCAACCAGCCTGTAAGGAATCGGCATGCCGCAGCTTGCATCGATAAAATCGGTCGTGCCCGAGTAATCGGTGGCGATCACCGGCCGCCCGAGCAGCATGGCCTCGGCCGGCACCAAGCCAAACCCCTCGCTCCGGTGCAGCGACAGCACTACATCGGCGCACCACGTCAGCGCATGGCTATCGGTTTGCGGCAGCAGGCGCGTTTCCAGCCGAATATTCGGCGCCCCGGCGATGGCGGCGCGCAGAGCCGCGAGGTCGTCCGGCCAATGCTCGGCGTGGGAGACTTTCAGCACCATCAGCTTGTCCGCGGCATCGCCAAAGGCGGCGCGAAAGGCAGCGATCGCGGCCAGCGGGTTCTTGCGCGCGAAACTGCTCGCCAGGCTGAAGCTGGTCAGCACAATGAAAGCGTCAACCGGCAACGCGAAATCGGCGCGCGTCAGGGCGCTCGGCGCCGGCGGCCGGGCGGCCACCGGATGCGGCACCACCCGAACCCGCCCGGGCGCTAAACTCTCCAGCGCCGCGGCGGTAAAGCGCGACGGCACCCAGATTTCGTGCACGCTGGGCACGCCGGCGCGCCAGGCAGGCGGCACGGTTGGCAATTCCCAGGCCCAGTAACCTATAATCCGGCGCCCGCGCAGCGCGCCGCGCGGCAGGCGCAGCAACGCCGCCGACATCATCGGCGCGTTCACATGCAGCACTAGCGGCACGCCCTCCGGCGGCATAACAATCGGCGCGCCGGCCGGCTCGCCGGGCAGCCTTGGCGCCGCGTCGATCAGCCAGGCGGGCACGCCCAAAGTGCCAAGCGCCGCGTGCATCAGCCGCGCGCCCTCGCCGAGCCCGGAGGCGCGCGCGGTTTCGCCTAGCACCGCCACCCCGCCTTGCACGGGCGGCGGCACAGGATCGGGGCGCGGCGCCAGCCAGGACGTGGTGCGCGCATGCGCGGCACGGCGCAGCCCAGGGGGCAAGCCTCGCCATAGTCGATGCAAAGGGTGAAGGGCGCGCGCGGCCATCGGTGCGTGGACCCTGCCGTGCCGCGGCCCATGCCGCAAGCCGCCGCAAGCCCCCATCGCAAACGCGCGTAAGACCACGGCGTCTCGCCACGCCCGGGGGCGAGGTTACTTTCGCATGATCGCCGTATAGATTGGCCCCCATGGAGTCGCCGCCGCCGCCCGGACACGCCGCATGACGAACGACATGGAGCGGTTCATGCTCGCGCCTTTGCCCGAGTTCCCGGTGCGCCTGATAGCGCCGGACCTGACGCCATGGCTTGCGGGCAATATCGGCGTGCCCGGCGTCTGGCGGTTTTCGGCCACTTCGCCCGGCCCGCACGTGGCCATCTGCGCGCTGATCCACGGCAACGAAATCGCCGGCTGCATAGCGCTGGTGGAAATGCTGCGCGCCGGGCTGGCCCCCGCCCGGGGCACATTGACGTTGATGTTCGCGAACCTCGACGCCTATGCACGCTTCGATCCAGCCAATCCCACCGCCTCACGCTTCGTCGAGGAGGATATGAACCGGCTCTGGGAAGCCTCGGTTCTGGATAGCCAGCGCCAGTCCCTGGAGCTGAACCGCGCGCGGGTGCTTCGGCCGCTGATCGAACAGGCCGACGTGCTGCTCGATCTGCACTCCATGCTCTGGCCCAGCGACCCGCTGATTCTGTGCGGCCCCACCGAAAAAGGCCGCGCGCTGGCGCTGGCGCTGGGCTCCCCCGGCCTGGTGGTGGCGGATCACGGCCACGCCAGCGGGCGCCGGCTGATCGATTACGATCCGTTCGTGGACCAGGACGATCCACGCGTGGCCGTCCTGGTGGAAGCCGGCCAGCATTGGGAATCCGAAACGGTGGACGCCATGCAGGTGGCCATAGCCGGCGTGCTGGCTGCCACCGGCCTGGCCGCCGCGCCAGCGGCGCCGGCGCCCTGCGCGCGGCCGCGCTGCGCCGAGGTAACGCTGGCGGTCACGGTCAATTCCGGTGGTTTCGTCTTCACCCGGGCATTCCGCGGCGGCGACGTGGTCAAGCAGCGCAACACGCTAATCGCCACTGACGGCTCCCTGGAAATCCGCACCCCGCATGACGATTGCCTGCTGGTCATGCCCAGCCTACGCCCCAGCCGCGGCCACACCGCCGTGCGTCTCGCCAAGTTTATCTAAACTCGCAAAAGTTCTTTGGTTCTTTCTTTCAAGAACGAACTACTTTCTTGAAAGAAAGTAGCAAAGAACTTTTACCTTTGGGGTGTTCGCCATGTGGATGATTTACGGGGCTTATGGATATACGGGCGAGCTGATTGCGCGCGAGGCGGTGGCGCGCGGGCTTAAGCCCATCCTGGCGGGGCGCGATGCGGCGCGCGTTTCCGCGCTGGCGGCGGAACTGGATTTGCCGCAACGCGCCTTCGGGCTCGATGCGCCTCTGCTCGGTGATGTTTCGCTGGTGCTGAACTGCGCCGGCCCGTTTTCGGCCACAGCACGGCCAATGATAAAGGCCTGCATCGCCGCCGGTGCGCATTACCTCGATATCACCGGCGAAATCGACATATTCGAATACGCGCAAACGCTGTACACCCAGGCCAAGGCCGCCGGCGTGGTGCTGTGCCCCGGTGTTGGTTTCGATGTCATTCCAACCGATTGCGTGGCACGCGCGCTGGCCGAAATGCTGCCCGATGCCACGCATCTGGCGCTGGGATTTGAAACCAACGCTGCCATGTCGGCCGGCACAGCGAAAACCAGCGTGGAAGGGCTTTCGCAAGGTGGCAAGATACGCCGCGACGGCCAGATCGTGACCGTGCCAATGGGATTTTCGACGCGGCAAATCGATTTCGGCCAGGGTGTGCGCACGGCCATGGCGTTGCCCTGGGGCGATGTGAGCACGGCATTTCATACTACCGGGATTCCGAATATCGAGGTGTTCATGGCCGTGCCGGCGGCCCTGCTTTGGGGCGCGCGCGTCGGCAACCTGTTGGCGCCGCTGCTGGGGCTTGGGCCGGTGCAGGCCGCGCTGAAACGCCGCGCCGGCGCCGTAGCCGGTCCCAACGAAGCGGCGCGCGCGGCCAGCCCCTGCTATGTCTGGGGCGAGGCGCGCAATGCCGCCGGCACGGTGAAAACCGCGCGGCTACGCACGGCCAATGGTTACGATGTCACGGTGCACGGGTCGCTGGCCGTGGTGGCATCGGTGCTATCCCGCAACACAATCGACGGCGGCAGTTTTACCCCAGCGCGGTTATGCGGCGTGGAATTGGTGACGCAACTGCCGGGATCGGGTGCCCTGAATTTGGTTTGATGCCGGGTAGGGTGGGATGTTCGTCACATCCCACCGTCTCGTCACGCGTGCAGTTTTTCCGGCTCTGCCGTCCCCGGCGCCGCCGGTTCCCCAGCACCATCCAAGCCGTAATAGATACGCAACAACTTCTCATATGCCCGATCCACGATCCCCGATTGCTCCCAGACCGGGCTGCCCTTGATCTTGTAGCAGGTCAGGTCCAGCCGCAGAAAACGCTCGGCCCAGTTGATTTCCTTAATGGCGGACGGCGCCACCAATACGTGCTTGCCCAGCCACCATGTCGCGGTATCGACAACCAGATAACGGACCGTCCAGTCGTCGTCGTCGATCAGGAACCGATCCAGATGGCCGATATCGCCATCGATGGCATGGATGCCGTAGCCCGATACTTCCGCAATGCTGCGCAAATGCCGATCGCCCTTGCTGACAGCTGCGGCATTCGGCACCGCGCTGCCATTGCCGCCGGCAAAACCGCCGCCCCAGGTGACGTCGTAGCCGTAATATCCATACAGATTATGCTCCATCTGCAATGAAACGGGCTCGTCGCTGGCAATTTCCGGGCTGCCCTCCACCTGTGCGCGCGTCAGCTTCACCGGAAAGGCGCGGCCGGCCAGATCGGGCGTTTCCAGCGCCGACGGATGAATTAGGATTTTCCGGCCGGTCAGCCAGGCGCCGGTATCGACAACCAGCCAGCGCAGTTGCCAGGTCGCATCGTCGAACAGAAAATCGCTGACCGTCCCGACCTTGCCGTCGCTGGCTTCCAGGCTGAAACCATTAAAGGCGGATCCGCTTCGCAACATTGAATGTTCCCTTCATAGGAATAACGTAGATTCGTCATTGCGCGCGCCCTGGCGCCGCCGGTAGCCTCGGATACTACGCAGCCGGCGGCCGATGCGGGGTGGCAAGCCGCCCGGCCTCCCGCCACGCAACCCAACGGCCCCGCGCCGCGTTGAAGCACGCCACGTCTCGGATCACATTCGCGCCATGTTGGATCACTTTGCCCATGCCCTGCTCGGCTTGCTGATGGCTCTGGCCGCCTTGGTGCTGGGCGCGCTGGCCTGGGTGGAGGCGGTGTTGGGTCAGGCGATGACACAGGCGCGCATCCCACCCGATTTTCAGATTGTCGTGGGCCTGATCCTGGCGGTGGCGTTCCTGATCGCGGCGTTGCAGCTATTCGGTGGCTTCATCCGCATCGTGGTGATCGTGGTGCTGTTGGCGATCGTTGTGCACGCGGCGTCGCATCACGGCGAGCCTGGTCCATTGTCGCCGATACATGCCTCGCCGCCGGCGCAGACCCACTCCTGAGCCGCAAGCGGTTGCGCGTCGCCAGGGTTTGCGGGACCCTTGCGCATGGCCGTCTCCTCGCCTTGCACGCAGCTATGCCGCCTCGATGCGGCGGGCGCCGTATGCGAGGGCTGTTGTCGCACGATCGATGAAATCCAGAGCTGGCCCTATTTGAGCGAGGCGCAACGCCTCGCCATCATGCGGACATTGCCGGGCCGACGGCCGGAGTAGCAAGGCAAGCGCTTCTTTTTTCAAAAAAGAACATTCTTTCTATCGCTGTGCTGCTATTCGAATTCTGTCGGCTACAGGAGATTTCATTTGCGCCCCGTGCTGCGTTCAACCCTGCGGTTTGGCGGCCTCGCTTTAGGCGGCGTGGTGCTCCTGGCGGGGCTCGCAGCCGCCGGCATCGCCGGCTACGGCGCCTGGGTGCTGGAGGCAAGCCGGCCGCAACTGACCGGATCGGTGCGCCTGGCCGGGCTGGCCACGCCGGTTGCCGTGGCGCGCGATGCCGCGGGCGTGCCGACGATCGTGGCGGAAAATCGTAACGACCTGGCCCGCGCGCTGGGCTTCCTGCACGGACAGGAGCGGTTTTTCGAAATGGATCTGCTGCGCCGCGCCGGCGCTGGAGAATTATCGGCACTGGTGGGGCCAGCCGCGCTGAACATCGATCTGCGCCGCAGGCTGCACCGCTTCCGCGCCCGCGCCACGGCTAATTTCGCCGCGCAGCCGCCAGCCCAGCGCGCGCTGTTGCAGGCATATGCCGAAGGCGTGAATGCGGGCCTGGCGTCGCTGGGCCACGCGCCGTTCGAATATGCGCTGCTGCGCGTGGCGCCGCTGCCCTGGACGCCGGTGGATACGGCGCTGGTCGATTACGCGATGTATTTCGACCTGCAGGATAGCGAGGCCGGCGACCAGTTGGTGCGGCAGGCGATGCGCGGCATTCTGGGGCCGGCGATGGCCGCGTTCCTGGCGCCGCAAGGCACGAAGCACGACGCCCCGATCGATGGCTCCGCGTTACCGGAGCCGTCGATGCCCGCGGCGCCGGCCGCTGCCGGGCCGCCAGGGAATGCCGTTCCGGCGCCGCCCGAGCACGGATCGAATAATTTCGCGGTCTCCGGCAAATTGACCGCGACCGGCGCCGCGATGGTGGCCAACGACATGCACCTGGCGCTGACGGTGCCGAATATCTGGTACCGCGCGCGCATGCGGTTGCACCCGCCGGGTGCGGCGGCGCCGTCGCTGGATCTGATCGGCGTGACACTGCCGGGCACACCATTCCTGATCGTGGGCAGTAATGGCCACGTCGCCTGGGCCTTTACCGACGGCTACATCGAATCCGGGGACGCCGTGCTGATCGATACGTTGCCCGACGACCCGCGCCGCTACCAGACGCCGGATGGGCCAAAATCCATCGAGACATTCCCGGAGCAGGTGTGCGCCGCGCACGGCGATTGCCAGACGCTGAACGTGGACGAAACGATCTGGGGCCCGGTGGTGGCGCGATCGGAAAGTGGCAAGCCGGTAGTCTGGGCCTGGACCGCGCACGATGCCAACGCAGTGCTGACCGCGGGTTTCACCGGGCTGGAAGGCGCGCGGAACGTGCGCGATGCGCTGGACGCCGCCCACCAGGCTGGCATGCCGCAGCAGAATCTGCTGGTGGGTGACAGCGTCGGCCACATCGCCTGGACGATTATCGGCCAGGTACCGCGGCGCGTGGGCCTGGACGATCAATTGCCGCATTCCTGGGCCGACGGCACGCATGGCTGGCGTGGCTATCTAACGCCCACGGAAATCCCGGAAATCGTCGATCCGCCCGGCGGCCGACTATGGACCGCCAATGCACGCGTGGTGGGCGGCGACATGTTGCAAAAACTTGGCGATGGCGGCTACGCGGAAGGCCTGCGCGCCGAACGGATTCGCGACGATCTGGCTTCGCGCGACAAATTCAGCGAAACCGATATGCTGGCGATCCAGACCGATACGCGTGCCGCGGTGCTGGATTCCTGGCAGCGCCTGCTGCTGGCGGCCATCGCCGCGCATGCCGAAGACGCGAAGATCGCTGCGTTTAAGACCTATGTCGAAAACTGGGGCGGCCGCGCGGTACCGGATTCGGCCGGCTACCGCATGGTGCGGGTGTTTCGCGCGCGGATGATCAAGGCTGTTTACGAAGGGCTGATGCGTCCCGTGGCGGTACGGCTGAACGTGCAGCTCGAAATTCCCAGCCGCGCCGCCTGGCCGGTGGAACGTCTGCTGACGGAACGCCCGCCGGCGCTGGTGCCGGCCGGTTATAAAAGCTGGGACGACGTAACGGGTGCCGTGCTGGACGGTATGGTGGCCGACGCCGACGAGTTTGGTGGGCCGGGCAAGTGGACATGGGGCGCCCTCAATCGCGTTGGCATTCACCATCCCCTGGCGCGGTTCGTGCCGCTGCTGGGACGCTGGACCGACCCGCCCGACGTTCCGGTCGCCGGCGATACGGTCATTCCACGTGTGGCAATCCCAGGCTTCGGCGCATCGGAAAGGTTGGTGGTAAGCCCTGGGCATGAGGCGGCCGGCATTTTCGAAATGCCAGTGGGTGAGGCGGCCAATCCTTTGGCGCCGTATTATGGGGCAGGTCAACAGGATTGGGTCGAAGGCCGGCCAGCGCCTTTATTGCCCGGCGAAGCGCGCTGGCAATTGACTCTGTTGCCCTAAAGCTTGCCAAATCGTACCAACCGATAGGGTGGGTGAAGTGAAATGAAACCCACCATTTGGTTCAAAGCGCCCCATAGCCAATGGTCCATCGGGGCCCTCACATCGCAGCCATCTCCCGCCATTCCTGCTCCGAAATGGTCTTCACCCCCAACTCCGCCGCCTTCTTCGCCTTGCTCCCGGCATCCGCGCCCACAACAACCAGATCCGTCTTCTTAGACACACTGTCGGTCACCCGCGCCCCCAGCAACTCAGCGCGCGCCTTGGCCTCGGGCCGCGTCATCGTCTCCAACGTGCCCGTGAATACAACAATCTTGCCGGACAGAGCTGCATCCTCCCCCGCCGCAGGCGCCTCGTCCGCCACGGTCAATTCGTCCAGCAAATCGTCCAACACGGCCAAATTGCGCGGCTCACCAAAGAAATCGACCAACTCCTCGGCGATAGCCTCGCCAATGCCAATAATACTGCCTAGCGCCAGCCGTGCATCCGAGCCAATTGTCGTCGCCGCGATCATCTGTTCGCGCCAATTCGCAAAACTCATATAGTGCCGCGCGAGCAATTTAGCGTTGGTCTCGCCAATCCGGCGAATGCCCAATGCGAAAATGCAACGCGCCAGCCCAATGCGCCGCCGCGCCTCGATCCCGCGCACCAGATTCCGCGCCGAAAGCTCGCCCCATCCCTCGCGCGCCGCGATCTCGCCTTCCTTCGCGCGCAGCCGGAAAATATCGGCAGGCCCATGCAGCCAGCCGGCCGCATGGAACTCAACCACGGTCTTCTCACCCATGCCGTCGATATCGAATGCCCGGCGCGAGCAAAAATGGATCAGCCGCTCCACGGTCTGCGCCTCGCAAATCAACCCGCCCGTGCAGCGCCGCACCACCTCGCCCGGCGGCCGCACCGCATGGCTGCCGCACACCGGGCAATGCGTCAGGGGCTCAAACACCCGCGCATGGTCCGGCCGCCGCTTCAGCACAACAGAAACAATTTGCGGAATCACATCGCCGGCGCGCTGCAGCACCACTGTATCGCCGATACGGATATCCTTGCGCGCGATCTCATCCTCGTTATGCAACGTCGCCCGCGTCACCAGCACGCCGCCAACATTCACCGGTGCCAGCACCGCCACCGGCGTCAACGCGCCAGTCCGGCCTACCTGGATGCGAATATCCTCCAGCGTGGTCGTGGCTTGCTCGGCCGGAAATTTCCACGCGATCGCCCAACGCGGCTCACGCCCCGCATACCCCAGCCGCCGCTGCAGCATCAGATCGTTGATCTTATAGACCACGCCATCGATATCGTAGGCCAGCGCAGCGCGCCCAACGCCCATTTCCGCCTGGAATGCGGCCGCATCGTCAGCCCCGTCCAGCAGCCGCGACAACGGATTGACCACGAATCCCCAATCCCGCAACCGCCTCAAATAATCCCAATGCGTCTCTGCCACCGCCTCGCTGCTCTGCCCCATCGCATAGGCGAATAGCGACAACGGCCGCCCAGCGGTAATCTTCGTATCGAGTTGCCGCAGGCTGCCGGCCGCTGCATTGCGAGGATTGGCAAAAATCTTGTCCCCGGCCGCGGCCTGGGTTTCGTTTAACCGCAAGAAATCAGCCTTGCTGATGAACACTTCGCCGCGGATTTCAATCAGCGCCGGCGCCTTGCCATGCAATTTCCCGGGAATGGCCTTCAGCGTAAGCAAGTTCGCCGTTACGTCCTCGCCCTCCGCGCCATCGCCCCGCGTCGCGCCATGCCGGAACACGCCGTGTTCATACGTCAGATTAATCGACAGCCCATCGATCTTCGGTTCGCCCACGAAGCCCAACGCCGCCTCCGCGCCCAGCCCCAGAAACCGCCGCGCTCGCGCCGTGAATTCAGCGAAATCCTCCGGCGAGAACGCATTGCCGAGCGACAGCATCGGCTGCAAATGCCGCAGCTTGGCGAACGCGCCGGCAGGCGCGCTGCCCACACGCTTGCTGGGACTATCCTCGCGGATCAGATGCGGGAACTGCGCCTCGATGGCCGCGTTGCGGCGGCGCAATGCGTCGTAATCCGCGTCCGTGATCAGCGGTGCGTCGTCGGCGTGATACGCCCGGTCGTGCCGCGCTATTTCGGCGGCCAGGTGCTCCAGTTCGGCGGCGGCTTCGGCTTCGGTGGGCATGGAACCTCAAGTAAGGCAGCAGTTCTTTTTTGAAAGAAAGCACCAAAAAACTTTTGCTTATGCGAACGGAAAAAAGTCTTTTGCTTCTTTTCGTCAGAAAAGAAGGCCTTTCCTAAAAGCTTACCGTAGCCCGAAACCCCAACACCCAGGCATCATGAATATTAACCTGTGCATTCGGATGGATAACATATTGCACATCGGGCTGAAAATGCACTCCAGTCCAAACATGCACGTCGTAATTCGCTTCCACAAAGCTCTCCGCGGTCTGGATGCCCGTGGCGTTGTTGCTATAGGCCAGCGCCAGCGCCTGCTCCACGCCCTGCACGTTGCCTAACCGCCCGCTGATGGTGTTATGCTGGAACAGCAAGGCGGCGGCATCCTTCGGCCGCGCGGCCCAGAAGCCGGTGTCGATCAGGCCCACGAAATACTGCTCGGCATAGGCCGTGTTGTTGGGATCGTTATGGGTAAAGCCGCCCAGCGCCAGCACGCCGTCGCTGGGCCCGCTGCCCTGGCGAATCAGCATCTGGTCGGCCAGAAACCATATCTGCGTATTGCCGGTGCGGATTGTTTTGACAAACCCCGGCACGCCCGCCGCGGCCAGCACGTTGCCGAAATCCTTGTAGCCTCCGGAGGTATCGTAGCCGAAGCCCAGGTAGTAATGCCCCGGCATCTTATCGGCCCCGAACGCGGGCTCCCAGCCCAACTGCACCGGCAGATACACGCCGCTATCCTGCGACGTATCGAATTTGAAGCCGCTGCGGAAATTCGCGTAGTTATACATCCCCTGGTTCACTTCATACACGCCGGTGGTGATAACAAAATCCGGCGCCGGACGTATTTTGACGCGCGCCGACCACGCCGCGTCCGGATAGGCGCTATGGCCGATATCGCCGGCCGGCAACGCCTTGGGGTCGCCGCACAGGCCGTTGTTCAGGAAGCTGCAATACAGCGGCGAACTGGCGAAATCGTTCTCCACATTCATCCGGCCGACGGCGAAATCGAGTCGCTTGTCCAGCAGCGTCTCCTGCGCGTAAGCGGAAACCAGGTGTACCGCCACGTCGCCGCCGGAGCCGTAGATTTCCTGCACCGGCAGCAGCCGGTCGCCGAACAACTGGCTGTCGCTGCTGCCGGAGCGGTTCACCATTATAATATGTGTGGACAAGCCGGTTACGCCGGCCAGCCGCTCCCAGTTAATGTCGTTGTTGAAGGTCACCTGGTTGGCGAAGGTGGCGCCCTGCTTCACGCCGCCATCCAAATTGCCCATGAACTCGGTCAGGGCGCCGACCTGGATATTGATACCGTCCTGCGTCAATTGCGTCTGTGCCCCGCCCCAGTCGCCCAACAGGTGCTCCACCTGCGGCGCATCGATCGCCTGGGTAGGCGGCAGGTTGGGCTGGTTGGCTGGCTGCGCGTGGGCCAGGGGCGCGCGGCCCAGCATCAGGGCGGCGCAGGTCAGCACCGCCGCCGGAACCGGTCTGGTCAGTCGCATGGATACCCCCCGTTATGGCGCCCTGTTACGACGGGCGTGACGTTGCCGGAACCAAACCGCGGCCTCTGGCCCATTCCACCGTCCTGCCGGAGCAGGCCAGCGGCGTACGAACTCAGACGCCCTGGATTTGCCGGACATTCGGTTGAGCGTCATGTATTTGGCGTGCGCTGTCCAATGCCGCGCAACGCGTGACAGAACAGCCTAGAGGCGCTTGAACAGGTAGTGTTGGCTGTACCCCGGCGGAAAATCGGGCAACAGCCCGAAACGCGCGTAGCCGCACCTCTCGTAGAATTCAACGGCCTGGAAGCTGAAGGCATCCACATGTGCGCCGCGGCAATGGCGCGCGCGGGCTTCGGCCTCGGCCGCGCCAATCAACGCGGCTCCCAGCCCCTGGCGGCGTTGGGGCGCCGGCACGAACAGCATTTGGATATGCAGCCATTGGAAATTGGTGCAACCCCAGAACCCGCCCGTCACGGTTCCGGCGTCATCCTGCAATGGTATGACGACCAGCCGCGTTTGCATGGGGCCGATTTGCGATAGCGAATCGGCTTCCAGCGCGCGGAAGATCGCCGCGAACGCCTCCGGCGTCGCTTGGTCGGTCGCCGCAAGGGCGGCCATGCGGCGTTATGCCAGCTGGTTGATACCGGAGGATGTCGCCGCCGATTGCGCGATGCCCGCGGCGGCGTTCGCGGTGGTGCCCGCGTTATGTGGCCCGGTATGGCCCGCACGCTGCGGCACGGCGTCCGGCTGCGGCTGTTGCTGGATTTGCTGCGCCAACTGGTTGGCGGCGTCGCTGGCGGTTTGCGCCTGCTTTTGCAGCTTCAGCGCCAGGCTGGCTGAATCTGCGGTCGAAAGGCTCGTGATGCTCATGGCGGTGGCCCCTGCTGGTCTGGGCCATCTTGCCGGCTTTAGGTAAAATCGCCGTTAATCCGGCGCTGGTAGGAACGGCGCAATGAAAGCGGTTCTTTTTTTGCAAAAACGAACCAAAAAACTCGTTCTGATAAGGGGTTTGCGGCTGGTTCAATGCTTAAGCCACTTGGCCAAAGTTATTGCTTCTTTTCAAAAAGGAGCGCTTCATTGCTTCGCCACGGCGCGCGTGCGGCGCGCCATCGCCAGCCCCAGCAGCCCGATACCGGCCAGCGCAACGCTCGACGGCTCAGGGATATACTGATCGAACGTAATGCTGAAGATTTCGCCAGTGGCGTTTTGCAGCACATATCCGCCGGGATTCCACGAATAGGCCGCGTAATCGCCGCCACCGTTACCCCAGATGTTCACTTCCTGATAAGCGTCCGTGGAGAACAACACGCCATACACATCCAAGTAGGCAGAGGCGTCATTGGTATAAAGCAAGTTGTCGATTTGAAACTGACCGGACGGGCTATACTGAAACCCATTGGTCCCAAGTAGACCGTTAATGGCCGCACCGTCGAACGTTCCGCCGATCGCCAGAATGTCCAGGCCGAGGTTAGGGTCACCGTAATCATTGACGGTAATCGTGCCGGCGCCGGTGGTCGGACCGGTCAACGTCCAGTCATAAACGAGCTCATTCGGTGTCTGGGCGCGCGCGCCGCCAAACGCAACGAGCGAAGCTGTCAGTGCCAGTCCCATTACAATCTTCATAGCTCGCTCCCCATCCCTGCGTGGTGCCCAGCATCGAGGCCGGGCCGGTTCTTAGCCGCGTTCCAGCCAAGCATTGTTATGGGACCGCCGTTCCGACGGTCAAGTTTTTTTATTTCGACCACCATTCGACCTTTGATCATCAGTGTAACAATGGTAGCGTCGCGCGGTTGCTTCCAGGCCGTCCAGGCGCGGGCGACTCGGCGACAGCCGCGCAATAGTTCTTGCGTCGTTGTTTAAAAAGCAGCGCGCCCTTCACCTCGTCCCCCCGAGCCTCGTCCCCCCGAGCTTCGTCCCCCCGAGCTTCGTCTCCCCGAGCTTCATCCACCCGAGTATCATCCCACCGCCAGCAAACTCCTGGCCGCCGCCCGCGCCGCCGGGGTCACCGTTTCGCCGGCG
>Ga0302319_10007524_pt1 | contig 21426 bp, 11 predicted proteins | sample Bog_T0_2_FD_203319 | JGI IMG/M metagenome (GOLD analysis project Ga0302319, IMG submission 203319) | Peat permafrost microbial communities from Stordalen Mire near Abisko, Sweden - Bog_T0_2 | ecosystem: Environmental > Terrestrial > Soil > Wetlands > Peat | place: Sweden: Abisko, Stordalen Mire... | reverse complement strand
TACCTTCCATATTCTCAACCCCGGCAAAGTAGTCGAGATCCAGTAAATTGGGGTCCAGGGAGTATTGGTCGATGTGCTGCCAGAAAGTTCTGACCTCCCACGAATGCCTTTTCGCGCTGGTGCTGGTGCCATTGACCAGCCCCAAAGAGTCGGCACTGCCCAAGGCAAAGCCAATTTGATATGCCTTGTCGTCGTGAACCTGGGGAGCAAAGCCTGAAATCGTTGTGACCCCTTGCACCTGGGCTTGATAGGCGAGGTAGGTGGCATAGGCCGAGGCGGCATCCTGGGCACGCTGGTTGCCTTGAAGGTTGTAAGCCACGTCACCAAAAATCCGGGCGTCCAGATTTTCCAGCTTGAAGTTGAACTCAAACGGGACTTCGAGAACCAGCAGATGGTTGAGGCCCACCTGGTTATTGGGGTAGCCTAAACTTTCATACCCGGGCAGGGAACTGCTGTTAGGATAGCCACTGTAACCGTTATATTCGTAAATCCCGGAACCCGGCCCAGTGTAGCTGCCTTCGCCCACGTAAGGATCGCCAAAATACGGCGAGTTTCCTTGCGTTGCAGAACTTTGCTGCAGCCCGAAATACTGATAGATCGTGGCGCCTACTTTGGCCGAAATGTTGGTCGTGACGTGATAAGTCAGGCCGCCCTGCCACGCGATCTGAAAAATGTTATCCGCCGACTGTCCCAACTGTGAATTGACTCCGAGCCCCTCTCCGGCAGCCAGGGGGTTATTGTCGGCATAAAGAAACTGGCAGAAGTCGGCAAACAAATCGGCCTCACCCACGGTATAATGAAACTGTTCCGAAGCGCCTTCGGGATTGATACTGGGACTCCAGACCATCGAGCTGGTATAAAGCGGGTTGGGCATTTTGCCCAAGGTTAAATCAAACCAAGAGGCTGGCCGCCAGCCGAGGTAAACCTGGCCAATGCCGATACCGCCGGTTGACTTGCCGAAAGGCCCCAGATAGGGGGCACCGCTTGAGGAGGTACCCATGGTAACCCAGGTTGAGCGCGGGTTGGACGAGGTCTCAACTCTCAAACCGTAATAAAAATCGTCAAACGCCTCCCCCCGCAGCCCCAGGCGGACGGAATAACGAAAGCGGTTCAAATCGATGCTTCCGCCGGTCGGCGCGGTGGAGGAACGATCTTCGTAACGCAGGCGGGCGTCGCCAAAGAGCTCGAGGTTCTTGACCGACTTGCTGATCTTCCATTGGGAATCGGACTCCCTTAATTCCGAGATTTCGTTGGTGCGCATGGCATCCGCTTGCGCCTGGGCTTTGGCCGCCTCCTGCTCGGTGATCATGCCCTTTTCCACCAGAAGACTCAGCACCGGATCGGGCGCGGATGCGCTTAGGAGCGGTGCGTTGGTGGAGACATCCTGCCCGAGTGCACCCGACGCGAGACCAAGAACCCCGGAACCAATGAGCACCGCCAGAAGGCCTGGCACCTTTCGGGTAAATGATATTCCGCTCTGAGTTCGACCAATTGAACTTTGCATCGGCGGATGTTAAAAGTGACAGGCAACGTTTCCATGAAGACGTGGTTACGTTTCGGTTACGAAAGGCGCGGCGATATGTCCCTGCAGTTCACCATCGGGTCACCCGGTAGAATCGTTGCATGAAGAGAGGTGACGGATCGTTCAGTGGCAGGATGCTGCCGGAACCAGCCTGCAGGGGTAAGGCGCTCCAGATTAGGCTGGTCAGGGAATTTTCATATTCCAGCCGGTAAACCCGGCCGTTGCGAGTTGGCAAAGCCAGCGTAAATCCATTCGTCCCCAAGCCGCTCGCCGTCAGGGGAACATTCGGCACGGGAGGGCTGCCACCCACCAAAACCAGACTGTCATTTAAGCCGGCAGCGATTTGCACCACATTGCCCAGGCCGGGCGGAACATTTGTTTGACCATATACATTACTACCCCAAGCCACCACGGTGCCATTGGCTTTCAAGGCCAGGGCGTGATAACCGCCGGCGGCGATCGCCACCACATTCGTCAAGCCCGCTGGAATATTCGTCTGACCGAACGTGTTGTTGCCCCAGGCGACGAGAGTCCCGTTCGCCTCAAGAGCCAAACTAAAATAACCGCCGGCGGCGACGGAGATCACGTTGCTCAGGCCGGCGGGCACGATATTTTGTCCGAAATCCACATTGGGATCGGAGCCGGAACCGGCGCCCCAGGCCGTTACCGTGCCATCAGACTTCAGCGCCAGACTGTGGTAGGCGCCAGCCGCGATGGCCACCACATTGGAGAGACCCGCTGGCACGAGCGACTGCCCATAATTAAAATTCGACCCAAAATCGGCGGGGTTGGTGCTGGTCCCCCAGGCCGCGACACTGCCATTACTTTCCAGCGCCAGACTGTGATAATATCCGCCCGCGATGGCCACCACATTACTCACATCCTCGGGAACCAGCGTTGGCGTGGCGTAAGAATCGAAGGCATCCCCCTCCGCCTGTACCTGGCCATTGACCAAGAGGGCCAGACTGAATAAATAGCCGCACGCGATGGCCTGGTAATTAGTTCCAGCGGGAAAATCCAACTGTCCCAAGGAATCATTGCCCCAGCCTTCCAGGGTGCCATTCGCTTTCAAAGCCAGACTGTGCAGCCAACCGCCCGCCACCAGAACGGCATTGGTCAGATTGGCGGGAACCATGGCCTGGCCGTAATTGTAATTGTCCGCCGGATTGGTGGTTTTGCCCTCGCCCCAGCCTACCACCAGATCGCCTGCAGCGGCGGACGAAACCATCAGTAAAAAACCGACAGTCCAACCAGCGGCCAAAAAGGGCTTCAATCGAAAATATGTTTTCATACGGCATTAACGAACCGGCCAAAGTTTATCGGCACTAAGACAGCGGTTTACCATGCGAGCGAATCGCTTGTTCAAAAACTTAAAATCAAACCGAGTGCTTTTGGCGCCAAGCAACCGACGGCCCATTTGCTCAAACGCCGTTTCAATCGGGCCACATTTCACCGGAAATTTTGAACCGACACACGTTACAATCCTGCTACAGCGGGCCAAATCCAGACCTGCGCGTGTTTTACATTAACACAAAATGCTTATTTATAGCCACTTGTCTCTTTTTTTGAAATGTCCTTTATCCAGCGATGCTTGTCCTCAGAATTGAAGTTTTTTCCAATGTGTCTGCTAAAGTTAGAGCTCCTTGAAATTCGTGTGGGCAAATGAAAGCAACACAAAACCAACAAGGAATTTAACACCAATAAACACAGCAACACACTAACCAAACACGACTTATGAAAAAACAATACAAGGCAATTCTGCTGGCGGTGCTGGGATTCGGAGGCATTTCTGCTGCCCAAGCTCAGGACGCCCTGCTCGGTTTCAACGATGCGACCGGCACTCAAAACGACTATGTCATTGATCTCGGTGCCGCGAGCCAGTTCTCACCAACGGCTACGATTGACCTGAGCAGCGACTTCAGTTCATCTTTATTCAGTAGCGCATTTGGCAGCACTCCGGCGGGCGTGGCGGCGGGCTTTGTCGCCGGTCCTGCTGGTGCCATACTCGAATCCTACGCGGGCGGCACACCGTCAGGATCACTGCCTTCAGGCACGCCTACGCCAACCCAATTTAACACTTCCCAAACCTCCATGAGTGGGATTTTGTTGGGCGTCAATCCCTCCGCCTCCGGCGTAACTGCCTTGGGAAGCGCGTGGAGTTGGAATATTGCCGTGAGCCCGAGCCAGACTGGCGGAGCCGGTTCAACTGCCGTGGCAGGCAATACCGGTAATCCGATGGGAATGCTCAGCTCCGACGCGATCGACTTGGCGGTGTATGAATCCACGGCCACATCAGGCAGGACCGAAAAGACGACTGCCTGGACGCAAATCGGCACGTTGGCGGTCGATGCGAACGCCGGCTCAATCGTCTTCACAGGTTCCGCGGTTCCGGAACCCACCACCTACGGTTTGGTTGGGGCTGCCGGACTAATGCTCATTTCCCTCCGCAACAAATTCAGCCGCAAACAGGCCTGATGAATTAGTGAACGAAACAACAAACAAAAAACAAAAACAGCAAATAAACAACCAAGATAAGTAATATGAAAATGAATAAAATCACTTTGGCCCTAATTGCCGGGGGAATCGTTTCCCTGGCCAGCGCCGCCCAATCCCAGACGATGATTTATCTGACGGGTTCGACGGCTGCCCGCCAGCAGGTCTTCAACGCCCTGACCACAGCCGGCCAGGTTTTCACCGGCGCGAAAACAGGTGTTTACCCCGCCGCCGAAACCGGCTCTGACAATCAATTCGCGGTCGAAGGCAACGTTCCGGGCCTGGGCGACACGATCTACAATTGTTCCTTCACTGGTTCCGAAGCCGGCATTGCGGCGGTCGCGAATCAGCCCCTGACGCAATCCCTGCCGAATGATCCGCATGGCGCTGGTCCTTATGCCCTTCCGGGAACCCCGCAACCCCAGTATCTGACTGGGGCCACGATTGCAGCGATGACTGGCGCCACGGCGCAGGGAACCTACTCGGACTTGAGCATGGCGGACACGTCTCAGGCGGTTTCCAGGACTCCGATCTCGGTAGCCAACCTGCATCCGTTCGGCATTGTCGGCGTGGTCACGTTCACCTTCATGAAGGGCTATGATTCGGCTCCCGATGCCGCCAGCACCCGTCTGACCAATGTGCCCGTGAACGCCATTTATACCGACCTGAGTATCGGAGATCTATTGAATGCAGACAACTATACTGGCAACACCAATGATGTCACGGATGGCGTGGCGGTGGTTGGACGTAATTTTGGTTCCGGTACCCGTGCCAACACCTTCCTCAGCGGGGCCTTGTTTCCGATCCGCGGAACTGTGCATCAATATGCGTTCGGCTCCGGTGCGCAGTTGTATCCTGCAGCGACCCCCGGAACTTTGACGTTCTCTGGCAGCTATGCCGCGGGTCAAAACCTATTCGATGTCGGCAACGATGGCTTCGATAGCGGCAAAGGCGTGCGCCAGGAAATGCAGACTGACTGGGACAGCAGTGCCTATGGCATTATTGGCGTAGGCTATCTCGGAATTTCCGATGCCAAGAGTGCGGCTACCTCTGCGGATGATAGTGGTGCCGGTCATAATGCGACCTACTTGAGCTATAATGGCGTTTATGAAAGCGACGCCGCTGTCATCACTGGTGCCTATCCCTATTTTGGCACGGAATGGCTTTATGGTCAGGTGACACCTTCGTCAGCCGCACTGTCCGCCGGTGCTGCTTTGCAAGCCGGAATTGCGGCCAACGTGGCCTCGATCGCGCCGCAGCCCGCTGGTCACGACGTTCGCAACAACGACTCGAGCACCATCATCGCCGCTTCATTGATGTTGGTCAGCCGCAACCACGCTGACAGCGGTTTCCCCGTTCAGTGCGCGGCTGGCGGGTTCTGATCGTCTGAGATTAGTTTGGCTCACAGACCGGCGCGGATTTATCTCCGCGCCGGTTTTTTCGTCGGGTCCGCCTGGCGCCGCGTCAGGCGATGGCAATACATTCTCAGAACATTGGCCGACGGCGGATATTAACACCAATGTCACATTGGCGTACTTGTCAACCAGTGGCGGCCGTGTTATAAAAGAAATTGAGAATTTAAGGCTTGTGCGGGTGCACAGCTGGCTATGAAAACACCATTAAAGATTTCCATCTTACTGAACCTCAGTTTGCTAGCCGCCTTTATCTATCATCTATCAGCCCGGCCCGCACCAGTGGCGGTTCCGGCGCCGCCAATGGTGCTTGATAAACCTGCCCCGGCGAACGTGACTGCGACGAACGTGACTGTTAATCGACCCATTCCGACGCCGACCGGACAGTCGGCTTTTCGCTGGAGCCAACTGGATGCGAAGGATTACCATGTTTATGTGCACAACCTGAGGGCAATTGGTTGTCCGGAACCGACGGTCCGCGCGATCGCCGCGGCGGACTTGGATTCGGTTTACCAACTAATCGCCAATCGGTTGGAGGCGAAACTATCGGTTGCCAACAACGCTTCCTGGTCACAGCAACTCAGTGGATTTAGTTCCGAATCGGAATTGGAGACAGCCTTGCAGAAATTGCCCGGGGAAGAAGCGGCGAAACTCAACGATTTGCTAGGTTTGTCGGCAGGTTCGATAGAGAACGTCGCTGTGGCCGCCCCGGGTGCCCAATCTCCGCTTGGCGGCGGCCAAGCTCCGGCCGCGAACCGTCAAAGAGGCGGCTTGACGACCCAAAATGCGGCTCCTTTGGCGGCTGGAGCCCTGGGTTCAATTCCGGTGGGGGATGGGTCAGCCCTGGTCGCAGGCGCTTACCAAGCAGCGAGCGATATTCAACTGCCCCCCGTGCCAGCCTCGGCCACGTTGCCACTCGTCTTTCAACCGGTGGATCCGGCGGCGGCAAATTTGAGTTCGTCGCAAATGCAGGCCGTCAACGAACTACGCCAGGAATTTGCAAGCGCGTTACAAGGCTCCAGCCAAAACCCGGCAGATCCCGCCTATCAGCAGGCTTGGCAGCAGGCGCTGACGCAAAGCGACCGGCTGCTGGAGGCTAATTTGGGACAAATCGGCTTCAACCAGTACTGGGACGCGCAATGGGACGCGCAACATCTGTCGTCACAGTCAAATTAATTGTGCGGTGAGCTGATTCGAAGGAATTTCGGGGCGCACCCGCATTCCTCAATGAATCACGGTTGACTGGTTGCCGGCTGGGGACGAAAATCCCGATACAATTCTTCCCCATTTGCAAGTTGTTCGGGGGTCAGCAAGTCATGCTTCCGATAATCTTCCAGCGCTTTGGCGGCGCGAAAATTGCCCTGCGCATCGCTCAACCGAAACCATTTGTAAGCCTGCACGAGATCCAGGGGCACCCCCCGGCCTTCGAAATAGAGCTCGGCCAGGTTGGCCTGGGCCTGGTCGTCACCCTGATTGGCGGCGGCGCGATACCATTTGGCCGCCTCCACGAAATCCACCTTGGCGCCCATGCCACCCGCATCATAGGCGACTCCAAGATTGTTCTGAGCTTCGGCGGAACCCTGAGCCGCCGCCCGTCGCAGCCACCGGTGTGCTTCCGGAAAATTGAGAAAGTTTGTGCCGTAGCGAGGATCCAGTAAGAGATAGACTTTCCCCAGGGCAGCCTCCGCTTCGACCTGATTCTGATCCGCCGCCTTTGTCCACCAACCGATAGCCGCCCGCATGTCATTAGTCACCCCGCGCCCGGAGGCATAAAAATTTCCCATGGCAAATTCCGCGATGGCGTTGCCTTGGTCTGCGGCCTTGCGATACAAAGAGACCGCCATTTTGAGATTCAGCGGCACGCCCCGGCCCCGGCCATAAAGCGAACCGAGGATCACCTCCGCGTCGGCATAGCCCTGATCCGCGGATAGACGCATATATTTTACGGCCTGGCCCAGGTCTTTCCTGACCGGCTTTCCCTCGCCATAACACATGCCGAGTTCATACTGTGATTTCGCATCGCCGTTGTCGGCAGCGGTTTGAATAGCTTGGATATTTTCATTGGTATTTTGGGACCGGGCACAAAGATTGACGCTAAAAAGCGTCAATGTCAGGAACGTCAGCCAGTGTTCAAAATTGAAAATGAAATTACGTTTTTTTCTCATAGTTTTAAAAAAATTAGGAGATGAAATTCACGCCGGCAAGTTACAAAACGGTAACTAAATCGGAAAACTCTCCATATCGGGCACGAGGAGGGCACTTCGCGCCGGTGAGGCACCCAGCCGGAACCGAAATATCAATAGCGCTACGCGGGGTATGGCCGAAAGGCAGGAATCTGGCTGTCGCCAGTGACCCCGCGCAGCCCCATTCCCCGGCTCGCGTTATCCCGCCGTCAACGGCGAAATATTTACCGCAGCATGTTTAGGCAACTCCGCCCGACGGCACTTTCCCGCCTCGCCTCCACCGTCGTGACTTAAAAGCGAAGCCCATGATGGTGACAATTTGGTAACGAATATTTTAAATTGCCGTTTTAATAGCCGATAATTTCGCAATTAATTGGCTTATAACGACATGCGAAAATTATAAAATGTCCCATAACAGGGTGTTCATGTCATTAGAACGGTGGTTTGGCCGAGGCAATTCCAATAAGATATTGGACTTAAATATGAATAAATCATTTCTAAATCGTTTGGTTTTGCAATTGGCATTGGTCGTGGCGGTGGTTTTGCCTGAAGTGGCATCCGCCCAACAATTTGTGTTTAACGCCACGGGCGACGTGCTGGCAGGTTTTCGCAAAATGACTGGCGCTGGCGGTGATCAGGGAAATTACGAGCTGGTGGTGAATTTGGGCAACGTCACGAATTTGCTGAACGTGCCCGCAGGCAGCACCATCACGCTTTCCAACGTAAACTACAGCGCATTGACAAATACATTTTTCGACACTGTCGGCAGTGAGCCAGTCCTGGCGGAAATCCAATGGTCAGCTTTTGCAGCGGTGCCGGGCAGCGGCAGGACACCTGCTCCTTGGGTGACTCCGTTGGGGCCGATTCCAGCCTATACCCTTTGGTTTACCCTTCCCAGTACTGCGGTCAATGTGCAAAGCACCCCGCCTTCAAGGATTGCAACTACCACGGCCGCCCCTTTTCAAGGCGAGATGAGTTCCGTCGGTTCGGATGCTGTCCAGGTTTCAGGATTCTTGTCAGCCTCCGCTGATAACACGCCGTTTCTGGTCGTAGAGCCCATTTCTTACCCCGGTTATGACCTTACTGCCACCATTGGCAGCGCCCTTAATGCCAGCGTAGGTAATTTTGGGTCAGGTAATCAACCACCCCTTCCTGCTGGCACGGTCGAAAACATTACGCCGAATCCTTTCACTTCCTCCCAGCGTGAGGATTTTTACATGTTATGCCCGACCGGCACCACGAATCCAATCACCGGTTCGACGACCGACACTTATTTTGTGGGTTATTTTCTGCTCAATCCTGACGGCTCTGAAACTTTCACCGCGGCGTCTGCCAATACCGCCCCGATGGTAAGTTCCGCCATGAGCATTACCGGGACCAACGGTTTTAGTCCCTTGACGGTGGTGTTCACCAACACGACCTCCGGTAGCATTACCAACTGGGTTTGGAATTTTGGCAACGGCAACATCATCACCAACACCACCGGTGGCGATGTGACCAACACGTACACCAGCGGCGGTTCTTACACGGTGACGCTTACGGTCTACGGCATTGCCGGTTCGAGCACGATCACTCTGGCCAGTTATATTGTGGCCTCGCCCACGCCCAAGTTGGGCCCACCCGTTCTGGCGGCCGGGAAGCTGGTATTTGGCGGTTCAAACTGTCCAGCCAATGTGCAATACAGAATTTTTAGTACTACTAATATTTCTCTGCCGTTTGCCAGTTGGACGCCGGTTTATACCAATACCTTTCTGAGCAATGGAAGTTTCTCGTACACCAATCCAGTGACCCCGGGTGCTTCTTTTTTCCAACTGGTTAGTCCTTAACCAGTAGATTGATCCTCACGGCTGGGTGCCCTGGCACCCAGCCGTGTTTTTGTCTTCGCCGGCCGCACGCAGGCGAAAACACAATCACCCTCAGCCGCGACCACCGCAGGCCGCAACCAGCCCTCTGCTCTCCACCTTCGCCGAGGCTACTATGGACGGGAGATGTGGGACGCCGCACTGGTGTAGAGCACATTGAAAGCCCAGTGGCACATTTTTAATTGAAATGCCATAGTGGCTTGCCGGGCGAGTCCATGGATTTGTTCCCCCGCCCACCGGGGGACCGCCTTCCCAAGCGACTTCAAACGACTTTCGGCGAATCGTAAGCGCAAGTTACCATTTGCTTCCATCGGTCAGGTTAAGCCGGTTTGGAAACCGGCGCTCCGGGACGTAAAACCGTTATATTCTAGGCAGGATGACGGTAACGCGCTTGATTCGCCGCATCAGCGGCTGCATTTTTTTCTTCTTCTTTTCGTCGTCGTCGGCCCCGGTGTCGTTGCTGGCCAACTGCTGCTTGCTATCGCTACTGGCTTGACCAGCGGCGGACTGGCTGGTGGCCGTGGCCGTGGCGGTGGCACCGAGAGTATTTTGGGCAACCCCACCCACGTTGGCATTCTGGCTGAGGACTTGCGCGGACACCCCGCCGGCGCCGGTAACGGTGGCACCGGAGACACCGACGATGACTCCGGAGACACTGCCGCCCCCGGAAACATTGGCCGAGCCGCCGGACAAAACCGCGCCGCTGAAATTTTGGGCGGCGTTGATGTCACTGTTCTGGCGGGAGATCACCAGCCCGGTAATATTGCCGTTGGCCGTGGCGTTGACTGTGCCGCCGATGACGCCGGATTGTCCGAGGTCGATGTTGCCGGCGTAGCCGGGTGAGTAACCGGGTTGCCCCAAGGTGCCGGATGGCGGGGTACCAGCGACCAGAGTGATCGTCGGCCCGGCCGAGACATTTCCATTGAGCGCCTCCTGCAAAATGCCGCCAAGATCAGCGATGATGTCGCCCTGGGGAGTTTTCACCGTGATGTTGCCGGGAACGACGGCGCTGTTGGGCACTTGAGATGGATCAATCAGCGTGTCGGCCACAATCCCGCTGCCAAAAACCGCTTCGCGATAAACCGCGGCTTCTCCGTTAGCCGGGTTAACATAGGCAACCGGCACCTGAATATAAGAGGCGCCGCCGTTCCCAGCGTCAACATTGCCCTGGAGTGACTCAATAAAAATGTTCCCCCCATTGTAGGAGGCGATGCGCGAGCCATCAATGTTGATGTCCCCATCAGCCGTCACGTTGACGTCGCCATTGCCAGAGGTAAAAATTCCAAAGCCCAAATCTCGGGTTTCATTGCCGAACAAATCCGCGGAGCCCAGGTCCATCGCGCCATCGGTGCTGTTCACATTCACATTTCCCCCGCCGATGGCCGCGATCGTCGAGGTCAGCATGCTAAGACTGTCGTGAGGCGCGATGGTGGTACCGTCCACCACGACCGTTCCCGTTTGGTCGGCAGCGACCGTGACATCCAGCGTCGCCCCCGAAGGCGTAATGGAGGCCAGATCGGCATAGCGGTAATAACCGCCTTGCGGATCATAAACGCCGCAGGAAATAATTCCGTAAGTATTGCCAAGATCAATCGAACTGGCGTTGACCGTAAACAGGCCGGGACCGCCCACCCGGTAACCGAGTTGGGGGTTCTCGGGCGAGGGAGCACCCGCACTGGCTTGCTCAAGGGTTTGGATCGCCGCCGGATTCACCCAGGAAACGGTATCCGTCTCGAATTGACCGTAAGTTCTGCCTGGAGAATTGTCACCGGGATTTGTATCCATCACCGGCACACCATTGACCAGATGCAAGATCGAGATGGATCCGGTGGTCAGTGCCGTCAGGACGCTGGCGGGTAGGGATGACATGTCGCCGGCAAAGCCGAACTGTCCAGTGGCCTGATCATAAACAAAGCCCGGATTATTTCCTTGAAGTTGGCCGTTGGACAATTTGGCAACGCCAAATAAAGAGGCCGTCTGCAGGGCGTAGCCGGCCAACTGCGAATCGAGAGTGTTGGCCGGGACAGTCAGGCTGGCAATTTTCGCCGGATCCACGGCGAGGGTGAAGATATTTTCCCACGAACTGCCCATGCCGACTAATAAATCCGTGGCGGGCACAGCCGGGATATCATTTATTCCATAAACGAAGTCATAGGGGCCCCGGTTGTAAATCTGGCCACCCACGGTGATGGAAGTGACATCACTGGCGTGCAGGTTCTGGCCGGAAAAACCACAGCCAATCATGTTGCCATCCACCTGGAGCTGGGTTGCCTCGGACGTGATCAGGTTGATGTTTTCCATGTTACCATTGATATGGATGTTTACCGGATTAGGATCGCCGGCTTGCACGGGCAAGCCGGTACTGTGGGCGGTGTCAGAAAAGGCATTATTTGCGCTGCTCCAACTGATCTGGGAGCTGTCCGACATGAGCAGTTCCGGAGTGGTTCCGGGGGTATTGGGAGCGGAAACGAAATTCCCGCCGGCGGTGGTCGTGATGTTGAGACTCTGATCAACGGAAGGAAACAAAGCCACATCGCCTTGCAAAGTCACGCCGCCGGAACCGGCACTAATATCCAAAATCGGGGGATAGACGACCGGAACCTGATCTTGAGGCGCCGACGAAAGACGCGGCACGCTCACATCGGTCAAATCCACCCCAATGCCGGCATCCAGTGTGACGGAAGCCTGGGCGGAATAATCGAAAGTAAAAGCAGCCACCGAACCATAGCTGATGCTGTCAAAATCTCCGCGCGGATTGCGGACCTCCTGCAAATTAATGCTTCCGTGCGGGGCATTGACGCTCCAACTGCCGGAAATCAGGCTCAGCGCGAAAGAATTCGCTCCGCTGGTAGCCGCACCCACATTCTGTCCGGCGGTGATGAGGCCCGTGCCATTGGCCAGAACATAATCCCCATAGACACTGCCGCCGGCGGTAATGGTGACATTGCCGGGTTCCGAACCAAACGCCCCGGTGCCAGCATCGGCACCAACCGTCGATCCGCTGGGGACATCACTAAAGACGTTGCCGCCAGCCTGGATGGTGACGTTACCCCCTGCCGCCGTACTGATCCCGCCAACCGAGGTGGAAACGGAATAGTAGGGCGGTAAAAACGCCTGGTGCCGACCGGGGAGACCCTCGTATTGGTATCCAACAGGGTTGGCCCCCGCATTGACATCGCCGTACGTCGTGGTCACCGCAATGCTTCCGCCGCCCAAGGTGCGGATCCCATCATCGCCCGCGTTAGCATCCGCCGCGATTTGCACTTCATTGGCGGCGTTCAGAGTGAGGTTGCCGTTCTGGGACTGAACAAAGGCTGAATCGCCAAGGTAGATGCCGTAACTCGGCGAACTGATTGAACCCGCCGACGGTTTTGATTGTGCTCCGGCAGGCACAAAACCACTGCCGGCGTTCAACGTGACATTCCAATTATTACCGGCAATAATCGCGGCATTGTCGTTAAGCACAATGCTGTTGCCCGCCGTCAAGGTCATTGTGGACGGACCGGTGGCATCGGCCAGGCTCCACAAGGTGTTGAGCGAAATGTTATCGATTGCCGACAGGTTGATCTGGGACAGGGTTGAAGAAAAGTCATTAACATTAAGATACAAAGTTCCGCTCGCCGGCGGGTCACTGGAAGCGACCGTCCCGGAGTAGGGCGAGTTCGGGTCGGAAGCGGAGCCATCCACGGTACCCAGCACAATGTTCAACGGGTCAATGGATAGTTCGCCGCTGATGAAGCCACTCACGGCCTGACCATTGATGGAGGAGTTGATGACGCTCATCTGCGGCGCCGAAATTTCAACCTGCCCCCCGTTGCCACCTTGAGCCCCGCCGGAAATATCAATGACCGAACCTGCCTGATCGGCAAAATTATCCGCGGATTTGATGGTCACCGAACCACCCGCGCTCACGCCCGTATTATCGCCTTTGGCCGAAATGACGGAACTGGCACCCAAGTTCACGCTGTCGCTGGCCAACAACTCAATCGTGCCGTTGACCTCCTGAACCGAATTGGCTTGGACCAAGCCGTTCTGGTTGACCGTTTGCGCCTGAGCCATGATGGATCCCGCGTCCGCGATCAGTTTGCCGTTATTATCCACCGAGCCTTGCGGCAGGGTGACCACCGCGCTAAGACCGCGTCCATCCGGCACGCTCGAAATCAGCACTTTTTCGCCGGCGTATAAACCAATATTGCCTGCGGGGGCGGAAATGATCCCATCATTCTCAATGTCACTCGCGAGCAAAAAGGCGGAACCGCCGCCAGTAATGTTGATCTGGCCAAAGTTGAAAATCTTCGCGGTGGGTGGTGGTGCGTCAAACTCCCACGCGCCGCCGCCGGAGAGGGTGGGAGCGGGGCTGGACGCCGTGGTCATCACCAACCCATGGGCGGTGATCGCCGCCTGGCCGCCGATCACAAACCCGGACGAGTTTTGCAGCACCACATAGCCGTTGGCGTTCAGGTTGCCAAGAATCTGGGAGGGGTTGGGGTCATTGATTTGATTCCACACCAAAGAGGTCGAGGATGGTTGCAGGAAAGTCGTGGTTTCCCCCGCACCGATATTAAAACTCTGCCAGTTGATGTAAGCATTGGCCGAGGTTTGATTGATGGTCAATTGCGAACCAGAGCTGGAGAAAGAGGCGATTCCCTGAGCGACCGTGCCGCCAACCGGATTGGCCGCCATTGAATACTCGGAGAGGCGCCATCCGCACAACGCCGAGGAGAATGCCAGCGCCCGCAAGCTTAACCCCATGATGATATTTGACATATGCCGGCCCATTTCAAAAGTTACCATATCAAGGCCCACAGTGGATTTGTTTGAGGGTGACATTTGGGTGACAAATCAAAATTGCGCCGTCAGCGCGAAATTAAAGAACGGCTGATAAACCGGGGTGGTGGTGGTACCCAGCAAGGGGACCGAGAAAAGAAACCGGGCTTCCCAATGAGAGCCGACGGAGGCGACGCCGCCAAAACCGGTACCCCAGAGCGTAGTGCTGGGTGGCCGGCCCTGCGGATCCAACAAATATACCGTGGCATAGTCCATATAGACAGTGCCGCGCACGGTCAACAGGGTGTGCCCCGCAACCTCACCCACCACATGGGTTGGCGTCTGTTGCTCGAGCGAGACATGCCAGCCAGTATCGCCAAAAACTTCGCCCTCGCGATACCCGCGGACACTATTGATGCCGCCCGCGCCAAATTGTTCGTTACTGATCAAAGGTTCGCTCGCCCATTGACCATCAACGCGGAGCGTGGCCGGCCAGTTCGTATGAATGGGCGTTTGCCAGGACAGGCTGGGCGTCAGGGTCACCCAGTGGCCGGACGACTCGGCGGAGCCCGTGATGGCTTGCAGGGTCTTAAGCGGACCGGAGTACCAGGTGTTGATGCTGGATCCAAGCCCTGCGGCCAGCGTCCCCTGATCGAGCTGCCAGCTCGCATTATAAGCAAGCGATAGAGGCAAATACTCCACCGGCAGATGAGTCACCGGCACGGGCGAAACCACCGAACTGTAGGTTGGAGGGTTGGGTTTCCCAAATTGGTTCAACGTGATCTCCGCAAAATTGAAAATGTTGGTCTTGTAGCTCCAAGACTCATAAGTCTTGAAATCCAGGCCGCCGGAGAAGTCCGAGTGAAAATTGCTGCTGGCTTCCATGGGTGCGCTAAAGCGGGCACCGACATCATTGTTCACCGTCAAATCCTGCTGGACATTATCCTGCGTGATGAGGCGCACGCCCGGCAGATCGTAGAGGACGGAACTGGAGAGGGGTTCCAGGCCCGTGTCAATGGTGGAGCGGCTGGCAAAAAAGTTGAGCTCGGGCTGTCCCGAAGCCGGCGGCAAGTTAAACTTCCGGGTCGCCTCATTGTAGCCAAAGCTGCCGGGATTGCTGTCGATGACGTCCTCGATGGCTTCAGGATTCCCCAGCGGCATCCGATAAAAGGTGCTGTAATTGGCGACCAGAGGCACATCATAGGAATTCCACTGGGAGCCATCTTTATAGAATCCGGGCGAAAAACTATATTGGACGCCCAGAGAATGCTCCTGCTGCCAGAGGTTGTTATAAACGGCGGAAGCGTTCAGCCGCAAGTCGGGAGTGCCCGGCGAACTTTGGTTGTTCAACTCCAATTTGGCATGGAGCGGCAACCGGTCTTTAACCTTGAGGGTTAGATCACTGGTACCGGGATCCGGGCCGGGTTGGATGACCGGGTAAATCTGGCGGTCCTGGTTCGCATTGGCCCGATTCAACTCCGCCTGGAAGACCTTGGCGTTTAAAACCATGTTTTGGTGCAGGCTCGGCAGCGCGCGCATCACATTGTTCGAACTGAAATATTGATTTCCCCTGATCCTGATGCCTTCCAGTCGTCCCTCGGTTACCTCAATCCTAACCGTGGCATTCGTCAGTTTTTGCTGCGGCAAGCCCACGGATACGGTCACATATCCGCGCGCCGTGTAAGCCTTCTGCAGTTCCGTCACTGCCGTGCGGATTCCCTCAAAGCTCACATTCGTGCCAAAGTCTCCGTCAATGTTGGTCATCGTTCGGGCAATCGTGGCGTCCGAGAGCACCGTATTACCTATGATTCGATAGTGTTCCACGGGAAACCGCGGTCCGGTGTTGGTGTCGACCACATGGATGCGGGTATCCGCCGCGGCGGCGGCCTGTTCGGCCATTTGCTGAATCAACAGGGCTCGGGCTTGGGCGAGTTCCGCGGCAGTGGGCGGTCGGGAGGGCGGTGCCGCAGCCGAAAGGTCAAGCTTGGCAGCCGGGGGAACCGGCGGTTTTTCCACCGGAGGATTGGTCGCCTCCTGACTGGCGGCCATTTCCGGGAGGGTGATCTCCGGCGGACTGGTGAATTTGATGTAAGTCTGGCCGGAAACCAGCACCTGGGGCACGGGGGTGGCAAAGGCGTACATGGTAACGATGCCATTCCTAATCTCCCGCAGCGGGATGGCCACGCTCATCCCGGGCTGGCCCTGGCGGACATACTCCTGGTGCAGCGTTGCGCCGGCACTCACCAGTTGGGCTACGCTGATGTTCCTGCCGGTGTACGGGACAAACAAAGTCGCCAGCGTATTGGTGGGGAGTGTAGCAGCTGCGTGGACCGCATAAGAGATCACATTAAAACCAGGCAGCACCGCACCGGTTTTTGCCACGGGTGCGGTCGCCCAGTCGGCCGCCGCTGTCGGCACTGACTGAGCCTGGTTCTTTCCGACCAAGCCGCACAGCAGAAGAATCAACCAAAGGGCGGGCAGACGCCCCATCCAAATGGTCCGTGGCAAATTGGCTTTCCGCGCTTCTGAGCCCGTCAAATTCATGAGAGCAGCTGGGTACCCCCGGAAGGGCGGCTTGACGCGTCGGCATCGAACCCGACGACGGCACCACGAGAGCTGGCTGCGATGGCCGTCCCGGTTTCGCAGCGCTGAAGGGTCCATATGCCGACCGAAATTTGTGATTCCGTTCGTTGCTGGCAATAAAATGCTGTCAAGTTTCCTTCCCACCATGGAGCTGTGTACATATCACCAGCACCGCCGTGTACCACTGACGGAATTCTTTTCGTAGAGGATGGCCCGCTTTTATTACAAACCCCCGTCGGATCCGTGACAATCCGGTGACAAAAGAATTGTTAAAAATAAGGTGAATGACCAAGGCCCACGAACCCATACTCGCTGCGCGCAAATCGGTTGTTCCTGTCCGTCACTGATCCTACTCAAGCAATAAAAGGTGCAACCGCTGAGTTGAGGATTGTTGCGGTTCTTTTGCGAGACCGCCATGCAACCGTAACATTAAAGTTGTAATTTGGACGCAGAAATGAAAGCTAGTCGCACCACACGTAGAACAGTTCGGGAAGATTATCGATCATTTGATTCGGCAGCGTCGGCAGTCCGAAAACCCCGCGGTCACGAGACTCATCTTGCCATCAGGGAGGTCACCATTTCCCCGGGCGGAGAATGGGCGGCCGGGCAACCGGGCTGGACGGTAGCGCTGGTCAGCGGTGGCAATGGTTATTGTCTCACGATGAAGGGCCATGTCGAACTCCCGACCGGCTCGATGCTGGTGTGTCCTGGCCCATCCCAAATGATGATCCGCGCGAGCCTGCTGGGAGAGATGTCTTTGCGGGTATTTGGCATCATCCCCACCCGACTTCCGGGCCTCATTACCGTGGGAGAACAGGAGCTCCTCAAAGAGTCCGCCTGCCAAAGCGCAAACTTTGTCCGGATTGCGTCGCCCGAAAGCCCGACCGCTGGCCGGCTCAAGGAATTGTGCGCCGGTCCAAATCAGCCCTCCGGTCTGCTGCTCCGGCTGCAATTGCTGCAAATTTTTGTGGAGGCGCTAGGAGGTGTGCTCCAAGCCACCAACCACAGCCAGCCCCAGGTCGCTGGCGATGCCCGGAAGCGAATGCAGGATTTAATGCAAACCGTTGCGCCCAGCGAACTGGCGGAAATGAGCTTGCGCGACTTAGCCCGGCGCACGTGCTGCACCTTGCGCCATGCCAGCCGTATTTTCAGCGAACTGACGGGCATGTCGTTCCGCGAAAAGCGGGCGGAAATCCGCATGAATCGTGCGCGCGAACTTCTCGCCGGCGGGAACTCCAAGGTGGTGGATATCGCGCTTGAAAGCGGCTACAAATCCTTAAGCCTTTTCAACCTGACGTTCAGCCGCCACTTCGGGGTAAGTCCCGGGCGCTGGCGGAAGAAAAATGGCACCTCTGCCCGTCTGGTTTCCCCGGGCGGCCTAAAACTCTCCGGCCCGGCCCGCGGTTAGAGCCTGCCCAAGGAATGAAAGATACAATTCCGACCGCAAAGGGACTTTCATTTTCAGCCAGCTTGTGGAACTTTGATTGACTAATGAGAAAGACGTCGCAGTTGGGTCGCTGGCTGATTCTGTCCGGCATGGTGACTGCATTTTTTTTCTGGCTCACCACATCCACCCACGCCCAAGCCGGCGTACTGGAGTATCGCAGTGACCGGATTTTGGTCAAACCCAAGGCGGGAGTGACGCAAACGACCTTGGATAATTTTCACCGGGAGGAAAAATGTGGTGTCTTGCGGACATTCGACCGCCTGGGTCGGTTGCAGGTTTTAAGCGTGCCTGCCGGGCAAACGGCGGCGAGCCTCATCGCCAAATATCAATTGAGCGGCCTGGTGGAATTTGCCGAGCCGGATTACCTCGGGCAGGTTTACAACACCACGCCTGACGATCCCGATTATGTGAACGGCATGTTGTGGGGACTCAACATCATCAGCGCCCCGCAAGCCTGGGACGTGCTAACCTCCGCCAGCAATATCGTGGTGGCGGTGCTCGACACGGGCGTGCGCTATACGCATCAAGATCTGGCGGCGAACATGTGGGTGAATCCCGTGGACGGCAGTCATGGCTGGAATGCCATCGATGAAAACAACAACCCGGACGACAACAGCTCACCTTCCATTGGGCATGGCACCTTGGTGTCGGGGGTTTTGGGGGCCGTCGGCAACAATGGCGTGGGGGTTTGCGGCGTGGCCTGGCAGACACAAATCATGGCCTGCCAGTGTTTCACCAACGCCAACGGTCTTGGCGCGATTTCAGATTGCATCACCTGTCTGGATTTTGCCCAGACCAATGGAGCGCGCATCATCAACGCGAGCTGGGGTTTTCCCACCAATTCGCTGGCGCTATCCAATGCCATTGTCAGCTTGCAACCCTCCAACATCATCCTGGTCGCCGCCTGCGGTAACAATACGAACGACCTGGATGCCAACCCGAATTACCCGTCAGGTTACCATCTGCCCAATGTCATCTCCGTGGCGGCCACCCGCACCAATGATACTTTATCCGCCTATTCGAATTACGGCGCGAACACCGTTCAATTAGGCGCACCCGGTGACGGGATATGGTCAACCTGGTCGCCCAACGATAGCTATTATTACAGCGAATCCGGCACCTCTTTTGCCGCGCCGTACGTTTCCGGCGCTTGCGCTCTCTTGATGGCACAATACCCTGCGGACACTTATCAGCAAACCATCACCCGAGTGCTGAGTTCCACCGATCCGCTGCCCTCACTGGCAGGCAAATGCAGCACCGGCGGCCGGCTAAACCTGCAAAAGGCTTTGCGGACAATTCTTATTAACTCGTTGCCGACAACCAACGGCGGACCGCTCGAATTGTGCGTATCCGGCGGATTGAACCGGAATTGCGTGGTGTGGGCTTCGACCAATCTGGCGAACTGGTCGTCGGTCTTTACCAACACCTCCGCGCCAAACGGCACGTTTAATTTTGTAGATTATTCCGTCACGAATTCGCCCGCGCGTTTTTACCGCGCCAGCGCCAATCCCTGAAGTCGGCAAGCCAGTCTTTCGAGCCCAGGTTGACGCAGCTCTGAGAGCGTATTCGCGACTAACAGGCTGTTCGAGGACTTGCCTGATGAGGATACCGGGCCTAAAAAGCCGCGGGCCTTTAGGGAAACCGTGCAAGCCACGCGGCCGCGGGGCGATTCCTGGATATTTTCACGGACGCTTAACGAATCAGCCGGTAAAATTTCGGCAGGCTGGCGACGGGGTTGGTAACCGTGTTCAATCCGTTCACCACGACAGGCAAGGGGGAGACCGCACTCCAGAGGGCGCCGGTTTGCAGTTTTGCCGTTGATTGCAGTGAGTAGCCGATGGTATTGGCCGACCAGGTCAAAAGAACATTGGTTCCCGCGAGGGCGATGTTTAACTGGGCCGGCAGAACGAAGCTAAAGATCGTGCCGTTGCCTGACGAACCACCCGTGGCTGTCGTCCCGTATAACACGTTGCTCGAGAGCAGCAAATCAGACGCCGGACCTCCGCCGTCGGCTCCGCCCGTGAAGTTGTATAAGGTGGTGTAGCCCGAACCATTGGTTTTGATGGAAAACAAAGTTCCATTGGTGTAATAACCTCCAGTGGTGGTGGTTCCATATAAAACACCACCTGCCAGAGTCAATCCGGCATGGGGTCCGGATCCATCGGTGCCTCCTTTGAAGCTATAAAGATTGGTGATCCCGGTGCCGGTGGCATTTATGGCAAAGACTGTGCCATTCCCTGTGCTGCCGCCGCCAGCGGTTGTGCCATACAAAGTATTTCCGGAAATCGCCAATCCCGCAAACGGAAATGCCCCTTCAGGGTTGATACCGTTGGTTATGTTGATGGCGGTAAAAGAATAAATGGGGTCGAAACTGGACGGCTGATTAGTGATCACCGAGAAGATGGTGCCCGAACCGTTGGCGCCGCCGTGCGCGGCAGTGCCATACAATGTGCCACCTGCAAAAATCAATCTGGCGGAAGGAAAGACGCCGTCATAATTGATCGCATAACTATATTGGTTGTAGTAGGGCGCGGAGAAGTCGTGCAATTTTCCGTTGGTGGCCCCGTTGGTGCTCACATAAATCAGGGTGCCCGCGTCCCCCGCACCGCCATACCACGTTGTTCCGTATAAGTTATTACCGGCAACAGCCAATCCAGCCTCAGGCTCATAACCGGTGGCGGAGTTGATGGAGAAAATGAACCCCAGCAGGTTCGTGAAGCCTGTACCATTGGTACTAAGACCGAAAACGGTATCACCCACCCCGAACAACGTGCTGCCCGAAGCAACCAATCCGCCAACCGGCAACCCACCATTGCTGGCGGTTAGATTATAAAGGTTGGTAAAGCCGGAGCCGTCAGGATTGACGGCAAAAACGCAGCCAATGCCATTTGTGCCACCCAGCCTGGCCGCTCCATACAATGTGTTGCCAAGCATTACGAGGTCGCCATCGGGACTGGCTCCATCGCTGTTGGTGATATAGAAGCTGCCCGTTCCAGACGAAAAGCCATGAACGACATTGAAAGCAGGATTGGGAAGGTTAGAGCGTTTCAATAAAAACTGTAGCCATTTTGAAGAGGCTATGGTAGGCTTTTGGCATGCGAACGAGTTCACTGGATCTGCGGGAACGAATCCTGGCTTCTTACGACCACAACGAGGG
>Ga0302319_10007523_pt1 | contig 21427 bp, 12 predicted proteins | sample Bog_T0_2_FD_203319 | JGI IMG/M metagenome (GOLD analysis project Ga0302319, IMG submission 203319) | Peat permafrost microbial communities from Stordalen Mire near Abisko, Sweden - Bog_T0_2 | ecosystem: Environmental > Terrestrial > Soil > Wetlands > Peat | place: Sweden: Abisko, Stordalen Mire... | reverse complement strand
CCGCGATGTCGTGGGGCTCTATCTCAATCCGCCTGAACAGACCCGGGCCATCGTGCTCTGCGTGGATGAGAAGAGTCAGGTGCAAGCCTTGGAGCGCAGCCAACCGATGTTGCCGATGAAACCCGGCCAGCCCGAGCGCCGCACGCATGATTACTACAGGCATGGCACGACCTCGCTTTTTGCAGCCTTGGATATAGCCACCGGAAAAGTCATTGGAGGTTGTCATCGTCGCCATCGCCATCAGGAGTTTTTGCGTTTTCTCGAGAAGATCGACATGGAGGTCCCCGCCGATTTGGACATCCATCTTGTCCTGGACAACTATGGCACGCACAAAGCGCCCAAGGTGCAGCGCTGGTTCTTGCGCCATCCCCGCTACCACCTCCATTTTACGCCCACCGGGTCCTCTTGGCTCAATCAGGTCGAGCGCTGGTTTGCGAAAATCACCGACCAACGTATCCGCCGAGGAGCCTTCCTGGCTGTCAAAGAACTCGAAAATGCTATCCTCGATTACATCAAGACCAACAACGAAGACCCCAAGCCCTTTGTCTGGACTGCTACCGCTGATATGATCTTCGCCAAAATCACAAAGACTTTATAGGCGAACTTCTATTCCAGGACACTAGTGTAGCATCGCGCAAGTTAGTTAAATATTTTCTTGCCGCCCCTGCCGGGGCTCATCCGTATTGGACGAGGATCCGGGGGTTCCGCCCGCGGGGCGGGCTTCACCCCCGGCTAATTTCTGGCTGGCCCTCCGGGCCAACGGGAACGGAACGCTTTGAGCAGGTTTTTTATTTGATGAAGAAACTTGCGTGACACTACATTAGCTGCGGTTTCGACAATTGTGAGAAATCAGCCATGACGACGATTCGCGCGAATGTTCCCGACTATCTTGCAAAATTAGCCGAGGAGGCCGCGCAAAGGGAAAATGTTACGGTTGACCAAATCGTGGCGCCCCGGGCCAACGGGAACGGAACGCTTTGAGCAGGTTTTTTGTTCGATGCTCGTTCTTCGGGGCTGCCGCCTGGGCGGCAGGCGTCCCGGCGGTTGGCGCGATGGCCAGCAAGGAAAGGAGAATCCAGTACTTCATGCGCGGATTCGTATCATAAAGGAGGCTTCGGCTCGCCCGGAATTTGCGGTTTTAAATTGGGCCATTTCAAAATTGCGGACGCAATCCCCGCCTCCCCCCTTTCATCCTTGTTGAAATCCGGCCCGGGGTGCGCGACTTTGTCCGTCCCTTGAAAAAATCCGCGCCCTCGCCAGCCCAGACCGATTGCATTCAGATACGTGGTGTTCGCCAGAACAACTTGAAGGGGTTTGATCTCGATATCCCGCTGGGGCGGCTGAATGTGGTCTCCGGGCCGAGCGGGAGCGGGAAGTCGAGTCTGGCGTTTGATACCATCTACGCGGAGGGGCAGCGGCGATATGTGGAGACGTTTAGCCCGTACACGCGGCAGTTCATGGAGCGGATGGATAAGCCGAAGGTGGATGCGATCCATGGCATACCGCCGGCGATCGCGATAGAGCAGTCCAACCATGTCAAATCGACGCGCTCGACCGTGGGGACGATTACCGAGATCAACGATTACCTGAAAATTCTCATGCCGCGCATGGCGCGGGGGTATTGCCCGGAGTGCAACCGGGAAATCCGGCTTGAGACGGCGCGTTCGATTGCCACGCAGATCACGGGGTCGGTGAAGGGATCGAAAAAGAAAAACGCGGCGGCGCCGGCGGTGCTGATCACCTTTGGTGTGCCCGTGCCGGCGAAGACCAAGCCGGCGGATTTCTTCGATTTCCTGTGCTCGCAGGGGTACCTGCGGGTGTGGCTGGATGGGGCGGCGCAGCGAACGGATCAGCCGCCCACAGTGCAGCGCCTGCCGGCCATTGTGCGCGTCATCCAGGACCGGGTCACGCTCTCGGCGGACAACCAGACGCGGCTGTTCGAGGCAATCGAGGCGGCGCTGCGGCTGGGGCGGGGGCAATTGGCGGTGATCCCGGATGACAAGAAGCAATCGCCGGGGGATTACACGGACATCATGCCATTCTCGACGGGGTGGCATTGCGCGCATTGCGATATCGAGATTGCCCCTCCGGTGCCGGGGCTGTTCTCGTTTAATAATGCGCTGGGCGCCTGCCCGACGTGCAAGGGTTTCGGGCGCAGCATCGGGATCGACCTTGACCGGGCGATTCCGGACCGGTCGCTGTCGATTGCCCGCGGGGCGATAAAGCCTTTCCAGACTGAAAATGGGGCGCAGTGCCAGCACGATCTTCTCCGCGCCTGCCGGGAGCATGATATCGATACGCATGTGCCGTTCGAGGATCTGCCGAAGGGGGACCAGGATATGGTCATCTTCGGCGAGAAGCGGCCGGGGTCCGCGCCGGTCGAGGAACTAGCGGATGACGACCGGTGGTATGGGGTGAAGGGGTTCTTCGATTGGCTGGAGACGAAGACGTACAAGATGCATGTGCGGGTGCTGCTGAGCCGGTACCGCACTTATACGCTGTGCTCGGCGTGCCGCGGTGGGCGGTTCCAGCCTTCGACGCTCAATTACAAGATCGCGGGGAAGACGCTGCCCGAGCTGGCGGCGATGCCGGTGGAAAAACTGGCGGCGCTGATGGCGACGCTGAAGGAGACGATCGCGAAAGATGATCCGAATACCGAGATGCTCCGCAATGAGGTCGAGACGCGGCTGCGGTATCTTGCCGAGGTGGGGCTGGGGTACCTGACGCTTGACCGGGCGACGAAGACCTTGAGCGGCGGGGAGGTGGAGCGGGTTAATCTCACCACGTGCCTTGGCGCCAGCCTGGTGAACGCGCTTTTCGTCATGGATGAGCCGAGCGTCGGCCTGCATCAGCGCGACGTGGGACGGCTAATCCGCGTTATGAAGAATCTTCGCGACAAGGGTAATACGCTACTTGTGGTCGAGCACGAGGAGTCTGTGATCCGGGCGGCGGATAATCTCATCGAGCTCGGGCCGGGTCGCGGGGAGGAAGGGGGGGGGTTGGTCTATAACGGGCCGGTCAACCGGATCGAGAAGATCGCGGAGTCTCTTACGGGGGATTATCTTGCGGGCCGCAAGTTTATCCCGGTGCCGAAAAAGCGCCGTGCCGCGAAGAACTGGCTGGAGGTCAAGGGCGCGGCTGAGCACAACCTGCACAAGATCGATGTCCGGTTTCCGCTGGGGCTGTTTACCTGCGTCACCGGGGTTTCGGGCTCCGGCAAGAGCACGCTGGTCAATGATGTGCTGTATGAGAACTTCCAGGCGCAGCGTGGGCTGAGCACGGACGAGTCGAGCGTGGGGCGCTGCGGCAAGCTGCTCGGCACGCAGCACATCGAGAGCGTCGTGCTCGTCGATCAATCGCCGCTATCGCGCACGCCGCGGTCGAGCCCGGCGGTCTATCTGGGGGCGTTCGATGCGATTCGCGAGCTCTTTGCGCAGGTGCCGGAGGCGGCCGGGGCGGGCCTGGCGGCGGGGTCGTTCTCGTTCAATTCCGGGAAGGGGCGTTGTGATCGGTGCGCTGGGAACGGGTTCGAGAAGATCGAGATGCAATTCCTCAGCGATGTGTTTGTCCGCTGCCCGGAGTGCGACGGGAAGCGCTACCAGCCGCACGTGCTCAAGATCAAGCTGGACGGGAAATCGATCCATGATGTGCTCGACTCGACGGTTACCGAGGCGATCGAGTTTTTTACGCGGCTCCGGGCGCAGGCCATCAAGGCGGAGGGTCCGGGCAGCCAGCGGGCGCGGCTGGCGCTGAAGGTGGTCGATCCGCTCCGCATCCTGGACGAGGTGGGGTTGGGTTATCTCCGCCTGGGTCAGCCATTGAATGTCCTATCCGGGGGTGAATCGCAGCGGCTGAAGCTGGTGGGCCATCTGACCAACCAAGGCTCACAGGACAGCCTGCTGATTTTCGATGAACCGACGACTGGGCTGCACTTTGATGATATCGCGCTCCTGGTAAAAGTGTTCGACCGGCTTGTGGAGCAGGGTAATACGCTGGTCGTCATCGAGCACAATCTCGACGTGATCAAGTGCGCCGATCACGTCATCGACCTGGGGCCTGAGGCCGGGGAGGCGGGCGGGTACATTGTCGCGGCGGGGACGCCTGAGCAGGTCGCGGCTGTTCCCGCTTCCCACACCGGGCGCTATCTCCGCGCTGTGCTGGAGCGGGCCGGGGAGAAATCGACGCCGCTCTATGTGGACGAGGAGTCCATGGAGCTGGGAATGGTCGCGGAGGCTCCCCTGCCGTATGCGCTGCGCTCGACGGCCATCGAGGTCCGGGGCGCGCGCGAGCACAATCTCAAGAATATCTCACTCGCCATCCCCCGGGATCAAATGGTTGTTGTCACGGGGCTCAGCGGGTCGGGGAAATCGACGCTGGCGTTCGATATTCTCTTTGCCGAGGGGCAGAGGCGTTTCCTGGACAGCATGTCGCCGTATGCGCGTCAATTTGTCGAGCAACTGGAGAAGCCGGATGTGGATTTGATCACGGGGCTGCCGCCGAGCGTTGCAATCGAGCAGCGGGTGACGCGGGGCGGGGGAAAATCGACCGTGGCGACGGTGACGGAGGTCTATCACTTCCTGCGGCTTCTCTTCGCGAAGGTGGGGACGCAGTGGTGTCCCAAGTGCAAGCTGCCGGTCGAGGGCCGGAGCACCGCGTCGATTGTGGCGCAGGCGGAATCGCTCGCGACGCAGGGGCCCGTCAAGGTCCTGGCCACGCTTGTGAAGGCGCGCAAGGGGTTCCATACCGAGGTCGCGCAATGGGCTGTGCGGCACGGCTACGAGACGCTTTTTGTCGATGGCCACTTTATGCCAGCGGAGGGTTTCCAGAAGCTGGAGCGCTTTAAAGAGCATAGCATCGATGTGCTGCTGGGCACGGCCTCCGAGGAGGCGGAGGCGCGGCCGCTTGTTGAGCGGGCGCTCGAGATCGGCAAGGGGACGGCGCGGCTGCTGGACTCGAAAAACCACTCGACGACCCTCAGCACCGAGATGAATTGCCCCAAGTGCGGGGAGTCGTTCGAGGAGCTCGATCCGCGGCTGTTTTCCTTTAACTCGCCGCATGGGTGGTGCACCGTCTGCCGGGGGTTTGGCGAGGTGTGGGACGCGACCGATACGCCAGAGCGCGAGAGCGCGCTCGAGGCCGAACTGGACGAGGAGCGCCAGCATGAGTGGCTGGACGAGGGCGAGGCTGTCCCGTGCCCGGGTTGCAAGGGGGCGCGGCTGAACGCGATTGCCCGCAATGTGCGCGTCGGAGATTTCACGATCGACGACATCGTCTCGAAATCCGTCCGGAATGCGCAGGCGCTGCTGGATGACTTTCACTTTGAGAAGACGAACGGGATCATCGCCGCCGACATTCTCCCGGAGATCGGGCAGCGGCTGCAATTCATGGCGCGGGTGGGGCTGGATTACCTGGCCCTCAGCCGGAGCGCGAAGACCCTGAGCGGGGGGGAGTCGCAGCGGATCCGGCTGGCGGCGCAGCTCGGGTCGAACCTGCGGGGTGTCCTTTACGTATTGGACGAGCCTACGATCGGGCTTCACCCGCGCGACAACCAGGCGTTGCTCGACACGCTCGAGACGCTTAAGTCGAAGGGCAACTCGCTGGTCATTGTGGAGCACGACGAGGACACGATGCGGCGGGCTGATACCATCGTGGATCTCGGGCCGCGGGCCGGATCTCATGGGGGCGAGGTTATCGCGATTGGACCGATGGCCACCATCCTGAAGACGCCGAGGTCGCAGACGGGGCGCTGCCTGCGCGAGCCACTTCAGCATCCGACGCGGGGGGAGCGGCGCTCGCTCAAGACCGTTGCGGAGTGGATCGAGATCACGGGCGCGTGCGTCAATAACCTGAAGGATATTGATGTTCGTTTTCCGGTGGGGCGTTTCTCCGTCATCACGGGCATCTCCGGGTCGGGCAAGAGCACGCTCATGAGGAGCGTTCTGCTGCCCGCGGTGAAGTACGCGCTTTCCCGGCGCAAGGGGGCGCCGGTGAAGGGCTTTGAGGAAATCAAGGGGACGGAGCACCTGGCGAATGTGTATGAGGTGGACCAGAGCCCGATTGGGAAGACATCGCGGTCCACGCCGGCGACGTACATCGGTTTCTTTGATGATATCCGGAAGCAATTCGCGCAGGTTCCCGCGGCGCGGATGCGCGGCTATACGGCCTCGCGCTTTTCCTTTAATAACGAGGGGGGCCGCTGCGAGACTTGCGGGGGGCAGGGGGTCATCAAGATCGAGATGAATTTTCTGCCGGCGAGCTATATCCCTTGCGGCGATTGCCATGGGAAGCGCTATAACGAGCCGACGTTGGAGATCGAGTACAATGGCAAGAGCATCGGCGATGTGCTGGACCTGACATTCGAGGAAGCGGCGGATTTTTTCTCGGCTAATCCGAGGATTCACCGGCCGCTTGCGTTATTGGTGGAAACCGGGCTCGGGTACCTGAAGCTCGGCCAGCCGAGCCCGACGCTAAGCGGGGGCGAAGCTCAGCGGCTGAAGCTGGTTACTGAGTTAACGCGCGGTCTTGGGGTGGCGGAGACTACGCGCATCCGCCGGCAGCGGACCCCGAAGTCCACGCTCTATCTGCTGGAAGAACCGACTATTGGGCTCCATATGGCGGATGTTCATGAGCTTCTGAAGGTGCTCCACCGGCTTGTTGATGACGGAAACACTGTTGTGGTCATTGAGCACAACATAAGCCTGGTGGCTGACGCGGACTATGTGGTGGATATAGGTCCCGAGGCGGGCGACGCGGGCGGGAACCTGGTGGCGGCGGGGACGCCTGAGCAAGTGGCAAAGTCGAAAACAAGCTTCACGGCTCCGTTCCTCCGGGATGCGCTGAGCGGGGTGACGCCGGAGTCCGCGGCTCACGCGGCGAATGGGGTGCTGACGGCAGCGTGACGGGGAGGTTTTATTAGAAGATGATCTTTCCGCTTGCTTATTACGTTGATCATTTCAGCCCTTACATTTGGGAGGTTACGCCGGGGTTTGGCCCGCATTGGTACGGCTTTGCGTATGTGATGGCGTTCCTTGTCGGCTTCCTGGTTTACCGGTGGCTTGCGCAGCGGGGGTACTCGGAGCTGCCGCCGGGGCAGGTGGGAGATTTCATTACGTGGGCGGCGCTGTTTGGGGTGCTGCTTGGGGGGCGGCTGGGAAGTTTTATCCTGTATGGGGGATGGCGCGATTTCCGTACTGACCCGTTCCTCTTCTTCCGCGTGTGGGAGGGGGGAATGGCGAGCCATGGCGGGATCATCGGCCTGACGCTGTTCACGCTCTGGTATGCGCGGCGTCATCATCTCTCGTGGACCAGCATCGGTGACAGCTTATGTGTCGTGGCGCCAATCGGGCTGTTTTTTGGGCGGCTCGCGAATTTCGTCAACGGGGAACTGTATGGGCGGCCGGCCCCGGGCGTCTCGTGGGCTGTCCAGTTCCCGAAGGAAATCATGGCAGACCAGGCGCTGGCCGACCGGTCCGTGGCGGCCTTGCAGGGGGACCCGACCGTCGTGGCCCTGGCCGGGAAATACGGTATGCCGGATGCGATCGTCGCTGCCGCCCAAAGCAGCGAACCTGTGCGGCATGCGCTGAGCCTTATTTTGACGCCGCGTTACCCGTCGCAGCTCATTGAGGCGTGCCTCGAGGGCATTGTGCTTTTCACGGCGCTCTGGTGCCTGCGCACGCTTGTCAAAGTCCCGCGTGGGGTTATTACGGGGGCGTTCTTCATCCTGTACGCGCTGCTCCGGATCGCCGGGGAGCAGTTCCGCCAGCCGGGGAATGACTCTCCCTTTGCCTTCGCCTTTGGTTTTCTCACGTACGGCCAGATTCTGTCCCTTTTCCTTATCCTGATCGGCATCGCCTTCCTTGCGTGGGGCTTCCGCAACCCGCAATACGAGCGCGTTTTTGCGCGAGCGGCAATTCCCCCTTCATAATTCATCCAACTTACTGCATATTCCCCGCATTCCCGGAGAGGTGGCAGAGCGGTCGAATGCGCCGGTCTTGAAAACCGGAATGCCGCAAGGCATCGTGGGTTCGAATCCCACCCTCTCCGCCAGCCATTTATTGGACGCTCGCCGTTCCGGTAATCGCCGCCGCGCCTGATTTGACGGGCACCGCCGCAATCCCATAATAGGGACCGTCTGTGTGTCCCCTAAAGCCGCGGGAGCCAACCGTTCCCTCGTCGTTCCAGGTGCCCTGCCTGGCACTTCCTTCCGCGTAGTGCCAGTTTATCACAGTATTATACTCACCGTTCTCATGGGTGTGATCATTGTTCGGCTCCCCCGTTGGCACATTCCAGTTCCGATAGGTGGCGGCGGAGCCATCCATCCAGCGAAAGTTCGCGGCATGGGTTGAATCAATCCCGCCGGGCCCATCGTCATTCTTTTCGCCCACCGGATCAAACAAGCCGATCCAGAGGGGGAGCTCGGAGAGATTCGGGCCGCCAGACGGCCTGAGGTCCAGGAGCACATTTTTCACGATGAACTCGTTCTCAGCCGCGCTCGCGATCGTCACCAGGTGGCCTCCCAGCGCCCGCGCTTCGGCTTCAGCCTGGGTCGCGTTTGCAATCGGGACCACATAGAGATTCACGCGCCCAAAAGGATCGTATATCGGCCCCTCGACCGGCCCTCCATTCGCCGCTCCAGCCATCAGCCCCAGTTTCAAGCCGAAGAAAACCAGCACCCCTGCTCGCACCTTCCATCGCCGGGGTCCGGCAGCCTCGAAGGGTTTCTCAGCCAAATAAGACGCCGCTTTCATGGGGAAATCGTGGAATAAGAATATGCAAAATGTTTTGTAACATCACGGCGGCGGGCATGCCAGAAATTTGAACCGTATGCTGCGTATCCGCTCGAGGAGGCGGCTCCCTGGCGATTCATCCGTGGCTCAGGCCCTACTCAACATCGGAAGTCGAATGCCAAAAGATAATGCCTTTGTGCCTGCCCGCTTTTACCTGGACGCTCGGCGTGGAAGAAACCGGGCCATTCGTTGTGATTGATTGATTGTCCATCACCAGCCTCGCCATTCCTCCGCCCGAGGGTAGCTGAAACGTAGCTTTAACTCCCGCCGGGACGGTGAACTCGAAGTCCAGGCGCGCTCCGCTCCTCGTCCAAGAGACGGGAACCGGGCCGAACTCGGTGACAACCGTACCTTGGGCGCTCTTCAAATCGCCCAGGCGCGGATTGATCAGCAGGCTCCTGTCCGAGACAGGCCCATTGACGCGGACACCGAGCACGAAGGCGCTCAGAAAATAGGCAGGGTACATCCCATAACAATGCGCCTTCGATCCTCCGCGGAATTCCTCCCAAGTCGTTTGCCAAGGCCACTGCGCCATTTCCTTGAATTTCTCGCGGATCATATCGAGAACGCGTTGATCCTGATCCGGCTGATTCTGATTATAGAGTTGTTTGAAATAGTAATAGTAAAACATGATCCGAGCATTGGGATCGGGCTCTGAAAGCAAATACTTCGTCACCGATGGAATACGCTCAACCGGAACAATATTGCGATCCAAGGCAAACAGCGCCGGGAATACCGTGGGGGCAATAAGATGATCGTGGACCGCCAAAGTGAGTTTCCGGTTATGGGTACCCGCCGGAAGGTCCGCCTGATCGGTGGCGTAGCCGGAATAATACGTGCCATCCGCATTGTCCCACAATTCCCGGTTGAAGGCTGAAGCCAAATCCTTTGCCGCTCCTTCAAAGGTGGCTGCGTCCTGGGTTTCGCCAATCGCATCACCGAGAACGGCCGCATCCACGAGCGCCTTGTAAACAAACGCATTGAGGGCCGTACCCTCGCAAGTTTGATAACCCATTGGATTGCCCCAGATGACCCACTCCCGACCGATGACCAACCCGCGCCCACTACGCCGGGAAAGAAAGTAATGCATCTGCGCTGAGATGGCCGGCCAGATTTCACGAATGAGCGCGGTGTCCCCACTGCTCTCGCAATATAATCTAGCCTGGTCAACCCAATCGCATGCCCGATCTTCCATTTTGGCATGAATGTCGAACCGGTCCGAACAGGTGTGCGCCTTTACCCAGCCATCAGGCTGCAAGGTTAAAGCCGTACGGCGAAGCAGCTCCTCCAGCAGCCGGGGATCGGCATAGGTCTTTGAGCCATTTCTGCCGGGACCGGCCATCGCCACCCGTGTGACATCGAAATCCGGCGGCGAATCATCCGCCCATTCCGTGCGCTCGCGGTCCGCGCAGTCCACATAAGCATCTTCGCTCATCACCTGATTCGACCGAACACAAACACTCCAAAGTTTGTTCAATAGGGGGTCGCTGCTATCGAAGCTGCCCACGCATTCGAATGGATAAATCCGTTCCACCACCTTGCAGGAGTGAATTGTGACCCTGCCGGAGACCACTCGGATGACCCCATCATTGAACCCATGGGTATCGCCAGAGATATATACCTGGCGCCCAGCCCCTGCCTTGTATGAAATTCCGGCATAGGGCAACTGTATAACGCTATTGGCGTCTGCCTCGAAGTCCAGCACTGTGTAGGCTTGAACGAGGCGGTCCAGATGAAAGTGAGCTTGCTGGCCGGCATTCAGCGTTACTGGAAACACATGGTCATCCAGCTTCACGTCCAGGGATGTTTCGCGCAGCGGCGGAATTCGGCACGCCGAGAGGCCGCCCCATTGGTCGCCGGCGATACTTATGGCGTTTTTCCACGCTTCATCATTGTACTTCAATTGGGTCCAATCCCCATCTTCGACCGTTGAGTCGATGACATCCATCTCGTTTCCCCAATCGACGCGAGGATTGCGATAGCGCGTTTGATCACTCCATTTCCATGTCTCATCCGTCGTCAAGATCGTCCGGGCGCCTTCGGCTCCGGCGACGTCGAGGCGGGCGGTGAGGCCCGGCACGTGCAGCATCATCTTTCCGTTGCTTTGTCCGGCCATCACCAGCACGACGATTTCATTGTCTCCCGCGTGTAAGCAATGCCCCACCTCGACCGTGTCGTATTCCGGGCCCTTGGGATTGAAGCGCACCGGACCGCGCGAGACGTATCGGCCGTTAATCCAGAGCATGTAGCGCACGTCGGCGAATAGATAGAGAGAAGCTTGCGCAGGCGCCGACGATAAGGAAAAGCGCTTACGAAAGGCGACAAACGCGGAACTGGTCCGGGCATCGGCGGGAATCCAAATCAACTTCTGTTTGAGACTTTGGCCAACTGAGTCGGGAAGTTGATTCAAGGGCTGTAAGTCCGCCTTGGCACAAAAGCCCGATGCCACGCAGAAAGCCAGAATTAACGCGCTGAGCGGGATAATCTGTTTTGCCGCGTTCATGACGGCTTCATGTAAGCCTTCCGCCCTTATCGCTCCAAGCAAAGACTTGGCTTGGGAAGGAATACTCTGGAGCGGCACCAGAATTTGGATAGAATTTTACCAGAAAAAGGCGAATGTGGGCGCGAATCCCACCCTCTCCGCCACGCGCGCCGTCCGCGGCGCGCAGCCCGGCGGCGGGTTCCTCCTGAGCTTTGAAAATCTGGCAAAAAATCGTCCTCGGCTTCGGATTGGCCCTCGTGATGCTCGCCACGGTCGCGGTCATCACTTACCACTCGACGGGGAGTCTTGAGGATACGGCTGAGTGGGACTCGCGCAGCCACGAGTTCCTGAACGAGCTTAGCGCGTTTGAGCTTCACGTCATGGAGGCTGACAGCGCGGCGCGGGGCTATCTGCTGGGGGCGGACGACCAGTACATCCCGGCGTATGCGAATGCGCGTGAGCAACTGGTGCAGGACATGCAGACGATCCAGGAGTCCGTAGCCCATAATCAGTCAGAGCAGGAGGGGACGCGGGCGACCGAGATGTCGCTGGTGGAGAGCCTGAGGACGCTGCTCTCGAAGAAGACGGCGATCCTCAAGGCGGCGATCGCGGCGCGGCAGGAGCACGGACTGGATACGGCGGCGCAGATGATCGGGGACGGCCAGGACGAGGAGATCACGAAGTCGATCCGGGGGATCCTGGATCAGCTCCAGTCCGGGGAGAAGAGCCGGCTTAAGGACCGGTCGAACCTATCGGCGGCAATCGGGCGGTCCTCGATAGCGGTGGTCCTGATGGCCACGGTGCTAAGCGCCGTCATTCTCACACTCGCGACCCTGCTCATCCTGCGCGATATCGCGGTGCGCCGGCGGGCGGAGGAGGCGCTTGCGGAGGAGCACAATCTCCTGCGGAGCGTCATGGACGCCATGCCGGAGCAGGTTTTTGTCACGGATCGGGATGGGCGGTTCATTATCGATAACATATCGCACCGCCGCTTCGTGGGGGCCAAGGGGTCCAGCGAGGTCGAGGGGAAAACGGCTGGCGATTTCTTCCCCCCGACGATCGCCCAGGACATGATCAAGGATAATACCGTGATTATGGAGAGCGGGCTGCCCGTTCTGAACCAGGAGGACCTCGTGGTCCGGGCCAGCGGGCAGGTCATCTGGATGGCGACCACCAAGGTCCCCCTGCTGGATGTTGATGGGGTCTGCATCGGCATTGTCTGCGTCAGCAGCGATATTTCCATCCGCAAGGAGGCAGAGGAGCGGCTCCGGCTGGCGGCGGAACAGCTCCGGAGGAGCAACCTTGAGCTGCTCGAATTCGCCTCCGTGGCTTCCCACGATCTCCAGGAGCCGCTCCGCAAAATCCAGGCCTTTGGGGACCGGCTGAAAGTCAAATGCTCGGCCAGCCTCGGTGAGAATGGGCGGGATTACCTGGAGCGGATGCAGGATGCGGCGCGGCGCATGCAGATTCTGCTGCACGACCTGCTCACGCTTTCCCGGGTTACCAGCAAGGCCCAGCCATTCGAGCCGGTGGACCTTCGGAAAATCGTCGAGGATGTGGTTTCCGACCTCGAGGTCCGGATTGAACAGACCGGGGCCCGGGTTGAGATCGGGCGGCTGCCGACGATCGAGGCCGATCCGGCGCAGATGCGGCAGTTATTGCAAAATCTCATCTCGAACGCGCTCAAGTTCCAGCGGGCCGAGGTCAAGCCGGAGGTCATCATATCGGCCAAAGTGCTGGACAACGCAGACTCGCTTGCGGGGTCGATGCCCGGGGCGGAAATTTGCCAGATTCAGGTGCGGGATAACGGGATCGGGTTCGATGAGCGGTATCTCGAGCGAATTTTCCAGGTTTTCCAGCGTCTGCACTCCCGTAGCGAGTTCGAGGGGACCGGCATTGGGCTGGCAGTTTGCCGCAAAATAACCGACCGGCACATGGGGACAATATCAGCCAAAAGCACCGAGGGGGACGGGGCGACATTTATCGTGACATTGCCAGTAAAACAACGCATGAGTGAATCCAATGAAGAAGCATGGTGAACCCATTACGATTTTGATGGCGGATGACGATGCGGATGATCGCCGGCTCACGCGTGATGCGTTGGAGGAAAGCCGCCTGGCCAATGATCTTCGGTTCGTGGAAAACGGGGAGGAGCTCCTCGATTATCTCCGCCACACGGGCAAATTCACCAACGTCGAGGCGGCTCCCCGGCCCGGGCTGATCCTGCTGGACCTGAATATGCCCCGGAAGGATGGGCGGACGGCGCTCAAGGAGATGAAAGCGGACCCGGATCTGCGGCAGATTCCTGTTACCGTGCTGACCACGTCGAAGGCTGATGAAGATATTTTTCGCTCGTATGACCTTGGGGTGAACTCGTACATCGTCAAGCCGGTGACCTTCGAGGCGCTTGTCGATATTCTCCAGACGCTGGACAAGTATTGGTTTGAGATCGTCGAGCTGCCGCCGGACGCGCTCAAGGCGCGTCAGGGTCCGGGTTAGAGGCGTTCGCGCAAGATCAGCAATTGAATTTCTGCCGCCCCTGCCGGGGCTTTGCGTGGTTTGCGGGGGGTCCGGGGGTTCCCGCCCGCTGGGGCGGGCTTCACCCCCGGCTAATTTCTGGCTGGCCCTCCGGGCCAATGGGAAGGGTACACGCAGCCGAGCCATTGCTGGGGTAGAGGTCTTTTCCCCTATTGGGGTCCGCTGCCGCTGATGCCTGCCATGCGCCTCCGGGCCAATGGGAAGGGTACACGCAGCCGAGCCATTGCTTGGAGGTAGCGTCCTTTCCTATTGGTCCGCTGCCGCTTGATGCCTGCCATGGGTCTTGGGTGGCGTTGGCGATGCGGTGGCTGCTTCGACGGGCATGGGACTGTCGGTTCGGAATGGCGCGGCGGGGAGGGCGGCTTTGTTGATTAGATTGCCGTCTGGCATGTCGGCCCAGGCATAGCGCACGGCGACTGGGGCCGGCACATCCCTGCTTTGCACGATCACGGTATCGCCGTGGATATTCGCATCGGCCCAGAAGAACTTATGGTCCTCGCCGGCGATCTCGAATCCCTTGAGGGCGCCGCCGCCCTGGGCAGCCAGGCCGCCATTGGTGTGCGCAAAGGAGACCACGGCGCGGTCGCCGTCGATCTGCATGCCGTCAAGCGCGGGGCCGAGCGCGGTTACGTCATCATTTCCATATACCTCGCTCTCGGCGAGAAGCGCGAGGCGGTGCGCCACGTCCTGCTTGTCCGAGGGGTGCATGGTGCCCTCCTCGCCGGTGTCGATGGTGACGGCCATGCCTGTCCTAGGGGCGGCCAGAGCCATGGCCTGGGCCTCGCGGAGCTCCGCCCAGAGGCTTTCTTCCGGCGTTGCGCGACGGCTGAGGAACCCGCTTAATTGAGCGTAGAGGAATGGGAATGGCCCCTCGCCCCACCCTTTACGCCATGCGGCGATCATTGTGGGGAAGAGCTGCCGGTAGAGGTCCGGGTTCACCGTGTCGGTTTCGCCCTGATACCAGAGGGCGCCGCGGATCGGGAAACGCTGGAGGGGGGCGATCATCCCGTTGTAAATCCCGGCGGGCTGCCGGGGTCCGCCCGGCTCGAGCGGGGGCAGGGGCATGCGCGGCGGCGGGGAGCCGGCGGCCTTTGCGGCGTCGGAAGCGGTCTTCCACTGGGTGAGTTTCTCCTGAAATTGCGCTTCCTGATCCGGGAATGCCATCGCCGCCTTGTCGTATGCGTCGAGCACCGCGTGGAGCGCCGGGTCCCGGGCGAGTGTGTCATGGGGGATCCAGGCGGCGATGGGGGAGGGTCCCCACGCGGTCACGATAAGGCCGAAGGGCACCCGCATCCCACGGTTCAATTCCCGGGCAAAGAAAAAGCCGACCGCCGGCAGGTCCTTTACTGTGTCCGGGCCGCAAACCACCCACGAGCCCTCGCAAGCCCCCTGCGGCCTGTCCGCCGCGCGATGCTTAACGACGAATACGCGGAGCATCGGCAGGTCGGCATCCGCCATCTCGTCCTGACCATTCCGGGCGGCCTCGACCTTGTACTCCATGTTTGATTCCCCGGCGCACAGCCAGACCTCGCCTACCGCGACATTCTCGATGCTGATGGTGTTCTTGCCATAGACATTCATCGTGTAAGGACCGCCGGCCTTGAGGCCTCCGAGCTTGAGCGCCCAGTTTCCGTTCTTGTCGGCGATGGCCTGCGCGATTTCATCGCCGAGCTTCACGGTCACGCTCTCGTCCGGGTCCGCCTTGCCCCAGACATTCACATTTGCCCGCTGCTGGAGGATCATGTTGTCGCCAAACAACGGCGGCAACGTCACGTCCGCGCGGGCCGCGAAACCGATGGCCAGAAGCAATGCCGGGATGAGCAGGGAGGGTGTCCGGCGTGGCGATTGGAGGTTCATTGGAAAGGGCTCGTCGGGCCAGCTATTCATCATCCGCGTCGATCAAGGTCAAGGCGGCAGCGACGCCATCGAGCGATGGATTACCCCTACAAATAGATCAGGCGAAATTCCTATGGCCAAATTTAGCGGAGTCGATATTGTGCGCGCCGTAACCAGCCAGGGATAGGAGGGGCGGCTGCTTACAGGTCGGCTGCTTCCTTTCGTGGGGGGCAGCCGATTTCATTTTAACCCGAAAACCGAAGTTGATCGGGGCGATCTGACGCAATCTGCTGGCCGCGAAGGCCATTCGTCAGCGATCACCGTATCTTTGGATACGCTGATCTCTTCCTCATGTCCTATCGGCTCAGCATTTTGCATCATCTCATCCCCTCCAACATCGGATTTCGGGTTAAAGGGATGGCGCACGCGTTCCGTGTCACTCAAATGTAACAATCAGCGGCTTGGGAAGCCAGAGTGGGGGGTGGTAAGTAATCCGGCCTTTTGCAGTCAGAGGACGCTCCCGCAAACCGAGCGCGCTTCGCGGCAGTTTTTGGGGTCCTGATGCGGCGCCGGCGTTGGCCAGCGCCCGAAGACCCCAGCGCGGAGAGGCAAGGTTGCGGCGGTTTCTCCTTGAATGTCTATTGTTTTAGTCGAAATACACCCAATGCCCCGGCCCTACCATGCCGCTTACCGAATCGCGCCCGCCCACAGGAGAGCGCTTTTTGCGATGCTATTTTGCATCGTCCCGGGCTACGCATGGGCGAACGCCACGACAGCCGAGCCGGCGGCCCCGGCGCAGAGCGCAAGCGCCTCGGCATCCGGCACCAACGCTATGCAAGCGCCCGCCCGGGCGCTGCCGGAGTTCTATATCCGGGAGTACCGGGTACTGGGGGCGCATCACCTGCAGCCGGTCGAGATCGAGAACGCGGTGTATCCATTCCTGGGGCCGGGCCGGACGGCGCAGGATGTGGAACATGCCCGAGCGGCCTTGCTGAAGGCATACGAGGATAAGCAAATCACCTCCGTGGATGTCGTCGTGCCACCGCAAAATGGGGCGGGGGGAATCGTTTTTCTCCAGGTCAATGAGCTTACGATCGGCCGCCTGCGGGTCCATGGCTCGCGGTTTTATGACATCAACAAGATCAAGGCGCACGCTCCCTCGCTGGCGGAGGGTCAACTGGTGAATTTCACCAATGCGCAGAACGACATCGTCAATCTGAACCAACTGCCCGACCGAAAGATTACCCCTGTCATCCGCCCCGGCGTGCTCGCGAACACCATGGACGTGGATCTGAATGTCAAGGACACAGCGCCGCTTCACGGCAGCGTGGAATTGAACAACCGGTACAGCCTCGATACCCCGGACCTCCGGACCGACGCATCGCTCAGTTATGACAATCTCTGGCAGCTAGGCCATTCCATTGGCGCCAGCGTCGAGACCTCACCGCAAGATACCAACAAGGTCGCGGTCTTTACCGGGTTTTACACGTTGCGATTCCCGGATGCCCAGGGTTTTACCCTCACGCTCCAGGGGACCAAGCAGGACAGCTTTGTCTCGACGCTGGGCGACGTGGATTCTGTCGGGAACGGATTCATCATCGGGCTGCGGGCGAATTTCAAGCTGCCGACGATGAGCGATTATTACCAGTCGCTGACGTTCGGGATTGATTACAAGGCGTTGAACCAGTCGCTCTTCGCGAGTCCGGACACGCCGATCGCCTTCGTCCCGCTCTATCCGTACAGCCCGACGCGGTACATGCCATTGAGCCTGGACTACAGCGGGACGTGGGTTGAGAAGAATTCGCTGACGGACCTGGACCTCGCGGTCGTGTTCGGGATTCGGGGCATCGGGAGCAGCATTTATTACGACGATCTCACGCGCTTTGACGCGGATAGCAATTTCATCTACCTGCACGGCTTCCTGTCGCGGACCCAGGACCTACCGGACGGATTCCAGGTTTTCGGGCGCGTATTGGGTCAGATTTCGGATTCGCCGTTGCTTACGAGCGAGGAGTTCAGCGCGGGGGGCGTGGATACCGTCCGCGGCTATCTTGAGTCGGAAGTGCTTGGGGATAACGCCGCGCTGGTGAACTTCGAGTTCCGGTCGCCGTCGCTGCTCACGTGGTTTCCCAGCTTGAACAAGAGCGGCGACAAGACCAACGAATGGCGGTTTTACTTCTTCACCGATGCCGCCACCATAGGAATCGACGATGCCCTGCCGGGGCAGCCTGTACGCGCGAGCCTGGCGAGTTACGGAGGGGGGACGCACATGACCATATTCAATCACTTCAACGGGTCGCTGGACCTTGCCGTGCCGCTCTTTAACCAGAACCCAACCAAGGCCCAACACCCATTCCTGACCTTCCGAGTCTGGAGCGATTTTTAATCCTTTTCCTCACCCCAACCCCGCCGCCCGTCCCATGCAACTCAACCAAACCCGCCCCATCCGCTCAGTCACCCACCGGCTTCTGCTCGGCGCCCTTGCCGTGTTTACCCTATCCACGACGGCCAACGCATGGTGGGACGGGGACTGGAGCATCCGGAAGAAAATCGTCATCGATACGACGGACAAGGGAGTCGGCATCGACGGCCCGATTGGAGATACGGCGGTGCTGCTGCGCCTGTCTGACAACGACTTCCAGTTCTCGGCGACCAAGGAGGATGGGAGCGATATCCGTTTCGTGGCGGATGATGACAAGACACTGCTTACCTATCATATCGAGAGCATCGACACGGTTTTGAACCAGGCGTTCGTCTGGGTGAAAATCCCCGAGGTCAAGCCGGGCGCCCAGACCACCTTCTGGCTGTATTACGGCAATAGCGGGAACAAAGCGGTGAAGGTTGAGGACCCGAAGGGGACGTATGATTCCAACACAGCGCTGGTGTACCACTTCGCGGAGAAGGGCTCCCCGTTCAACGACTTCTCCGGGAACTCGAACAATACGAAAGCCGCCGGCGCGACGACTGATGCGCTAATCGGGACGGGCCTGCGCCTGACTGGACACGCGCCGGTTACCATTCCGGCTTCCCCTTCGCTGGAGGTCTTCTCCGGCGGGGCGCTGACCTGGGAGGCGTGGGCGCAGCCGTCCACCCTCGCCGCGAACGCGGTTATCTTCAGCCGGCATGACGGGGCGGGCGGGCTGGTCATTGGCTTGGACAATGGCATCCCATTCGCGGAGATCACGGATGCCAGCGGCACGCATCGCACCACGCCAGCCGGCGCGGCGTTGACCGTCAATACCTGGCACCACATCGGGCTGACGGCGGGGCCGGGCAAGGTCACATTCTTCGTGGATGGCGATGCGTATGGCCCCCCGCTGCCGGTCTCGCTGCCAACGCTTAACTCGGACATGATCCTTGGGGCGGACCCGTCGAATGCCACCCGGCCGGGTTTTGTGGGGGATCTGGATGAGTTGGAAATCTCCAAGAATACGCGGCCGGATGGCTTCATAAAATTCGCCGCGGCCAGCCAGGCTGGCAACGATGCGTCAAACAAACTGGTGAGCGTGGGGCCGGACGAGCAGACCTCGACATGGCTGAGCGGGAACAGCACTTTCGGCATCCTTATCCGGTCGCTGACGCCGGATGGGTGGGCGGTCATCTGCCTGCTGACGATCATGGCGATCGTGAGCTGGACGGTCATGTTTACCAAGGCGTCCTACCTGAACAAGAACGCGAAGGGGAGCGACCACTTCATGAAAGCATGGCGGCACGTGGCGGCGGACCTTACGGCGCTCGACAGCGGAGACATGGAGAACGCCAAGAGCCTGGGCGGGCGGGTGGATAAAAAAGGGCAGAAAGTCCTGCGCCAGGCGGCGATTTACCGCATCTACCACACCGGCGTAGAAGAGATGAAGCACCGGATGGACACGCCCGGCGGCGAGGGCAAGGTTTTGTCCGCGCAATCGATCCAAGCCATCCGCGCCAGCCTGGACAGCGTTATGGTGCGGGAGCAGCAGCAGCTCAACAAGCTGATGGTGTTCCTAACCATCGCCATCTCGGGCGGGCCGTTCCTTGGTCTTCTGGGGACGGTCGTGGGCGTCATGATCACCTTTGCGGCCATTGCCGCCGCCGGGGATGTGAACGTGAACGCGATCGCGCCCGGCATCGCGGCGGCGCTTCTGGCCACGGTGGCCGGTTTGGCCGTGGCGATCCCGGCGTTGTTCGGGTATAATTACCTCATATCCCGCATCAAGGACACCACTTCGGACATGCACGTGTTCGTGGATGAATTCGTCACCAAGCTGGCTGAGTTCTACCGGCCCCGGCGGACGGATTAACGCGGGCGGCCGCATTGCCATCACCAGCGCCATCCGCCATTGATCCACATCGAGTTCCTGAAAATCGAAAGTCGAATTTTTCCAGCCATGCAAATCCAGGAAGACAAACCTTACGACGATATCAACATCACGCCGATGCTGGACCTTGCGTATGTGCTGCTGGTGATCTTCATCCTCATGTGCACGGCGTCCGTGCAGGGGGTAAAAGTAGCGCTGCCCAACGCGACAAATGCCCCGGCAAGGCCGCTCTCCAAGCCGAAGACGCAGTCCATTACCGTGAATGACGAGGGGAAGTACTTCCTCAATACGACTCCGATGTCCCTCCCGGAGATCCAGCAAAAGCTGGCCGAGGCCAAGAGCGCGAACCCTGAGCTGCCGGTCGTTATCCGAGCGGACGGGGTGGCGCCGTACCAGCCGATCATGGACGCGATGGCGGTGGTGGGGAACCTTGGAATCTCCGAGGTGGGCCTGGCCACCAAGCCGGCGAATGCGAAGTAACGCCTAAACCAGAGATAAACAGCCATGCAAGTCCAGGAAGACAAGCCGTACGACGATATCAACATCACGCCGATGCTGGACCTTGCGTATGTATTGCTGGTGATTTTCATCCTCATGTGCACGGCGTCCGTGCAGGGGCTTAATGCCAACCTGCCCCATGCGAGCAATTCGCCATCGAAGGCGCCTCCGAAGCACAAGCTGCAAGCGATCGTGATCGACAATGGCGGCGCGTACCGCCTCAACGGGGACCTGGTGACGCTGGATCAACTGAAGCAGAAACTGACCGAGGCGAAGGCCGCGGACCCCGATGTGCCCGCAGTTATCCGGGGCAATAGCGGGACGCATTACCAAGCCGTCATGGATGCGATTGCGGTCGTGGCGAGCCTGGGAATCACCGAGGTGGGACTGGCGACCCAGCCGGCGGGCTCAAAATAATTATGACAGGACGTGACGAGTGATCGAGGAGCGGCCCTGACGAGATTCCACACTTGAACCAACGGAAACCAGATGCTCGAAGAAGACGATCCCAGCTTTGTTCAGCGCTTCCGCGTCCCGATCATCATTGTCGCGGCGGTAGCCCTCGGCGCGGTCGGGTTCATGATCTACAAGAGCGTGTCCGGACAGCAGGGCTCGACGCGCCGGGACGATACAACCGATATAATTCCAGTGTTGCCGCCTCTGCCGCCTCGACCGACTCCGCCGCCGACTCCGCCGCCTCAGCAACAACCGACTCCGGAGCAGGCGCCGGACCAAAAGATGGAAGAGCAGCAGCCCGTGGTGGACGAGAAAAAGGAGCCGCCCAAGGAGAAGCCCCCAGATGCACCGGCGCCGCTGGGCACTGGCATTACGGGGCCGGGCGGGGGCATGGACCTCGACCTTGGCAGTGGCTCGGGCGGCGGTGGGGGCTACGGCTCCGGCGGGGGCGGGGGAACGAAGTACGGCTGGTACGCGAGCGAGGTGCAGACGAAGATCGCGGACGCCGTTCGGTCCAACGCGAAGACTCGCAA
>Ga0302319_10007522_pt1 | contig 21431 bp, 20 predicted proteins | sample Bog_T0_2_FD_203319 | JGI IMG/M metagenome (GOLD analysis project Ga0302319, IMG submission 203319) | Peat permafrost microbial communities from Stordalen Mire near Abisko, Sweden - Bog_T0_2 | ecosystem: Environmental > Terrestrial > Soil > Wetlands > Peat | place: Sweden: Abisko, Stordalen Mire... | reverse complement strand
AGCGAACCCATCCGCGTCGTTCCCCGTTGAGCAGCAGCCAGATCGCAAAACCGGCGGCGAACAAGAATCCGAAGAAACGCGTCACCGACAGCACACTCGAGAGGGCGACCGCGTGAAGATCGAGCGCGTGCGCGATATTGGTGATCGCCATACCGATGCCTGTCGCGGGAGCGGCCCACGATCTGACGGTGCCATTGGTGAGCAGATTCTTCACCCACCCGAAGCCGAAGCCCGCGAGCCACGTCCAAAAACCCAACGTGATCGCAGTGACCAACACCGCGGCGCCAATGGGTCTCATACGTTGTCGCACGCTGGCCTTAGGTCCGAGCCACGTCCAGGCGACGAAAGCGAGTCCGAGCGCCGCGGGCGCCTTGATGGCGGCCGCGCACGCGCAAAAGAACAATGCCCATACCGGATGTCGCTTGACGGCGAGTGCAATCCCGACGACCAGGAAACCCGTCATGATCGCGTCATTGTGCGCACCGCCAATGAGGGTGAGAAGCACCAGAGGATTCATCGCGCTGAGTACGAATGCTTCACCCGGGTCACGGTTGATGCCGCGGGTGAGGATCACGATGCCGTAGCCAATCATCGCGACCGCCGCGACCTCGAGGATGCGGAGCCCAACGACGGTGGCGAGTTGATGATGGCGCGTGATTTTGTCAATGGTGCCGTCGAGAAAGAGAAAGAATGGCCCGTACGGCGCGGGAGCGTTACCCCACAATGGATCGACCGGATTCACGTACGGACTCGAGCCGAGCGAGAAAGGACCCAACACGTAGGGATTCAGGTGATAACTGGTCATCTCGCCCTGCGCCGCGTAACTGAAGACGTCGCGCGAGAACATCGGGGGTGCGACGATCATCGGCGTCGCCCACAGCAGCAACATCCACCAGAGGGACTTGATTGACGCTCCAGGATGTAACTTCATGACTTCAGCGAGTCGCAGCCATACGCGCATCAACAACAAGAGCCCGGCGTAGACGAGCACAATCGACAGCAAGAACTTCGTTTCACTGGTCACGCCCACGGAATTCGACGCTGGCTCCCCGAAGAACCACGTCGCCGGGTAGTTGTACTTAAAGGGAGAATTCGTGAACGAGCCACCCGCCAGAATCATCACCATGGCGACGAACCCCAGGAGCGCGGGCTGCCAGAGGAACGACCAGCCCTCGAAGGGACCGGGGCTGAAGCGGCCGAGGGGGGTGTAGCGGCGCTCCAGGAGTTGAACGCCTGATTCGAAACGATTCGCGAGCCTCTCGTAAGCGCGACGAATGGCGCTTCCCCACGACATCAGTTGACCCACGCCACTCCTCTCCTACGAGAGCCACCGTACTCCGCTCGTCCAAATCGGGACGTGGCCAATCCAGCACACGCTGAATTGACCATGGTGGGCCGGGAGGGATTTGAACCCCCGTAGGCAAAGCCGTCTGGTTTACAGCCAGATCCCATTGGCCACTCGGGCACCGACCCGTGCAGAATCCTACTTGGCTGTTCGAACCCACTTCCAATGGACAAGCATCTACGATTCGTCCATGCCCAGTTTTGACGTCGTCTCCGAACTCGACCAGCAGGAAGTTCGCAATGCCGTAGACCAAGCCAATCGTGAAGCGTCGACTCGCTTTGACTTCAAAAACACCAACGCGACCATCGAGTTAAAGGACAAGGAGATGACCTTGTCGGCGTCAACCGAGGACCGCCTTCGAGCCCTGTACCAATTACTTGAGGAGAAGTTGGTCAAGCGCTCCGTGTCGCTCAAGTCGCTCGAACCCGGCAAAATCGAAGAAGCCAGCCACGGGGCGGCGCGTCAAAAGGTATCGCTGAAGGCCGGGATCTCCCAAGACGTAGGAAAGCAGATCAACAAACTGATCAAAGAGATGGGTGTGAAAAACTTGAGTTCTTCCATCCAGGGCGACCAGGTGCGCGTGACCGGAAAACAGCGCGACGACCTACAGCAAGCAATCGCGGAGCTCAAGCAGGCTGATCTGTCGGTACCGCTGCAGTTCACGAACTTTCGCGACTAGCTGTTGCGGCGCTCCTCGGTTTCGAGGTGCACCTCGATATCGTGCAACTTGTCGGTGTGAAAGATCCTGTTAAACACCAGCATCTTGAGCACCCAGAATATGGCGAAGCTCAACACGTTGAATCCTCCCACGAGGATCGTGTTGTAGATGTGATGCCAATGATGCGTATGCACGAGATGCTTCGCCCACGTCGCGCCGAGTAGCGAAAAGGCGATGCCCAAGATCGCCATGCCCCAATAGGGAACGACTTCGTTGCGAAAGTGGCTCTTTCCGCGTTTTCCCCAAGCCCACGCCCTGTTCAAGTAGTAGGAAGGAATGATCGCGATGACGTTTCCAAACAACGTCGCTTCGATGATGCCCGGAATGATCTTGAAGCCGTAGGTGATAAGAATCGCCGCCAACGAGACACCAGTGGTGATCACCGAACTCAACGTGTAGCGAATGAGTTTCTTTCCCTCGTGCGACTTCGACCACACGATGAGTTCGCTCACTGTTTTTGGCACGCCCTGAACCCTACTTCGCACCATGAAAGCCTACGAATGAGTGACACAATGGACGGATGTCCGAATCTTTAGATTTCCTTGTGAATCTCCTCGACATCGAAACGATCGAGGTCAACACCTACCGAGGAAAGCACCCCAAGGAAGAACGCCAGCGAACGTTCGGTGGACAGGTCGCGGCGCAAGCGCTCATGGCGGCGGGGCGAACCGTCACCGCGGGCAGAGTCCACTCACTGCACTCGTATTTCCTTCGATCCGGCGATCCCAAAGTTCCAATTCTTTACGAAGTTGACCGCATCCGCGACGGCAAGAGTTTCACGACCCGACGTGTCGTCGCCATCCAACACGGTCGCGCCATCTACAACCTCCAAGCGAGTTTTCACACCGACGAAGTGAGCATCGAACACCAGATCGAAATGCCCGCCGTGCCCGGGCCCGATACCATCGCACCGCTATACGAACGGGTCCAGAGTGAATTTGGCGACGTCGATGACTGGTTCAAACGTCCCCACCCGATCGACCAGCGTTTCGTCGGAGAACTTCCCTGGAGTCGGAATCGCCACCAGGAGGAACATCATCGAGTCTGGATCAAGGCTGACGGCACGTTACCCGAAGACCCACTGCTGCACGCGTGCATAGTGACCTACGCCAGCGACATGAGTCTGGTCGACGCCATCCTCGCACCCCATTCGATCAAATGGGACGACGAGTTATTCATGGGCGCGAGTCTCGATCATTGCATGTGGTTCCATCGAGATCTTCGGGCCGACGAATGGCTGCTCTACGATACCGAATCACCGATTGCGCACGCTGGTCGCGGTCTCGCCCGCGGTTTTCTTTTCAGTCAGGATGGTCAACTCAGAGTGTCAATGGTCCAAGAAGGACTTACGCGCATACTGCGCCCCAAAGATCAGACCAATTGAACGGAGAGCGACATGACGATTGACGACATCGCCTCGGCGTACGAAACATCCACGAATGAATTCCTCACCGCCGTGCGCAGCATCAGCGATGAGCAACTCGACCGGCACGTGAAGGACGGCTGGAGTCCTCGACAGGTGGTGCACCACATGGCCGATTCTGAGGCGCAGTCCTACGCTCGATTGCGTCGTTTGGTTGCCGAAGCACCGGGTACGACGATCCAGGGCTACGACGAAGCGCTCTGGGCCGAGAACGACAAGCTCGGATACCGTGAGTTGCCGATAGAACATTCGCTCGCCGTCGTCGTTGCGGTACGCACGTCGTCACTCGATATCCTTCGCCGATTGTCGATTGATGACCTCTCGCGCACGGGTACCCACAGCGAGTCGGGTTCTTATTCAATTCAGTCGTGGACTGAGATCTACACCGCGCACGCACGCGACCACGCCGCCCAATTGCTCGAAGCAGCGAACGCGAACTAACTTCGCTGCGCCATGGGCACGTAGTCACGCACCTCAGCGCCAACGTAGAGCTGACGAGGTCGGGCGATCTTCATGTCTTGGGCGAGGAGCTCTTGGAAGTGCGCGAGCCAACCGGGCGTACGACCTATTGCGAAAAGCACCGTGAACATCTCCAGCGGAAAGCCCATCGCCTGGTAGATCAAACCCGAATAGAAGTCGACGTTCGGATAGAGCTTGCGCGAGATGAAGTAATCATCCTTCAAGGCAATCTCTTCGAGCTTGAGCGCGATGTCGAGCAGCGGGTTCTTCCCCGTCACCTTGAAGACGTCATCGGCGGTCTTCTTGATGATCGTCGCGCGAGGATCGAAGTTCTTGTAGACCCGATGCCCGAATCCTTCGAGTTTGGTCTTGCCCGCTTTGACGGTTTCAATGAACGCGGGGATGTTCTCAATGCTGCCGATTTTGGCGAGCTGCTTGAGTACCGCTTCGTTGGCGCCACCGTGTCGCGGGCCGTACAGTGCCGCGGTGGCGGCCGCGGTGGCGACGTAGGGGTCGCCGTGTGAAGAACCAACGACCCGCATCGCCGTCGTGCCGCAGTTCTGTTCGTGATCGGCGTGCAAAATGAACAGCACGTCGAGGGCTCGAGCAAGGATGGGGTCTGGTTCGTAACGAGGTTCGGCGACCTTCCACATCATCGACAAGAAGTTCTGGGTATAACCGAGTGAATTGTCCGGGTAGACGAACGGCATGCCCACCGAGAATCGGTGCGCCGCGGCGGCAAGCGTGGGCATCTTCGCGATCAAGCGCACGACCTGCTTGTGCAAGATGTCGGGATCGTCGAGAATCTTCGCATCCTTGTAGTACGTCGATAACGCCGCGATCGCTGAGACGAGCATGCCCATCGGGTGCGCGTCGTAGTTGAAACCCTCAAGGAAACGCTTGCGGACATTTTCGTGGATGTACGTGTGATACGTGATCTCGCGTTCCCATTCAGCGGCTTGGACGGCGTTGGGCAGTTCGCCGTGATTCAACAAATAGGCGACTTCGATGAAGGTCGACTTCTCTGCCAACTGCTCAATCGGATAGCCCCGATAGCGCAGAATGCCGGCGTCGCCATCGAGATAGGTGATGGCCGACTCGCAGGCGGCCGTCGCCATAAATCCCGGGTCGTAAAACCAAATGCCTGGTACGACGAGAGAGAAATCCTTCGCGGCGATACCACCGTTTTTGATTGGAATTTCTCGAGTCTCACCTGTGCGGTTGTCGGTCACGGTAATGGACTCGGTCACGGTTCCTCGATTCATTTTGGGGGGCGTGACCATCGTAGGCGAACCGCCCGGTAAGCCTCCAAATTATGTATTTCCCGAGGGTGACACGATGACCAAATAGTGACGGCTACTCGTCAAGTTCGTTTCGAGTGGGGCACCACTTACATTGATGCTCAAGGTCGCACGTTCGCCCGCCGTGGTTACCAAGAGTTTTGGCACGAACGCGAACGAACTAAGCGGTCCGAGCGTTGTCGACATGGTCTGGCTCTGGACTGTCTTGGCTCCGTTGGTTTGTTGAAACGTAAACGTCATCGTGACGGGCTGAAGGACGTAGCCCCTGTTGGTCACCGTCACCCCGAGTCGAATCTCCCTCGCCGGTGGGAAGAGGAGTTCTCCCGATGGTGCGGGCAGCGACGCCGGACTCACCAGGACCGCCGATATCGCGATCGCTCGAGTGACCGCCAAGGTCCCCGAATGTTCGAGCACGTCAAGGACACTTCCAAGATCGAGGGTGCCCACGCCGTCGCTGGTTTCAGGCATCGTCACTCGACCCGGCTCTTTGACGAGTGACCACCGAGCGATATTCCAGGTGTCGCTTGTCGTCACCAACGACGCTTGGGCCCTCGCGGTGGAAAGTCCCGTATCGAGCAGGGTTGACGCTTGCCACGGAAGACGCAAGGTCGCCGCGATGCGCGATAACAACGCCTGGTAGTCGCCAACGCGCTCCGTGGTGAGGGTCGCGAGAGTGACGTTCACGTGGTGCGCGAGCACCGGCGACGTCAGCTGTTGGCCTTCGTTCAGCCACGTCAGGAGTTGTCCGTCGAGTTGTGCGAGTCGTGCACCGAAATCGACCCGCGAGAGCCCCGAGCCATTGTCTAAGAGATAGGACAAGCGTTGGTCGAACTGGTTCTCTTGCGTGATCAACACGTTCGCCAACGCGGCGAAGCTCTTGTTCTCGCTGCGACGTGGACTACTCGATTGGTGAGCGGAGCGATTGATGTCGCGCGCGAACAAAATCGCCAGTAGTACGACGACCACGACGATCGTAACCACCACACTGCGGCGACGGCGTTGAGCGCGAGTGGTGGCCACGAAGTAAGAACTTACTCAAGAGACCGGCGACACAACATCGACACCGTGTCATTCCTCGTCGTCGAACTCCTCGAGATCGATGATGTCAGCGACGCCGTCGAGCATCGGACTCTGTGCATCGGTTCCCCACTTCGCCTCGTTGAGTGCGACTGGTGCATCACTCTCCACGTCGAGTTCGGGAAACGCCTTGACGCGCTGTGCCCCACCTAACCTTCGGATGGCGCGCGCGGACACCACCAGCCGCGATTCGACCGATTTGACCATTTGGTTGTAGCTGTCAACGGTGGTGTTGAGCGACTTCCCCATCTTGGCGATCGGTTCGGCGACGAGTCGAATCTGATTCGCAATCTTCTCGGCGACGTCCAAGATCTCTTTGGCGTTGAGCTGCGCTTCGTGCTGACGCAATACCATCGCGACCGACCACAGTAATGAAAGGAGGTTCGTGGGACCCACGACTAACACCCGCTGTTTCATCGCATATTCGTGGAGCGTTGGATCCGCGTCAAAGGCAATGGTGATGGCCGCGTCGCTGGGTACGAAGCAGACGGTGAACTCGGGCGTTTGCTCCATGAGTTCCCAGTACGACTTATCCTTTAGCACCTTCACGTGACCGCGAAGCTTCCTTGAGAACTCTTCGTAGTGCGATTTTCGCACTTCATCGTTCTGCGCCGCGAGCCCCTTTTCGAAATCATCGAAGGGGAACTTCGCGTCGATTGCTACCGCGGCACCATTGGGCATGCGTACCACGCAGTCGGGGCGCTGCAGCGAACCCGCCTCGCTGACCCCGGACACCTGCAGTTCGTAATCGATGTCACGACGAAGACCTGACGCCTCCATCACGTTGGTGAGCTGAATCTCACCCCATCGCCCTCGCTGGTCCCCCCGGCCCAGAATCTGATTGAGACGTCTCGTCTCTTCGTGCGACTTCTGTTGGGCTTCGAGCAACTGATTCGCTTGATGCTTCACGTCCGACAGCGCTCCTGCGTGTTCTTTATTGAACTCCGCCAGGTTGCGCTTGTATTCGTCGAGCAAATCCTCGAGCGGCTTCAACGTGTGCGACAACTTCGAATCTCGCTCTCTGGTGACCTGTTCTTGCGACTCGCTGAATTCCTGCATCGTTTGGACGAGCACGCGGTGAGAAAGATTCTCGAATAACTCACTCATCCGCTCGCCGTTGACACGATGCTCTTCACGTTCTCGCTCCAGGAGTTCACTGGTGCTCGCGAGTTGTGCGTCGCGCACCGCAACATCCTGGAGCGCTTGGGTTCGCTCGTCGCGCAAGCGCTGCGCTCGTTTCGCCGCCACGCCCCACGCGATGACAAATCCGAGGACCACGCCCGCCACACCACCGAGAATGCCGATCATCGAGGGGCCCCTTTCACCACCTTGACAACACCCTAGAGAAGCGATGTGACACGCAAGTAGCCTTATGCCATGTATCGACTCTTCGGATCGGGTTCTTCTCCCAAGGACGCCCCCATGCCCGACGCCGGGATTTCTGAGGAAATGCGCCAAAAAGTGGTCCAGATCTTCGCCTTGGTGGGCGAAGCAATCGCCGAGGCGACGCACGCGTTGCTCGCGGGCGACCGAGAACTCGCCAAGCGAGTCGTCGAACAAGACGTCGTGATTGACAACCTGGTCAACGAGATTGTCATGACCGCCGAGCAGCGATTGTTTGAGGACAACAGTCTCGATGCGGGCACGAGAAGAGTACTGCTCACGTTGCTTCGTATCCTGCCCGAGGTCGAACGCAACGGTGACCTCGCCGAACACATCGCGCGACGCGCGGCTCGAGGTCTCGGTAACGAGATGTCGCCGCGGAGCCGGGGACTCATCGAACGAATGGGTGAAGTCGCATCTACGATTTGGCGCGAAGCGACTGACGTCATCATTGACGGAAAGCTCGAAGCAGCGGGGGCGATTGAAGACATAGACGACGAGCTCGACGATTTGCACGTGTCATTGACTGCCGAATTGACGTCGGGTTCCATGACGCTCCCGGTCGCTGTCGAACTTGCACTGCTCGCGCGCTTCTACGAGCGCTTCGGCGATCACTGCGTCAATCTCGCTCGTCGCCAAGTCGGTCGCGACGGCGCGGACTAACGAAGTTTCATCCACGCCTCGGCGATTTGGATGGCGTTCAGTGCAGCGCCTTTTCGAAGATTGTCGCCACTTAGGAAGAGTGAGAGTCCATTCGGGACCGTTTCGGCACGACGAATCCGTCCGACGTACGTCGGGTCCTTGCCCGCGACCAGTCGCGGGGTGGGCATGTCGTGCACCACGACCCCAGGGGCATCGAGGAGCAACTTCGTCGCTTCCTCCGGTTCAAGTTCTCTCTCGAAGCTCGCGGTGATTGACAGCGAGTGACCAGTGAAGATTGGCACCCGCACGCAGGTGCCATCAACCAGAAGGTCTGGGATTTCAAGAATCTTCCGGCTTTCATCGCGAAGCTTCTTCTCTTCGCCCGTCTCGAAAGAACCATCGTCAACGATGGAGCCGGCGAGAGGGATGACGTTGTGCGCAATGGTCGCGGGGAACTTGAAACCTTCGTCAATCGGAAAAGCAGAACCGTCAAACGTAAGCACACGGATATCAATATCCTTGGTTGCCTCGAGTTCGTTGGCCAATTCGTCAACGCCCTCTCGTCCGGCGCCACTCACGGCTTGATACGTGGAGACAACCATTGCTCGAAGTCCCGCCGCGAGGTGCAAGGGCTTTAACACTGGCATTGCCGCCATGGTGGTGCAGTTGGGATTCGCCACAATCCCCTTGGGAATTGATCGCAAGGCGTGCTCGTTCACTTCAGGCACCACGAGCGGCACGTCAGGGTCCATACGCCACGCTGACGAATTGTCGATAACGATCGCTCCCGCGCTCGCAAGCCGCGGGGCGAGGACCTTCGACGACGTCGCTCCCGACGACGCCAAAGCGATATCAATGCCACTGAAGTCCGCGGTCGCCGCGTCCTCAATCTCGATTTGCTCACCGTTCCAGTCGAGGAACTGACCAGCGGAGCGTGACGAACCAAAGAAACGAATCTCATCGACGGGGAAATTGCGCTCGCGAAGAATGGCGCGCATCACGGTGCCGACCTGACCCGAAGCCCCAACAATTGCTACTCGCATACGAGAAGTCTAGGGCTAGGCAGCGTCGAGACCAAAAGCGGTGTGTAAGTAACGCACCGCGTCACTGACCTTCTCTGCTCGAAGGACGCAGGAGATCCGAATTGAACTCGTCGAAATCATCTCAATATTGATGCCGTGCTCAGACAGCGTCTCGAACATGAGCGCCGTCACGCCCGGATTGGACTTCATACCCGCTCCGACGATCGAGACTCGGCCAATGTTGTCGTCCGTCGTCACGTTCGCGGCGCCAATCTCGTCCTTCACGTGGTTACAGCACTCACCGGCCGCCTCGAGGTCCGTCTTCGCGACGGTGAACGAGATATCCGTTAGTCCGTTGGCGCCGGTGTTCTGGACGATCATGTCCACGTTGATGCCTCGATTGGCGAGTTCGCGAAAGAGCTTGGCGGCGATTCCCGGCTTGTCGGGTACACCGCCCACCGTCACCTTCGCTTCGGATTTGTCGTCAGTCACGGCCGATACGACGGCTTCTTCCATAGTGGGATCCTCCTCCACAATCCAGGTACCTGGTTCCCAGGTGAAACTTGAACGCACGTGCAATGGCACCCCGTGTCGCCGAGCAAACTCAACCGAACGCAGCATGAGGACGCGTCCACCGGTCGCCGCCATCTCCATCATCTCGTCAAAGGAGACCTTCGAGAGACGCTTCGCCTTTGCGACGACCCGAGGATCCGCTGAAAATACTCCGGTCACGTCGGTATAGATCTCGCAGACGTCGGCCTTCAGTGCCGCCGCAAGTGCCACCGCGGTGACATCGGATCCTCCTCGACCCAACGTCGTGATGTCCCTTTCGGTGGAAACCCCTTGGAAGCCAGCCACCACCGGCACGAGACCAGAGTCCAATGCCTCACGAATTCGATCCGGTCGCATTTCAAGGATCTTGGCGCGGGTGTGATCGGTGTCGGTGATGATGCCCGCTTGCGATCCGGTGAACGACGCCGATTCCACACCCCGAGCGCCGAGCGCCATGCTCACCAGAGCCATCGAGATTCTCTCACCAGCCGTCAATAACATGTCGAGCTCACGTGGTGGACGATTGGGTGAGACGTCATCAGCAAGATGGATGAGGTCGTCGGTAAATTTCCCCATTGCCGAGACGACGACAACGACATCATTCCCTGCTTCGCGAGTGCGTGCGACGTGATCAGCGACGGCACGAATACGTTCAGCATCACCAACTGAAGTTCCACCATACTTTTGCACTATCAGCGCCATGGTTCTCAAGATTAGTTGAGCCACCGGTCGCACTTCCTTCGGCCTACTAAAGTCGCACCCATGAGTACAACAAAACGACAACGTCAAAAAGCCGCTCGTCGCGCCAAAATGGAAGAGCTGCAACGCACGAGAAAGCGTCGAAAGAACCTGCAGCGAGGCGCGATTATCGCTGTCGTCGCAATTGTGGTGATCGTTACCGGCGCACTCCTCTTTTCTGGCAAGTCCACCACGCCGACGACGACAACCACGACGGCCTCGGCATCAGCAACGACGACGACCATCGCCACGACCAGCACGACGACCGCGAGTACCACGACGACGAGCACGAACACAACGACGACGGTTGCTTCGACGAGCACGGCGTCACCCGTCGCGGGATTCGCGACGATACCGGATCCGTCGCCTTCGGGAAAGTTTGGCGTTGCCCCAACCGTCGTCGTGCCAACAACGGCCGCGCCCGCCGCGCTCGAGGCATCTGACCTCATCAAGGGAACTGGTGCATCCGCCGTCAACGGCGAAACCCTCAAGGTGCAGTACGTGTTGGCGACGTACTCAACGCACAAGGTCGTCCAATCGTCCTGGACCAGTTCGCCGTTCAGTTTCGAACTCGGCGCCAACACGGTCATCCAAGGCTGGGAGAAGGGCATTGTCGGCATGCGAGTGGGCGGACGTCGCGAACTCATCATCCCACCTTCGCTCGGCTACGGCGATCAGTCACCTGGCTCGGGCATTGCCAAGAACGACACGTTGGTCTTCGTCGTCGACCTCTTAAGTATCAAAAAGTAGCGCCGCGATCGCCCGACATCGCGACGAAATCCTCCCAGTACGAACGAAAAGAGAATGTCATGAGCACAGAAGTACCCAATCCCGACGGCACCAGCGAAAAGCGGCAGAAGTTCGACGCAGCGCCGCCCATGATCATCGATTCATCGAAGTCCTACAGCGCGACGATGGTCACGTCACACGGCACCCTCGAGATCGTTCTTGATGCCCTCGGCGCGCCAAAAACAGTGAACAGTTTCGTCTATCTAGCCCGGTGGCACTACTACGACGGCGTGATCTTTCATCGCGTCATCCCCGGCTTCGTTTTGCAAGGCGGCGACCCCACGGGCACCGGTACCGGTGGTCCGGGTTACAAGTTCGAAGACGAACTGCCAAAGCCCGGTCGTTACGAAGTAGGAAGTCTCGCAATGGCAAACGCTGGTCCGAACACGAATGGCTCACAGTTCTTCGTTATCTCCGGGCCCGACGGCGTTCGACTTCCACCTCTCTACTCGCACTTTGGCAAAGTCGTCAAGGGTCTCGATGTCGTCGCCGCAATCAACGACGTGGGTTCGTCGTCCGGCAAGCCCCGCGAGCGCGTCGTGATTGAATCGGTCACGATCAGTGAGTCCTAAAGACTGGTCAATTCCGTGCCGCGGCTCACGGTGACGTCATCGGCATGCACCACGAGCCACTGTTGGTTTTCGTAACAGAGCACGCCACGTCGTCCTAGTACGACGAGAGCCGTCTCTTGATCCAGCAGCCGCCGAGTCCGCCCTAATTGGTCATCGCTCGACGGAGCACAAAACGCCACACCAGCGCACAGGCCGAGTCCCGTCGTCGGTGCCCCGCCACGCGGATCGATCATCACGTCGCCAAGCACTGAACTCACTGCACTGATCGCGACCATAAGTTTCGCCGAAGCAAGTGCCTCGCCAACAAGTGAATCGCGCCAAGCGGTCCTCGCGTGCAACGGCGATCCATCACAAAGAATCACGAGTGCGGCCTCGCGGATGCGCGTGGCGAAGTGGGGCTCGTTCGCCGACGGACGGTCACTCACCATCAATGCCTCGATGGCGAAGTCGCGGTCCTCGCAGGCCTGGACGACCCCCATCGCCGCTTCGGGTGCCCCCGTGAAGGCAGCCGCCGTAGGCAAGACGACGACGTCGCAACCGCGTGGCAACGACGAAAATGGGGTTTCGAGCAGTAATCCACTGAGTGCATCGAGGGATCCGACGGCGAAAATTGGTCCAGCCACTCATTGAGTCTTCCACTTCGGTCCGGCCCTTACTGGAAAGTAATGTTCGCTGCATGACCTTTAAAACAGTTGGCATACTCGGCTCGGGCATCATGGGAAGCGGCATCGCAGAAGTGGCCGCTGCCGCAGGCGCCACTGTCATCGTTCGCACTCGTTCGCAAGCCACCGCCGACGCGTTGCTCGCCGGGCTCGAGAAGTCGCTGGCAAAACAGGTCGAGAAGGAGAAACGTACCAAGGAGGACGCCGACGCGATACGAACTCGCGTGTCGGTCACCACATCAATTGGCGACCTGCATGACTGTGACCTCGTCATTGAATCGGTCGTCGAGGACATCACGGTCAAGCGCGCTTTGTTCAACGAACTCGATCGCTCAGTTCGACATGACGCGGTGCTCGCAACAAATACGTCGACCTTGTCGGTGATCGAACTGGCGATGGAGACGTCGCGTCCCGAACTCGTCTGCGGTGTCCACTTCTTTAATCCCGCTCCGGCGATGTCGTTGGTCGAGATCGTGCGACCTCTGTGCGCGAGTGACGAGACGATACAGTCCGTCATTGATTTCGCACAAGACTGCGGCAAGCAACCAGTCGAGGTGAAGGACCAAGCTGGCTTCGTCGTCAACGCATTGTTGTTCCCCTATCTCAATAACGCGATACGACTGCTCGAACAAGGTGTCGCAAGCAAGGACGGTATCGACGTCGCGATGAAGGGAGGATGCGGTTTCCCGATGGGTCCCTTTGCGCTCTTGGACCTGGTTGGTCTCGACACGTCGCTCGCGATTCTCGACGCCCTCTACGCGGAATTCGCCGATCCCAATTTCGCGCCAGTTCCCTTGCTGCGGCGCATGGTGAGCGCGGGACAGCTCGGGAGAAAATCAGGAATTGGCTTCTACGATTATCGTAAGTAAGAAGGCAAGAAAGCAGGCAGCGATGGCAGAGCACTCGAAGCCCTGGGTCATGAGGACCTACTCGGGTCACTCGACGGCCACCAAGTCCAACGAGCTCTATCGCAGCAACATCGCCAAGGGCCAAACGGGCCTCTCGATTGCCTTCGACCTGCCTACGCAAACGGGTTACGACCCCGATTCTCCTGACGCCCAAGGAGAGGTTGGCAAGGTTGGGGTGCCGATCGCGCACCTAGGTCACATGCGCGAGTTGCTCAACGGGATCGACCTGGGCGAGATGAATACTTCGATGACGATAAACGCGACTGCCGCATGGCTATGGGGTCTCTACCTCGCTCTCGCCGACGAGCGCGGCGTGCCACTTGGTCAGCTCCAAGGCACGACACAAAACGACATCGTCAAGGAGTATTTGAGCCGAGGCACGTACATCTACGCGCCCGAGCCGTCCAAGCGGCTCATCGTCGACATGATTGCCTACGGCATCAACCACGTACCGAAGTGGAATCCCATCAACGTGTGCAGCTATCACCTCCAAGAGGCCGGTGCGACGCCGGTACAAGAGATCGCCTACGCGCTCGCGACCGCGATCGACGTGCTTGATGCGGTGCGTGACTCGGGCAAGGTCGAGACATCGCAAATGCCACACGTCGTCGGTCGAATTTCATTCTTCGTCAACGGGGGCGTACGGTTCATCGAAGAGATCGCCAAGATGCGAACCTTCACCGCGATGTGGGACGAAATATGCCGCACGCGCTACGACGTGCAGGACCCTTCACTGCGGCGCTTTCGATACGGCGTCCAGGTCAACTCGCTTGGACTCACCGAGCAGCAGCCCGAGAACAACGTGCAGCGCATCGTCCTCGAGATGCTCGGCCTCACGCTGTCTGCGGACGCACGCGCACGCGCCATACAACTTCCCGCGTGGAACGAGGCGTTGGGACTTCCACGTCCCTGGGATCAGCAATGGAGTCTTCGCATGCAACAGGTGCTCGCCTTCGAGAGTGACCTCCTTGAGTATCCCGACATTTTCGCGGGGTCCCAAGTGATGGACGCCAAAGTCCACGAGCTCACTCTCGCCGCCCAGGGCGAACTCGACGAAGTGCTCGCACTTGGGGGCGCCTTCAGTGCAATCGAGGAACTCAAGAGCCGCCTGGTCGCGAGCCAAGCGCAACGTGTTGCTCGCATCGAATCGGGAGAGCAAATCGTCGTGGGGGTCAATAAGTTCATCGAGACCGCCGAGTCTCCTCTCACCAGCGGCTCGTCACTCGAAGCAATCATGACCGTTGATCCTGACGTCGAGCGTGAACTCATTGACGACGTGGCGAAATGGCGCGCCAATCGCGACGGAGCAGCCATTGCGAGCGCGCTCGAGGAATTGCACCGCGTGGCTCGCAGCGATGCGAAGGATGACAACATCATGGTGCCCACGATCGCCCTCGCCAAGGCGGGAGGCACGACGGGCGAGTGGGCCTTGGCATTGCGTGACGTCTTTGGCGAATATCGAGCACCAACGGGCGTACGAAGCGGCGTCAGTAGCCGCGGCGAACTCTTCGCTCCACTCGTCGAGCGTTCACGAGCAATCCGTGAACGTCGCGGGGCGCCACCTCGCCTGCTCGTTGCGAAGCCAGGACTCGACGGCCATTCCAACGGGGCCGAACAGATTGCCGTCGCAGCTCGCGACGCTGGTTTCGAAGTCATCTACCAAGGAATCCGACTCTCGCCCGAGGACATCGTCGCGGCTGCGCGAGACGAGGACGTCGACATCGTCGGCATATCGATTCTTTCAGGATCACATCTCGCTCTCGTTCCTCGCGTGGTCGATGGACTGCGCAACGCCGGCGTGGATGCGAAGGTCGTCGTGGGTGGCATTGTCCCCGACGACGACGCGACGCGACTTCGCTCGATGGGCGTCGCCGCGATTTACACGCCGAAGGACTTCTCGATGCGCGCGATCATGAGCGACCTCCTCGACATGGTCGAAAATTAAACTCGATACGGTCGACGCAATGCGTACGGTCCCGCGTTGAACCATCGACCCGAGAAACGCCAACTCGACAGGGGCTCGGACACGATGACCGATTGGGTCTTCAGCACTTCTTGCGCCGCGACGACCAGGGCTGCCATCTCGTCGGGCGAAAGTTGCGGACGAGGGGGCAGGCCGTAGCTCACAGAGGTACGTTCCCGTGCTTTCGCTTCGGCAGTTCTTCGCGCTTGCCGCGAAGCACGTCGAGCGACTTGGCGATGATGCGTCGCGTCTCAGCGGGATCGATCACATCATCGATGAATCCGCGCTCCGCCGCGATGTAGGGATTGGCGTAGCGCTCCTCGTATTCTTCGACGAGTTGCTTGCGCAGTGTCTCGGGATCATCGGAGTTGGCGAGATCGCGACGATGCACGATCTCCACGGCTCCCGAAGCTCCCATGACGGCAAGTTCGGCCGTGGGCCAGGCGAACGCGAGGTCGGCACCGATCGACTTGGAATTCATGACGACGTAGGCGCCACCGTAGGCCTTGCGCGTGATGACACAGATTCTCGGCACCGTCGCTTCACAGAACGCGTAGAGCAATTTTGCACCATGACGAATGATGCCGCCATACTCTTGGTCGACGCCGGGCATGAAGCCGGGCACGTCGACGAACGTGACGATTGGCACGTTGAAGGCATCGCACGTGCGAACGAACCGAGCAGCTTTCTCACTCGACTCGATATCGAGCACGCCTGCGAGAATCTGCGGTTGATTGGCGACGATGCCAATCGTGTGGCCGTCGATGCGCGCGAATCCACACGTGACCTGCTGGGCGTACGTGGCGTGCACCTCCATGTAGTCGCCACCGTCAATAACCGAAGCGATGACCTTCTTCATGTCGTAGGGCTGATTCGGTGACGTCGGGAGGATGTCCCGAAGGTCTTCGCACAGGCGCGTCGCGTCGTCGCCCGTCAAGATGCGTGGTGGTTCTTCCATGTTGTTCGAGGGGAGAAACGACAAGAGGTAACGAACTTCGTCGAGGACGCTCTTCTCGTCAGGCATCACGAAATTGGCGACGCCCGACTTCGTCGCGTGCGTCAGCGCCCCACCGAGCTCTTCGAGTGTGACGTCTTCACCCGTGACCGCCTTGACGACGTCGGGACCAGTGATGAACATGTGGCTGGTGTCTTTGACCATGAAGATGAAGTCAGTCAGTGCCGGTGAGTACACCGCACCACCCGCGCATGGTCCAAGAATCACCGAGATCTGGGGCACGACGCCCGAAGCGCGCGCGTTTCGATGAAAGATTCCTCCGTAGGCATTGAGACCGGCCACACCCTCTTGGATACGAGCGCCGGCCCCATCGTTGAGTCCAATAATCGGAAGACCCATCGTCGTCGCGAGGTCCATGATCTTGTGGATCTTCTCACCGTGTGTTTCGCCAAGCGCTCCACCAAAGACAGTGAAATCCTGTGAGTACACCGACACCTTGCGACCGTCGATCTTGCCGAAACCCGTGATGACGCCGTCGGTGTAGGGGCGATGATCCTCGAGACCCATGCCCGAGGCGACGTGGCGATTTAGCATGTCGAGCTCCTGGAACGAGTCCTCGTCAAGCAAATACTCGATTCGCTCACGCGCGGTCATTCGACCGTTCTCACGCTGTCGCGCAATTGCTTTTTCACCACCCGCCGCCCGGGCCTGTTCCTTGCGAGCTTCGAGCTCAGCCAACCGATCCGCCATTGTGTACTCCATACTGTCCAAGGCTATCCACCGGCGTTCTTGGGTGCGAAAGAGAATTGTGTCGTGCGTGCGAACCTTTGAGGAAACTGGCGTAGTTCGTTGGCTTTACCGAGAAGTAGGAATTTTTCGGCGCGCTGAGTTACTTCGGCGTAACGTCGCCTCTAACTCGGATCCTCAACGAGCTCGATCAGTGTGCCAAAGGAAGCCTTTGGATGAACGAACGCCACCATTGTTCCCCGCGAGCCGGGGCGCGGCGCCTCGTCGATCACTCGTCCCCCTGATGCCTTCACCGACTCGAGCGCGGCGGCGCAATCGTCGACTCGATAGCCCACGTGGTGGAGTCCCTCGCCTTTCTTCTCTAGGTACTTTCCCACCGGTGAATCTGGGCGCGTAGGTGTGAGCAGTTGAATGTAGGAGTCGGCGACTTTGATCAGCGCTTCGGATACCCCGTCGGATTCGACCACCTCGCGGTGCACCACCGTCGCTCCGAAGACGTCTTCGTACCAAGCAATCGCGGCGTCGAGATCATTGACGGCGATTGCCACGTGGTCAATTTCGGTCAAGAACGATGTCATGAGAACTCCTTGTCGTGTCGACGAAAGATTGTCAAACGCTTGGCTCCAACTTCGGCACGTAGTTCGGGGTTGGTGATACCGAGGCCCTCCTGTTCGGCGGCGCACAGGACGCCAATCTTTCCCTCGTGTCGATTGAGGTGCACTTCGTAGGTCGCTTCGCCGACTTGTTCGAGAGGGAACACCGCCGATAGTGGCGGCACCACCTTGCCGTCGATGATCGTCTGATTCGCCGCCCACGCCTCTCGATAATTGGAGAAGTGCGAGCCCTTAATCGTCTTCAATTTCATCCACAAATGTCGATTGTCGTATTCGACCATGTACCCGCTTGTCGCCGCGCACGTCACAATGGTTCCTCCACGCCTCGCGACGAAGACGCTGGCCCCCATGGTCGAGCGCCCGGGGTGTTCGAAGACGATGTCCGGATCCTCGCCCACCAATGCGCGAACGTCCCTTCCGAAGCGTCGCCACTCCGTCTCGTCTTGGGTGTGGGGGGTCTTCCAGAAGTTGTACTGCTTTTCTTCACGATTGATGACGAATTCGCAGCCCAATTCGTGCAACGTCTGTGCCTTGGCTGCACTCGACACGATGCCAATTGGCGTCGCGCCAGAATTCAGCACGTGCTGGACCGCGAAGGATCCAATACCTCCTGAAGCGCCCCAGATCAGGACTTTGTCACCTTGCGTCACCGGCGCGCCATTTCGAGAGACGAGCATGCGATACGACGTCGAATTACACAAGGCGTTGACGGCCGCCTCTTCCCACGAGAGGTGGGTGGGTTTTGGCATCAACTGATTGGCCTTCACCACACAGATATCGGCGAGGCCGCCGAAGTTGGTCTCGAATCCCCAGATCTTCTGATTGCTCGAAAGCATCGAGTCATCGTGACTCGACGGGTCTTGATCGTCCACGTAATTGCAATGCACCGTGACCTCGTCGCCCACCTTCCAGTTCCGAACGGCCGAACCGGTGCGAAGCACCACACCCGACGCGTCCGAGCCCACGACGTGATAGTCGAGCGCGTGGCGACGGCCCCAATACGACTCCTTCGCCAATCGATCAAGAAACCCAAACGTCGATAGCGGCTCGAAGATGCTGGTCCACACGGTGTTGAAATTGATCGACGACGCCATGACGGCGAGATACACCTCATCGGGTGCAAGTTCGGGTACTGCCACCTCGTCGACGTGCAGACTTTTGCGCGGATCCTTCTCTCGACTCGCCATTCCTTCAAACATGTTTTGTTCATCGCGCAGAACGAACGCGGCTCTGGTCGTTGATGGCATCGGGATCTCGGCGAGGACGTCGCCTGAGGCGCCGCTTCGCACTGCGTCAAGAATCTCACTCACCTCGCCGAGGTTAGTAGGGGAACCCGGCGACGGAAAGAACACCCCATTCCTGATGGAGCAACAAAAACCCTGCGTGCAGATGATGTTCGCTCGTCGCCGGCACTCCTACTTCTCGGCACTCGCTCCACATAGTGGAATCCGCCGGTCCCGATCAACCGCCAGCATCGTTCACATGCTCCGTCGCGCCCGACGCAGTTCTGCAGCGCTGCCTACGAAGTTCGTCTAACGTCTCGAAAGGTTGGAATTTCGTCGAAGGAGCACCATGTCGCGCAGTGTCATCGTCGCTGGAAAGCGCACCGCCATCGGAAAACTCTCCGGAGTGTTGGCGTCCTTGAGCGCCCAGGACCTTGGGGGTGCCGCAATAGCGAGTGTTCTCGCCGAAACGGGTGTCGATCCCTCACTCGTCGATGCCGTTCTCATGGGCCAAGTCATTCAAGCCGGACAGGGTCAGATCACCGCCCGCCAAGCCGCCGTGAAGGGCGGAATCCCCATGAGCGTGCACGCGACCACTATCAACAAGGTCTGTCTCTCGGGGCTACAGACTATCTATCTCGCCGACCTGATGATTCGCGCGGGCGAAGCGGACATCATCATCGCAGGCGGTATGGAGTCAATGACGAACGCGCCGTATCTGTTGCCGGGCGCTCGAGCTGGTTATCGAATTGGTGACCAGAAGGTCGTTGACTCGATGATGTTCGACGGTCTCACCTGTGCTTTTGACCAATGCGCGATGGGACTCGCGACGGAGCGTTACAACAACGGGCGCATCTCGCGCGCGCGTCAAGACGAATTCTCGGCTCGAAGCCACCAACTCGCCGCCGCCGCGATCAAGTCTGGAAAATTCGCCGAAGAGATTGTCGGCGTCGCCGTGCCACAGCGCAAGGGCGATCCCTTGATTATCGACACCGACGAAGGTGTGCGGGGCGACACGACGGTCGAATCACTGAGCCAGCTTCGCGCCGCATTCGAAAAGGACGGCACGATTACCGCCGGTAATGCGTCACAGATCTCCGACGGCGCCGCCGCCGTACTGGTGATGTCCGAGGAGCGAGCGAAGTCACTCGGTCTCACGCCGCTTGGTGAACTCGTCGCCTACGGCCAGGTCGCGGGTCCTGATACGTCGCTGCTCAATCAACCTTCACACGCAATTCAAAAAGCCGCGAAGAAGGCGGGCCTCGACGTGAAAGACCTTGACCTCTTCGAAATCAATGAAGCATTCGCCGCGGTGGGTCTTTCGTCGGCCGACGAACTTGGCATTGACGAAGCGAAGATAAACGTGAACGGCGGCGCGATTGCGCTGGGACACCCCGTGGGGATGTCCGGAACGCGCGTCGCACTGACCGCACTTCTCGAACTCCAGCGTCGCGGTGGTGGTACAGCGGCGGTGGCTTTGTGCGGTGGTGGTGGGCAGGGTGACGCCGCAATCCTGCGCGCCCTCTAATCGGGGACGAGACTCGCCACCAGTTCGTATTTCGCCAGACCCACCTGCTCGTTGTCACCTAAAGCCAGCACGAACGCGCCCGCGAGTGGGTAGCCGTCTCGTAGCACCGACTTCGGTGGCGACGCGGCGAGACTCAACAGCAACTCGTAGACCGAGGGATTATGCGCCACCACGAGCAGTGATCTGGTGACCGGGTCAATCGCCGCCAAATCAATCAAGATGTCCTGGGCCCCGACATCGCGCGCTCCGTTATAAATAAGGTCGCTGTAATGATGTTCGAGCACGAATGTCGTTCCTGCAAAGGAACGCTCGAAGGTCTCTCTCGTTCGAGCGGCGCTACTGACGAGCGCGGTCGTCGGTCCGTAACGCCCGAGTGCGTCTGGGTCCTGCGCCCAGGCCCGTAATTGCTCACATTGTCGTCGACCACGACCATTCAGGGCCCGTGAGAAATCTGATTCTCCAGCTCCCGCCGGGCTCGCCTTCGCGTGTCGAACAATCGTCAAGTAGCGCATTGGTCCAGTTTGTCAAATGATTCAACATGCGCAGTAGTGGTGCGTCGTTTAGCGTGGCGTCGTGCACGCGTCGCTCACGTACTTCCAAGCAATCGTGATGGGGCTCATCCAGGGCATCACCGAACTTTTTCCCGTCTCGAGCCTCGGACACGGCGTGCTCGTACCCGCCCTGCTCGGATGGCACAACCTCGTGAACAGCCAGAGTGCGTCACAGTCGTTCTTCCTCGTGTTCCTCGTGGGACTACACGTAGGCACCGCGGTCGGTTTGTTCGCCTACTACCGCGCCACCTGGTTCGCA
>Ga0302319_10007521_pt1 | contig 21431 bp, 18 predicted proteins | sample Bog_T0_2_FD_203319 | JGI IMG/M metagenome (GOLD analysis project Ga0302319, IMG submission 203319) | Peat permafrost microbial communities from Stordalen Mire near Abisko, Sweden - Bog_T0_2 | ecosystem: Environmental > Terrestrial > Soil > Wetlands > Peat | place: Sweden: Abisko, Stordalen Mire... | reverse complement strand
CCGTCCTTGGTCATGCGCTGACCGGCGAGCCGGTTGAGCCGCGCCGCGGCATCGGTCGGCAGTACGATCTTGCTGGTATCAAACCGCAATTGCGCCGCGGTCGACAGCTTGTTGACATTCTGCCCGCCCGGACCCGAGGCGCGGACAAAGGAGATCTCGATGTCGTTCTCGTCGATCGTGAGGTCGCGGGAAATCCGCAGCATGCTGGCACCGGCATGTGAAAATGGCACAACGGAATCGGAGTAGCCGCATGATACCGGTTTTGCGGAAATGCGCAGCACCTCGTCGCTCCCGTCATTGCGAGCGCAGCGAAGCAATCCATGTCTCAGCGAGCGGAGAGATGGATTGCTTCGTCGCAAGCGCTCCTCGCAATGACGGGGTTGCTTGAGTTTGCGCAACTCTCTCACCGTCATTGCGAGCCCCCGGGGGAAACGCAAGGCGTTTCCCCGGGGCGAAGCAATCCATGTATCCGCGGGCGAGCTATCCCCGTTCAGCGTCAATTCGGCGCCGCCGGCGGCACCGCGGAGGCCGGCACCGCGGCGGCCTGCGGGGCGTGACCGACGATCACGGTCAGCAGGCCCTGGCCCCACAGCCGCCTGGCGGCTCGCTTGGCGTCCTCCAGCGTCACGGCGTCGACGATGCCGTTGCGCTTTTCGATGTAGTCGATCGGAAGTTGGTCAAGCTGATATTGCAGCAGCGCCGAGGCCAGTTTTGACGAGTTGTCGAGCGCCAGCATCTGCGAGCCCTTGAGGTAGGATTTGGCCTCATCCAGTTCCTGCTGGGTCGGTCCGTCCTCGGCCATGCGGCGGACTTCCTCGTCGATCGCGTCGACGGTCTCGCCGGCGCGGTCGGCGCGGGTGCCGGTGTTGCCAACGAACAGCGCGGAATGATCCATCCACAACAGCGATTCGTAAACCGAATAGGCCAGGCCGCGCTTTTCCCGGACTTCGCGGTACAGCCTCGACGACAGGCCGGCGCCGCCGAGGATGTAGTTGACGACGTAGCCGGCCATGAAATCCGGATCGTGGCGCTTCAAGCCGGGGCCCCCGAAGGTGACCACGGTCTGCGGCACGTCGAGCGGAATGAAGGCGCGCTGCGGCGGCTTGGCGGCATCGATGTCCGCGACCGGCGTCAGGCTTGACTTGGCCGGCAAGCCGCCGAAGGTGCGGTCGAGCAGGCTGCCGAGCGTCGCCGCGTCGACATCGCCGACCACGGCAATCCGCAGCGTATCCTTGGCCAGCACCCGGCTTGTATAATCCTTCAAATCCGCGATATCGATCCTGGCCACGCTTTCCAGCGTGCCGGTGACCGGCCGGCCATAGGGATGGTGGTCGCCAAAGGCCAATTCAAGGAATTTGCGGCCGGCCAGCGCCGACGGATTGGAGCTGTCACGCCGGAGACCGGATATGATCTGGGACTGGATCCGTTCGACATCGACGCTGTCGAAATGCGGCGAGGTCAGCGCCGTCCGCAGCAGATCGAAAGCTTCGTCCTTGGTATCCTTGAGCATCCGCAGCGAACCGCGGAAATGATCGCGGGACGAGGTGAAGCTTAATTCGATGGCGCGCCGGTCAAGCCGTTCATGAAACGACCGGGAATCGAGATCGCCCGAACCCTCGTCGAGCGTATCGGCCACCAGGTTGCTGACGCCGGGCTTATCGGCCGGGTCCTGGTCGGCGCCGCCGCCAAAGGCATATTCCATGGCGATCAGCGGCACGGTGGCGTCCTGCACAAACCAGGCCTCGATGCCGCCCGGGGACACCAGATGCTGGATCTTGGCAGCGGCGCGCGATGGCGCCGCTGCCAGCGGCAGCATCAAGAGACAAAGGGCAAGCCTCATGGCGGTGCGCCGCGCGCCGGTCTTCGCGGCGATCTGGCCGACGCGGCTGAAGAGATCGTTCACGACCGTTTCTCCTCGCGCTTCGGCGCGTTGTCCTTGACCAGATAGCCGGTTACCGACCGCGTCTTGACCAGCCATTTTTGCGCCGCGTCACGGACCTGTGCCGCGGTCACGGCCTTGATCCGATCCGGCCAGCTGCGGATGTCCTCGATGCTGAGGCCGGTGGTAAGCGCGCCGCCATACCAGCGCGCCAGCGTTTCCTGGCTGTCCTGCGCGTAAATGGCCTCGGCGATCAACTGGGTCTTGACCCGCTCGAGATCCTCGGCACGGATCGGGTTATTCACCACCTCGGCGATGACATCGTCGATCACCTGCTCGATCTGGGGAAACTCGACGCCCGGCCTTGGCGCGGCCGAGATCATGAACTGGGTCGGATCGAGCGCGGTGCTTTGATATGCGGCACCGGCATTGACCGCGAGCGGGCGGTCCACCACCAGCGCGCGATAGAGATAGGAATTGCTGCCGCCGCCCATCAGCTGCGCCAGCACGTCGAGCGCCGCGCTTTCACCGGCCGCGGCGGTGGTCGCCGACGGCACCAGATAATAGCGCCGCATATTGGGTTGCTCGGCGCGCGGATCCGACAATGTCACGGTGCGCGGGGCGATCGGGACAGGTTCCTGCGGACGCAGCCGCTCGGCCGGGATCGACGGCTGTGGGGCGACCTTGCCGAATGTCTGTTCCGCCATCGGACGAATGTCCTTGGCGTCGACGTCGCCGGCGATCACCAGGATCGCGTTGTTGGGGGCATAGAACCTTCGGTAGAACGCCAGCGCGTCGTCGCGGTCGAGCTTCTCGATTTCCTGATGCCAGCCGATGACCGGTCGGCCGTAGGGATGATTGAGATAGAGCGCGGCCATGATCTGCTCTGTCAACCGTGCATCCGGATTATTGGCGACCCGCATGTTGTATTCCTCGAGCACGACGTCGCGCTCCGGCAGCACGTTCTCGTCCTTGAGGATCAGGCCGGTCATGCGATCGGCTTCAAATTCCATCATTGTGGCCAGCTGTTCGCGCGGGACACGCTGGAAATAGCCGGTATAGTCGGTCGAGGTGAAGGCGTTCTCGTTGCCGCCGACCCGCAACACGGTCTTGGAGAACTCACCGGCCGGATGCTTGCTGGTGCCCTTGAACATCAGATGTTCGAGGAAATGCGCCAGCCCGGATTTGCCGGCCGTCTCGTCGGCCGAGCCGACCTTGTACCAGACCATCTCGGTCACAACCGGCGTGCGGTGATCCGGGATCACCACCACCTGCAGCCCGTTGCCGAGGGTAAACGAGGCGGGCGGATCCGAGGTGATCGTGGTCTGTGCGGCAGCGCCGCCTATCCAAATCGTGACCGCCGCGAGCATCGCAAACAGCGGATAACCGAAACGGGTTGAGGGCATTATGACCTGTCTGCTGATCCGCACAAAACGGATCGGTTGGAGCCCCCGAGCGACCTTACACGGCGCGGTGGCGAGGGGGCGTCACGAAACCGAGAGACAGGCGCTTCTAGTCGCCATATTTGCCCGCAGCCGGATTGTATTCCTTGTTGAGGCTTTCCTTGGGACCGGTGCCGTAGGCAAAGTTCGGCGACGGCGTCTGGTAGCCGGCCGGCGGCTGGGTCAGGGATTCCCGGGTCGGCTCGCCCTTGAAGGGAACCGACTCGGGTTTATTGCTGCCGAACAAATCGGTGAACCTGCCGTTGAAACCGAGCTGCGACGGGCTCAGAATCGGATTGGTATTCGAGTTGCCGGGTTCCACCGGGTCGTTATTGGTGCGAACCGGCGGCGCCGTCCGACCGACATTGAGCTCGGCGGGGGTCAAGGGGCGGGCGTCTTCGTAGGGATTCTTGGCTTTCTCGGTCTTGCGCGCCGCGATTGCGGCCTTGCGGCGGGCCTCGTCGGGATCCTTGGGCCAATTCGGATCCCTGATATCGGCCTTGGCGTTTTCCGGCGGCGGCAGATTGAGCTTCGGCGGCACCACCAGAGGCGACCGCTCGCGATAGTCGATGCCCCGGTTGTCCATATTGGTGGCGCCGATGCCGGACATGATGCCTTCGATGATCTTTTCCTCGAAGGTCTTGTCCTCGTCGTCGTCGTCCTGGGCGCGGGCGGGTCCGGCGGCCAGGACCAGGCCGATGCCAAGCGCCACGCCCAGGCCAACAACGGCCAGACGCAGTCCATCGCAGAACGTTGCCGCCGCGTTCTGTACAACCCAAGCCTTGTCTTCGGTTTCGCGCATCGTGCTGTTCCTGTCCCAAATTTACGCTGGGATCGCTTAAGATCCCGTTCGCATGCGCCGCGATCGCGGACAAAATTAAGCTTTACGGCTGTATCTGCCGGGATCAGGGCGCTTTTGCGGCGGGTACTTCCCGGAAGGAATCGTATAACAGGGCCGCTACCCCGACAACGATCGCGGTGTCGGCAAGGTTAAACACATACCAGTTGAAGGTATTGCCGCCGAGCTGGAGGTGAAACAGGGCGAAATCGACCACCGCGCCATAGGCGAAACGGTCGATGGCGTTGCCGATGGCGCCGCCGATGATCAGCCCCAGCGCCACGATCGCCAGCCGATGGCGCGACCGCGCCATCCAGATCGAAAGCACGATCACCGCCACCGCCTTGATCGCCAGCAGGCCGATCTGGGCGATCTGACCCTCGTTCTGGAACCAGCCGAAGCTGATCCCGGGATTCCAGGCCAGCACCAGATCGAAAAACGGCGTGATCCGGACCGCGCCGCGGCGCCCGATGTCGAACACGTCGAGCAGCCAGAGTTTCGAGGCCTGGTCCAGCACCAGCACGGCGAGGGCGGCGAGGATGCCGGGACGGAGCCTTGAGGTCATGGCGAAACTCCGCGCGCCCGCCATTCGCGCAGCGCCTTGGCGTCGCGCAGCGAGACCTCGGGAAATTCAGGGTCGCTGCCGACCTCGGGCAGGATTTTCCAGGACCGCGCGCATTTCTGCCCCACAGCCTTTTCCACCACCACCGCGACACCAGGCACCTCGTGCAGGCGGAAGGCGTCGGCCGGGGCCTCAGCGGTGCTGACCATGGCGTTCGAGGTGATGCAGATTTCGGCCAGATCGATGTCGAACAGCGTATCGAAGAGGGTTTTGTCCGTGATGTAGACCAGCGGCGAGGCCTCGAGCGACGAACCAATCCGCTTGGCGGCGCGTTCGACTTCCAGCGCGCCAGTCACGACGCGGCGGACGTTGCGGATGACCTCCCATTTCGCCGCCAGCCGATCGTCGCGGAAGCGTTCGAGCCCCTCGGGCAGCAGCGTCAGATGCACCGACGGCTCGGCATCGCTCCGGTACAGGCGCCAGGCCTCGTCGCAGCTGAAGCTCAGGATCGGTGCGAACCAGCGCAGGATGGCGTCGCAGATCAGATCGATGGCGGTCAGCGCCGAATGCCGCGCCAGCGACGATGGCGGGTCGCAATACAGCGTATCTTTCCTTATATCGAAATAGAACGCCGACAATTCGCTGTTCATGAACGCTGCAAGGCTCGACACCACGGTCTTGTAGTCGAACTCGGCATAGGCCTTGCGGACGATGGCCGATTGCAGAGCGAGTTGATGCAGCATCAGCCGCTCCAGTTCCGGCATCTCGCCCACAGCCACGCTGTGCTCGCGCTCGAAATGATCCAGCGTGCCGAGCATCCAGCGGATCGAATTGCGTAATTTGCGATAGGTCTCGATGGTGTTCTTAAGGATTTCCGGGCCGATGCGCTGGTCGTCGGCATAATCCGTGGCGCACACCCAGAGCCTGAGGATATCGGCGCCGGATTGCGCGATCACCTTCTGCGGCTCGACCGTGTTGCCGACTGATTTCGACATCTTGCGGCCGTTCTCGTCGAGCGTGAAGCCGTGGGTCAGCACGACGTCGAACGGCGCCCGGCCGCGGGTGCCGCAGCTTTCCAAAAGCGACGACTGGAACCAGCCGCGGTGCTGGTCGGAACCTTCCAGATACATCACGGTGTCGGCGCCGCCATCGACCTTGCGAACGATGTTGCCGAGGTTGGGAAAATGCTGGCGGTCTTCCAGCACAAAGGCGTGGGTCGAGCCGGAATCAAACCAGACATCGCAGATATCGTCGACCTTGCTCCAGCCCTCGCTGGCGCGCGCGCCCAGGAAGCGTTCCCGCGCGCCTTCCATGTACCAGGCATCGGCGCCTTCCTCCATGAAGGCCTCGGCGATGCGCTGGTTGACGATCTCATCCTGCAGGATCTCGGCCGAGCCGTCGGCCAGTTCGCGCACGAACACCGCGATCGGGACGCCCCAGGCACGCTGCCGCGAGATCACCCAGTCCGGCTTGGAGTTGATCATGCCGTTGATGCGATTCTGGCCCGACGGCGGCACCCATTGGGTGTCCGAGATGGCGTGCAGCGCGCGAGCGCGCAAGGTGTCGCCTTCCTTCACCTTGCCATCATCCGCGATCGCCTTGTCCATCGCGATGAACCATTGCGGCGTGTTGCGAAAGATGATCGGCTTTTTCGAACGCCAGGAATGCGGATATTGATGCTTGAGGCGGCCGCGCGCGACCAGGTTGCCGGCCTCGATCAAGGCCTTTATCACGGCCTCGTTGGCGTCGCCTTTTTCACCCTTGTCGTTGATGACGCGCTTGCCGACAAAACCTGGCGCCTGATCGGTCAGGGCACCGTTCTCGTCGACGGTATAGGGAATGGTGGTGCTGATGCCCCGCGCGGTCAGCTGACGCGCGTTCTCCATCCAGACCTCGAAATCCTCGCGGCCGTGGCCGGGCGCGGTGTGGACGAAGCCGGTGCCGGTGTCATCGGTGACATGGTCGCCCGCGATCAGCGGCACGCGAAATTCGTAGCCGGCGGAAATGCCGTTGAGCGGATGCGCACATTCCATCGTGCTCAGTACGCTCGCCGGCACCCTGCCGACTTTCTCATGGCCCGTGACGCGTGCCTGCTTGAATACCGCGTCCACGAGCGCGTCGGCGAGAATCAGGAGATCACCGATTTTCACCCAGTTGTCGGCGGGCGACTCGGTGACGCGATAGAGGCCGTACGAGATTTTCGGCGAGAAGCTGATGGCGCGGTTGCCCGGCAGCGTCCAGGGCGTGGTCGTCCAGATCACGATCGACGCGCCCTGCAAATCGGACGGTTGCGGCTGGCGAACCGGAAACTTCACCCACACCGTGTCTGACGTGTAATCCTCGTATTCCACCTCGGCTTCCGCCAGCGCGGTCTTTTCCACCACGCTCCACATGACAGGCTTGGAGCCGCGGTAGAGCGTGCCATTGGCGGCGAACTTGATCAGTTCGCGAGCGATCTGGGCTTCGGCGAAATAATCCATGGTGGCGTAGGGGTGGTCCCAGTCGCCGATGATGCCGAGCCGCTTGAATTCCTCGCGCTGCACGTTGAGCCAATGGCTCGCATAGGCCCGGCACTCCCGGCGGAACGCGACCATGGCGGCGGCATCGCGGAAATCCGGTTTGGCCTTGCCCTTGGAGCGGTAATTCTCCTCCTCGATCTTCCATTCGATCGGCAGGCCATGACAGTCCCAGCCCGGTACATAGTTGGAATCGAAGCCGAGCATCTGCTGGCTCTTGGTCACCACGTCCTTGAGGATCTTGTTCAGCGCGTGCCCGATATGGATGTGGCCATTGGCGTAGGGCGGGCCGTCATGCAGCACGAATTTCGGCCGTCCGGCGGCGCTCTCCCGGAGCCTGCGGTAGAGTCCGATCTCATTCCAGTAGGTCAGGATTTCCGGCTCGCGCTGGGGCAGGCCGGCGCGCATCGGGAATTCCGTCTGCGGCAGGAACAGGGTCTTGGAATAGTCGGTCGCTGAGGACTTCTGCGGCTTTTCGGACATGGCTGCTCTGGTTTGGCATGGAGGGCGCTGATGGCTCATCATTCGCGGACGAATGCGTCTGACCCGGTCTTGCGCCCGAGCCGGAACTCAGGCGGAAGCCGGGCCGCTAATGGGGATGATGCGCCGCGCAACCATGCCCGTTCCATAGCAGCCGCACCGGCAAATCGCAAAGCCCCTCTCGCTGTCGGAGTTCGCGTTGCCGCCATGGGCAGCGGTGCTCAATCCAGTGGCCCCAATTCCGGAAATGCCCCGGGGGCTGCCTCCAATGCAGCGCGGGCGCGGGCGGAATCATTGTCCATCTGCGCGACCAGGGCCTCGATGCTGTCGAACTTCAATTCATCGCGAATAAAGCCGATGAAGGCGACGTCGAGCCGGGATCCATAGAGATCGCCCTTGAAATCGAACAGGAAGACTTCCAGCAGCGGCGCGCCATTGTCGAAGGTGGGCCTTCGGCCGAAGCTGGCGACGCCGTCGAGCCGTTGCGCTTGATCGCCCTCGGCGCGACCGACCCGCACGGCATAAATGCCGTGCTTGAGACCGCAATGGGCGTCGAGACGGATATTGGCCGTGGGGTAGCCGAGTTCGCGGCCTCTTTTTTCGCCATGGATGACCTCACCGGTCACGAACCACGGGCCGCCCAGCATCCTGGCGGCCTCCTCGATCTGTCCCTCCGCCAGCGCCATCCGGATCGCGCTGGAGGATACCGGCCGCTCCTCGACATCGATATGGGGCTGCACATCGACTTCGATGCCGAGCCGCGGCGCTTCGCTGACCAACAGGCTCGGCGAGCCGACCCGGCCCTTGCCGAAATGGAAGTCATAGCCGACCGAGATACCGCAGATTCCAAGCCGCTCGATCAGATCATGGTGAATGAAGTCCTGCGCCGAGGTCCCGGCGCGGTGGCGGTCAAACGCCATCACGACCGCACCCTGCAGACCGGTTGCGGCGAGCAGCCGCAGCTTGCCACGCTCATCGGTGAGCCTGAACTGCGGCGTGTTCGGGCTGAAATAGCGGCGCGGATGCGGTTCGAAGGTCACGGCCAAAGCGGGCTGACCGCGCGCCCGCGCCATGCGCAGGGCGGCGGCGATCACGGCCCGGTGGCCGAGATGGACACCGTCGAAATTGCCCATCGCGACCACCGCCCCCCGGGGGATCGCGGCAGCCGGCGTGGAGTCGCGGATAACGGTAAATCCAGCAGTCATTTTGGGAATTCTTCGGGCTGATAGCGGTGGCGGCCGGACCGTGGCGTGGCGGCGCCGGGTAAGTCAAGCGGTCCTGGAACCGGCTGGCCTTGCCCCGGCTCGCGCCGCTGCCGAGCCCGCTGGCGTGAGTCAGGGCAGACGACCTTAACCGGCTGTTTAAGGGCTGGTGCTAGATCTGGTCGCGGACAGCGGGGTTTTCCGGGTTTACGCAGGCTACTGGATGATCTGCAGCGTTTCGTATTGTGCAGGGGATTTAAGATGGCGGTTGACACATCGATGTCGGTTCTGGTCGTGGATGACTACAATACCATGATCCGCATCATCCGGAATCTTCTCAAGCAGCTCGGCTTTGAGAATATCGACGATGCGAGTGATGGCTCGGCCGCGCTCAACAAGATGCGGACCAAGAAGTATGGGCTGGTGATCTCCGACTGGAACATGGAGCCGATGACCGGCTATGACCTGCTCCGCGAGGTGCGCGCCGACCCCAATCTGGCCACGACGCCGTTCATCATGATCACGGCGGAATCCAAGACCGAGAATGTGATCGCCGCCAAGAAAGCCGGGGTGAGCAATTATATCGTCAAGCCGTTCAACGCGGCCACCTTGAAGACCAAGATCGAGGCGGTATTCCCCGACCTGGTGATGTCGTAACGGCAGCTTCGTAAACCTGCTTTGCCGGCGAACACAACTCACGGACCACCCAAACCAGGTGCGTCGCGGGAGATAAGGCGCGCGCGCCAGGCAGCAGCCTCCCGCGGAGGCCTACCATTTAAGATCCCGCGTGAGCGCGCGGGGCGGATGGCCGAATAAGTCCCGCACCGACGCGGGATCGAGCTGATCGAGTCCCTCGAACTCCTCGGCATGGATGCCCCGGGTCACGAACAGGCAGTCGATGCCGAAGCCATGGGCCCCGGCCAAGTCGGTCCGCACGGAATCGCCGATCGCAAGAACGCGGTTGAGCGCGAGGTTACCGATGTGGCGTTCGGTGGCCAGTTCCATGGCGCGCTGATAGATCGGGCGGTGCGGCTTGCCGTAAAAGATCACCTTGCCGCCGAGTTCGCGATAGAGCTCGGCAATCGCACCCGCGCAATAGATCAGGCGGTCGCCGCGTTCGACCACGATGTCGGGATTGGCGCAGACCAGCGCCAGCTGGCGATCGCGCGCCTGTAACATCATGCCGCGATAATCCTCAGCCGACTCGGTTTCGTCATCGAACGGCCCGGTACAGATGATGTAATCAGCCTGATCTAGCGGCGCGAGCACCGCATCGAGGCCACGGTATATCGAATTGTCGCGCTCCGGACCGATCCAGAATACCTTCTGGCCGGGGCGAGCTGCGATGAAATGGCGGGTCAGATCGCCTGAACTGACGATGCCGTCGTAGCTGTCGTCCGAGATCGCAAGCTTGCGCAATTGCCGCTGCACCGAATCCGCCGGCCGCGGCGCATTGGTGATCAGGATCACGGTGCCGCCTTGACGGCGAAACGTCCGCAGCGCCCCGCAGGCCTCGGGAAATGCCTCCAGGCCGTTGTGAACCACGCCCCAGATATCACTCAGAATGACATCGAATCCGGTCGCGAGCTCGCTCAGCCCGTCGACAAAGTGCAGCGTTGTCATGCTCCCGGAGGCCGGTCAGCCCGGTCCCGAGGCGCGGCGCGCCAGTGCCGCGTTACCGGTGGCCCGCGTCTGTTCGATCGCCGCGGCGGGGACGGGAAGAGGTTGACCGGAGCCATTGGAATCCTGCATGGGGTTCAACGCCGTTCCGCCGTTAGCAGATGCGCCCTCGGGCCGCAACGGCCGGGGCGGCGCGAACAGGAATCCCTGCCCGAACCGGACGTCGTAGTCGAGCAGATCGACGACCGAACGTTCCTCCTCGATCCGCTCGGCGATCAGGTCGATACCGAAGCGGCCGAGCAGGTCGGAAAGATCGGAGGCATGCAGGTCGGAGGTCGACGCCAGCTTCTGATCGAGCAGAAGTGACGCCGGCACCTTGATGAAGCGGACGCCGCGATCGGCCAGTTCGCGCGGCTCGACCCGCAGGTCGGTGACGTGATCCATCGAGAAACGATAACCGCGCTGCGCCAGCGCCGCGAGATGCTCGGTTTCGATCGGGCCAAGATGGTGAAACGTCGCCTGCTTGAATTCGAGCACCAGCGAGGGCGCCAGCGCCCGATTGGCTTCGAGGAAATCAAGGCATGGCGCGAAGGTTGAGGGGTCGCCGAGCGTGGCCGCAGCGAGGTTGCAGAACAGCCCGACCTCCTTGTTGCGCACCATCAGCCGGCGCAGCACCTGCACGCATCGCAGCAGGACCATGTGATCGATCCGGCCGATCAGGCCGGCGTGTTCGGCAAGGGTAATAAAATCGTCGGCGACGAGCAGCTGGTCGCGGTCGTCGCGCAGCCTGACCACGGCCTCGTAGAACCGGACCTTGCGCTGCGGCAGGCTGACCATCGGCTGCAGATAGATATCGACCCGGTTTTCCTCTACCGCGCTTTTTAGGGCTGTCAGGATCTGCGCCTGGCTGCGGCCGGGTGAAGTCTCGGACACCACGATCGGGGCCGCCGCGGCCGCGACGGGATGGTCATCTGCAGCGACGGTCGGCTGATGATGCGGCTCGTGACGCGGCACGCTAACCGCGGCGGCGACCGCCGCGACCGAGGTCAGCATGTCGTCATGATGGGCCACGGAGACGGCAAGTTGCCTGACCAGCAGACCGAGTTCGCTGATTTCGCTGGCGACCGTCTGGATGCGGTCGCTGCCGGCGGAATTCGACGCAACGACGCGGCCCTCCAGCGCGGCGAGGCGCCGGCCGGTTTCTGCAATCTGGCGCGCGAGGTCGGCGGTGCCGCGTGACAGATCCGCGATCTGGCTGCCGACATCGGTGCGGTCGCGCAGCCGCATCGATACCGCATTGTACAGAATGAGGAAGGTCAGCGCGGTCAGTGCCACGATCGCGGATTGCGTGCCGTTGATGCCGGCCACGGAATAGAGGATCAGCCCCAGTGACGCTGCGACCAATACCATGCATATGGCAATGAAAATCGTTGAGATACGGATCATCTTGCGCGCAACGCCTTCGTGCCATGGCTTGGCAGTAACGATGCAACCATGTTGCGTACGCCGAAGCATTGCAAGCCTAGCATCATCGCTGATTCGACAAGCTATTGTTATTTCCACAGCCAAAGGGAACGTCGACATCAGCCGGGATTCCGGCGTCAACCCGCCGGCGGTGCTGTGTGCTCCACAGCGCCGGCATCCAATGCGTTTGTATCCGAACGCCGCATCTGATGGACGGACGCGGTTGATGATCGGCGGATCGAGCTAGCTTAGCTAGTGGATGAACGACAGCGCACCACCGAGAGTGCCGCCGCGCCATCGTGTAGCGCGCAAACTGCCAGAATCATCAAGGCGCCCTTCAGGCAGCGCTCCGTCTGATCGCGGCCGCTGCGCTGATTCGGACGATCGGACGCACCACTGCTCCATCACGGTAGCGTTACTGGCGCCGTCACGCCTGCGGAACCTGCGGAAGGTCATCAAATCAGCAGCCCGGGCCTGTCAACTTTACGCGACCGCGCGGATCACCTTGGCGACCTTCCCTACAATTTCGCCGATCTCATCCTCGCTCATGATCAACGGCGGCGTCAGCGCCAGGGTATCGCCGGCGACGCGCAGCATCAGATCGTTGTCATGGAACGCGCTGTTCAAGGCATCGAAGCCGCGCTTGCCGGGCAGATCCGCGTGCGATGCGAGGTCGATGCCCGCGGTGAGCCCGACGGTGCGGATATCCAGCACATTCGGCTCGCTGCGGAGCGACATCACGGCATCGGCGAATTTCGGCTCCAGCATGGCCGCCCGCTCGAACAGTTTTTCGTCGCGGTAGATATCGAGCGTGGCAAGCGCCGCGGCGCAGGCCAGGGGATGGGCCGAATAGGTATAGCCATGGGCGAGTTCGACGACATGCTCCGGGCCGCTCATGAAGGCATCATGGATGGTGTCGCGCACCAGCACCCCGCCCATCGGCGCGGCGCCGTTGGTGATGCCCTTGGCGAAGGTCAGCATATCCGGCAGCACGCCATAGCGTTCCGCGGCAAAGGCAAAACCGAGCCTTCCATAGCCGGTAATCACCTCGTCGAAGATCAGCAGAATGCCGTGCTTGCGGGTGATATCCCGCAGCCGCTTCAGATAGCCCTTCGGCGGCGGCAGCACCCCGGTCGATCCCGCCATCGGCTCGACGATGACGGCGGCGATGGTGTTGGCGCCATGCAGATTGACCAGTCGCTCCAGTTCGTCGGCGAAATGCGCGCCATATTCCGGCTCGCCCTTGGTGAAGGCCTGTTTGTCGCGGTCGTAGGTGTGCGGCAGATGATCGACGCCGGCGAGCAGGGTGCCGAACATCTTGCGGTTGTTGACAATGCCGCCGACCGAGGTGCCGCCAAAGCCAACGCCATGATAACCGCGCTCGCGCCCGATCAGGCGGGTCCGGCTGCCCTGACCCTGGATCTGATGATAGGCCAGCGCGATCTTCAGCGCGGTGTCGGCGGCCTCCGATCCAGAGTTGCAGAAGAACACATGGTCGAGGCCTTCGGGCGCCAGATCGGCGATCCGACTGGCCAGTTCGAAGGCCTGCGGGATGCCGAACTGAAATGGCGGTGCGAAATCCAGCGTCGCGGCCTGTTGGGCGATCGCGGCGGCGATCTGGGCGCGGCCATGTCCTGCATTGGTGCACCACATGCCCGAGGCGGCGTCGATAATGCTGCGGCCGTCGACGGTGAAATAGTGCATGTCCTTGGCGCCGGCGAGCAGCCGGGGCGCCTTTTTGAAGGCCCGGTTGGCGGTAAACGGCATCCAGTGCGCCGCCAGGTCGTTGGGGACGTTGACGGTTGCAGGTCGTGGGCTCTTGTCCAGCATCGTGCGGCCTTTTCGAGGTTGGGCGTAATCGCTTTTGGGGCAAACTATCAGCTTAGGGCTGGAACGGAAACGCCGTGCCGCGCGATATTTCCATTCCGGAGGTGAATAGGTGACTTCCTGCGGCCATCAGAGATCTTCCGCGGCGATCCAGAACACCTCGCCGTCGGAGGCCTCGGTGTCGAGCCATAACAGCGGTAATTGCGGCTGTTCGGCCTGCAGCCGTTCGCGACCCCGGCCGATCTCGCACAATAATCCGCCGGTGGCCGTCAAATGCGCTCCGGCCTGCTCAAGAATACGGCGGACCACCGCGAGCCCGTCGGCGCCGCCGTCGAAGGCGAGTTTCGGCTCGGCGCGGCATTCGCGCGGCAATCCTGCCATGCCTTCGGCATCAACATAGGGCGGATTGCACAGGATCAGATCGTAACGGGCGCCGTCGAGCGGATCGAACAGGTCGCCGTGAAGCAGCCTGACCCGCTGCTCCAGCCCGTAGGCGGCGATGTTTCGCGCCGCAACCTGCAGGGCGCCGGGGGAGATATCCACCGCGTCGATGCGCGCATCGGGAAAATGCCGGCTGGCCAGGATCGCCAGACAGCCGGAGCCGGTGCAGAGGTCGAGCACCTGTTCGACCGCGCCGGGATCGTCGAGCAGCGAACCCACTGCGTCGTCCCCGTCATTGAAATGCGAATCCAGCAATTCGCCGATGAATGAGCGTGGCACGATCACCCGCTCGTCGACATAGAAGGGCAGGCCGCGCATATAGACCTTGTTGACGAGATAGGCGGCCGGTTGACGGCTGGCGATCCGGCGCGCGATCAGCTCGATAATGGCCTTGGCCTCCGGCGCCGTGACCCGCGCGGCTGCGAACAGGTCGAACTGGTCGGGGTGCAGGCGCAGGGTTTCGCAGACCAGGAAGGCCGCTTCGGCCACCGGATCGGTGGTGCCGTGGGCAAACACCAGCCCGGCCTCGATGAAGCGGCTCACCGCGAAGCGGACGAAATCCAACAGCGTGCGCAATTCGCCGGATTTGGGCAACGCAAAGGGCGGCGCGGCGCGGCCGCGTCGGGCAGACGGTTTGCCGCGCAGTCCTGAGCGTTTGACCATCAGGATTTGGTCCAGCGCGCGGCGGCTGCGTCGTCATGCGCGCGGGCGTCGACCCAGCTGGTTCCTTCAGTGCTTTCCTCGCGCTTCCAGAACGGCGCGCTGGCCTTGAGATAGTCCATCAGAAACGTCGCGGCCTGAAACGCCGCCTCGCGGTGCTGCGAGGCCGTCAGCACCAGCACGATGTTGTCGCCGGGCGTGAGGCGGCCGACACGATGGATCACGGTCAGTCCCGTCAACGGCCAGCGCGCCATCGCGGTCTCCGCATGGCGGGCCAGTTCGGCCTCCGCCATGCCGGGGTAATGTTCCAGCGTCAGCGCGGCGAGGCGGTGATCGCCTTCGCTGCCGCGGCAAATGCCGCTGAAGCTGACCACGGCGCCAATATCCGTGCGCCCCTTGGTCAAAAGCTGGATTTCCTGCGCAATATCGAAATCGGCGAGCTGGATCCGGATGGTCACGGGTTCGGTCATGGCTTGATCGCGCGATCGTTCAAATGGTTCAGCCGCCGGTCATCGGCGGAAAGAAGGCAATCTCGCGGGCGCCAGCGATGGCGGCTTCCGGTCTGGCATGGCTATGGTCGATCGCCGCCCGGATCACCAGCGGCCGCTCGAAGGCATGGGCGTAGGCCTCGCCGCGCCCGGCAAGCCAGCTGATCAGCTCGCCGACGGTTTGGACGCTGGCTGGCGGTTCGATGGTTTCCTCCGACTTGCCGATCCGTTCACGCACCCAGGCAAAATACTTGACCTTCATGCCTCATCCTCCCGGATGAGGTGGTGAATGCCGGCCTTGAAATAGTCCCAGCCGGTGTAGATGGTGAAGATGGCTGACAGCCACAACAGGACGATCCCGATCAGGGTGGTCGGTGGCAGGATCTGCTCGCCGGCCTCGCCGGCAATCAGGAAGCCGATCGCGACCAGCTGGATGGTGGTCTTCCATTTCGCCAGTTTGGTCACGGGAACGCTGACCCGCAGCGCGGCCAGATATTCGCGCAGTCCCGAGACCAGGATTTCGCGGCATAGAATCACGATACCGGCCCACAGCGTCCAGCCATGGATGCTGTTGTCGGCCGCCAGCATCAACAGGCAGGAGGCGACCAGGAGCTTGTCGGCGATCGGATCCAGCATCCGGCCGAAGGCCGATTGCTGGTCCCAGATCCGGGCATAATAGCCATCGAGATAGTCGGTCACGCCAGCGATGATGAAAACCGCCAGTGCCACCCAGCGCAGCCAGAGCGGGCCGTCCAGGATGGATTGCCCGAAAACGCAGCCGACCACCACCGGGATCGCGGCGATCCTGGAATAGGTCAGGAGGTTCGGAAGGGTGAGCGAGCTTTTCGCCGCGCCCCGTGTCGTGGCCATGTTCATTGCTCTTACCAATACCGCTCGGGCGTCAAGGTCAACCGGTGGGCGCCATGTGGTGGCCGCATGTGATCCCAGGCAGCGGAGCGCCGCGATGGCCGGGAAGTCCTTCCTTAATCCTGCTTAGCCCGGTTGGGCATGGAAAAATTCAAAAATCCTGCGGGCGCTTTCGGCGCTAACGCCGGGAACCTTGCCGAGATCGGCGATCGAGGCCCGCTCGATCTCCTTCAGGGTTCCGAAATGATGCAGCAGGGCCCGTTTGCGGGATGGCCCGATGCCGGGAATTTCCTGCAGACCGGCCTCGCGGATATCCTTTTTGCGCAATTTTCGGTGCGATCCAATCACAAAGCGATGCGCTTCGTCGCGCAGCCGCTGAATGAAATACAGCACCGGGTCGCGCGGCTCGAGCTTGAGCGGTTCACGGTCCGGCATGAACAGGGTCTCGCGCCCGGCGTCGCGATCCGGCCCCTTGGCGACGGCGAGCAGCACCACCTCGGTCAAGCCGAGCTCCCCGAAGATCTCCTTGGCGGCATTGAGCTGGCCGCGGCCGCCATCGATGATGACGAGATCGGGCCATGGCGGAAACGGTTCATCATCCGGAATTTTGTCGTCCGGCCTGTCGGTCGGCTTGGCGGTGCCCGCGCCGGCCTTGGCCAATAGCCGCTTGAAGCGCCGCTGCAACACCTCGCGCATCATCGCATAATCATCGCCGGGGGTCAGGCCTTCGGAACGGATATTGAACTTGCGGTACTGATTCTTGATAAATCCGTCCGGCCCCGCCACGATCATCGCGCCGACGGCGTTCGAGCCTTGAATGTGGCTGTTGTCATAGACCTCGATGCGCCGCGGCGCGTGCGGCAGCCCCAGCGTGCTGACCAGCCCCTGCAACAGCCGCCCTTGGGTCGCGGTATCGGCCAGCTTGCGGCCGAGCGCCTCGCGCGCATTGGTCAGCGCATGCGCGATCATGTCCTTCTTTTCGCCGCGCCGGGGCGTGACCACCTCCACTTTATGACCGGCCTTGATCGCGAGTGCGTCGGCCAACAGCGCGTTTTCTTCGATGTCATGCGACAGCAGGATCAGCCGCGGCGGCGGCTTGTCGTCGTAGAACTGGGCCAGGAACGCGGCCAGCACCTCTTCGCAGGTGAATGATTTTTCCGCGCGCGGGAAATAGGCGCGGTTGCCCCAGTTCTGGCCGGTCCGAAAGAAGAACACCTCGACGCAGAAATAGCCGCCCTCCTGATGCACGGCGAACACGTCCGCCTCCTCCACGCCGCGCGGATTGATGCCCTGCTGCGACTGGATCGCCGACAGCGCCGCCAGCCGGTCGCGGTACAGCGCCGCTGTTTCGAAGGCGAGCTCGGCCGAGGCCTTCTCCATTTCGCCGGCCAGCTCCTGCTTTACCAGCCGGCTTCGGCCGGACAAGAAATCTCTGGCCTCGCGAACCAGCTCGGTATAGCCGGGAAAATCGATCTCGCCGGTGCACGGCCCCGAACAGCGCCGGATCTGATAGAGCAGACAAGGCCGGGTGCGGCTTTCGAAAAAGCCATCGGTGCAGGAACGCATCAGGAAGGCGCGCTGCAGCGCCGTGATGGTGCGATTGACCGCCCCGGCCGAGGCAAAGGGTCCGAAATATTGCCCGGGTCGGGTTTGCGCGCCGCGATGCTTGAGAATCTGCGGCGCCCAATGGTCGCCGGTGATCAGAATATAGGGAAACGATTTGTCGTCACGCAGCTGCACGTTGAAGCGCGGCCGCAACTGCTTGATCAAATTGGCCTCGAGCAGCAGCGCCTCGGTCTCGGTCGAGGTGGAGATGATCTCGACCGCCACGGTGGCGGCGATCATGCGCAGGATGCGGACCGGCTGCGGCGCGCCGATGCGGGCATAGGAGCCGAGCCGCTTGCGGACATTCTTGGCCTTGCCGACATAGAGCACGTCATGGGCTGCGTTGAGCATGCGATAGACGCCGGGCGAGGTCGGGGCGAGCCGCATGGCGCGGTCGATCGCGGCGTGGCCAGCCGTCAGCGGGCCTTCCGCCACCATCTCGCTGCTGTCATCCGACACCTCCGGTAGCGCGGCCTCGTCCTCCTCGGCGCCGGCCAGCGCGCCAGCGACCAAATCCTGGTCGTGCGGCGGCAGGTCCGGCGGCGCAAGCCCCAGTTCCGCAGGCTCAAGCGTGGCAGGTTGATCTGCCGCTCGCGCGGCGGTTCGCTTGGGGGGAGCAGGCGAATCTGAATCCATGGCGCTGAATTTAAGCGCCGTGATCGGCCATCGCCAGCGCGCCGTGAGCGACGACCGCGACGGCGCGGCTGCTTCCGGGTAACGCCTTCTTAAGATTAACGGGTAATGGGTTGCAGGGCTTAATGAGCTCTTAACCTGAAGATCTCGATAACACAGCAGTGAATTGGAATTCCGTAACCATGCTGGCTTTCCGGCAGCGCGATCGCAAGCGCTGCGCCGGGTGGCAGGCACGGCAGTGGCGTGGAGAGCGTACAATGAACAGGTTCGTGGCAGGCGGAATGGCGATGATCGCCGCGGGTTGGACGATGGCGGCGCGGGGCGCCGATCTTCCGAATGGATCGCCCCCGCGTTATAATTATACCGTCAATCAGCCGCTGAACGCCTATAGCTGGGCCGGCCCCTATATCGGCGGCAATCTTGGCTATGATTGGGGTTCGGTAGCCAACAATCCAACCAAGCCATCCGGTTTCGAGGGCGGTGTCCAGGCCGGCTATAATTGGCAGTCCGGGGCGCTGGTGTTTGGCCTCGAGGGCGACCTCCAGGCCAACGGTGCCGATGATACGTTTGCGCCCTGGAAATTCTCCAACCCCTGGTTCGGCACGGCGCGCGGCCGTGTCGGCTATGCCTTCAACAATGTGCTGTTCTACGGCACCGGCGGTCTGGCGTTCGGGGAGTTGAAAGGCGAGACCTTTGGCCTGTCGGAAAGTCACACCACGGCGGGCTGGACGCTCGGCGTCGGCGCCGAATTCGGCTTTGCCCCGAACTGGAGCGCCAAGGTCGAATATCTCTATGTTGATCTCGCCAACAGCGCCTTCACCATCACCGGGGCGTCGAATGGTGCCCAGTTCGGCCTGGTGCGCGCCGGCGTGAATTATCACTTCTGACGGTCGATCAGGACAAGAACAAGACAAGACCAAGAAAAGAGCAAGAAAAGCGCCTGCATTTCCTCCCGGCCGCGTCGCGGCCGGGATTTTTCTTGCCGGTCCCGACCAGCTACGATCGGACGGTCTTCCGACAGATCATCCGCCAGCGCGCCACGGATGCTCAGGACGATATCACCAGATTAACCGCCTTGGGGCCCTTGCCCTTCTTGTCCGGTTCGACCTCGAAGGAGATGCGCTGTCCTTCGCTCAGATCCTTCAATCCGGCCCGTTCCACGGCGGTGATGTGGACGAACACATCGCGACCGCCGTCATCGGGCTTGATAAAGCCATAGCCTCGCTCTCCATTGAAGAACTTGACCGTCCCAGTCATGGCCATCCGGAAACTCCCTAACCCGTGCTCTTCAGTCGCCACGCCCCAACGGCGTCACGGCGCGCCGGACACTCGCTGCCGGAAGGCTGGCCATCTCGGCGGATCAAGCGACCTGCACCGATCCGCGGTCTGAAAATCTTTGAGGCCTAATCACTCCGCCGCGACCATTTGCGGAAGCGGAACGTAACGCCGGTCCTAATAAGCCTGAGCATAATACGGTTGTCGGCCAATTGCCTACGGCTCAAATCGGGCTTTTCGAAGCTCTCAGGGTTTTGCCGTCTCCAGCCTGAACCGGCCCGCGCCGCCTTGGCCGAGCGGCCTTTCGAGCTCCGGGAGGATCGCTTTCAGTTCACCCGCCAGCGTCCACGGCGGATTGATGATCAACAGGCCCGCCGAGGCCAGCGCGGTCGTGGCCTGCTGCGGCGCCACACTGAACTCCAGCCGCAGGCATTTTCCAGGGGAGGAAGCGGCGGCGACGGTCTCGGCCACATCGCTCGCGAGCTGGTCCGTGGCGCGGCGACTTTTCACGGGATACCACAGCACATAGCAGCCGGTCGGCCATTTGGCATAGGCGGTGGCGAAGCCTTGAGACAGCCGCTCGAACTCGTCCTTTTGTTCATAGGGCGGATCAATCAGGACCAGGCCGCGCCGCTCTTTCGGCGGCACAAAGGCCGGCAGCGCCATCCAGCCATCGAGATCGACCACGCGGGCCTGGTCGTCGCGGCGCAACGCGTCGATCAGCCGTTTGCGCGCGCCGGCTTCGACCTCGCAGGCGGTCAGGCGGTCCTGCGGGCGCAGCAGCGCGCGGGCGATCAGCGGCGATCCCGGATAGATCACCAGCTCGGCTTTCGGGTTGAAGGCTCTGACGATGTCGAGATAGGGCATCAGCAGCGCCGCCGCGGTCTCCGAGAAGCGCGCCTGCATCACGCGGGCGATGCCGGTGAGCCATTCGCCGCCGCGGCGTGCTTCCTCGCCGCCGAGATTGTACAGGCCCGCGCCGGCATGGGTGTCGATGACCCGAAACGCGGCCGGCTTGTCCTGCAGATAGGTCAGGATGCGCACCAGCACGATGTGCTTGATGACGTCGGCAAAGCCGCCGGCGTGAAAGGCGTGACGGTAATTCATGGGTTCAAGCAGTACGCCAACGCGGCCGATCCGGCAAAGCGGCAAGCGGCATAGTCCGGTCCGGCCGGAGCCGTCCGCCCCCGGCCGGCGTCGCTGGTTCAGCCGCCGCGGACCGGCGGCATCACCACCTGGTCGCGCCGGCAGGCACGGCGGTCGATTTCGCCGCAGTCGTGGAATTGCAGATCCTTGCTCATGCAGATCCGCACCTCGCTGAGCCGGGTGCGGTTGCAGGTGACCGCAATCGCCTGCGCGCTGAGGCCGGGATTGGCCTTGACGAAGGCCTCCTCGATATCAGCGGGAGCCACCGTGGCCGGTGTCGACAGGTCGAGATATTCCGCTGGAATTTTCACCGCGGCGCGCGCCTTGCGGATGGTTTCGAAATAGGCCCGGGCCGAAATGCCCGAGCAGGTGCCGTGCTTGTCCCATTCACTGAAGATCAGCCCGGGCGCCGGCATCAGATCCAGCATCGAGGTCATGATGTTGCGATCGAGCCGTGGCGACGGCCGCTGGCAATATTCTGGAAAG
>Ga0302319_10007520_pt1 | contig 21432 bp, 12 predicted proteins | sample Bog_T0_2_FD_203319 | JGI IMG/M metagenome (GOLD analysis project Ga0302319, IMG submission 203319) | Peat permafrost microbial communities from Stordalen Mire near Abisko, Sweden - Bog_T0_2 | ecosystem: Environmental > Terrestrial > Soil > Wetlands > Peat | place: Sweden: Abisko, Stordalen Mire... | reverse complement strand
TGCTGGTTTCTAAATTCGCAGATCACTTGCCCCTCTATCGCCAGTCAGAGATTTACGCTCGCCAGGGTGTTGAGATCGAACGCTCCACGCTGGCGGGCTGGGTAGGCGGAGCAAGTGAGTTACTCGCGCCGTTGATCGATGCGATTCAGAAGCATGTGCTCGCCGGAGCCAAGCTTCACGCCGACGATACGCCGATGCCGGTGCTTGCGCCTGGCAGCGGCAAGACCAAGACCGGCCGACTCTGGACCTATGTGCGCGATGACAGGCCCGCCGGTGAGGATACAGCGCCGGCGGTCTGGTTCGCGTACTCGGAAGATCGCAAGGGCGAGCATCCACGGCAGCATCTGAAGGCTTTCAAGGGAGGCTTGCAAGCGGACGCCTATGCAGGGTTCCATCATCTGTATGGCGAGGGCGCTATTTATGAAGTTGCCTGCTGGGCGCATGCACGCCGCAAGTTTCACGAGATCCATGTCATTCACGCATCGCCTACAACAACGGAGGCTCTGGCCAGGATCGGCGCTCTCTATGCGATCGAGGACGAGGTGCGCGGCAAGCCCGCCGATCGCAGGCTGAGTGTTCGTGAGGCGCGATCAAGGCCACTGCTGGATGACATGCGCAAATGGATGGAGAAGGCACTGCGTTCTCTGTCAACCAAAAGCGAAACGGCGGGCGCAATTCGATATGCGCTCTCGCGATGGCGTGCCCTCACGCGCTACACCGAAGACGGAATGTTGGAGATAGACAACAGCGCAGCCGAACGGGCGCTGCGCGCTGTGGCTCTCGGACGCAAGAACTACTTGTTTGCAGGTTCCGACTGCGGCGGAGAACGTGCCGCCGCCATGTACAGCCTGATCGGATCGGCCAAGCTGAACGGCCTCGATCCGGAGCTCTACCTGCGCACCGTCTTGTCCGAGATCGCCGATCATCCCATCAGCCGCATCGACAAACTCCTGCCATGGAACCTCGTCCTGTCTCTACAGACCCAATCCTCACAGGCCGCTTAGACACGCTCATCAAGTGTCCACTAAAAAGGTAGTGGACACTTCAAAGATCAATCCTCGGCCACGTCAAGAGGGGAGTTCAGGACGCTTACGCACTTCGGTCGCGAATGAGCTGAGCAAAGTAAAAGTTGTTCATGGACCGCACTCCGCTCGCCCACATCCGCAATGAGAGCGCTGTCAGCTTCAGCCATTTTTGAGACGGCGCTTCGCCGGCTCCCTCGAGAATCTGGGCAGCGTGCAGAGCCTTGCCAATGGCGCTTCGCAAGCCGGCGTTGTCCCATGAGGCCGGCCCAGTTATGCGCCCGCCATGCATATCTGCGTAGTCGTTCCGGGCTTCCGATTCAGACACATTGAAGACATAGGGAAGAAAATGGGATTCTTCCTCCGGACTGACTGCATCCGGCTTGAACAGGAGCGGCCGGGTAATATAGCGCGTGGAAACATAGACATAGAAATTGCTGAATTGCGGCGCCACTGCATTCTTTAGAAGAAAGGCTTCGTTCATCTCACAAAAAGCTTCGACCACGGCGTCTGCATTCTGCTTGCCTCCCCAGCTCAAAGCAAGCTTTTGTAACTTGCCGAACCGCGAAACAAAGCCATGCGTCGGCTCCGCCAGACAGTCCAGCTGCATCTCCACAAGCTTTTCCACCGTCGGCAGCGTATCGTTGGCACGGTCATACCACTCGCTGGTTCCGAGGCTTACAAGCCGGACTGCCGGGTCAGTCATTCGCTCCAAAGCTGTCAGAATCGCGACCGGGTCAATCAGATTCTTGCATGGGTAGGTTTCATTGAGCAGAGTTCCAATGCCGATGGAAGCGGGGTTGTGTCCGTCCTCAAGATAAGTATTGGGTGGCAGCACTTCAAGGATCAGCTCGCCTTCATTCTGGCAAAAGTAGCCGCTCACCTGGATGAGAACATCTCCTCCACCCTTCATTGCGCCACAGTGGATTGCCGTCATGTAATCCCTTACCCGAGGGCCAGCGCTCCGGTGCTCGCAGTGACTGGGGCCGTTAGGTCCGGTGTAGAGAGCTCCAGCCCAGCACAAGCCGCCTCCCGAGTCATTGTTGTAACTGCCCATCGTCTTGATCTCTGGAACCTGGCGCTTGAGTTCCGCTGCCATCCACTCAATCATGTCCCGTGTCTCTTCCAGATCCACGCACCAGGAGAACTCCTGGCGTGTGCTGCGTCGCGGATGATCGACCCGGGGACCGCGCAAGTGGGGAAACTGCTCAAAGAATGCCGCCGGCATGAAATGAGTCTCGTCACCCGAGAACGCAGCATTGAGGCCAAGCTGCCGAAGCACGGCGGCCTTTTGAAAAAGCAGCTCCCTATTCTTTGCAACCCAATCCGCAGGAATGAAAGGCGCAATCTTAGGATGCGGGAAGAACTTTGCCAGGCACGAACCTTCATTTGCATACTCGTGCCACGGACTGTTCCCGGCAGGCATCTCATACCAGCTCTTGTCCGCGAGCTCACCAATGTGAATCTGCACGTCCCCATAAGGTTTAAGACGGCTCGCCGCTTGCGCGAATTTTCTGAATTCATCGATGTTGCGATTGGAGTTTCCAAAGATGAAGGTGTAGTTGTTCTTCGACGCCGCTCCCCCAGGATTGTTGCTGTCCGCCGGATCGCCTGCGCCGCGGTGCCCCTGCGGCCCCGCTGGGGCATGAACGTATGCCGGCAACGGATGCAACAGCTTACCCGACAACAAGCTTACTGAGAGCCCTTGCAATACATGCCTGCGATTCATCTTCTTGGTTCCTCTTCAACTCAAGCGTGCAGCTTAGCCCTGACCGCACGTCCTCCTGATCAGGTTCTCGAGATAGACCTTCGACCGCAGAATCTCGGCTCTCTGCTCTGTCCCTCGCGTCTCTTGCTCAATGGTGATCGGCCCCTGGTACTTCACCCGCACCAACCGCTCAAACACAGCTGGAAAGTCGACCTTTCCTTCGCCGAGGCTTACGGCTTTCCCTAGCTTTCTCGGGTCGGTGGGAAACTCCCCGTCCTTAGCATGAATTCCGCGCACCAGGTGCCCGATAACATCCATCGCATCCACAGGATTTCCTTTGCCATACAGGATCAGATTAGCCACATCCAGATTGACAAACACGTTATCCATACACGCATCCTGAATCATGCGCAGCAAGGTAATGGGCGTTTCCTCGCCGGTCTCGCAAAGGAACGAGATGCCCCGCTCTTTTGCATGCCGGGCAACGCTCCGAACGGCGGCGACAGATCCCGCGTAGAGCGGGTCGTTTGGGTTCTCTGGAATAAAGCCACAATGGGTGTGTATAGCCGGAATGCCGCATTCGGCGGCCACATCGGCAGCCAGTTTCAGATTGCGGATACGCAGCTCGCGAGTGTCAGCTGGAACAATCCCTATCGTCTCCGGCCCTCGATAGAAGTCGAACACCCTGTTCCCCGGTCCATGCTCAGAGAATGCCGTGGCCTCAATGTTGTACTTTGCCAAAGCGCTCTTCAGCGGCGCCGCTACATCCGCTCTCAGGTCCTCGAAGCCTATCTGGCAGGTTGGCAACCCTAACTCATGTACGCCTCGAACTGCCTCATCGATCGACTCCGCAGCTCCAATCCACACCACCACACCCATGCGAAAAGGAGAGGCACACGGAGCTGAAGCATTTTCGGGCGGCTGAGCAACCACTGGATAAACCACATTTGATATGCAGGCAACACCAGCCATCTGCACAAACCTTCGGCGATCGAATATGTTGTTATTGCTCGACAAGATATCTAACTCCCAGTTTGATGTCAGGAACAATCCCATTCCTAAGCAACCTCTGATGAAGTCAAGGGTTGGAGCTTTGAAATGGCGCGGATTGACCCGCGCCACCCGCGGAAAAGTTAATAACAGGCTCTACGGAGTGAGCCACGCGTCCAATCCCTGCCGGACAAACTCATCATCATTGAGATGCGGATAAGCCGCATACACGCGGTCAATCTCCTCTTTTTGTCCGGGGCTAAGAGTCTCATCGGGGTCAAGGCACCAGATCCCTTCCAGCAATCCTTGACGCCGCAACACCTCATTGAGGCCGACAATGCAACCCGCAAACCGATTCGCCGCATCGAAAAACGCCGAATTCGCGTCCGTAACCTCGACGTTTCTTCGCAACAGCGCCTTAGGCACACATTCTGTGCCCGTCGTCGCCCTCTTGCAGTCGCGCAGCAGCTCGACTGCGGACCGGGTCCATACCGCCCAATGCCCCAGCAAGCCGCCTGTCATGCGGATTTCCTTCATCTCGCCATCCACTGGAAAGACATAAGGCGTCACAAGATCCATTACGATGTTGTCGTCATTCCCCGTGTAGACAGGGATCGCTCGCTTCGACGCACAAACGGCGCGCATAACATCTAGGGTCTGGTAACGGTCGAAAGGCGCAATCTTGATGGCAACCACACCCTCGATCTCCACGAATTCGCGCCAGAATCGTGCCGAGAGTACACAGCCGCCAACCGACTGCTGCATGTAGAACCCTATGATGGGAATAACTTCGGCAATGGTGCGGCAATGAGTGATCAAGGCCGAGTCATCGGCAAATGTTGAAGCGGGCAAGTTCAGCAATCCGGCATGATAACCCAGATCGGCCAACAACCGCGCTTCACCCAAGGCCTGTTCTGTGCCCCCGCAGATTCCTCCAATGCGCGCCAGGGGCACCGGACGAGAAAGATCAGCTCGATCCATCTCTTCTGCCGCTAATGCCAACACGGGTTCATAGAGCCCGATGCGGGGATCCCGAATGGCAAATTGCGTTGTGTGCACGCCGACGGCCAGGCCTCCTGCTCCCGCCGATACATAGTAGCGAGAGAGGGCCCTTTGCCGTCTTTCATCCAGACGTCGTTCCGCGGTCAGCGCCAAGGGATGAGCTGGAATCACCATTCCCTGGCCTAGTTCGTTGCTGATCCTCGAATCGAGCTTGTGGATCGTCTTGTTTTTCACTAGAAGTCTCCGGTGCGGTTTTCGAAATGCGTGGGCTTGTCTAACGTCTCGCCGCTCCGCGAAACCCAATCTGCAATCCAGGACAGCATCTGCACTATACCGGCCTGGGGACAACCGAAAAGCTGAAAAGCCTTTCGGGCATTACTCAACAACGCGTCGCTGGACTCCGCACCTTCAAAGTAGGCCGTTTTTTTGAACTTATCTGCAAATTGTTCGGCAATCCAGCGAACGGAGAGTACCTCCGGTCCCGCGATATTAATGACAAAAGGAGGAGCTGAAGCGTAACTGAGTGCCTGTAAACTCATCGCTGACGCGTCAGCCTGCCAAATGGCATTCAAATGCCCCATCTCCAACGGAATCGCGCGGCCGGAAAACACCTTCTGCGCAATATCCAGAAGCACGCCATAGCGAAGCTCAACGGCGTAGTTAAGGCGCAGGATCGACATCTCAATCCGATAAGTACGGCTGAAGTGCTCGAATATCCGCTCGCGCCCCAGACAGCTCATCGCATATTCCCCTTGGGGGTGCAGCGGATCGCTTTCAACGGATCCTCCACAACTGACAGGAAAGAGCCCATATACATTTCCCGTTGAGAACACAGCGATGCGGCTGTCGCGATAGCGCTCACAGACGAGGCCCGGCACAAATGCATTCATTGCCCACGTCAGCGACTCCTGACCTGTGGAACCGAACTTCATGCCCGCCATGAAAACAATGTTGGCCGCGTCCGGTAACTGGGCGTAGGACTGCCGGTCCAGCAGATCGCAGCGATGCGTCTCAACACCCCAGGACTGCAATTGCTCCTGCAATCGGGATGACGCAGAGAAGCGCGAAACACCAATCACGCGCCGGGTTACACCGGCAAGGTCGGATGCCCGTTTCGCCATGCGGGCAAGGGTCGGTCCCATTTTCCCGCCGACGCCGAGGACCACCAGGTCGCCCTTCATGGCGCTCATCGCGCGAATGGTTGCCTCTGTCGGCTGGCTGAGAACGTCTTCAAGCCTTTCGACATCTCGAATTGAGATTTGGTCAGGCAACTCTGTCACTTTGTCATTCTCGATTCCCGCCCACAGGCGCATGGAACAATCCACTTATTAACCTCTATACCGTCTTCCATAACATCCATGAACGTGGCAAGAAGCGCTTCCATCCGCTCTGCTATCCACGAACTTGAATCTCCTCGGGCGCAGGGCCGTTCCAGGCTCGGACCGATACCAGGTAAATCGCGCCCGCGCCTGACACCGCCGCCAATGCCATAACTGTCCAGGCCAGGTTATAGTTTCGGTTAGTGTCAAATAACTTCCCAGTCGCCCACGGAGCCACCCACTGCCCTATTGAGTAACCCATGATGATAAGTGCCAATAACTTGGCCAGCGAACCCGTCCCGAAACACTCCGCGGTTATCAGCGGAATCAGCATGTAGTCAGCGCCAAGCGCAAACCCGAACACCACCGCGAAGGACCATGCGGCAGCCGGATGGTGGGCCATGAATAACAACGGGATGGTAACTCCGACCAACAGATAGAAAGCAGCCATGGTGTTCTTTTTCTGAAAGCGGTCTACCATGTAACCAACCAATACCCTGCCGCCAAGGCTTGCCGCGAGCAGCGCAGACAGTAACCTGGAAGCCGAGGTCGTATTGTATCCCTGGTCCTTCATGAAAAGAATGTAGTGCTGAATTACCGCGTTGATAGCGCCGATCACCAGGGTTGACCCAACGAGAATCAGCCAGAAGTTAGCTGATCGAAGGGCGCTTGATACACCCCTGGATGTTTGAGCGGCAAGGGAATTCTGAGTATCTCCACTTATATTCTCCTCTCCGTCCGGTGACTGGCCCATTTCCGCTGGACTCGATCGAGTTATCCATAGTCCCACGGGAAACAATACCGCTAAAACGATCGTGCCCATCACTTCTAGAGCGTGACGCCAGCCGCATGTGCGGATGAGAAAGTTAGCCAGCGCGGGTGATACCACGCCCCCCAGGCCCAATCCGAGATAGGCGTAACCCATCGCCCGCCCGCGTCGCACTCGAAACCATTGCGCAATCAGAACCTGGTTGGCGATGGGGCCCGCAAGCGTATAACCCAGAACTTCGAACATGCAGAGCATCTCATACTGCCACAAACTGGTCATGAAGCCCATGAGGACAAGCGGAATCCCGATGAAGCCTACACCGGAGAGGATCACCCAGCGGGCGCCTATCCAGTCGATCAGCACGCCGGCCAGCAACCCGAACGGCAAGCCCACCACCACAAACCCCAGCAAAAACCCCTGCCCAACCTGGGATCGAGTAAAGCCCAGCGAGGACACGAAAGCAGGGTAGAAGACAGGAAATCCGTAGTAGATGAACCCGACCGTGAAGAACAGATTCAGGAACGCCGCCGCCACAATCCACCAGCCATAAAAGGCACGCCACCGTGGACCAGAAATCTGGCCAGTTCCAGGACTCCGGCTTGTCTTAGGGAGAAACCGCATTATGGCTGAAATGTCCATATTGTGAATTACTTGCCCATTATCTGTGATGCCCGCGGCACTGTCAAGCTGTTTATTCGCGCGCCATTGCAGCCCTTTATCGCCCTTTCAAGCAATTGCTCCTTTGAGCAGAGCGTGGCCTTGCATTCTCGTTCTCGCCCTTCCCAGGATTTGTGAATCATTCTCCGGCTGCAGACGGTTCACAGTTGAATACGAATCCTGAGCCGGGACAGAACCGCCGAGAGTGTCACGATCATCGCGGTGAATAGAACCGACTGAATCACAGCGGGCCATCCATAGGTCCAGCGTTCCTCCACCACAGCCCTTCCCATAAGGCAATAGCAGAGGCTCGGTAGCAGATAGGTCAGGAGCGTGTTGGAGCCGGCGGGTCGGGCAAACGCTGCCCAACGGACGCGCTTGCCGACGTCACAGACCCAATAGAGGGCGAGGAATGCCAGGACGGCGGCAGCGGCACAAATAAGGCAATACGCAGGAGTGGCCCTGAGCTTGGAAATGCCCAACGGCGTCAACAATCCCGCCGCCACAAACAGACACGTGGCAAAGATCAGAGCCCATATCGTCTTTCGTCTGCGGTTGCTTGCAAAGGCATCCCCGAGGAAGAGCGTCGATGTGACGATCCCCGCCATCACCATCGATGCCCCGGCCCCCGATTTAAGCGGCCAGAGATAGAAAGGCGCTCGATATCCGAAACTAATCCAATGAGCGGCAGAGAAGATATTCAGAGCGGACAATCCGGCGAACCAGGCCAGCGCCGACCAGCGCCATCGCCTCGTCGGAAGGTAGAGAATTGAGGCGCCGAGATACGTCCAGCCGATCATGCCAAGAATTTCCCAATAAGAGAAATCGAGCCACGCGGCATGGCCGCTGCTGGATACCCGCCGGAAAACAATCAGCATGGCCAAGATAAGAACGGCGCCTGAGAACTTCAACACCTTGAAGAGGCTCTTGTAATGAGGCGATCTTGGATAGCTGTTCCAGAACAGGATGGCTCCAGACAGGGCAAGCAGCGTCCAGGCGCCGCCCCCAATACCAGTTGAATGCGCGTCGACTTTCTCGCTGTTGGCCAGAATCACACCCAGGAGAATGAGTCCGAGTGAGCGGAACCCAGCATGGAGCCAAAGATCCAGTTCGGAACCTCCTTTGGAAAGTCTGTGGCGAATGCCCAAAGGAATGGACATGCCGACGATGAAGAGAAAAAAGGGAAAGACCATATCGACGTAGGTCATTCCATTCACCGAGCCAGGCATATGGTAGGTCCACCAGGGCAGCCCCCTCATTTCGGCGATCTGATTCACAAAGATCATCACCACCATGGTCACACCGCGGAAGATATCGATGGAAGCAACCCTGGTCAGAGCGGCGTAAGCGTCTATTTGAGAATGCGCCACGGCGTGTGAGATGGGTGGCCGGGACAAGTCATTCGAAATGGCCATCAGGTGTCACCTGCTTTCTCGGCGCTTGTTCGACCGTCCGCTCGAGTCACGCCAGCGGGCGGAAAGTATTGCCGCATTATGGTCTTTTCGTCTACAATACGGACATTTATTGCCATTAGCAAGCATTTGCCCAGATGTTGCCGAGAGGATTAAAAGAGTCCGGATGAAAAGCTACAGCTCGATTGGCCACTGCCTCGCGCGAACCCTGGCGTCCTTTGCCCTGACCGCTCTCCTCGGAATTCCCCCTGCCCAGGCCCAGGACCTGGCGCCAACTCCGCCCATGGGATGGAACAGCTGGAATTACTTTGGCCACAAGGTTGACGACACAATCGTACGGCAGACCGCCGACCAGCTTGTCGCAACCGGGATGCGGGATGCAGGTTACATCTATGTCAACATCGACGACACCTGGGAAGGCCATCGCGACGCCACCGGCATGCTCCATGCCAACTCCAAATTTCCCGACATGAAGGCGCTGGCCGGCTACGTTCACTCGAAGGGACTGAAGATCGGGCTCTACTCCTCGCCAGGGTCGAAGACCTGCGGAGGATTTGAAGGTTCTCTGGGCCATGAAGAGCAGGACGCGCAGCTCTACGCCGCATGGGGAATCGATTATTTGAAGTACGACCTTTGCAGCTTCAAATCCGACGTGATGGACAAGCAGGCAGCCAACGACAAGGCCGGGCAAATGCGCCTGGCGCAAGCGGCCTACGCGAAGATGGGGAAGGCGCTTCGGGCCACCGGCCGCCCCATCGTTTACTCGCTCTGCCAGTACGGCTCCGATGCTGTCTGGGAGTGGGCGCCAGAGGTGGGCGCCCACCTCTGGCGCACGACCGGCGACATTGCAGCCACCTGGGACCGTATCCATCTGCTCGGGTATGGTCAGGCAGGCCTGGAGCAATATTCCGGACCTGGGCACTGGAACGATCCGGACATCCTGGAAGTGGGCAACGGCAACCTGACGCTTGAGGAAGATCGTCTGCATTTTTCGTTGTGGGCGATGCTGGCCGCGCCTCTGCTGGCCGGCAACGATCTCTCCAACATGAAGCCCGAGATCAAGGCGATCCTCACCAATCGCGATGTCATCGCCATCGACCAGGACCGGCTGGGCAAGCAAGGTAAGCGCGTCTACACGGAAGGCGAAATGGAAGTTTGGACTCGCCCACTTGCGGACGGGGCCTTGGCTGTGGCCTTGTTCAACACCGGAGACGACCGCCTGTCCACCCACCCCTTCCACCTGAGCCTGGCCAATCTCGGCTTGCACGGAATCCAGAGCGGCAAGGACTTGTGGAACGGCAAGGCCATCAGCCTATCTGACAACCAGCCCATCGAACTGCACAGCCATGACGTTTTGCTGGTTCGCCTGAACGCTCCAAAATAGAGCACTGCCCGCAAACAGAATCCGCGAAGAGAGGAGCCTCTGTTACTGAGGGGCCTCTCCTCGTGAAACGGCCCCTCGGCGCGCGACCGGGCACAGCGCGGCCGCCGGCAAGCAACCTACGGGATGATATAGCTCGCCGTAGCATCCGCGCTCGTTGTGTACCCGGAGGCGGCGGCAATGGCCTGTACTGTCGCCGTGCCAGACACCGTGATCGGGCCGGTGTAGATGTTTGATCCCGTCGTCGGGAAATTCCCGTTCGTCATGTAATAGATCGTCGCACCCGGTGTGGTCGTACTGATAGTTACCGTTTGCGCCGAACCGTAGGTTCCAGACGGAACACTGAAAGCAGGCGTGGCCACCGTGGCGCCGCTGCTGCCACACGTGGGTACGCAATCGGCTTGGAACGAAGCTAGGGCATAGACCGAGGAATTTCGTTGATCAACCATAATGCCCGGATCGCCGGCAGCAAGCCAGTAGGACGAATCTGTAACATTCGCACTGGTTCCCTTGGTGATATCGGAGCAGGTAATGGTCGTTCCCACAGCGGAGAGCTGAATCGTATCGCCGCTCGCGGGAACAGGGCAGGTAGAGAGGATGGTGGTATACCAAACTCCGTTGCTGAACTCGTTAATGGCTCCATCGTCCGCGATATAACAGTAGGACTCTCCGGCCGGGCTCATGCGAACGCATGGGCCGGTACCGCCGCCTGCTGAGTTATGCGCCACGAACACTATCTGGGAAAATTGGTTGGCGCTGAACGGAGCTCCCGTGTACACCTCCCATCCCCACGAATTCGACGTGAGGGCAGGAGGTGTGGGCACTGCCTCACCGCTGGACTGAACCAGCGGAACAGGTGGGAACGACAGACCGGTTTGGGCCGCGGCTGTCATGTTCGTCCAGTTGGAAGACAACGCGCCGCTCCCACTGAACGTGTCGGTTACCGGATAGTTGATGTTACCGCTTGATATGGTGTACGCCGCAGACCCGACCGCGCTGGTCGGAGGGCCCACCGCGTTGATCGTGACGTCGGAAAGACCCGTGTCATAGTCCCCTCCCGTCGCGGTCGTCGAGAAGCTGAGCCCCTCGCTCGTTGCCGTGGCAGTAAATGGCTCGTTGTACTGCGTCCAGCCACTTCCGGGCGTGGTCGACAGAAGATTCGTCGCGCCGATGGTTACGGTGATCGGGTTCGAAGAATAACCTGGGCGATCTTCCAGGTAGAACGATGCCGTGTACTGCTGGCCGACGATCAAGTTGCTGATCGTCTGCGTCAGCGTCGCGTTGTCCTGCAGGAAGGCAACCTGGTTGGCGCCATCGGGAGCCGCCGTAAATCCCCATGCGGAGCCGTATTCAGCAACGCCGGAGCCGTAGGAACCGCTTGAGGAGTTGGGCGTTGCCCCGCTGAATGTCCAGCCGGAAACATTTGTTGGGTCGTAGATGTAAGTCCCGGCTCCGGGCGTCATGGGTGGAGTTGTGGCGAAGTCGCTATTCGTCACGCTTTGTGCAGGGGCTGCGATGGCTTTCACCGTCTCCGAGGTAGAGACTGTGATTGGAGTGGAGTAGACCGCCGATGAGGTGGTCGGTGTTGTCCCGTTGGTGGTGTAGTAGATCGCGGTGCCGGAAGTGGCGTCGCTGATCGTTACCGTCTGCGTCGAGCTATAGGTCCCCGCTCCAGGGCTGAATGTCGGGGTGGCAATCATCGCGCCGCTGATGGTGTACGCCGCAGACCCAATCGCGCTGTTGGTATAGCCCGTCTTCACCGCAAGCGCCTTGACGGTCTCGCTGATTGAAACCGTAATGGGGCTCGAGTAGAGCGTCGAAGACGTCGTCGGCGTTGTTCCGTTGGTGGTGTAGTAGATCGTCGTGCCGGAGGTTGCCGAGTTGATGGTCACCGCCTGCGCCGAAGTGTAGGTTCCCGCAGCGGGGCTGAACGTCGGCGTGGCTACGGTCCCGTTGATCGTGTACGCCGCCGAACCGATTGCGCTGTTGGTATAGCCCGTCTTCACCGCCAGCGCCTTGACGGTCTCGCTGACTGAAACCGTGATGGGGCTGGAATAAAGCGTCGAAGACGTGGTCGGAGTTGATCCGTTGGTGGTGTAGTAAATCGTCGTGCCCGAAGTCGTCGAGCTGATCGTCACCGTCTGCGCCGGCCCGTAGCTGCCTGCCGCCGGACTAAACGCAGGCGTGGCTACCGTCCCGTTGATGACATACGCCGCCGACCCGATCGCACTGTTGGTATAGCCCGTCTTCACTGCCAGCGCCTTGACGGTCTCGCTGACTGAAACCGTGATGGGGCTGGAGTAAAGAGTTGAAGATGTGGTCGGAGTTGATCCGTTGGTGGTGTAGTAAATCGTCGTGCCCGAAGTCGTCGAGCTGATGGTCACCGTTTGCGCAGGACCATAGCTGCCTGCCGCCGGACTGAACGTAGGCGTGGCCACCGTGCCGTTGATCACATACGCCGCCGACCCAATCGCACTGTTGGTATAGCCCGTCTTCACTGCCAGCGCCTTGACGGTCTCGCTGACTGAAACCGTGATGGGGCTGGAGTAGAGCGTCGAAGACGTCGTCGGCGTTGTCCCATTGGTGGTGTAGTAGATTGTCGTACCGGAGGTCGCCGAGCTGATGGTCACCGTCTGCGCCGAGCTATAGGTTCCCGCCGCGGGGCTGAACGTCGGCGTGGCCACCGTGCCGTTAATCACGTAAACTGCCGAACCGATCGCGCTATTGGTATAGCCCGTCTTCACGGCAAGCGCCTCAACGGTCTCGCTGGCAGAGACTGTAATTGCACTCGAATAAAGAGTCGAAGACGTGGTCGGAGTTGTTCCGTTGGTCGTGTAGTAAATCGTTGCGCCCGAGGTTGCCGAGCTGATGGTCACCGTTTGCGCGGGACCATAACTCCCCGCCGCGGGACTGAACGTTGGCGTAGCCACCGGTCCGTTGATCACATACGCCGCAGAACCGATCGCGCTGTTGGTATAGCCGGTCTTTTCGGCGAGTGCCTCAACCGTCTCGCTGCTCGATACTGTGATCGGCGCCGTGTACTGGGTTGACGATGTGGTCGGTGTCGTCCCGTTGGTTGTGTAGTAGATGGTTGCGCCGGAAGTGGAGGAGCTGATGGTCACCGTCTGCGCGGGACCATAGCTGCCTGCCCCCGGACTGAACGTCGGCGTAGCCACCGTTCCGTTGATCGCGTATGCCGCAGACCCGATCGCGCTGTTGGTATCGCCCGTCTTGACTGCGAGCGCCTCCACGATTTCGCTTGTCGAGACCGTGATGGGGCTGGAGTAGAGGGTCGAAGACGTGGTCGGTGTCGTCCCGTTGGTTGTGTAGTAGATGGTTGCGCCGGAAGTGGAGGAGCTGATGGTCACCGTCTGCGCTGGACCATAGCTGCCTGCCCCCGGACTGAACGTCGGCGTAGCCACATTGGTCCCACCCACGCCTGTTCCTGTAAACGAGAGCGCCTGTGTCGCGCCGCTCACATTCAAGTTGTTATCGGTCAAGGTTGCTGCTTCATCCAGCACACCGCCGGCGGTTGGATCGAAGACATAGGTCAGGCTGCAACTTGTGCTGGTAGCCATGGTCTGCCCGCTATGCGCGGTTACCGTGCATGTGCCGCCGGTTTGCAGCGGGAAGTCGTTGGTCGCGCTCACGCTCGAAAGCGTCAGCGACTGGTTGCCGATGTTGACCAGGTTCAGCGACTGCGGCACGCTGCTCGATCCCACGTTGGTGTAGGGGAAGTTCAAAGGCGCACCTGTCGTGCTCACCTTCTCCACCATGTTGTCGCCGCCGCCGATATTCTGCCCATCCGCGATGTAGATGTTTCCCGCCCCATCCACTTCCACGCCTTCGATCGGGCCCAGTTGTGCGCTGGTTGAAGCGAGCGGTGTCGAACTCGGAATCGTCGCGCCGCCTCCGGCCACCACCACCAGCTGTCCGGCAAGATTCACCCTTTCAACCAGCTGGTTGGAGTAGTCCGCGATATACAGGTCGCCTGCGCCATCCACCGCCAGGCCTGCCGGATTGCTGATCTCCGCATTCAGAGCCGGCTGCGGAGTCGTACTCGGCTCTGTGCTGCCGCCGCCTGCAAAGGATGCGATCTTTCCTGCGGAAGTGATCTTCTCAACCACGCCGATGTTCTGGTCGGAGAGATAGAAATTCCCCGATCCATCCATCACCATGCCGGTCGGTCCATTCAGTTGCGCACTGGTAGCCGCCTGCGGAGTGGCGCTGACCGGTGTGCTGCCGCCGCCGGCAAAAACCACGATCTGCCCGGCGGTAGTCACCTTTTCGATCAGGTTGTTGAAGAAGTCGGAGATGTAGACGTTGCCTGCCGTATCCGTGGTGAGGCTGTTGACCGCGCTGAGGGCCACGTTGGTGGCTGCCTGCGCTGTGGTGCTGGGCGTGGCAGAGCCGCCTCCAGCCATGACCCAGATCTGCCCGGTAGTTGCCGAGATCTGCTCAACGACATCGGGATAGCCATTGCTGTTTTCCGCATTCGTGTCCGCGACGTAAACATTGCCCGCCCCATCCACCGCAATCGCCACCGGGCATGTGTTCGAGCCAAGCGCCGGCTCGGGCGTAGTGCTGGGTGTGACCGCGCCGCCCACAAAGTTATAGTTTCCGGCGATGGCGACAATCTGATTGGTGGCCGCAGTCACTTTGTATGCCAGGCAGTTGATGTTGTCGGCGATATACAGATTCCCCGCCCCATCCATGGCCAGCGCGGCGCCGTTGTTGGAGACGCTGAGGGCCGCTGCGGCGATCGATTGCGGAGTTGCCGTTACACCGTAAACGCCGCCGCCAACGGCCATGGTCAACGCTCCGGGTGTCACGGCAACTTCCGGCCCCTGACCCACGCCCGCCAGGCCCGCGGTTCCAATCACCTCGTTGTTGTTGGTGAGCGTGAGCGTGCCCAGGCGGATACCGGGATACTGCGGGCTGAAGGTGATGGGCACGGTGCACACGGTGCCCGCCGCATTGCCGGTGCCGCCAATGCTGCAGCCAGTCACGGTGCCAACGGTAAACTCCTGCACGCCGTTCTGCGCTTTGGGCACGGTGATGCTGCTGATGGCGCTGGCCGACTGCAGCGTGACCAGCACATTCTGCGAAGCCGAGGTCGATCCCACCGTGGTTGTCGGCAGAGTGGCAAACACGCCGCTCCCGACCGCCGAGGTATACGAGAACTGGTCGGCCGCCACCGGCTCGCTGCTGTAGGGCGGGGTGGTCACGGCAACGTCCACCGTGCCGCCGCCGGCCGGGGAGTGGGCCGTAATCTGCGTCGCAGAGTTGACAGTGAAGCTGGCCGCGGCGTTGACGCCGAACTTGACCGCCGTAGCTCCCGTAAAGTCCGTTCCGGTGATCACCACCGACGTTCCACCTGCCGGCGGCCCAGTGTGGACACTCATGCCAGTCACCGTCACCGGCGAAGTGTAGTTGTAATGATCCGCGCCCACAATGGCGCTGGTTCCATTGGTCGTGGTGACCGTGATATCGATAACTCCGCCGCTCGGCGACGACCCAGCCGGCGAAGTGGCTGTAACACTGGTGCTCGAGTTGACCACCACGCCGGTGGCCGCGGTGCCGCCGAACTGGACCGTCATGCCGCTGACAAATCCCGTTCCGGCGATAGTCACTGAAGTCCCGCCCGCAACGGTGCCGCTTGCCGGACTCACACTGCTCACCGTCGGCGGAGGTTCGTAAGTGTAAAGGTCGGCGCTGTTGATCGCACTGGTTCCCTGCGAGGTAGTCACGGTTACGTTGACGATGCTCGAGCCTGCCGGCGCTGTCGCAGTAATGCTGGTGGAGGAGTTGACCACGACGTTCGTTGCCGGCGTGCTGCCGAACAAAACCGTCGCCCCCGCGGAGTAGTACGTGCCGGTGATGGTCACCGAGTTGCCGCCCGCGGCTACGCCCTGCGACGGGCTCAGCCCGGTCACCGTTACCGGCGAGACGTATGTATATTGATCGCTGCTGTTGGGCAGGCTGCCGCCGCCCGGCCCAAAGACCTGCACATCGACTGCACCGCTTCCTGGAGGGGACACCGCGGTAATGCTGGTGGCCGAGTTGACCGTAAAGCCGGCTGCTTCCACGCCGCCGAATTGCACTTCCGTGGCTCCTGTAAAGTTGGTTCCCGCAATCGAGACGGAAGTCCCGCCCGCATTCAATCCGCTGGACGGGCTAAGGCCGGTAATCGAGGGCACAGTGCCGGCTGGAGCAAAGCCGAGAGCTTGCGCCAACTGCACGCGCGCGGCCTCATACTGGTAAACATCTTCCGTCCACAAGCCCGGGCAGCCGCCATAGCTGGACTGCACCCATCCGCTGGAGGCGGATCCGGTCGGGCCATTGGGAAGACCATTGGGAAGGCCCCCAGCGCCGGGTGTGGCATCGGTGCAGTTGCCGGTATAAGCAGTGCCTTCCGGCATGATGCCCCAGATATAGTTAGACGCATCCACGTTTTGCCAGTTCAACGCGCCCCATGTCGCCATTCCATCCGAGCCCATCGCATTGACGATGGCCAGAGCCGCCGCCCTGCCGCTTTGCTTCCCCAGCAGGTACATGTACTCATAATCCTCATAGCCCCGGCGCATCTGCTCCATGCGCATCGATGCCACCGGGCCGCTGATGCCGTTGCACACGTTGTAGCCATTCGCGGTGCAACCTGTATTGACTGCCGGGTTGGCGGTGAGAGCCGCCGCGCCTGCGGGGTTGCCCGAGTAATAGCAGCCAATTTCATTCCCGGGATAGAACAGAACTCCGTCGCCTCCAGTAGCCGCGCTGATAAATGGAGACGGCGCATTGCTGTTGGAGCAGTTGCTGGGCGAAGATGCTCCGCCATACCCGCCCCAGAAGTCCCCCACCCAGATCCACACCGCACCCGGCGCCGGCGTCGACGGACTGGGCACGCCCACGCTCGGAACCGTCTCATCCAGGCCGTACTTGTAAGCAATCCAGTAATTCACGCGCTGGCCCACGCCGGTCGCGCCAATGTTGTCGCCAACACTCACCGGGTCGCCTCCCTGATAGAACCACCGCTCGATCGGCACCGGCGCGGTTGACAGCGCGGTAACGCCCTCGGTCAGGTCCTGGGTGTACTGGTAGCCCGTGCCGGCAACCAGGGTCGTGCCGTAGCCGTAACTCAGGGGTGGTCCCGGTTGACCCGGCATGAAAACCGCCGGGTTCGAGGACCAATTGATTACCCAGGAGTTGGTATAGCCGGGCGTGGAGTTCGCGCCCCCGGGATAGGAAAGATTGATGTGGTCCGCGCAGGCCGCATTGGTGTAGCTCGGGTTGTCGCCGTCCTCCTGGCAGGCCACTTCGTCAGTCAGAAAATTGTGAATTGGCGCCGTCGCCGGATTCCACGTCGCGGACAAAGCCGAATTCGACGAATTGATGGCCTGGTTGTAAGACGAAATAATCTGATAGATGAGCGGATTGCCGCCAATATCTTTGGCATGGTAGTAGTTGTACGTCTCGTCAAACGTATAGGAGATCAACTCCGGCAAACCCCAGCCCTTGGTCGTGTGGTTTGTGGCAAAATGCTGCGAGATCTGGGTTGAGTAATTGTTGACTAGTGACATCAGTCCTGCCGGCGGCACCGGGGCGCCTCCGTTTTGTTCCGTCCAGTTCCAGCCACCGCTCACCCAGGCGCCCGCGCCCGCCGTGGACAAGGGCGAATCGAAGACCCGCATATTCGTTCCGTCGGAGAACAACCCGCCCGGCGTCAGCGCCGGTCCCACGTACGCGTCGTAAGCCGTCCAGTCCAGAGAGCTTGTCGTTCCGTTGGTCGTAAAGCTGGTACAGGATCCATAGCTGGGATAGCAGCCGCTGCTTGCCGGACCATCGACATCGATCTGCACATCCATGTCGTAGTTGTGCCCCATCACCTGGTACTTGGCCAGCAGCGCCTGCTCCGTGGCGCAGCCTGGTCCGCCGCAGCTCATGCCCTCGCCGCCGTCAAAATTTTCCCGGTAAAACGGCAGCCACGACCGCAGCATGTCGGCATACGTGGAGCTCACTGAACCGGCATCGAACACCGGCAGGTTCCCGTTCCACACCGTCAGCGTCACCGGTATCTCAACCGTCCCGACTCCCGTGCCCGTCACTGTGACGTTGCCGGTATAAGAGCCCGCCGTCTGGTTGGCGGGGATGGTGATATTCACCCACACCGCCTGGGTCGTCCCCGATTGCACATTGAACGGGGTCGCAACAGCCGGGTTGCCCGCATCGTACGGATCGTAAAACGGAATCAGCGGATCGGGCATCTGCCCAGTGGTCTGCAAGTTCCCTGGGTAATATTGCCCGGGCGATGTGTAGGGAACGTAGCCCTCCAGATAGCGCGTCACACTGGAGTTCCCCGTATTGTCTGAAGTCACCGTGGCTCCGGGGCCGCTCAAAGGGCTCACCGTCAAACTCACATTGCTGAGCGCGGACCCCGTGCCCACGCCCGCCGTGACGTAAACCTGAAACGAAATGGTCTCTCGCCCCGCACCAGCCACTTCAATCACCGGCGTGCCCGACGGACAGGACCATACCGAGTTCAACTGCGGCATCGCCTGCGGATGCTGCTCGAAGCCCCACGGCGTAAATGCGCCATCGTCGGCGTAGATCGGAATCGTCGGCTGGTTGGTCGTCTCGCTATTGTTCAGCATCACCTTGACGCTGCCTTCGCTGGCCCAGATGTTGGGTGTTGCGGCAGCCCAATTCTGGATCCCACACGCCTGCCCCAGCGCCTGCCCGCTGCCCGCGAGCAGAAGCAACAGCACAATGACAGCCACAAACATGAGAAGTCCAACCCTTGAATCGAACGCCCTCGCACAGTTTCTGTTCATGGCGATCCCTCCAGTCAACCGAAATTGTCTTGCCGGAATTCAAGGACTTGGCGGGTTAGAGCGACGTCCTCGATGTGAAAACTTTCTAGAGATTCGGATACTACGTCTCAATTTTGAGAATTGTCAATATAAATTAGAGAAAGAATTTCCCATCTTTTCTTTAGGCGAGATGGAATCCTTGAGAAGGAGCAGCGCCAGGAAAGCAGGACTCAATGCGAAGAGCGCCGTCTCGTGAGCGGCCCGATGCTAAATGAAGCAATCGGCATCAGGCTCACAAGGGCGCCGCAGTCGCAAGCCGCCTGGATGCAGGAAGAGGCCGGCGAGGAACTGCGCATGGGATGTTTGACCGCCGAATCCGGCGAGCTGCGCTGGAAATGCCGTTGAAAGAATGGCGCACAGTTGGCGAGTTCGTTTGCGGGGCGCGGAGGGCAGAGGCGTTGCTTGCGGGCTAGGCTCGACCCTGCGCTGAAAGGGCCAGTCCAGGGTCTGCGCGCAACCTATAACCGAGGATAGGAAGGCAGCGCCGTCACCGAACGTATGAAGAAGTATCCTGGCCAGGGACGCCGATGCGGCCGATTCCATTGCACGCCGACAACGAAGAATATCTCGCCGGTTTGAAGATTATGAACCCATTGCGCTTCGACACCGGATGAATTGTACTTTCATTTGGCAGCATCGTCTTCCAGAGAGTCGATCTCGGCTCATCGTGCCAGGCCGTATCGACATATAGCCTCAGGTGCAACCAGGCGCAGGCGAGCGCGACCAGGGCGTGGAAGCAGTTTTTCGATTTTTCGTATCGAGTGGCGAATCTGCGAAAACACTTGAGTTTACTGAAGCAGCGTTCGATACGATTGCGTTGTTTGTAGAGATACTTGTCGTACTTGCGTTGCACCTTTCGGTAGCGTTTGGGAGAGATGACGGCTTTGGCTCCCATGGCTTCAACGTGCTCTACGATAGCATCGGCATCGAATCCCTTGTCGGCTAGCACGGCTTCGGCCTTGTACTGGCCCAGTAACTCGATGGCCTGAGTGCAGTCATTCACCTGTCCGCCCGTGATCAGAAAGTCCAAGGGCAGTCCCAGTTCATTGGTGAGCAGATGGATCTTGGTCGTCAGACCACCTCGGGAATGCCCCAGAGCCTTCCACCCCAGCGACGAAGACCTGTCGCTGGGGACCCCGGTCCTGTCCGCGCCCCTTTTTTGCGGCCCGTGGCCGCCTGCCGGTGAGCCCGCACGATGGTCGAATCCAGCATCAGATAGTGGTTCTTCTTGTCGCGCACCAACTCGTGAAATACCCGCTCCCAGACGCCGGAGATGGCCCAGCGCACGAAGCGTTTATGCACGCTCTTGTACTTGCAATATCGCTCCGGAAGGTCAGCCCATCGCGCTCCCGAGCGCAGTACCCACAGCACACCATTCACAAATAAGCGGTTATCGGCTGCCGTGCGGCCCACATGCTCTTTACGACCAGGAAGAAAATCCTCGATCTGCTCCCACTGCAAATCGTTCAATTCATAACGGCTAGGCGACATACTTCCACTTCAGCAGCTAAAAACCAGGCTGCAAAGTGTATATGTCGATACGGCCTAGCTCTTCCCGCTCTCCGCTCGCGCCACCAGCACCACTGTCGCCAGACCCATGAGCAGAATCGTCAGCTCCACATGCTCGCTGCGGTTATGCAGCCGGTTGAAGTCAATGGTGTTGGGGTTGGTGGGGTCGCTGGTGTCGATGGCGCCGCCGGCGGCCATGCGGTCGCGCTCCATGGCGGGAATGATGCCGAACTGCGAATAGACGGTGGCGGCCATCATGAAGATGACCAGCGCCATGGGCGCCAGCACGCTGCGCGGCTTGTAGAGGCCCCACGCCGGACCGAGCGCCAGCAGAGCCAGAGCCACCATGCCCGAGACCAGCCCCATGCCATGCAGAATGCGCAACAACTGCCCGACGATGGTGCCCGCGATGTGAGTTTGCGGTTGCAGTGTGGTGAAGGTGACGGCCGCCACCACCGGGAAAAAGATCTCCGCGCCCAGCCAGACAATGAGCGCGAGCGAAAGCAAGGTGCGGAGAAGAGTCTTCATAAGGCAGTTCTGAGTGGCCAGTGGCCAGTTTTCCGCGGCCATGGGCAGCGGAGGGTGATTCGAAACCACAAGGCATACTAACAGCTCTGTGCAGCATCGGAGCAGGGCATCTCATTCACCCTGCTGTACCCGCGGACAACATCCCTCAGATTCTCTGTTCGAAGTCAACAGTTTTTTGTGCTGTTGGGATTGGATTTTCAAGGCATCGGGGTCTATCCCTCCGATGATTTGGGGCGCGGGCGAGCGCTTGCTGCTCGCCCGCCGGTTC
>Ga0302319_10007516_pt1 | contig 21436 bp, 19 predicted proteins | sample Bog_T0_2_FD_203319 | JGI IMG/M metagenome (GOLD analysis project Ga0302319, IMG submission 203319) | Peat permafrost microbial communities from Stordalen Mire near Abisko, Sweden - Bog_T0_2 | ecosystem: Environmental > Terrestrial > Soil > Wetlands > Peat | place: Sweden: Abisko, Stordalen Mire... | reverse complement strand
CGCGTCGTCGACCTGCAGGGACGGGAAGTGGCCAGATTCCTCGACGGCATGGTATCAGCCGGCAGTCACGAATCAACTTGGAATGCGCGACAGGCGCACTCCGGCCTATACTATGTCGTGATGAGCCTCGATGGGGCCACCCGGTGGACCGGAAGCGTTCTGGTCTCGCGCTGAGCATGCCTGTTCGCGGGAGCGACAGCGGGGAAAATCGTCCATCAACCGACAACAAACGGGATCCAAGAAGGAAAACTCTCCCATGAGACACATCGAAAATCCGCTCCGGTTGACGGCGATGGCAATCGCCTTGGTGATCGGGGCCCAGCAGAAAAGCTTCGCCCTGACGGGCGTTTGCGACATCTACCAGACTGGGGGGACCCCCTGCGTCGCGGCCTTCAGTACCGTGCGAGCTCTTTTCGGCAACTACACCGGAAAGCTGTATCAGGTCCGGAACGGGAGCAATCAGACCAAGGACATCAGTGTCCTTTCGGCCGGATACCTCGCGAATTCAGCCTCCCAGGATTCTTTCTGCACGGCCAAGGGCTCTTGCACCATATCCAAGATCTACGACCAGACCGGGAATGGCAACGATCTGACGAAGGGACCTGCCGGGAACACATCGTATGGACCCTACGCGGACGATGAGGCTGTCGCCGACGATCTTCCCATCAAGCTCGATGGGCACAAGGTCTACGGCGTCCATGTCAAGCCAGGGAGTTGGACCGCCCCTGGTCAAGTGGGCTATCGGGTTTCCACCCCCAAAGGCACGGCGACGGGCGACAATCCTGAAAGCGAGTACATGGTGACCGACGGCACATACGTCAACCTTCCCTGTTGCTTCGATTTCGGCAACGCCGAAACGAACCCCCTCGTCTACACGAGCATGGACGCGATCTACTTCGGGACCAACAACTGGTGGGATGTGGGGGCTGGATCGGGCCCTTGGATCATGGCTGATCTTGAAGGCGGTGTCTACAATCACGGGGGGGCAACGACCAATCGGGTGAAGGTCAACTCCAACGACATCTCTTTCACGTACTCCTACGTGACGGCCATGGTCAAGAACAACAAGTCGGGGGCGACCACTGGTGGTCCCTTTACCATCGAGGGTGGCAACGCACAGTCGGGTATTCTCACGACCGTCTGGGACGGAGCGCGTCCCGATGGATATGGATCACTGAACAAGGCGGGAGGCATCGTCCTTGGTATTGGTGGCGACAACAGCAGCGGAGCGGAAGGCAACTTCTACGAAGGCGTCATGACCAGCGGTTTCGCCAGCTCCGCGACCGATGCGTCCATCCAGGCCAACATCGTCGCGGCGGGTTACGGAAAGACCACCACTTCGATCTCCAACCGTGCGGTCGGCGAATCCTCGACCTCCCTGCGCTACGATCCGTCGAATGCCCGTGCGGTCATCGACTACTCCTTGCAGACGGGCGGCAGCGTGAGCCTGGACGTGGTGGATCTGCGAGGTCGTCGGGTCGCCTCGGTCGTCAACGGGCTTGTTTCCGCCGGTCAGCACCAAGCCGTTTGGAATGCGAGAGGAATGCCCTCCGGGATTTACGTCGCCAGACTCTCCGTCGATGGGCGCGAGAACTGGACGGGGAAGATCGTTCTGGGAGAATAGATCCGCTTTCTTCCTGAATAGGAGGGCGCAGTGGCGCCGGACTGTTAGGTTCCAGGTCTCTCTAGAATTAGAAGATCGGAGCGCAATATAATGAACAGTCTTAACCAAACAGCGAAGGCAACGGAAACGGCATCGCGGGCGGCTGGACTCCGATCGCGGACCAGGGCTTTCGCTCTCCTCCTGACAGGAATGATTCCTTTGGCGGCGCACGCTACGGCGGGTTTGCTCGCGGGAAGCGGTACCTCTGCGGATCCGTACCAGGTCTCCGATTACGCCGACCTGGCCGCGGTGGCGACGGGAAGCTATTCCATTTCCGCCACCTATCGATTGATGGGGGACCTGGACGCCTCACCTTCCGACACGGCACACGCCGACAGCGGCTTGGCGCCCATCCACCTGCTGGGGGTCTTCCACGGCGGAGGCCACACCATCAGCCAGCTCGCGATCCACCGACCCGGTCACGACGCCGGTCTGTTCGGAACGCTTGAAAGCGGCGCGGTGGTGGACAGCCTGGGTCTGGTGGGTGCTTCCATCACGGGTTCCCACAACGTGGGGGCCCTCGCCGCCACGAATCTCGGGAGCATCCTGGTCTGCAACTCCAGCGGCTTCAACACCGGAGACACCGCCACGGGACATGTGGGGGGACTGGTCGGGACCAACTCGGGGAGCATCCGCACCAGCTTCTCCACGAGCATCGACTCCGGAGACAGCGGGATCTCCGCAGGAGGATTGGTGGGATCGAACACGGGGACCTTGGAATCGAGCTACGCGACCGGTACCGTCACCGCGGGGAGGTTCGCCGGAGGATTGGTTGGCGTCAACGGCGGGACCCTGAATTCCTGCCATGCGACGGGAGCGGTCTCGGGCACCAACCCCAACGCTCGTTTCGGCGGTCTGGTGGGGAGTTCATCCGGTGGACACATCCACGACTGCAACGCCTCCGGAGCGGTGACCGCCTATGGCGACTCCGTGGACCTGGGCGGACTTGTGGGCCTGGGTTCCAGTGACGACATCGATTCCAGCTATGCCACCGGCGGAGTGACGGCCAACGCCGACCACGCCCTTGTGGGAGGGCTTGTGGGCGACGGAATGGGGGAGACCATCCGCGGATGCCACGCCACCGGCGCGGTGACCGCCACCGGCATGGACGCGGCCGCGGGCGGCTTGGTCGGGGCCGGCGCCAAGGACAGCATCGGGTCCTGCTACGCCACCGGCGGAACGACCGCCACGGGTGGGAGCGCGATCGTCGGAGGCCTGGTGGGAACGAGCGATTCCGTCACGATCGCCGTGTGCTACGCCACGGGCGCGGTGACCACGACGGGCACCAACGTCCTCGCCGGAGGCCTTGTGGGAAACGCCGGCACCGGAGTCACCATCCGCTACAGCTACGCCTCGGGTCCGGTGACCTCCACGGGCACCAACGCCTTCGCGGGTGGCTTGGTGGGTCTGGACAGGGGTCTGATCGACGAGAGCTTCGCCATCAGCAAGGTGGTGAACAGCGAAAGCTCCTTCCTGCCCGGGGGCCTCGTGGGCAACGACTCGGGCGTCATCCTGGCAAGCTACTGGGGCTCGCAGACCGCGAGTTCCACGGTGGGCGTGGGCTATGGAGTCTCCGGAGGAAGCGCCACCGGACTGATCACGGTGGACCTGGCGATCGCATCGAGCTTCGCGGGCTGGGATTTCACCGACACCTGGATCCTGGGCGGTGCCGACACCGTCCCGACCTTGCGCGCCCTGGCCGCCTCGTACAATTCCACCCAGGGGATCGAAGCGAAGACCATGCGCAAGCCCGCTCCCTATTCCTGGAGCCTGGACGGGAAGCGGTTGACAATTTCCGCTCCGGGGCGCTCGTTCCAGGTGGAGGCGTTCGACTTCTCGGGACGGGTCCTCGCGAGAGCCTCGGGCACGGGAACGGCCAGCCTGGATCTGCAGCCGTCCCGGTCGATGGTGGTGAACTTCGATTCCGGCGATCTGCGCGAGAGCTTCGCGGTGCCCATGGTGCGCTGAACTCCTCGGCCCAGCTTCCAAGAACGTGAAGCCCTCCAATGCCCGGAAGTAATTTTCCGGGCCTGAATCATTCCAAGCACTTCGGTCTGGCCCGGGCGATCAACAAGGCGGGGTTCGCCTCCCGCAGTCGGGCGGAGAAGCTCGTCGCCCAAGGCCTCGTGACCTGGAACGGTCGCATCATCCGCGATCCGGAATGGTTGACAACGGAAGGGGACGTGGTCCTGGTGGAAGGGCAGCCCCTGGTGGCCCTACAGAAGATCTATCTGATGTGCAACAAGCCCCGGGGACTGGTCACCACGGCCGACGACAACAAGGGCCGTCCCACCGTCTTCCAATGCCTGGAAGGATTGGATGTCCCGCACGTGGGACCGGTGGGCCGTCTGGACATGGCCAGCGAAGGGCTCCTGCTGTTCACCAACGACACGCGTTGGGCCAGTGCGCTTCTGGATCCGGCCCGTCGCGTCCCCAAGACCTACCACGTCCGCATCGACGGGATCATCGACCAGGAAACGATCGCCAGGATGACGGATGGCGTGGTGGACGAAGGCGAGCGGTTGCAGGCAATTTCCGTCCAAGTGCTCCGGACAGGCCAGCGGAACTGCTGGATCGAGATCGTGCTGCAGGAAGGGAAGAACCGGGAGATCCGCCGGATGCTCAAGATCTTCGGCCTGGAGGTGCTCCGGCTAATCCGTGTCCGCATCGGGGCGCTCCCGCTCGGGGACCTGGAGAAGGGCGCCGTGCGACCTCTGACGGAGGCGGAAGTCGAGGGGTTGCGTGTGGCCTGACGCCCGATTTTTTTTGCGCCTGACGGCGCGCCAGCTTTCTTTGCGCCTTGGCAGGCGCAGGCTTTCTCTGGGGCCTGCCCGGCCCCAGTCCCCGGCCAGGGGAGAACCCAGGCCTTCTCCCCTGGACCCCGCGCCTTCGTGGTGGGCTGCCGCCCCCCACACCCCAGCGCCGGAACCGTTCACGCGGGAAGGTTGGCGGTAAGTCAAAATCTGCGCGCCCGCCTGCACGGCGATGCGCCGTGGCGGCGGGAGGGTTTGATACCGTCTGGTTAGGGGAGTGGGGGATTCAGCAACGAGGGCATCTGGCCAACGTTGTTGTAGGGGCGATTAACGAATCGCCCCGGATTGGGAACACGTTGCGAGTTTCCGCCGGCCTCGTTTGGTATCTGAAGTTCCGAGATGCCATCCATCCTGTCTTGGAGGTCAACATGCCCCAGCCCAACGCGATCCTGTTCTATGTCGTCGATATCGCCAGGAGTTCGAAGTTCTATTCCGATCTCCTCGACCTGAAGCCGACCGTGGCGTCTCCGTTCTACGTCATGTTCAAGCTCGACAACGGTTTCGAGTTCGCCATCTACGACCGGAAAAAATTGCAGCCGCCGGCCGCCGCCATGAGCGCCTCGGCGGAGTTGTGTTTCATCGTACCGGACAGCTCCGCCCTCGATGCCTTGCATGGGCAATGGGTCCAGAAAGGGATCGAGATCATCATGGCCCCAACCAAGATGTATTTCGGTGGCATCCACTTCATGGGCCTGGATCCGGACGGCCACCGCCTCCGAGTAGGCACGCCGGACTGACCGGACCGGACCCGTCGCCAGACGGAATCCGTCACACCAGCTCGACCACCAGTTCCGGGTGCACCCTGGAGCGCAGGACGCTTTCGATGTAGAAGAGGGTTCCGGAGACGGAGCTGGGGCAGCTTCCGCAGGCGCCCTGGTACTCGATGCGGGCGGTCTTGTCCACCACTTCCACCAGGCGCAGGCCCCCGCCGTCGGAGGCCAGACCTGGGCGCACCGCTTCGTCGAAGATGTGGTTGATCTTCTGGACCTTGTCGTCGTAGGAATGCTCGAAGAAGTTCTTGTCGTAGTCGTCGCTCGAGGTCATTCCGGCAAGCGGGGACGTGGGACGCTCGGACTGGGTTTCCAGGCCTTCCGTCGCCGCCTCCAGGACCTGGTTGATCTGCGGGATCAGGATGCCCCAATCCGCGAAGGGGTCCTTGGTCACGGTCACCACGTTGGAGACGAAGAAGATGGAGACCACCTCGTCGATCTCGAACAGGCGTTTGGCGACGGGATCCTCGCACAATTGGCGGTCGCGGAAGGAACGGGAGCCCGCGGCGACGATCTGTCCGTCCAGGACGAACTTGATGGCGTCGGGATTGGGTGTCGGGTCGTTTCGTGTGACTTTCATATGGTACCAAAAAGGTACGAATTCAAAGGCCGCCGGGAAATCAGGAAATTCCCACCAGCCGCAGCCCCTGGACCACGGCCACGGCCAGGACCCAGGCGACCAGGATGAAGGATGCCATCTGGCCCAAGGCGAACTTCGTCGACCCCGATTCGCGGCGCACCACCGCCACCGTGGAAAGGCACTGCAGGGCGATCAGGAAGAAGACCACCAGGCCGGCGCAGGTCGCGAAGGTGAAGATGTGCGCCCCGCCGGGCAGGACCGCGTCGCGCATTGCGTGGACGAGGCCCTGGGTGGCGTCCTTCGCGCCGCCCACCGAGAAGACCACGGCAAGCGCCGACACGAACACCTCCCGGGCGGCGAAGGCGGCCAGGAGCGAGATGCCCACCCTCCAGTCCAGGCCCATGGGACGGAGGAGCGGAGTGAGCCAATGTCCCGCCGTCCAGGCGATCGAGGCTTCCCGGGAGGGGAGGTTCATCAGCGCCCAGAAGAGGATGGAGATGGCGAGGATGGTGCCCCCGGCCCGGCGCAGGTAGCTTACGGTGCGGTCCGCCGCGGAGACCACGGCGTTCCTGAGGATGGGCGTTCGCCAGGCGGGAAGCTCGATCTGGAACCCGGTGGGAGACGGATCCAAGCCCAGGATCTTGCCGCCCGCGAACGCGGCCACGGACACCATGACCAGGCTGGCGAGGTAGATGGCGGTGAGGGCCAGGCCCCCCGCCCAGGCGTGTCCGGGCGGCACCAGGAAGGCCAGGAGCAGACCCCACACGGGCAGGCGGGCCGAGCAGCTCGTCAGCGGGATGACAAGAAGCGTCAGCATGCGCTCCTTGCGGCCGGGGATGGTGCGGGCGGCCATGGCCGCCGGGATCGCGCAGGCGAATCCGGAAAGCAGGGGCACGAAGGACCTGCCGTTGAGGCCGATGGCGGAAAGGGGACGGTCCACGAGCACGGCTCCGCGCGCCAGGTAGCCGGAATCCTCCATCAGCCCGATCAGCAGGAACAGGATGGCGATCTGCGGGACGAACACCAGGACCGCGCCCACGCCCGCGACGACCCCGTCCACCAGGAGGTGGGAGTACCACGCGTCGGGCATGTGCGTGGACAGGAACGCCCCCGTCCCCGTGACGGCCCAGTCGATGGCGTCCTGGAAGGGCACGGCGGCCGCGAAGACGCACCAGAACAGGAGGGACATGGCCGTGGCGAAGAACACCAGCCCGAAGAAGGGGTGGAGCGCCGCGCGGTCGATCCGGTCGCTGACCGAGCGCTCGGACGTTTTCTGTCCAAGAATCAGCGAAGATTCGACCAGGGCCTCGGCGGTCCGGAAATCGGCGCGGAGTTCCTCCTCGGTCACGCCCTCGGGAAGGTGGGGGAGGGGAGATTCCCCGACCAACCGCTCGTCCAGCACCGAAAGGAGGGCGGGAAGGCCGGCTCCGGTGCGCCCGTCCACCGACACGACAGGCAGACCCAGGCCAGCGGAAAGGAGGTCGGGATCCAGCGCGCGACCCTTGGCCCGGGCCAGGTCGTTCATGGTCAGGGCAACCACGGGTTGGATCCCCGCCCGCAGAAGCTGCTGCACCAGGACCAGGTGGCGGGTGGGCTGGGTCGCGTCCACCGTGGTGAGCACCACCTCGGGAACTTCCGACGTTCCCGGCACCAGCTTGGAAACGCCCACAAGCGTGCTCACGGCCACCCGTTCGTCGGCGGTCCGCGCCACCACCGACACGATTCCCGGGGTGTCCAGGACCACGACGTCGGCGCGGCCCTTGAGCCGTCCCACCGCGTAGTCCACCGTGGCACCAGGGTAGTTCACGGTCTTGAACCGCGATCCCGTCAGCTGGTTGTAGAGGCTCGTCTTCCCCGCGTTGGGCGGCCCGAAAAGCACGATGCTGCGCGTGCCCGGCCCGACCTGCAGCGGAGCCGGCGAGTGGTCACATGAAGATGCAGTCGGCATCGCTTCTCCGCAAGGCGACGGTGGTGCCGCGAAGCGCGAATGCCAGAGGTCCGCCGAACGCGGCCCTGGCCACCAGCTTCACCTGCGCCCCGGGAGTGAAACCCATCTCCTGGAGGCGGAACCGGAGTTCCTGGTGTCCCTGGAGAGCCCGGATCACGGCGGAGTCCCCTTTGTTCATGTGCGTCAGGCTGGTCATTTCGTCGTCTCCCTTTCCAGCAGTATAGCATGATTTGAGAACGATTCTCAGTATAGATGATATCTGATAAAAAGATCGCATAATGTTGGACAGAATGCAAGGGTTTCTCAAACCTATTTGCAAACAGGTCTGGTTCTCAACCGCTTCTCGCCAGGGCCGTCGCACGGTAGGCTACTTTCGGTGGTCGCAGCAAGGAAGGATCGGAGGCATGCCGAATCCGCGCCGGCGAGGGGAGGTACGAGTCTTGGCCAAGGCCGCGAGCGCCGAAGAAACGCCGATGATGCGGCAGTACCTGGCCATGAAGGCCAGGGTGGGGGAGGCCATCCTGCTCTACAGGATGGGTGATTTCTACGAGACCTTCGGGCAGGATGCGGTGGATGCGTCGCGGATCCTGGGACTTACCCTCACGGCCCGGGGAAACGGCGCCGCCGAGAAGGTCCCCTTGGCCGGCTTTCCCCACCACCAACTGGAGCGCTATCTGCCTCGGCTGGTGACCGCCGGACGCAAGGTGGCGGTGTGCGAACAGATGGAAGATCCGGCCCAGGCCAAGGGGGTGGTGAAGCGCGAGGTCACCGAAGTCGTGAGTCGCGGAACCGCGCTTTCCGAGGCGTGCCTGGACGAACGCACGGACAGCGTGCTGGCGTCCATTCTTCCCGCGGAAGGGGACGAACCCTGGGGAATGGCGGCATTGGATCTCACCACGGGCCGTTTCGAGGCCATGGAAGGACAACGGGACGCCGTTCTCTCCGAGCTGGAGTCGCTCTCGCCCGTGGAAGTCCTCTGGCCCGAGAACCTTCCCGGTCCTCCTCCCGAACTTGCGCGGTTGGAGGGCGAGTGGACCACATCCGCCGGGTTCTTCCCCGGGACCGCCGCCGCCTGCCGATCCCTGAACGAACATCTGGGAACCGTGACCTTGGAGGGATTCGGCTGGCAGGCGGAGGAGGCCTCGCTCCGCGCCGCCGCGGCGGCCTTGCGCTACGCCTCCGACGAGGGGCGTCGGTTTCTGACCCACGTGCGCGGCTTGTGGCCCCGCGGGAAGACCGCCCACCTCCGCATGGACGGCTCCACGCTCCGCAACCTGGAGATCCTCCGCCCGCTCCACGACGAAGACCGCCAGGCGAGTCTCGCGGGGCTTCTGGACCGGTGCTCCACGTCCATGGGGTCGCGGCTGCTGCGCCGGTGGCTCGCGCGCCCGCTCCTGGACCTCTCCTCCATCGCCTCCCGCCAGCAGGCGGTGGAGTCGCTGCGCTCCAACTCGCCCCGCCTGGCCGAGTGGCGACGGGAATTGTCAGGAATTCCCGATCTGGAACGCCTGTGCGGGAAGATCGCCACCCAGCGCGCCCACGCGCGGGACCTCGTGGGCGCGGCGCGCGGACTTTCCTCGGCCGACCGCCTTGGCGAGGCCCTGAGGAGGTCCGACGACGGCTTCCTGGAAGCATTGGGACGCCGGTTGGAGGGGCTGGCGCCCATCGCGGCTCCCATCGAAGCCATCCTGGTGGAGTCGCCGCCCCTGTCCACCCGCGAAGGGGGATTGGTGAAGCCGGGGGTGGATCCGGAGATCGTCCAATTGGAGGAAGGGGCGAGGGCCGGCCGCGAGGCGCTCGCGGCCCTCCAGCAACTCGAGCGCGACCGGTCGGGAATCCCCACGCTGAAGGTCGGGTACAACCGGGTCTTCGGCTACTACATCGAGATCACCAAGGCCAATGCCGAACGGATTCCGTCCGACTACCAGAGGATCCAGACCCTCACAGGGGCCGAGCGCTACACCACCCCGGACATGAAGCGCTGGGAAGAGCAGGTCCTGGGGGCGGACGAGAAGATCCGCGAACGGGAATACGCGCTGTTCTGCGCGCTTCGCGACGGATTGGCGGCCCACCTTCCCCGCATCCAGGACGCTTCCGAGGCGTTGGCGACCGTGGACGCGCTGGGATCCTTCGCCGCTCTTTCCGAGGAGTTCCGCTGGGTGCGTCCGGAATTCCACGAGGGATCGAAGCTGGACTTGCGGGGCTTGCGCCACCCCGTCCTGGAGGCCCTGCACCCGGATGCGCCCTTCGTCTCCAACGACGTTCTCCTGGATGGAGACGGCCCCCAGATCCAACTGGTGACCGGCCCCAACATGGGCGGAAAGAGCACCTACCTGCGCATGACGGGCCTGGCGGTGGTGATGGCCCACGCCGGATGTCCCGTGGCCGCCGACCGGGCCCTGGTGCCGCTGGTGGACAAGGTGTTCACCCGTGTGGGCGCGGCCGACCGCCTTTCCCGGGGCCAGTCCACCTTCCTGGTGGAGATGATCGAGACCGCCAACATCCTCCACAACGCCACGCCCCGCAGCCTGGTCCTCTTGGACGAAGTGGGCAGGGGGACCAGTACCTTCGACGGACTTTCGCTCGCCTGGGCCATCGCGGAATCGTTGCACGAAAACCCCGCGATCGCGGCCAAGACCATGTTCGCCACCCACTACCACGAACTCACGGTTCTTTCCGAGCGGCTCCCCCGGTTGGAGAACCTCCAGGTCCTGGTCCGGGAACACGAGGGCCGGATCGTGTTCCTGCACCGGGTGGTCCAGGGGGCTTGCGATGGATCCTACGGCCTCCATGTGGCACGGATGGCAGGTGTGCCGGAGGATGTACTGGTCCGAGCGAAGACCGTCCTGTCCCAACTCGAGGCGCAGGAACTCCAGATCGGGCGGAAGAAGCGGACCCCCTCCGAGCCGACCTCCGACCGGATCCAGTTGTCGCTCTTCTCCTCGGACCCGTCCTTGGAAGAGGTCGGAACCCTCCTGCGCGCGGCCGAACCGGAGCGAATGACCCCGCTGGAAGCCCTGCTTTTCGTGGAAAAACTCAAACTCTCTCTGGGTTAGGTGGCGATTCGGCCGCGGAAATCTTAAACTTGGAAGAAGCGCAAGTCGCCGTGGTCCAAGGAGTTGCGAGGACAGGCGATGCCGGGAGGCTTCATGAATCGCACGAGGATTTCGCGTCTTGCCGTGGCTGCGCTCGCCGGGGGCCTCGCCGTGGGCATCGCCGAGGGCACCACCCACGATGTCGTCAAGGGCGACACCATGTGGGACATCACCGGTCATTACCTGGGCAACCCCTTCCTCTGGCCGTCCATCTGGAAGATCAATCCCCAGATCAAGGACGCGCACTGGATCTATCCCGGCGACACCATCCATCTGGACACGAACGGTCGACGAGAAGACGGGGTTGGCAACCCCATGGGAGGCGATACCGGGGAGGTCTCCTCCCGAGGCGATTACGGACCGGATCCGCTGGCGGGATTCGAACTCAGTCCCGGTTTGCAGAAGGCCCCCAACCTGGATTCCAACATGAACGGCGTGGATCTCATCGTCCCGCCCACCAAGAGCTATCTCAGCGAAGCCGTCATGCTGATGGCTCCGGTACTGGTCCCCACCTCCGAAAGCGGGAAATCCAGCTACCAGGGGCGGATCCTCTGGGACCCGGACTACGGGCAGCAGGAAGTCCTGGTGGGGTCCACCTTGGGCACCGACGTCGGATCCGACCAGGGTCTCAAGGTGGGGGATCGACTGGTCATCGTGGAATCCGGAGACCAGGTGGCCACCTTGACCGTTCCGGAGCTTTCGGGACACCTGGAACAGGCCCGTGCCATCGCCGTGGTGCTGGAGGTGCGCCAAAAATCCTCCCAGATCCAAACGGAGAGGGTGTTCGGACGCATCACGCGCTCCGCCATGGTCCGTCCGTTGCAGATTCCCGCCGCTCCCTACGTGGTCGGTTTCAAGAAGGTGGACGAGAGCAAGCCGGACCAGGTGCTGGCCAACACCCGTCTGGGTCGGACGCAAATGCCCGGGAGCTACATCCTGGTCGGGCGCGGACAGGCCTCGGGGGTCTCCGAGGGCGACGTGTTCGAATTCATGGATTCCGGCCTGGAGCGCGGAATCGCGGCCATGCGCGGCTACGGGCTGGTCGTCAGGACCACCGCCTCCACGAGCACGGTCATGCTTGTGGGCACAACCCCCAAGCCCATCCTACCGGGTGACAATGCCTGGCGCATCCGCGCCGCCTCCCACGGCTGAAGGCAAACGCTTGCGACGGATCCTGTCCGTGAACGGGGAGATCCGTCCTTCCGTGGTGGTGGGGATCGCCACCTTGACATCGCTGTTCCTGCTGGTGCTGGGGATCGAGCTGGTCGTGGTGCTGCTGTCCCTGGCCAAGGTCGAGATCTTCCGTTACGTGTTCGGATCCGCCTTCTTCTCCCGGCTCTCCCACTGGAACCTTCCGTGAGTCCGGAACCCATCCTTCTCCTGGACCCCGACCCCCGACTCTCGCTTCTGCTGGGAGCGTCCCTCTCGCGGCCCGTCCTCGGGTGCCGAAGCGTGGACGAACTCGTCGACAACGCCCGGTCCGGCGCGGCGTTCGCGCTGGGCGAGGTGGAGATCTCGGGCGGGCTCGACGGGTTGAGGGCCTTGGGACGCCTGCGCAGGGAGGGAATCCCCGTGGCGCTCTGGACTTCCACCGCCGTGGACGGTCTGCTTCCGCCAGCGCACGAGGAAGGTCTGGGACTGCTCCTGACCAAGACGCAGCCGCTGCTGCTGGAAGAGATCGCCTTGGCCGTGGATCTTTCCGAACGGGGATGGTCACCGGGCATCGGCAAATTCCTCGGGAAGGGAGCGGTGGTCATGGGACGGGAATCGGCGAATTCGCTGGGCCAGGTCTCGGCGCTGTGCCGGCAGGTCCAATCCGGACTGGACGGGGTCCTGCGCCTGGGGCGGCGTCTGCGCCTGGTGCTCGACGAACTGCTGTCCAACGCCATCCACCATTCTCCGGGGGGATGCGCCGTGCTCGAATGGGGCCGGGACGCCATGCGGCACGTGTTCGTGGTTCGGGACGAAGCGGGGGCGTTGTCTCCGCCCGAGGTGCTCAGGCTCCTGGACCGCCACCTTCGCGCCGAGGGACTTCTGGATCCCCGCGGACGGGGGCTCCACCTTTCGCGCATCTACGCCGATCGGCTGTACGCCACCGTGGTGCCGGGCCGCGCCACCGAGATCGCGGCCGTCTTCTGGAATTCGCCGGGAGCGCACGAAGGATTCAAACCCGTCTGGCTCCTGGAATCCAAATTCGCGGGGAGGACCTGAACCCCACCATGGGCATCGCCGACAACAGCTGGGTGGCCGATCGGGCCAAGTCCTACGACTGGTCGCGCTCCGTGGGGGTGGTGGAAACCCGGATCCTGCGCTGCCAACTTCCGGAAGGCGGGTTCGTCTGCGAATCCGGACAGGCCTTGGAAAGCCTGGAGATCGCCTACGAATCCTACGGAACCCTGGACGCGGAGGGCGGGAACGCCATCCTGGTCACACCTCCCCTGACCGCCGGTTGCCACGTGGCGGGTTTCCACGGTTCGCAGGAGAACATCCGCTCCAAGGGATGGTGGGACGAGATGGTCGGACCCGGCAAGGCGGTGGACACCCGGCGTTGGTTCGTGGTCTGCGCCAGCATGCTCGGCGGCTGCGCCGGCACGACGGGCCCGGCATCCCTGGACCCGGCCACGGGCAAGCCCTTCGGGAGCGGTTTCCCGGACATCTCCATCGGGGACATGGTGGAGGTGCAGCGGCTGCTCCTGGACCATCTGGGCATCGGCTCCCTCTACGCCGTGCTGGGCGGTTCCATGGGAGGGATGCAGGCACTGGAATGGAGTCTCCGCCACCCCGACCGGGTCGAGCGCTGCGTCTGCGTGGCGGCGGCACCGTCGCTCTCCGCCCAAGCCCTCGCCTTCGACGTGGTGGAGCGCGAATCCATCCTCAACGACCCCGGCTGGGCGGGCGGTGAATACGTCCTTCCCGACGGACCGACCCGGGGCCTTTCCCTGGCGCGGCAGATCGCCCACATCACCTACCTCTCGGCCCAGGGCATGGCCGGGAAATTCGGCAGGCGGATCCGCGAGGACGACCAACCCGACCGCTTCCACACCGCCTTCGAGATCGAGAAGTACCTGGAGCACCAGGGCGAGAGGTTCGTGGAGCGGTTCGACGCAAACAGCTACCTGCACATCACGCAGGCGATGGACCGGTTCGATCTGGCCTCCAGCTACGGCCGAAGCCCGGATCCCCTTCCCGCCGACCAGGATCCCCGGGAACGCCAGGCGGCGCAGGAGGCCGCGTCCGGCAGGCGTTTGCGCGAAGCCTTCGAACGCTCCAGCTGCAGCTACCTGATCGTGGCCCTATCGTCGGACTGGCTCTTCCCCGCTTCGGAGTCGTGGCGGGTGGCCCAGGCGCTGCTGGAACTGGGCAAGCCCGTGTCCTTCTGCGAACTGGCGAGCCCCCACGGACACGACGGATTCCTGTTGGAGGTGGACCAGCTCGACCGGGTGCTGACCTCGTTCCTGACTCCCCCGGAATCCCACGTCTCCGGCCTGACGGAATCCGGCATCCACGGACTGGCGGGGTCATTGGAGGACCTGGACATCATCGCTTCCATGGTCCGTCCGGGTTCCCGGGTCCTGGACATCGGCTGCGGCGACGGTGCCTTGATCAGCCGCCTCATCCGCGAGCGCGGCTGCCGCGGCGAGGGGCTGGACCTGGACCTGGAGGCGGTGATTCCCGCCATGGCGAAGGGGATCTCCACCCTCCACGGGGAGGCGGTGAAGATGTTGCGCCGGATCCCGGACGGCGCCTGGGACCATGTGGTGCTCAACCGGACCCTCCAGGCCGTGTCCAACCCGCCGGAAGTCCTCCGGGAGATCCTGCGGGTGGGGAAGGAAGCGATCGTCGGTTTCCCCAATTTCGCCGTCTGGCACAGCCGCCTGTCCGTGCTGTTCGGGGGACGGATGCCCAAGACGCCGGACCTTCCGTTCGAGTGGTACGAGACGCCCAACCTCCATCCCTTCACTCTCGCCGACTTCGAGGACTACTGCCGTAAGCTCGGCATCGAGATCCGCGAGATCCACCACCTCGCGGACACGGCGGTGGGCCGGACCCTCCTGCGCTCCGGGATGCGGAACCTCGGGGCCGACCGGGCCATCGCCCGGATCGCTCGCAAGCGGTGAACGCGGCGGTTGCACGCACGCCGGCCGAGACGCGGGTCCTGACCTTCGCGCTCATGCTGCCGGAGCACGCCAACCATCTGGGCCACGTGCACGGAGGTTGGATCATGAAGCTGGTGGACGAGGCCGGAGGGCTTGCCGCGACCCGCCACGCCCGCCGCCCGGTGGTGACGGTGGCGGTGGACGGGATGGTGTTCCACCGGCCCGTGCTGACCGGATCCGTCCTCCAGTTCGAAGCCTCAGTGGTCGCCGTGGGGCGAAGTTCCATCGACGTGGTGGTGGACGTCCACCACGAAGACCCCATCGCGGGGACCCTGGAGCGGGTGCACACCGCGAGCATGGTCTACGTCGCGTTGGGCGAAGACCACCGTCCCGCCCCCGTCCCGCCGCTCGCGCCGGCGACGCCGTCGGAGCTGGAGCGCCACCGCGTCGCGATGGAGAGAAGGGCCGCCAAGGAGCGGGGGTAGCGCGCCCCTTCCCGCGGGTGGTAGCATCGGTGGGACCGAAGGGGGAGGCCGGATGAGCATCCTGATCGTCGAGGACAACACGATAAGCCTGAAGACCGTGGAGATGATGCTCCACTCCAACGGGCTGGAAACGGTTTCGGCGAAGACCGGCAGGCAGGCCCTGGAGAAGCTGGAGATCCATCCCGACATCCAGCTTGTCCTCACGGACCTCATGATGCCGGACATGGACGGCTGGGAACTCATGGAAACCATGGGGCGGAATCCCACCTGGAAGGAGATGCCGACGCTGGTGATGACGAGCCTCTCGGACGCCGACACGGTGCGTCGGGTGGTCGCGCTGGGAGGACGAGGCTACCTGGTGAAACCGTTGGGCGAGGACGCCCTGGTCGCGAAGGTCCGGCAGTTCATGAGGGACCTTCCGGGCGGACCCGAAAGCACGCTCAAACCCAAGTTCAAGGTGCTCGAGGAGACCGGGTTGGATCCGGCCCGCTACGAGGACCTGTTCGACGAATTCCACGCCCAGGTCCAGGCGGCCGCGACGCTCCTCGAGTCGGGGGATCCCTCCGGAGCCGACCATCCCGCGGTGAAGGCGATGCTCGCCCTGCGCGAAGGAGCGGCGGTGCTGGCCGCGGGGAGGCTGCCGGTGTTCCTGAAGGCCCTGCATTCCAGGGGCACCTGCGACTGGCCCTCCTTGCGCGCGGTCCTGGACGCCACCCTCGTTTCCATGAAGGCGGTGCTGGAGAAGCGGGATCGTCTCCACCAGAAATTGTCGCAGGCGGAGGCGGGCGCGGTGGAGGCATGAGCCCGGCGAGCCCCGACGAAACACCCCGCTGGGGCTATCCGCTGGGGCTGCGGACCAGGACCCTGGGGCCACCCCTCCTGGTCGTCTCCGTACTGATCATGGCCACCGGATGGTTCGGGGTCGCGCGCGTCCTGTCCCGGTTCGCCGTCATCGAGTCGTGGCAGACGGACCGATCCAGGAAGCGCGCGCTGCACGTCGTGGCGGACCGCGGCACCGACCTGGAGTTCAAGGGCAGGGATTGGGCGCGCTGGGACGACGCCGCCAATTGGCTGGAAGGACGGAACCCGTCGTTTCCCGCGACCAACCTGGAGGATTCCACCCTCTCGAACATGGGGCAGGACCAGATGTTCTTCTGGGACAACGGGCTCCGCCGCCGAGCCGGCATGGGTCGCGGTCCTGGCGGCTCCCCGGACACCGCGCTGGAACAAGCGTTGCGGGCGTTGGCCGATCCCGCCAGACCCGTCCGGACCGGGATGGTCCTGGCGGGACCGGTTCTCTACCTCGCGACCTTGCAGCAGGTGTTCCCCGCTTCGGGAACCGGACCTCCGCGTGGCTGGTTCGCCCTGGCCCGCCGCATGGGCACGAAGGAGGAACAGTCCCTGGGAGGGGTGCTTCAGGCGCCGATGTCGTTCATTCCCGCTGCCCTGGGCCGCGACCCGCTGACGGTACGTTCCTCCCGGGACAGCCTGATCGTGTCGGTCCCCCTGCCGTTGCTGGGTCCCGGTTCGGCGAGCTTGGGCCTCCGCCTGGACAGGCCCCTGCACAGGCTGGGCATCGACGCCGCGCGGGGTTTCCTTTTCCAGTTCGCCCTGTCCGTGCTGGTGGCCATCGTCGTCGCGTTGTTCTTCTTGGAGCGGCTGGTGCTGCGGAGGATCGCCCGCATCGCGAAGGCCGTGGAGCGGATCGGGGACTCGAGTCCGACCGATGTGCGCGTCGCCGATCCGCGGCGGGACGAGATCGGAAACCTTTCGCGCCGCATCGACGCCATGGTGGCGAGGCTGGACCAGGCGCGCGTCGATCTCCAGGCGGCGCTCCTGCGATCGGAGTCCGCGGCCAAGGCCCGAGCGAACTTCCTGGCCTCGGTCACCCACGAACTGCGCACGCCCCTCAACGGGGTGATCGGACTGACGGAACAGGTTCTCAAGGGTCGGCTGGATCCGGACCAGACGGAAGCCCTGCGGCTCTCCCGGGGGGCGGCGCTGGGGCTGCTGGACACCATCAACGGCGTCCTGGAATACAGTCGCCTGGAGAAGGGGAGGGTCGACCTCGTGCTGGACGACGTGGACCTGCCCGGACTGGTCCTGGACGTCGCGAAGCTGCTGGCTCCCATCGCCGCCGAAAAGAAGGTCGACCTGCTGGCGCATTGCGATCCGCGGATTCCGCGCATGCTCCGGGTGGACGCGGGCCGCATGCGCCAGATCCTCATCAACCTCCTGGGAAACGCGGTCAAGTTCACCGCGAAGGGAAGGGTGGTGGTTTCGCTCCGCCTCGCGGAGCCGTTGGCGGTTGCGGAAACCGGACTTTCGGCGAAGATCGGATTCGAAGTCGCGGATACCGGCGTCGGGATCCCCGCGGACCGCCAGGCGGCGGTCTTCGAGCCATTCGAACAGTCCAGCGCGGAGACCGCGATCCGGTTCGGAGGGACCGGACTCGGTCTCACCATCGCCCGGGACCTGGTGAAGGCCATGGGCGGGGCGATCGAACTGGAAAGCCTTCCGGGGCGGGGGAGCCGGTTCCGGTTCCGGATTCCGCTCGCGGTGTCCGATGCGACTCCGCTCGCCGCCGGGTTGCCCGCGATCAGGGGCGGAGCGCGATCGGAGCTTTCCGATCCGTTCCAACAGGAACTCATGCTGGAACTGCTCGGCACCGCCGGGGTGCCCGAGGGCGACGGGGTCCTGGTGACGGATTCCGTCGAAACCGCCCTGTCCCGTTCCGGGCCCGCCGTGCTCGTCGTCGGTCCCGAGCTCGCCGGATCCGCACGGGAACTGCTGGGGGGCGGACAGGCCAAGGTCCTGTCCCATCCGTTCGACGTCCGGACGCTGTTCCAGGCCCTGGAGAAGGCGACCCGGCCCTCGGCGACCATCTTCGTGGCGGCCACCGGCAGGATCCAGCGCGAGGTCGTGCGCGGCATGCTGGAACGCGAGGGGATGAGGGTCCTGGCCCCGACGCGCGTGGAGGAGGCCGGAGTGGCGATGAAGATCTCGCGGGTGGACCTGGCGGTCGTGGACCTGGACGACCCCGACTGGGATGCGGTGGACATCGAGGGCGTTCCGGTGGTTTGGATCGGCGACCCCAGGGACGACAGGCCCGGTCCCGTCCTCTCCAAGCCGGTGGCCGCGGAAGACCTGGTGCGCGCCGTGCTGGGCGCGCTGGCGAAAGGGAATCCGGGTTGACCGGAGCGGTCCGGTCGAGTAGATAGGTGCCCCATGTTCGAAGGACTCGCCCATTCCGTGATCGGCGCCGCGTGGATCATCGCGACGCCGTTTTGGTTCATCGTGATCGCCCTGGGCGTTCTCGCCTGGCTTCTCTGGGAGCAGCAGCGGCGGAACGACCGGTGAAGCGTGCACGATCCGCGATCCTCGCCGCGTGCCTGCTGGCAGGCTGCGGGGGGATCTTCCATTCCGACCCGGCACCCGTGCAGGGCGGCTTGGTCTCCCTCCACGGCAAGCTGAAGGTGGTGGGCAGGCAGCTCTCGGATTCCGCCGGGGTGCCGCTGCAACTTCGCGGTGTCTCCATGTTCTGGCCCCAGTGGCACGAGGAGAACATCCAGAAGTCCGCGATCGCCTACATGGTCCACGAGATGGGAGTCACCGTGGTCCGAGTGCCCGTTCCCGCCATGGAGTACGCGAACTCCCCGGCCACATGGGACGCCACCATGCGCAACGAAGTCTCCTGGGCGCGGTCCGAAGGCATCTACGCCATCGTCGACTGGCACGTGGTGGACGATCCGAACGCGTACCTGGATCCCGCCTTGGAGTTTTGGGACCGCACCGCACGCTACTTCGCGGGCGACCCCCACGTCATCTACGAGATCTCCAACGAACCGACGGGCGCCGGGTGGGACAGCATCAAGTCCTACGCCGCCAAGGTGATCTCCGTCATCCGCCGGCACGACTCCACCACCGTGATCGTGGTGGGGACCCCCGAGTGGTCGCGCTGGACCAAGTTCGCCGCCGCCGATCCGCTGGTGCTGCTGGACGGGAAGGGCGACACCATCCGGAACATCATGTACACCTACCACGGCTACGCGGCATCGCACGGGATGGCCGACGACCTCAAGGGGGTGCTGCAGAAGGTGCCCGTGTTCGCCACCGAGTGGAGCGCCTCGGAATCTTCCGGAGACGGCCGCTGCGACTGGGGGCGCGCGCACGACTTCGTGCGGTTTTTGCACGACAACCCATGGCAGAAAGTGTCGTGGACGCAGTGGTCTTGGGTGGACAAGGCGGAAAGATCGGCGTTGTTGCGCACAGGGAGCGGGGGCGGACCCTGGGTTCTTTCCGACATGGGCGATTCCTGCAAGTCCTGGATCCAGGAGGGAGGCCCCACCGCCTATCCGGACTTCCATCCCGCCTCGGGGGATTCGGTTCCCCGATAGCCGACCGAGCCCTACTTGACGCCCAGGTCCTTCAGGCCCTGGTCCATCGATTTCTGGACCTGGCGCGAGGGACTCGTGGGTGCGGACGCCCCCACGATGGTGCACAAAAGGAGGGTTCCGACCACGCGGTAGACCGCCTGGATCCACCACCACCTGGCGCGGAGATGGCCGGTGAACCCGGCGTCGCCCAGCGAGACCAGGAAGAAGAGACCGGCGAGCACGATCCCGCCCAGGAAGCCGCGTGCGGTGGTGTCCATCCCGGCCCCCGAGAACAGGAGGGCCACCAGGAAGGCAATGCCCGTCGCGGTGAGGAGGAACAGGGTGAAGGCCACGGCGGGCGACCCGAGTTCCTTGGGCGAAGCCTTGATGCTCCGCGCCCAGGCCTTCCCGAACAGCACGGGCGAAAACCAGAGCCCGCCGAGGGCGAACATCGCGAGGGCCGCGGCCACGGCCCCCCAGACATTGATGGCGTCGAAATCGAACATGCTCCGTCCTTCCGCGAATGGTCGCAGCGATCGAATTAGAAATGAACGAAAGCGCGCACCAGGGACTAGTTGGTCTCGTAGGCGCGGCGCAACACCAGCTTGACCCAGGCGTGTTCCCACTCCTTGGCGGCCTTCCTGCTGCGTTCGGAGAGGGCGGCCACGGCCTCCTCGTCGGGACTCGCGGCGGCCGAAGAGCCGGAGGCGATGGATTCCAGAAGGCAGCCCCAGGACTCGAGGAACTCGGTTTCCCAGAATTTGAAGGACAGCGTCGAACAGCCGAATTCGAAGGAGCGACCCCGCCAATCCAGGTGGGAGGTCGCCGGCTCGAAGTCGGAAATCGTCTTCTTGTCCCCGCGCACGGAGGGCAGCGAGACCGGAGGGTCGTCGGCTCGAACGTAGCCGCGGCTTGCCGCGGACGAGGTTCTCCGGGGCCTTTCCGAGGGATGGCGTTGGCGGAATTCGCGCGGGTCCGGATCCGGCTCGCGCGCGGCGCGTCGCGGTCGCTCGTCCTCGGTGGGACGATTCTGGCTCAGCGCCAGGAGGTCGTCGCCGTACTGGTGGAACAACGGTCCGGTCAGGAGCTGGAGTTTCTCCAGTTCGTAGATGTCCCGGGGAGCGTGGAGGAGGATGCGCCGGAAGACCCATTCGTCCAAAAGCTGGTCGGGGCGGAAAAGACCGGCTTCGAGAGCCCGCCGCCTGCGCCAGGCCATGAAGGCCGTGATCCGATCGTCGCTCGTGGGCTCCACCGTGGATCCAAAGTAGGAACCATTGGATCCCCAGAGGTGGTAAAATGCCCACGGGATGCGTACCGCACAGGTTTACCTTTGTTCCGATGCTCGCAGTGGACATCGGGAACACGCACACCGTCGTGGGGCTTTTCAGCGACGGAACGCTGCAACGCAAATGGCGGCTGACCACCCGACCGGCAGCCACCTCCGACGAGATCGAGATGAGGGTGCGCCAACTCATGGACGTCGGCCAGTTCCCCGTTTCCAGATTGCGGGCCGCCGCCATCGCCACCGTTGTCCCCGCCCTGGACCGTTCCTGGCACAAGGGGCTGGAACGCGTGGTTTCCACCGGAGACGTGCGCTCGCTGAACCACC
>Ga0302319_10007515_pt1 | contig 21436 bp, 13 predicted proteins | sample Bog_T0_2_FD_203319 | JGI IMG/M metagenome (GOLD analysis project Ga0302319, IMG submission 203319) | Peat permafrost microbial communities from Stordalen Mire near Abisko, Sweden - Bog_T0_2 | ecosystem: Environmental > Terrestrial > Soil > Wetlands > Peat | place: Sweden: Abisko, Stordalen Mire... | reverse complement strand
AGAAAAGGCGCGTAAATGCAGACCGGGTTGATGCGGCGCAACGGCCAGCTTCTGCGATTGCTCTGGGGAGTACAGAGGGGCCGTAGCGACTGCGGCGTTCTGCCGTTCGGCTTGACAGCACGAACCGTTCGCGCACATCGAGGGCGAATCAAATTCCCCTGCCATCCCGCGGCAGCAATCCGGCTGCCCCGTTGAATGCACCGCAAACAGACAGGCGGAAGCCGGTATTGCGGTCCAAAGGACCACAACCGCCAGCATCAGCAACGCGCCTTTTCTGCCCCAATTCATAGTGAAAGGATCCCCGGCTTAAATTGTAAGCATCTGCCAACTGCTCTCCCCTCGGCAGTGACTTGGATCACGTCCGTCCGGGTTCGGCAGCCAATTGTTATGCACGCTCTGTCGGAGCAAAAAAGTACAGACCGAAGTGTATGCACAAGTCAACAGTAAGTATACTCCGGCAGAGCCGGAGGCTTTATGGTTGGTGGCCCCTCAATGGGGCCTGTCTAGAAGCGCTCCGCGCTGGCAGCAGCCCGTCGCCCCGCGCCGTAGGCGCAGTGGTTATTAGCCCCGCGCTTCAGCGTGGGGTTGGCGAAAACCAACAATTCATCCGGAGTCCCGTAGGGACGGCGCTCATGCTCCGCGCCCTTCTAGCATTTTTGCGCGAAGAATGGAAAATCGCAAACCGGGAGCGACTCCCGTAAATGTCAAACTTCTACTGCCACCCCGGCAAAGCCGGGGGTTCTCCCGACCTGAATGGAGTCGTTTGCGAACGAAAATCTCTGGCGGCCATCTGAGGAGATTCGGTGCACGGATACAACATGGGGATGCAGGGTTGGAATAGTGGCTGGATGTGGATCTGCGGGTTTGTGCTGATCGTGGCTCTGGTCTTGGTATTTCGGGCTCGCAGGTAGCCTATGTGTTGAACCTGCAGCGATACTATCCAGGCACTCTTGGGTGGTGTCAACGCGTCCGCTCTACGTAAGAACGCGTTTAACCAGTGCTCTGCTCGGCATCCCGCTGCTTATCGATCGAGACAACTGCCGAGTGCCCCATGCTTAATCCGCCACAAAATGCCGGGGAGCCCTTTCCTTCCCGCAACTCGATCACGGGAAGGAAAGTACAGCACAGAACCCAATTTGCACGGAATGCCTCGGCGCCAACTCAGTTCATGCAAAATCGCCAACGCGCTCATCGAGGGCGGATTTGTAACGGCCAGGGTTTAAGAATTCTCCAAGGTAATCATGTCAGTGCCGCCTCCAGCCCGGTGCATTCTTCGAATGCCGTACTGCGGCCAGCTTTTCCTGGTTGCAGGCGGCTAAGCGGGACCAATCCCCTGACGGCCAGCCCTCGAAACGTGCATTGGCCTCATATCGTTAATTGACCATCAATCTTGGGGCTGCCGCCAGCTAATCGGCCGTGTTTGGTATTTACTGGATGGTAACTTCCGGTTTGCCGGCCGTTCGCCCGGAACCATTCCAAAGCCACTGCAATACCTTCCGACAAGCCGACATTTTGGTACTAACGGCTCGGTTCGAGGACACAACTCGGACCCCTGAAAGCGGTCCCCGAAAGGCCGACTTTCCAGGAGCCTGGCCCATGGCGACGGTGCCTATTTGAAGTTTGCACGGATCACGTTCAGCAGCGAGTGCGGTGGTGGGGCGTCGCCGAGGAGTTGCCAGACCATGATGCCCCCGTATTGGCTGGCTAGTTCGGCCTCTTTGGCTGTGGTGTCTTCACCGATGTAGTTGAGCACAATACCGTCTTTGAATGTGCCGCCGCCCACGGTGTCGACGCGATATGCGTTCGGGTATGCGGTGAGAATGTCGGCGTAGTCCGCATCGGCGCCATTGCGAGCTTCGCCGTAAAAGCCAACGCCAAGAACCACTTTTGATGCCGGTACTTGCTTCACGTTAACGAAAAAATTGAGTGAGTCCTGCGCGTCCTTGAGATTGGAGTAAACCATGAGGCTGATGTAGTCGAATGAGAGGAGCGTCGCCTGCGGCATCGAGGCCTGGATGTATTTGTCCGTTGCGCAACTAACGATCTTGCCTTCGGAGTGCATTGCAGTGATGAGCTTGGCGATGAAGTCGGCGTAGGGTGCACCCATATTGTCGGAGATTTCGATGTCGGAATCGATGCCGTCCAGCTTGTGGAGACGGACGTATTTTTTAAGTGCGGCGACGAGGAGCGCACTGAGGCCAGCATTGTAGAACTGTGCGATCTCAGAAACGCCGCCACCCCCACCGCCGATGGATGCCAAAACGCTGATGCCCTTTGCGTGCGCGAGTTGAACGACGGCATCAACGTCGGCATCCGTGTGGGAGTCGGCGCTGATGGTGAAATCACTGGCCGCGGTACAGAGGCCGCTGCACAATGGTGGGCCGACGAAAGCGATATCCATGTCGGTGACACCAGTGAGATTCGTGGCGGCGAGCGCCGCTGCCATGTCGCGTGGTCGGTAGAAAGGCAGGTAGACGATAAAGTGTTTCGCTGGTTTGGTCTGTGCGACCGAATGGGTCATGAACATCATGCACGCGGCCGAAAACGCAAGGAATATCCGCTTCATGCCTTAATTATGCATGGTCTCCCGTGTTATCACGCTTCTTGCCCCGATCTGACTAGGCCAGCTTCGCTCATTTCCGCTTCACGGAAACGGCGCAAGTGTCCAGCAATGAGGTTGTGCCTGGGAGAGTCGCCCCGAGGAATCTCACCCCGAGGCGCTCGCAGAACTGTGCGTGAGCCTCTCGACTCATACAGCTCCCATCATGGAGCCGTGTTACGTGCTCTCAACCTGTAAGGATCAACTAATCTTCAGCGGAGCGTCCAGGATTGGGAATGATAAATGCCCCAGGGTTCGTCGATTCCAGCGGCACTTGGAAATGGCAAACCTAACCTACCGTAAGATGCCCAATGAACCCGTCAACTCACGGAATGGATTGTTTACGTCAACTGACATCCATCTTCCTGTTTGCAATGTGTGAGCTTTAAGCGTCGTTGAAGCCACGGAAAGAGTTTGAGAAGCTGACAATGTGGGTGCTCACTCTTGGGGGAAGGTCATCTTCGCCTTACCGGGAGATTCTAATGAGCTGTGCCGGGCAATCAACTGCGGAATGCAGGGTCTGGTTCTCCCGGCGCTGCACTTTGCGGGGCCAGGGGCATGGAGCGCAGTCGGATCCCGGAGGCGGCAAAGATTGCATTGCCGACTGCAGGCGCCAGCCCAACGAGGCCGGTTTCGCCCGCGCCTGCCGAGGGCAGGTCTTTCCGGTCGATCAGCACCACCTCAATCTGTGGCGTGTCGCTGAAGCGCGGAACGCGATACTGCGCGAAGTGTGGGTTCAGAATGCGGCCATTCGCAAAGAGAATCCTCTCGAAGAGCGCGCCGCCAATACCCTGAACAATGGCGCCTGAAATCTGGTTGCGCAGGCCGTCGGGATTCACGATGGCTCCACACTCCCAGGCTTGGACGACACGGCGGATGCGCACGTGCTTGCCGCCGGCATCGATCTCCACTTCGGCGCAGGTCGCCACGTAGCCGCCCTTGTCCACTCCGCCGGCGATGCCGAAGCCGCGCTCCGGCTTCGATTTCAGATGGCTCCATCCGAATTTGTCGGCAGCAGCTTGGAAGACGGCCTGCAGCCTGGGGTCGGCAATATTCTTCAGGCGGAATTCAAGGGGATCGATGCCTGCCGCATGGGCCAGTGCATCCATATGACACTCGCGGGCAAAGTGATTGGCGGTCGATGCAAGCCCTCGATAGGAACCCTGGCGAAGCGGAGACTTGGCCGCATGGTATTGGATGAGCTGATTGGCGACGTTGTATGGAGTGTTGATGGCGGCGGGGCCGGAATTATAGTTGTGATGCTCCCAGGCAACCAATGTTCCGTCCCGCCTTGCGCCCGCCTTGATCTCAATCAGACCGGCGGGACGAAAATAGGCCCAGGTGAACTCTTCGCTACGCGTCCAGACCACCTTGACGGGCTTGCCCGCAGCTTTAGCCAAACGGGCGGCTTCAATCGCCGCCTCGCCGGTATGTTTGCCGCCATAGCCGCTTCCCATGTCGGGTTGAATGACGCGAACCTGATTAGCAGACAGATGAAACGCCTGGGCGAGCTCGTCGCGAACTCCGAAGGGTCGCTGGGTTCCTGTCCAGACTGTCAGCTTGTCGCCGTTCCACTCAGCCACAGACGCACGCGGCTCAAGAGGTGCGTGCGCAATGTATGCAATCGTGTACCGCTCTTCGACCTTCACGTCGGCGCCGGCGAGGGCTTCCGTCACGGAACCGGCCACGTGCTGCGGGCCGTCGTCTCGACCGGTTTCAGGATTGGCCTTCAGATATTCAAACAGGCCTTGGTTCGAAGGCTGCTCCGGCACAGTCCATTTGGACTGGATTGCCGCGACGGCTCTCTGCGCAACGAATGCATCGGGGGCGACGACCCCGGTGAAATCTCCATCGCGCACTACCTTCACTCCGGGCAGCTTCTCCGCCGCGCTTGTGTCGATTGACGCCAGAGTCGCATTAAATCCGTCTGGCCGAAGCACAGCTCCGAACAGCATTTCCGGCCTCGTTATGTCGGAGGGGTACTTGTGTTTCCCGGTCACAAAATCGCGTCCCTCGGCCTTGGGAACAGGCGTCCCTGCAATCTTCCAGTCCGCGGCCTGGGTCAGGGCCTGTTCGCCTGCGATCACCTTGACCAGCTTCTCGCCACGCGCGAGCTCTCCATAAGCGATCGATCGCTTGGACTGAGGATCGGTCACTCTGCCGTCCGCGGCCGTCAGTCCTTGCGCATCCACTTTCAAGCGCTGCGCGGCCATATCAATCAGCATCTGGCGTGCGGCAGCGGCCATTGTGCGCAACTGCGGCCCCATGGTCGGAGTGGTGCGGCTGCCGAATGTGCCCATGTCCCAGGGAGTGAGGTCGGTGTCGCCCATGGTCATCGTGATGGCGTCAAACGGTACTCGCAACTCCTCGGCGACAAGCTGCGCCAGAGAGGTGCGAATGTTCTGCCCAACTTCAACTTTCCCTGTAAATACCGTTACCTGGCCATCGGCAGCAATGTGCAGCCACGCGCCCACATCCTTGGGAAGTTGCTGCCCGCCGAAGGCGCGGCCCGACTCCTGCGCCCACGCCAGTGTGGGCGTGAAGCAAATCAGCAATCCGCCTCCCAGCACCTTCATGAAATCGCGGCGATCCAGCTTCGCGCTGCTCAGCCCGCGCGGTTCGTCCTGGCTGGAGACTTCAAGCGTGTGGCGATCAACCGGGATCATCGGCTTGCTCCTTTGCTTTGGAGCCGCGCAGCAAGCTTCACCGCTTCAACGATGCGCGGATATGTCCCGCAACGACAGATGTTTCCTTCCATCGCCTGGACGATCTGTTCCTCGCTGGGATCATTCTTTTCACGCAGCAAAGAGGTAGCCTGGACTACCATGCCGGAGGTGCAGTAGCCGCACTGAAACGCGCCCTGGTCAAGGAAAGCCTGCTGCACGGGGCTGAGATTACCGTTCTGTTCCAGACCTTCGACGGTAACAACTTTCGACTTGGCCGCCGACCCGATTGCGACCAGGCAGGAGCGAGTCGCATTGCCGTTGAGCAAGACCGTGCAAGCCCCACACTGGCCCTCGCCACAGCCATACTTGGTCCCCGTCAGATAGAGCCGGTTGCGCAGGACAGAAAGCAGGGTCTCCTCAGGGGACGCGTTTACGCGGACGTCTGAACCGTTCACGTTCAAAACAAAATCGCCCATCCCACACCTCGGATCAGCCGGCAGAGACAACAAGCCCGATTCAGAATACCGCAGGCCAACTCGCCAATTTCAGTTTACGTCGAGTTTGCGCCGCAAAAGCAGGTCTGTGCATTCTTCACTCCGGGGCTTTTTGGGCAGACCAGGGGTTGGAGGCAATCCATCCGCTCCTTTCATCATGAGTGAACCAAAACGCCATTCCATCCTAGAATGGTGGCCGTTGCCTGGACGTTGCGGCGCTAATGGTGAAGGCATTCAGTCTCAACTAGTTCTTTGCCCGTATGAAAATGTTCCTTTTGGAAATGTAGCGCCGGCCTCCTGGCCGGAAATGTAGCGCCGGCCTCCTGGTTGGAAATTTAGCGCCGGCCTCCTGGTTGGAAATGTAGCGCCGGCCTCCTGGCCGGCTGTAGCGTGGGCCTCCTGGCCCACGTTCGTTCATTGGATAGAACATCTTCATCCGGTCACGGACCTGGTGTTACGGCTCGTTCTCGCCAGGTGACGATCGATCTTGCGATCGTCGCCAGCTATTTGGTCGTGTGGGGTGTGTACTGGAATGCAACTGCCGAGTTGCCGGTTATCCAGGAGTTGTGCAAATGAGAGTCAACGGGATCGCTCGGGATTGCGGAATCTCCCAATCCGTCAAAAGCGAACTACGACGAGTTGTCCGTGCGAAGAGACGCGAAATTCGTTTAACCGTTCCAATGGCTTTGGCTTGAGGAATTGGCCGTAGCCGATGGCCTTCCGAGTCCAGGCATCCCGGCGCATCCGCTCTTCCTGTCTCGGGCTTCTCTACTCGGTCGAGTACCGGATCTCCAGCGTGCGAATGCGATAGCAGGAGTAACTCAGAACGATGGCGATCAGCGCCAGCAGCCCCGCCGTGGCTACCCAGCCCGATACCGGTTCGGTTTCAACCGTCAGCAGCGCAAAGATTCCATCGGCGCCAACTGTGACCGGCATCAGGTGGCGAAGATACGAAGCCACGCTGATCTTCTGCAGCAAAGACGGAAGCACAGGATTGATTGTCTCCCAGCCGAGTACCAGCATCGCGGCCGGCGTAGGGTTCCTGAACATCATGCTCAACAGGAGAAACACAGCGCCGTATCCAAGACAGGCGAGCACGACGATGAGCAGGTACGCTTCCAACTGTCCCATGCCGGGCCCATTGAAAATGTAATCGCCGCCGGCCGCGCCGAAGCCGGCGTACATCAGCGCGAAGTCGGCGGCGACCGCGCTCCCGAACAGGAACACGGCGCTGATGGATCCAGCCGCAAACTTGGCCAGCAGCAGGACCTCGCGCCGCACTGGGGAAAGCAGGTAGTAGTGCAGGCTGCGCTCAATCATCTCTCCGCGAATCAGTCGCGAAAAGATCCCCAGACACCCGAAGAAAACCCCGAGCCGGATGTAATAGACCTGGACGATACCTGCCAATACATTTGTGTCCTCGCTCATCGCGAAGAACGGATGCGGATCGAACAGCATGTGAATCAAGATGATGAGGGTCGGGATGAAAGCAAGGCAGTAAATCCAGGTCGCCTTCCACGAGAAGAGATTCCGTCTCAATTCAATGCGCGTCAGGCGCCGTGCCTGCAACCACCACAGGTCCCACGGCAGTGGGGCAAGATTTCTCGCACGATCGGCTAATCTCATTTGCGTCACGATGGGCCCCCATCCGTTCCGATCAAATACTGATAAATCGCGTTGGCATCGTCGTCCGCCGGAGCCACTGCATCAATTTTGACCAGCCCCTCCGCCGCGATTCCGTTGAGCATGGAATAAAACTGGTCGATATCCGCGGTACGCAGAAAAACGCCCTTGCCATCCGCATGCAGCCTGGCTTCAACGCAGTGATTGATGGCGAACATCTTCGCTGCCAGCACCTCGGGGTGGTCGCAGCGAATGAGCACCTGCATCGGCTTCTCGTGCACTTCCTGCCTGACCTGGTGGATATTCCCCTCCGCAATCAGGTATCCGCCGGTTAACAGGATCACTCGATCGGAGATCCGGTCGACCTCGTCCAGAATATGGCTGGAGATCAGCACATGCATTCCCTGGCGGCCCAGTTCTTCAAACAGCGCTATCGATTCAGCCCGTGCCATCGGATCCAGTCCGTTCAACGGCTCGTCAAGCACCAGCACCCGCGGGTGATGGGCAATGGCCTGGGCCAGCCGGATCTTCTGCCGCATGCCTTTGCTGTAGCCGGCGATCTTTCGCCCTGCGGCATCGCCAAGCTGTACGCGCTCGATCGCCTGGGCAGTAAGATCGACGGCCAGGTCCTTTTCCATTCCGTGGAGCATCAGGCCATCTAATACAAACTGCCATCCCGTCAGCCCGCGCGGAAAGAAATCGAACTGCGTGCAATACCCGAGGATGCTGAACAGTTCCGTCTGGTCGGCCGGAGAGAGTCCAAGAACCGAGATGTGTCCGTTCGAAGGCTGAACCAATCCGGTCATGAGGTTCATGATCGTGGTCTTTCCCGATCCGTTGGGTCCGACCAGCGTGGTAATTCCAGGCGGAATCGACAGCGAGATCCGGTTCACCCCGAGCACTTCGCCGTAGAACTTCGACACGTCTTCGAAAATGATTCTGTCGTTCATCCGCGGACCACCTCGCGCGCCCTGATCCGCTTGTTCAGCATGCCCACACAGACCAGACAGGCCAGCGACAGCATCGCCGCGATGGCCAGCGTTGGCACCGACAACCTCTCGTTGATTGGCGCCGGGGCGCCGAGCAGCCTCTGCCACAGGTTCGACATCATCACAGGAACGTTCAGCAGCAGTCCCCACTTGGTGCGCAGCACTGCGCTTACGATGGCTCCTACGCCGGCTGGCACAAAGACCGCCGCAAAGATGACACCCGTGGCCACTGCCCGCCATTTCACCCAGGAAGACAGCGCTAGTCCAAGCACCGAAAGAAACGCGATCCAGATCACCGATCCCGCCAGCAAGCCCATGGCAATTTGAAGATGGCTCATTGCCCAGGGTTGAGAAGAAGAGTACGCCTGGTCCACAAAGAGCAGGAGACAGGGGACCCATGTGATGAGCGACAGCGATCCAAACAGCGCAATGAACTTGCCGAACACGTAGCCGAAGCGCGAAATGGGATGGCTCAGCAGAATCGGCAAAGCATTGTCCGCCAGGTCGAAGGTGATGAGCCGGGGAGCGATCCACGCAGCCATGACCAATGCGAGCCATGATTGAGTCTGCTGGACCTTCAAAAAGAACTTCGCATCGATGGCAAGCGTTTGCGGGCCGCGGCCTCCGATAAGAGCCCTGGCGATCGGATTATCGGCAAGGTAGATCACCAGCAAAGAAATGATGCACGGGAGCAGGCAAAAAATGAAAAGTCCAACCGTAATCTTCGACGACCAGGCTTCTTCAAATGCATAGCGGGCCAGCACCAGGACGCGCGTCCACACCGGCGTCACCGTGCCTGCATATGCCGAGTAGTTGCGCTTATAGACTGCCATTTGCGGTCCTTCCCTGGTCGTTGTCCATGGCGCGCAGGAAGATATCTTCAAGGGAATCGCGCCGCTGATTCATGCGCCGGATCTGCACTCCCTGTTCAGAGGCAATGACATAAAGATCGCGCGCTTCAATATGGTCGGGGATCACAAGCTTGATGCGTCCGCCCGGAAATGTTGCGCATTCGCAGCCGAGCCCGCGGATGCTCACGGAAAAGCGCTCGGTTGCGCCTACAGTCTCCAGTTCCATGAAGCTGCGGTTCGACCGCCGCTCTTCTTCAATGTTGCACAGTGAGGCGATGCGGCCGTTTTTCAGGATCAGGACTTCATCGCAGGTCTCGTCAATGTCGCGCAGCAGATGCGACGAGATCAGCAGCCGCACGCTGCCCTCTTTGCGAATGTCCTTGATGAGTTGAATCATGCGCTGGCGGGCGACGGGATCGAGGCCGTTGGTGGGCTCATCCAGGATGAGCAGCTTCGGCCCGTGCGCCAGCGCCTGGGCCAGCTTCACCAGCTGCTTCATGCCCAGCGAGTAGGTATTTACCTTGCGGTAGCGCACTTCGCCGAGTCCCACGTAGAACAGGGCCTCATGGGCCCGTTCCAGTGCGACTCCCGATGGCAGGCCGGCCAGCTCGGCCATGTAGCGGACGAAGCGGACACCGCTCATGTTCCCAATGAACGAATCGTTCTCAGGCATGAAGCCGATGCCGCCGCGAATCTTCGCCCGGTCTTTGTGGGTGTCGAGGCCAAAGACGCGGGCCTTGCCTTTGGAAGGGAGATGAAACCCCAGCAGTGTATTGATCAGCGTGGATTTCCCCGCGCCATTGGGGCCAAGCAGGCCAATGGCCTGCCCGTGCAGCTCTCCCGTGAGGTTGTTCAGCACGACCCGGTTCGCTAGCCGGACCTCTACTCCATCTAGATCGATGACGCCCATGTCACTCTTTTACGCTTGCGTTGGCGTGTTTGTTCCCGGAGTGAATCAATGTTTCGAGTGTCAGGAAGTCAAAGCCAAAAAGACGGCTGTCGCTGGCGGCTTCGATGCGGTTTTCTTCTCCCCGCGCACAAATCACAGTGGGCCTTGCATCCGCCGCCAGCTCGCGGACGGCATCCGCCGTCTCTCCGCTGAGTTGAGACAGCAGCGGCGTCAACACCGGGCTCAGATTCTGGTAAGCAACCGCGGAGTAATTCTCATTCGCATCCTTGGGAAGCAATGCCCTGAAGGCCGCCGAGTTCGCCAGCGAATTCCCGGTCGAATACGTCTGCAACGCCTGGATCAGCAGAGCACGGCTCGGCGCCACAATCATGTACCCGTTCGCATAAGTGTATTGAGCCACGATGTTGCCCGTTACCGTGTCGTGGACCGAATAGTAACGCTGGCCATCTGCGTCGCTCGGTTCAATCGTGATGGAATGCGCCGCGTTGGCATTGGCCTGTTGGCGGATCGCCGCTGTCATTCGCTCCAGAGCTTGTTCCAGGCGATCGGAGTCGTTGACTTCAATCACGGCCTTCCACGAGGGCGTTGGCAGCACCGGCCCATCCAGCGACAGCAGGAAGTCTCCGCCCAGGTTAGCCGCAATGTCATCGCGGAAGTTGATCTGAAGCTTCTCTTCAGCTTCGGTGAGTCCATTTGATTGCGCGCCGTTTGCGGCCGCCATGGCGATTAGATCGTCGGCAATGGCCTTGGGGTCTTTTGAAAGTCCCGCGACGGCAATCGCCGCATTGGGAGAAACAAAGTTGAGTGACCCGATCGGCGCCGGCGCAGCCAGCCACGAGACAACCCCTTGCCGCGCGCCTGAGAATTGCAGGTCAACACGATTCTCGGGCTGCCCATTCACCTCGCGATGTTCCGCGATCAGGTAGGTCACGTTCTCGACGCCGCTCTTTGCCATCGCTTCGCTGGCTTGTGTTGAGCCATGCATCTTTGTGGCTTGATTGGCTTTCATCCGGTGGATATCCGCCGCCAGGATCATTCCCGCGCCGCGCCCATAGGCAGCCGATATCTGCTGGCCAAAACCGCTCGCCGCAAAACCGCTGGAGCCGGCATTCAACTGCGCGTTGATCAGCGCCAGGGTCGCGACGCTGTTGGAGAAGATCGCCTCGTGTTCCCTCACCACCGCGTAGACACTGTGATTGCCCGCCGGCGATGCACTTGCGGCGGCCAGCGAATTCTGATCGAGCACTGTGATTCCAGGCTTCGAGTTCGACGCAGGGAACTGCTGCTTCAGCAAGTCGTCAAGTCCGGCCTGCTTCACATCCGCAACGATCGCGAATCCTGAATCCTTCGCCTGCCTGGACCCCACGATGACGATTTCGTCGCCGAGATATGTGCTCATCTGGTGGACCTTCGCCACCATCGCATCCAGGTCAGCCGTGTTGTTCGCATGTCCGCTGTTCCACCACTCCTCGAGCGCCGGGCTCTTCTTCAACTGGTCGTGGAATGTCTGATTTGCCTCGCTCAGAAAATCGCCCAGGTTGGGCACGCTGATATACAGCGTGGTGTTCGCGGGAACCCGGTTCAGCAGATCGCTGCTATAGCGCGGCTGCGGAAACGAAATCTGTTCGATCTCCTTCTGCAGTGCCGCGAACTGGGCGAGGAGCACGAGGTATTTATCGCGATCGTGGCTCCATGCAATCTGCTCCTGCACTGGCTCGGGGCTCAGGTTGTCATTGGTGGTGAACTGGTTTCCCGCCGTTGTCAGCGTGTCCAACCCTGCGTGCAACACGTGCACCGAGCCCTCAAGCACTGCCACACGCGAGCCCTTCAGGCCGGCGTTCACTGAGAACACGGTCCCTGTGACCGCTACCCGGCAATCGTGAGTCTTCACATACAAGTGGCCCGACGTGCGCTTAGCGGCCTGCACAATCACGGCGCCGTTTTCGAGCGCGACCGTCATATTGTGCCCCTGCGCACCCACGGCCACAACACTCCGCTCGTTCACCTCAACCGTCGATCCATCCGTGAGCCGCAGGACGGCATGTCCCCCTCCGCTGGTTCTCAGGGTTTCGCCCTCGCCTAACATCTCCCCTGGAGAAAGTTGGTGATCGCCCTTATCGGAGATTCGATAGGCTGTCCCGTCGATCGATTGCACCTCGGCGCGTACTCCGGGCGGAACCTGCCAATAGGCCTTGTAGACAAAAAGAGATGCGACCAGAAGTGCGGCGGCGGAAGCCAGCGCCCATGCGGCGGTCTGTGGATGCCAGGCAATTACGCGACGCGGCTTGGGAGCGGACCAATCCAGAACCGTACCGGACCCGCCCTTGAATTGGCGCCGGCAGCCGCTGCAGTCGCGCAGGTGGGCCTGAATCAGAAGCGCGCGCGCAGGCGGCAGCGTGCCCGCCCGATACGGACCGAACAGACGCTGCACGTCGTCGCAGCTCGCGATGGCGTCGACTGTTGACTCGTTCACGATGTCGATCCCCAGCCTGCCGGCCACGCGCCGGGCAGAAGCTGCCATCTGCTCAGCTTCCGGCTCGTTGGCCTGAAGCGCCTGCACTGCGTTTCTCAAAAGCATTTCATCTCTGTTCATCGTATTCCCCGCTCAAATTCCGAAAGTCGCTTCTTCAATCTCGACCGCGCGTTAAACAGCGTCACAGCCACAACTGCCTGCGACGTGCCCATCAACGCCGCGATCTCCCGATTCCCGTGCTCTTCAACGTAGCGCAGGATGAACATTTCGGCCGCCCGCGGAGGCAATTCGCCGATTGCAATCCGCAACAGCGCGCCAAGCTGCCTGCTCGACGCTGCGGTCTCCGGCGAACTGCCCGGCCCTGCCGCCGCTACATGCGCGGCATATTCCAGCGGCTCGGTCTGGGCGGCCTTCCGCTGCCTCAACACGTCGAGCGCTCCATTGATGGCCGCTCTGTATAGATAGCTGCTGGCATTCGTCACCGGCCCATCCGCGCTTGCCAGCCGCAGAAACACGGCCTGCGTCACGTCTTCCGCATCGGCCATGCTGCCGGTGATGCGATAGGCCGCCGCGAGCACCCGCCTGTGATGCTCTCCGAATAACTGGGACAGCGCGGTTAAGGGCAATATTGCGGTGCATGCGGCCACTGGAACACCTTCTGAACTGTTCATACAGATGACGCTTCAACTGAACGATTATTAATTCACCTGAGGATGGTTACGTGAAAAATCATTCAGACGTTCCGTGCCTGGGACACTTGTGAGAGGAAGACGAGTCATTGAAGTAGTCATTTCCAAATTCGGCGTCGCGTTCTTTGCCTGCGGAATTGCCGCTCACAATAGGCGCTTCACCGATGCAACGAGCGGTGGCGTCCGTCAGCATCGCCATAGGAAGGACTCTTCAGGTGGAAGTCCGGGCCCTGGTTGTTTGGTCGCCGATCCGGACAAAACCAAGTTTTCAGGTCAATGTCCGGTTTGCCGGTGATACATCCGGAATGTGCCAAGAGAACCCGGAGAGCCGCTCCACCTCCTGTTGTGAATGATTACCGTCGAATCAACGGACCCGGACGCCAATTGTCAATGACGACTGTCGAATGATCGGATCGGAACCAAACATGATCCGACGCAGCCTCTCCGCTGCCGTCATATTTGAAGAGGTATGCACCGTTGTCACTCTCCTGCTTCATCTGGGAACAGAAGTCCGCCCGGCAGATAAGATCCTTTTTACGGTCCACCATGACCTCGATCGGCGATTCAAATCCGTGAGGGACGAGGACCCGCACCTCCCGTTGTGCATAGGCGGAGAGGTTACCCAGGAACCTGGGGCCGGTTAGCTTCAAATCGATCTCCGAGTAAGAGGTGAGCATTACATGCCCACGCGCACCGGCGAAATCGACGACCTCTCCCTCGGCATCGACTGTGCCTGTGGTGTTTAGAATGGTTGCGCGTCCACCGACAGCTGAGATCCGCACCGGGCCGCTCATGTTCCGGAGTTCGACTGCGCCGATTGCATGTATTGTCAGCGGCGCGTCCTGGGGGACCTGTGCAAGCAGATCGCCGCGGTTGCCGGTTCTTCCGGGATGTGGGGCATTGATGCTGATGAGGCTGCCGGTTTGGTTCATCGAAACCTGATCGAGAAATTGGCGAGCTTCCGGCTCGCTGTCGCCTTCTCCAATAGCGCAGAAATGCAGCTCCCAAACATCTTGACTTGCCCCGGCGATGCGGAGGAAGCTCGTCGGCTCGGACGCTATGGTGAGCGCGGGAACCTGTGCGAGCGGAAGGTCCAGGGTCTCGACCCTGGTCCGGGCGTACGGCGCCAAATTGGGCGAACCAATCCAGGAGTGCTCTCCCGGCGGCAAGGGCTGCGGCCGGTCGGTACATTGGAATGGAAATGGCCGCCGTTCAAAAAGAAATTCTGGCGCGGATTGATGGTCATAGTTGCGCATTGAATTCGCGGCGATGACTTTCGCGGCGACGAGCCAAGCGGACAGGCCGAGGCAAACCACGCCGGCGCAAAAGACGATGATGGCAGGCTTGCGAAATCGAAGCATTGCAACTCTCTGGAAGATCATTGGCGCCATTGTACGCGCACCAACCGCTGAGAGCTGAATGCGCGGGTGGTTGAAATCCCAGGTAACCTTCAGCACGAAAATGGGCGCCTCGCGTCCGGAGTCCCCACTGGCAGATCTATTTCAATGGTGCGGAGGTCCGGATTCTCGCATCTGGGATAGCAACGAACTTCCCCCTCTCCTTTGGCGAGGAACAGTGTCCACTTAAGCACCGTTATCGAGTCACTCACCGAGACCGGAGTAGTGCCGGCATGGCGGCGACGATGAAAAAACTTAGGCAACGGCCTCTCGAACCGAACTACTGCGCTGTGAGGGTAACAGTGCCTGTTTCGGCCAGTCCGCCGGACATCCCGGTTACCCTCACGGTGTAGGTTCCTGCCGTTGTGCCGGCAAGGATGGCGTTGCAATTGGAGGATCCACCCGGACCGCCGCAAGCAGCTACGCCGCCGCTGAAAACCGCGGGCTGCACAAGCAGGACAAGCGCCGTGCGCCATCTGCGCCTTCTTGCGGGCATTCCAAGTTTCAAGTCTGGACGCACCCGATCAGCTCACATGCACTCCAAAGCACAGTTCCAAGGGAGTAATCGCTCCGGTTCAATCCCCGTGATATGCTTCCTCCAATCTCGTTGATCCTATGAGAACCCTCGTTTGTTTGAGCTTTGCCAGAGTTTTCCGTCTTTCTGCGCTCGCCTTCGTGTCAGTCTGTTGCGCATTCGCCCCAACTGTCGCTGGCCAATCCGTTCCACCCCCGGGCCCCGCGCAAGCCTCCTATGCCAACGAGGCCCTCATCATTGAGCGCTACGAAGCCACTTACAAGTACAACCACGACGGCACGGGTGAGAGGAACACGTTCGTCCGCGTGAGGATGCAGACCGAAGCAGGCGCACGTCAGTTCAGTGTCCTTTCTTTCCCTTTTACATCCGCGACTGAGGTCACAAAACTCGAGTCCCTGGTGGCGCATCATCCTGACGGAACATCCACCGAGACTCCTGCCACCGACGGCATGGAAATGCCCGCCCCCGTGTCCCAGCAGGCGCCTCTCTATTCTGACCTGAAGCTGCTGCAGGTTCCCGTGCGCAGCCTGCGTGCCGGCGATGTGCTTGAGTAACCGCCGCGGCCGTATAGTGAACGAGAGCGGTAGCCAAGAAGGATCGCCGTCCATCAGCCTGCACCGACGCCTGGTTGGCGCAGTTCTTTCTCAAGGTTGCAGGAGACCCTGTCCAGACACTCCGGCTCGGACCTGATCGACCGGAATTTCAAGCGCGCCGATGCGGTCACTCTCCAGATCGTGAACCCCAACGCGGAGAAAGTAATTGCCTTTTACCGGCACCGCGATCTCCTGACGCACGCGCATGCCGTCCGCCAGCAGCTTGCGGTATTGCGCATCGCTCAGGTTCAGGACCGCCGAAGTGGTGAGCGAGTTGACCCTATCGCCGGTCTCGTCATAGACGATGGTGATCGTCTCAACTGTCCCCTGGCGCGCGCCGTCCGGTGTTCGACTCAAATGGAGGGCCTGGGCATCGGCATGAATCTGCACGACGAGGATGCGGAAGGGCTTCTCCTTGTAATCCGCTTCCAGGTAGTTGTCGGCCGGCAGCCGCGCCCCCCGGTCAAGCTTCACAACTTTGTCTCCCATTGCCAGGCTGGCGGTAAGGACCACCTCCGCCGGCGCGATTGCGCCAAGCTGCATCGCAGCCTCAAAGCCTGTCCAGGAATGCTCCGCGACCGCGACAGCATTCTCGGGCGTCGAATCGCCGGTTGCGGAGCCTTCCTTGGCGAGGGAATTGGTAGCGGCTTCCGCCTTCTCCTCCTTTTGTTTGGCGGCCAGCAGGCGCTGCTCAAGCTGGGCGCGGTCAATGGCGAAGTAGCCCTGCCGGTACTGCACGCGCAGGCCGGGCCGGTCAACCGTCACCTTGATATGCCGGAAGCGGCCATCCCAGGTCGTGTTGGAAGTGGCATAGGCCAGCGTGTAGTAGTTCGAGCCGTTGTCGACGATCCCGGCGATCTCTTTTTTCAAGGCGTTGGAATTGTAGTAGGCCTTGCCGCCGGTAGCCTTCGCGATCATGTCGAGTTGAATTTGCTGCGAGGCCTGCGCTGACTCAAAGTTAAGGTTGGCGTTGGGCGACGGCCCTCGACGATTGCCCGCTTCGAATTGCGGCGGGGTCATCAGGCCGCGCGCGTCGATCGGATAGACGGCAACCCGGCTCAAGGTCAGCGCGTCGGTCAGGTCTTCGGGATTGTCTCCGAGGATGGTGACGTCGTCCCGAAACGCCGCCCCGAAAGAACCGCCCAGAGGGTCGATGTAGTCCGACTGGGGAATTGCGCCGGTCAACCAGATGAGGTTCTTGCGCCCTGGAAACCCGGACAGGTAGTGCCCCATCAACTGAAAACCGCTGCGCAGGATGCCGAATTGGGAGTAGCGATACTCGTCCGGCGTTCCGGGCGCCGGCCGCCGCAGGGATGGTCTGTCACGCTTGCTATTTGCCGCCTCCACCAGCACCTGGGGATCGGAGGTAAATCCCTGGATCAAGCGCATCTCCGTATCGATCTGGAAGATGGCGACCGGCGTCCCCGGCTGCAGGTGCTTGAGGGCATCGATGAGCTGGGTACGCAATTCCATTTGCGCCTGAAGCCGGGTATCGAGCGCATCGAGGAGGAGCACCGTCAATGCATTCGAGTTTTGCACCGGCGTGAAGTTTGTAAAGGTGTTGGGCGGCAGGGCAGGTGCGGCTTTGAGGCGGGCCAGATCCTCCGCGCTCATTGGATGATGTTCCTCAAGGTGAGTCAGGCGCTGCGGGCCGCCCTCCTCGGTCACACTGAAGTCGGAGGCCGTCAGGCCGGGGACAGCGTTGCCGGAGCGGTCAGTCACTACAACATCGAGCAGGACCTCTCGCGTGGTGATCGAAAGCGTCGATGCCTGCTGGCTACGATCCTGTAACGTTGGCGTGCTTTGCTGCGCCGGCATTTCCATCGTCATGCAAAGCGAGCAGAGGGCCAACCCGAAGCAGCAAAGGGCGCTGCTCGATCTGTTTCCAAGCCTGCAACTGGCTAGCAGCATGTAGAACCTCCGGAACGCCCCAAGTATTGCACACTGTATTGGACTCGCGATTTTCGCCGCAGTTACGCCATAAGCGCCCGATTCGCCAATGGCCGGGTGTTTGGCGCCTGGCCGGTCATCCTAGCCACTTCGGACCGGAACAACCTGTTGAGAAAACGCAACGAGGGAACACCACTAGAACAGAGCGAGCCGATTGCCGATATAGGGTACCTGACTCTCGCAGGCAAATCGTGCCGCGCGCAGACGGGTACTTTGAACTCCAGAAAGTGATTGCCGATATGCAGGGGAAGAGGATGCTACATAGCATTTCACAGCGCTTCACTCTGATGCTGGTACTTTGTCCTTGCCTCGCCTTTTCGCCGGCTCTTTATCCGTCTGCGTCCAGGCGTCCATTGCGCACCGTGCAAGAGATTCACGGGCTGAGCAACGTCGAGGCCAAGCAGGCATTTCCGGTTGAGTTGGAAGGCGCCGTGACGTACTCCGATCCGGAGTGGGGCCTGTTGTTTATTCAGGATCGGACCGGCTCAATCTACATCAACGTCCACGGCTCCAGCACCGTATATCCCCTTGGCGCCCGGATTCGCATCAAGGCGGTCACGGGAGCGGGAGATGTTGGCCCGATCGTCTCCCAGGCAAAGATCCTGGTCCTGGGGGGGAGCGCGCCCCCTACTCCGTATCAGAAGAGTGTTGCGGAATTAGACGCCGGCGTTGCGGACAGCAGTTGGGTGGTAACCGAGGGCGTTCTTCACCCCTGCGACGAGAACTGGACCCGTGTCTGTTTCCGCATCTTCGACGGAAAGACGCTGGCGTGGCTGATTGTTCCGCGGAAGGACAGTCCCGCGGCGCAACGCCTGATAGGCGCTACGGTGCGGGTCAGAGGCGTGAGCGGCATTCATCTCGATGGAGGGGGCAAGCGGGTAGCGGCGCAGCTCTTTGTAAACAGCCTGGACGATATCAAGGTGGAGGAGCCTTCCGTCACGGATTCATTCTCGACAGCGCCCTTGCCGATCGGCAGTCTGCGCGCCTCGGAAGCGGACCGGCGATTTGTCCGCCAGGTCCATGTCCGCGGCACAGTAACCTGGGCGTCTCCCGGCCAGTTCTTTGTGCAGGACGCCACGGGAGCGCTGTTCGCTGCGACCGGAAAGACGATTGCCGTGGATGTTGGTACCACGGTGGACGTCGTTGGGTTCCCGAGCCGGGGAGATTTCGGTCTTTCGCTGTCAGATGCCTTGGTACACGAGGCTTCAGGCCAATCGAGTGCAAAAGATGCCGTTCCTCTTCAATTGACCGCAGCCGAGGTGTTCCAGCGCTCGCTGAACGGAAGGCGGGTGCGATTGAAGGCGCGCCTCATCAATCAGAACGTCAACGCTACGGGCTACGTCTACCAGCTTGAAGACGGAGAGCAGCGCTTCAGCGCCACCTTGTTGCGCAACGATTCCACGCGCGAGATTGTGAGCCTCTCGCGCAACTCCGTGCTCGAGGTAACCGGTGTCGCTGTAATTCGCAATGGGACGCAGGAATTGCCCGAGTCCCTGGTGGTTCTCATTGCTTCGCCGGCAGATATCGTCGTCCTTGAAGGCAATAGCTGGCTGAATTTATGGCGCGTACTGAGTATCTTGGGTGTCATGGGCCTGTGCGTGGCCGCGGCGCTCATTTGGATCGCACGTTTGAAGCGAACCGTACGCAAGCAAACAGGGATCATTCAATCGCAGCTTGAGAACGAACTCAAATTGGAGACCAAGTACCGGCGGCTTTTTGAGCGCAACCTGGCGGCGGTCTTCAGTTGGCGGCCCGACGGCGCCATCGTCGACTGCAATCTTGCGTTTGCCAGGATGCTCGGGTTCGAGGCGCGCGAACAAGTGATCGGACGCTCCTATTGGGATTTCCAGGTTGACCCCATGCACCGTGAGGAATTGTGCGGTGCTCTTCCACAGGTTGAATTCCGCAACGGCGAAGCGCAGTTGCGCCGCTCTGACGGCTCCCCAGTTCATTTGCTAAAGAACATCGCGCAGGTGCACGTTGGCGAGGAAATAATATACGAGTCGACCGCCATCGATGTGACCCGGCTGCGTGAGAATGAGGCGGAGTTGAAGAGAGCAAAGGATGCGGCGGTGTACGAGTCGCTCAACGATCCTTTGACGGGGCTGCCGAATCGCAGACTCCTGCTGGACAGGCTCTCCTTCCTCTTAGCCAAGGCAAAAAGAAATTGTGGCATCATGGCGCTGCTCTACATCGATCTGGATGGATTCAAGCTCGTCAACGACAGTCTCGGACATCCCGTCGGAGACGAACTTCTGGTGCAGATATCCGCCAGCTTACGATCGCGCGTTCGCGAATCTGATGTTCTGGCGCGCGTGGGCGGGGATGAGTTCATTGTCATTCTTGACGATTTGCCGGCCAACAAACAGGCGTCAATCGTGGCCAGAGACTTGCTCGATGCGATCTCAGTTCCATTTCGTGTGAAGGGACACGATCTTTCCATCGGCGCGAGCATTGGCATCAGCATGTTTCCCGATAACGGAGTTGAGCCCGAGGAGCTGATACGAGAGGCAGATAGTGCCATGTATGCTGCCAAACGCGAGGGCAAGAACCGCATCGTGCACTTTACTTCTCAAATCGGTTTCCTCGTGAATGAGCGGCTGAACCTGGAGAACCAGTTGCGAGGAGCCATCGCGCGTAATGAGATTTCAGTCCACTATCAGCCGGAATTCGAACTGGCCACTGGCCGCCTCGTTCGTTTCGAAGCGCTGGCCCGATGGTTTCATCCAACCCTTGGACAGATCCCGCCAATCAAATTCATTCCCATCGCGGAAGAGAGCGGATTGATTGCATCGCTGGGTGCTTACATCATGAAGCAGGCATGCAAAGAAGCGGTCCGCTGGCAGAGCGCAGCGCCCTACCCTGTCCAAGTAGCCGTAAACGTCTCCTCTATTCAATTTCGGAGCGAGGGGTTCTTGGAGGAGGTCACTTCAATTCTGGAGCAGACCGGCCTCCGGCCTGAGCTTCTTCAAGTCGAACTTACCGAGTCAGTGATGGCCGACGGATCGCGGAACGTGGCTCAGACCATGGAGCGTTTTCTGGGATTGGGTATCACCATGGCCATCGACGATTTCGGCACCGGGTATTCCAACCTGAACTACCTGCCATCGTTGCCTTTCCATGCCCTCAAGATAGACAAGTCGTTTGTGAGGAACCTCGGCTCTCAGCCGGAGAGCGAATCCATGATTCGCACACTGGTCGCATTGGCCCACAATATCGGGATGCGGGTGATCGTCGAAGGCGTCGAGAAGCCCGACCAATTGGAACTCATCAGGGTCCTTGGAGCTAACGAAGTCCAGGGATATTTAATGGGCCGTCCCATCCCCAATCCGATTGAGTTTCTCTTCAGCCGGATCGAGGATGGCGAGTTGGATGTAAAGACAGGCCTTCCCGAGTCTCTTCTTGCCGGGTGATCTGATCGACGACACCTTGGAGTTCGTCGAACACCACAAAGACAAGAGGAATTACGTTTCAAAGGCCGCGATAGTCCGGAAGGCTCTTGGAGACAGAGCGGCATCGGAGCTAACGCCCCAGGAGCTTGAGCGTTGGCTTCGAGACCACTGCAAGACGGCCGGAACGGCCAAAAGGTACAAAACCTTCATCTCGCTCTGCAACCGCGACGGGAACCGCAATGGCAAGGTGACGTTCAATCCCGCTCGTATGGTGC